>OEIU01002188.1_pt1 | contig 10764 bp, 10 predicted proteins | sample 1539221 | NCBI WGS metagenome assembly OEIU01 (sample SAMN03792071, study PRJEB22550) | activated sludge metagenome | feature: wastewater treatment plant; material: activated sludge; isolation source: Wastewater treatment plant of a petroleum refinery complex | place: Argentina: Zarate | collected... | reverse complement strand
ATTTCTGGATGGGCGTCTTGTCGTGGGTATCGAAGGATGCGACCTGCGTCGCGCTGCCCGATAGCACCTTCTCGAATTCCTGCGAGGGTTGCGAGCCCGTCGTTGTCTCACTCATGATCCTGTTCCTCCCTTCCGTGTGCCGACCGTCGCGGCATTGCCGGATGAAATGATGCACGGACGCATCGCGGTCGCGCGCCTTGCGCATCCGCCGCCTTCTGCGGGCGGCCCTCCCCGGACACGGCCGCGATCGATCGCCGCCGTTCCCGAAGAGAAAGGTGCCCACGTCTCTTTGCGATTGTCAAAAGCTTATAGGGTGCGCCTTGCGCCCCAGATCCGTCCGTGGCGGATGGCCGGCCCGGTCATGCCGGGCCGGCTTGGGGCCTTAGCCCCAGCACTTGTCCTTGCCGGCCTTGGTGTCGATGGATTCGACACCTGCGGCGGGCTTGTCGGTCACGAGCGCGACGCCCGTGTCGAAGAAGTCCTTGCCTTCGGTGGCCTTCGGCTTCTCGCCGGTGTCGGCGAAGGTCTTGATCGCCTCGATGCCGAGGGCGGCCATCATCAGCGGGTACTGCTGCGAGGTCGCGCCGATGACGCCGTCGCGGACGTTCTTGACGCCCGGGCAGCCGCCGTCGACCGACGTCACCAGCACCTCGCCCGCCTTGCCGGCGGCCTTGATCGCCTCGTAGGCGCCGGCCGCGGTCGGCTCGTTGATGGTGTAGACGACGTTGATGTCCGGCTCCTTCTGGAGAAGGTTCTCCATGCCGGTCCGGCCGCCGTCCTCGGCGCCGGCGCCCCACCAGTGACCGACGATGCGCGGGTCGGTCTCGTCGAGGTAGCGGGTCGGGTCGCCGATATCGATGCCGAAGCCCTTCATGAAGCCCTGGTCGCGGGCGGCGTCGACGGAGGGCTGGCTCTCGATGGCGTCGATGAAGGCGATGTGCGCGTCCTTCGCCTTGTCGCCGAGGGTCTTGGCCGCCCACATGCCGATCAGCTCGCCGGCCTTGAAGTTGTCGGTGGCGAAGGTGGCGTCGGCGGCGTCGATCGGATCGAGCGGCGTGTCGAGCGCGATGACGAGGATGCCGGCGTCGCGCGCCTTCTTGACGATCGGGACGATCGCCTTGGTGTCGGAGGCGGTGAGCAGGATGCCCTTGGCGCCGGCCGAGATCAGGTTCTCGATCGCGGCGACCTGGGTGTCGTTGTCGCCGTCATACTTGCCGGCGAAGCCCTGGAAGGTGACGCCGAGCTCGGCCGCCTTCGCCGCCGCGCCCTCGCGCATCTTCACGAAGAAGGGATTGCTGTCGGTCTTGGTGACGAGCCCGATCAGGATCTCTTCGGCGCTCGCCGGCATCGCGCCGAGGGCGAGGGCCATGCCCACGCCGGCGAGGGCCAGCCTGGAATTCCGATAGATCGTCTTCATGCGCGCTTCCTCCACGTGATTGTTCTGGATTCCGTCGCCGGACTCTTCCGGCCCGGATACGCGAGGGCGAACCTCCTCCCGGTCCGCCAAGCGTTTGCCCGCTCAGGTTGACCCGGCCTTCGGTGTCAAATCAAGCAAATAATCGCGGTCTTTTGCCTGATTTCAGGCTGAACGCGCGGCGGCCGTCCTGCCGCCCACCCGTCTGCCCAGCCGGCGTGCGACCATCTGGTCGACATGGGTCGGGGACAGGCGCGTGTCGATGGCGAGCTGTGCGGCTCCGAGGAGCCCGTTCCGCGGGTCGACATGGGCGAGCGCCACCTCGAGCTCCCGCGTCGCCAGCGGCAGGCAGCGCTGGTAGACGAGCTCGCGGATGCCGGAAAGGAGATGGTCTCGGGTTCGCGACAGCGTCCCGCCGACCACGATGACGCTCGGGTTGAGGATGCTCACGACATCGCTGATGACCTCGCCGATGACGCGGCCGGACTGGCGGAGCAGCTTGATCGCCTCGGGGCGGTTCTGGGCGGCGAGCGCCACGACGTCGCTGTCGTCGACCGCGTTGATGCCCTGGACCCTGAGGTCGCGGGCGATGGCCCATCCCGCGGCGCGGGCCTCGACGCAGCCGAGCTTGCCGCACCGGCAGAGCGGCCCGTCCTCGACGCCGAGCTGGATGTGGCCGATGTCGCCCGCCGCCCCGCTGGCGCCCCGATAGACGGCGCCGCCGGCGAAGATGCCGCTGCCGATCCCCGTCCCCGCCTTCACGTAGAAGAAGTCGCCTGCGTCGCGCCAGCGCGTCCGGTGCTCGTTGAGGGCGAGGAGGTTGACGTCGTTGTCGGCGACCGCCGGCACCCCGAGGCGGGCGGTCAGCCAGCCGCAGATGTCGAAGCCGTCCCAGCCGGTCATGATCGACGGCCCGACCACCTTCCCCGCCGGAAAGTCGACGGGAGCCGGCAGCGACACGCCGATCGCGAGGATCGACGAACGCTGGCGCTTCAGTTCGCGGAGGAGCGCGTCGGCCTGCTCGGCGATGAAGGCGAGGGTCTTGGCCGGCCCCTGGCGGAGGTCGAAATCGGCGAGGCGCTCGGCGAGGATGGCGGGCGTCATGTCCGTGATGCCGACGCGCACCTTCCGCTCCCCGATGTCGGCGGCGACGACAACGCCGTAGCCCGTGTTGAGGCGGAGCACCCGGGCCGGCCGGCCGCCGCTCGGCATGGTCTCGTCCGACTCGGTGACGAGGCCCGCGGCGAAGAGGTAGCCGAGCCGCTGGGAGACCGTCGCCCGCGAGAGCCCCGAGGCCTCGACCAGCGCGCTCCGGGAGGTGCCCTTGCCGGACATGATCAGGCCGAGAAGGTCGCCCGTCCCGGCATACTGCCCGACGGCCTGCCGTCTCTCCGGCCCCTGTCTTCCGCTGCTCGCCACGCGATCGTCCTCCCGCCGGCCGCAGACTAGCGCGGCGCCCGGCCCGGGCAAGCATCCGCGGCGGCGGCGTCCCGCGCGCGTACCGTCCGGCGGCGCTCCGCCCGGCTCCCGAGCGAGTTGGCACCGAAAATGTATATACCATCTTGACCATGCCTTGCCCTCAGGGAGGCCGCGCCGGCCATGATCCGCGAAAACCCGCACTTCCCTGCGGCTTTCGACCCCTGCCCGGAGTCCGCGGGCGTGCCTGAACAAATTCCGGGCGTGGCGCGGATTTGAGCCCTTGCGACCCTTCGGCCATTATGTATAGACTTATTCCCATGGACGTGATGCACTTGCAGCCGGCGGCCGACCGAAGGCCGGGGCGGCGGGTTTTGCGGAAGCGAAGGCCGGCTTGTGTGACCGGCAGTCGAGGGGTGGATGTCCAGGATCGTGTCGATGTCCTCGGCGACGTGCGATACCCGGGCCGGGGCTTGTGCCGCGGCACATGCCGGACGGCCGCGCGGCCCGGGACGGGACCGGCCCGCCCACCCCGGCGATGCCCGCCCGGCGTCGCCCCTCTTCAGGAACCGAGCGAAGGAGATCCGGGGAATCCCGGTTGAACTGCGGCTTGCGGGGCACGCTCGGCGGCTCGCCCCGCCTGCCACCTTGGTCATCATTCCGACAGGAGATCGCGCATGACGAAATTGCACAGCAGACTGCTCATCGGGGGCGCACTGGCCACCGGCCTCGCCTTCACGCTCCCTGCGCACGCGCAGCAGACGGAGCTCATCGTCAGCGGCTTCGGCGGCGCCTATGACGAGGCCATGGCGGCGAGCGTGAAGTCGTTCGAGGAAGCCAACAACGTCAAGGTGACGATCGTCCCGGCGGCCGGTGCGGACAACCTCGCCCGCGTCCGCAACAAGGAGATCGACATCATGGTCTCCGACCCGATCTTCGCGCTCCGCCTCGAGGCCGAGGACTCGTTCGTGAAGCTCGATCCGGCTATCGTGACCAACCTGCAGTACCTGTACCCGCAGGCGGTCTATTCGGACTACACGGTGTCGGCCAATTTCGGCGCCTATGTCATCGCCTACAATCCCGACAAGATCACCACGCCGCCGGAGTCCTGGTACGACCTCGCCAAGCCCGAATACGAGGGCAAGGTCGCGCTCCGCGGCTTCCGTCCGGAGAACATCGAGCTGATCGTGCTCTTCGCCAAGCTCGCCGGCGGCGACGAGAAGAACCCGGATGCCGGCTTCGCCGAGATGGCGAAGATCGCCAGGAACGTGCATGTCTGGGTCACCAGCCACGCCGAGATGCTCGACCTCTATCGCAGCGGCCAGGTCGATCTCGGCACCTGGACCGACGCCCGCATCGCCTGGGCCAAGAACGACGAGAAGGTCAACGTCGCCGGCTCGGTGCCGAAGGAAGGCTTCTTCCCGCTGAGCTCGACCATCAGCGTCGTCAAGGGCCGCCCGAACGCCGAGCTCGCCCTGAAGCTGGTCAACCCCCTGCTCAGCATCGAGTCCGGCATCAACATGGCGACCCGCCTCGGCTACTTCCCGACCAACTCCCAGGTCGAGCTGCCCGCCGACATCCAGGCCAAGCTCGTCCTCAACAAGGACAACATCAAGGAGCTGAAGACGGCGGACTGGAAGTACCTTGTCACCGTCTACGACGAGTGGCAGTCCCGCTGGGAAAAGGAAGTCGTGAAATAATGACTGACCAGGTCGACATCCATCTGTCCGGGTGCAGCAAGACCTTCGCCGGCGTCACCGTCCTCGACGACGTGTCGCTGAAGGTGCTGAACGGTGAGTTCGTGACGGTGCTCGGACCGAGCGGATGCGGCAAGACGACGACGCTGCGCGTCATCGGGGGTTTCATCACCCCCGATGACGGCGACGTCCACATCAAGGGGAAGCTCGTCACGAAGCTTCCCCCCTATCTCCGCAACATCGGCGTGGTGTTCCAGAACTATGCGCTCTGGCCGCACATGACGGTCGCGGAGAACCTCGGCTTCGGCCTCCGCATCCGCAAGCTGCCCCGCGAGGAGATCGCGAAGAAGGTCGAGCGCGCCCTCGGGCTCGTCCGCCTCACCGGCCTCCAGCACCGCTACCCGCGCGAGCTCTCCGGCGGCCAGCAGCAGCGCGTCGCCATGGCACGGGCGCTCGCCATCGACCCCGAGGTCATCATCCTCGACGAGCCGCTGTCGAACCTCGACCGCCGCCTCCGCGAGGAGATGCGCATCGAGCTGAAGCGGCTCCAGCGCTCCCTCGGGGTGACCATGCTCTTCGTCACCCACGACCAGGAAGAGGCGCTGTCGATGTCCGACAAGGTCATCGTCATGAGCCACGGCCGCATCCAGCAGATGGACGACCCTCGCACCACCTACGAGCGCCCCGCCACCAGCTTCGTCGCCGGGTTCCTCGGCAACGCCAACTTCGTCGACGGCGAGATCGTCGAGATCCGGTCGCCCGACCGCGCCGTCGCGCGGATTGCCCGGGGCGGCGTCGCCGAGGTCGTCACCCCGGCGCCGACCAGCGTCGGCGCGAAGGTCCGCGTCGTCATCCGGCCGGAGTGGCTGCATGTCGCCCGCGCCGGCACCACGGTCGACGCGAACACCCTCTCCGGCGTCGTCCGCGAGGTCATCTACGAGGGCGCGAGCATGCGCTACGGCGTCGCCCTCGACCGCGAAAGCGAAGACCTGATCTTCGTCCACGAGCTCTCCAGCGCCGGCGGCCTCGCGCCCGGCGACGAGGTTTCGCTGAATGTCCGTTCCGCAGTCGTCGTCCGTCCGGATTGAGGCGATGGCCGAGGGGCCGTCCCGCCTCGCCCGCCTCGCGACCGGCGCGGCGCTGGCGATTCCGTTCGTCTTCGTCGTCGCCTTCTTCTTCGTGCCGATGATCGTCCTGATCGGCATGAGCCTGTCGTCGCACGAGATCGGCTCCGCCCCGCGGCTCACCTTCACGCTGTCGAACTTCGCGGAGTACTGGACCGACCCGTTCTATCTCCGGACGAGCCTCTGGACGACGGTCAAGCTCGCGATCCTCTCGACGCTCTTCGCGCTCGTCATCGGCTATGTCCTCGCCTACTACATCGCCGAGCTGCCGGCGAAGAAGCGCGGCCTCATCACCAGCCTCGTGGTGGTGTCGCTGACGGTCAACATCGTCATCCGCGTCTTCGGCCTGAACGTGCTCCTCGCCAGCAGCGGCCTCATCAACACCGCGCTCCAGGCAGTCGGCCTGACGGAGCGGCCGATCCGGCTCACCTATTCCGAGCTCGGCGTCCTCATCGGCCTCGTCCAGATCGCGGTGCCCTACATCGTCCTGCCGCTCATCGGCGTCCTCTCGGCGATCGACCCGGCGCTCCGCGAGGCGGCGCAGAGCGTCGGCGCCAACCGCTTCCGCACCTTCTGGAACGTGACGCTGCCGCTCAGCATGCCGGGCGTGATCGCCGGCACGCTCATCGTCTTCACGCTGAATGCCGCGGCCTTCGCCATCCCGGCGATGATGGGCGGCGGACGGGTGCGGATGATGGGGATGCTCGCCTACCAGCAGGCGACGATCTCGGGCAACTTCCCCTTCGCGGCGGCCGTCGGCCTCAGCCTCGCGGCGCTGACCCTCGTCATCACCGTCGCCTATCTCTCCCTCATCAACCGCAAGTTCAAGGCGGTGCGCTGACCATGGCCTCGGTGACCCACGCCGCCGCTCCCCGCTTCCGCCTGCGGCTCCCGACCCTCCTCGAGCTCGGCGCGCTCCTCGCCTTCCTCTTCGTCGTCGCGCCGTTGGTGGTCGTCGCGGGGGCGGCGCGAAAAGGGGGGGGGATGGCCTTCCCGCCCCGCCTGCTCACCTTCCACTGGATGATTCAGGCGCTCCAGGAATGGGATTTCGTCAGCGGCGCGCTGGTCAGCTTCTGCCTCGCGCTCGCGGCCGCCTCGGTCTCGACCATGTTCGCGATCCCGGTGGCGCTCATGCTCCGGCGCGTCCGGCCGGCGACGGCGCGCCTCCTCAGCCTCACCTTTCTCGGGCCGCTCCTCGTCCCGACCGTCATCTTCGCCCTCGCCCTCTACCAGGTGATGCTCACCGTCTTCGGCTCGAACAGCCTGTTCGCGCTCCTCGCCGGGCACGTCATCATCACCATGCCCTATCCGGTCCGCACCATCACGGCGGTGTCGGAGGGGCTCGACCCGGCGCTGGAGGACGCGGCGAGCAGCGTCGGCTCGCATCCCTGGAACACGTTCCGCCGGGTCACCTTCCCGCTCATCAAGTCGGGCGTCGTGGCGGGCTTCCTCTTCGCCTTCATCACGTCGTGGAACGACTTCTCGGTGTCGATCTTCCTGACGCCGCGCGAGTTCGCGCCGCTGCCGATCAAGATCTACGAGTATCTCCTCTACGAGTACCGCCCGGTGATCGCCGCGGTCTCGACCTGGTCGGTGCTCGCCTCGGCCGCGCTCGTCTACATCATCGACCGCCTCGTCGGCCTCAACGTCTTCGTCGGCCAGCGCTCGACCTGAGCGGACGGGTCGCCCCCGCCCCCTCTCCGGCTGGCGCCGCCGCGCGTCCATTGCCGCCCCACGGATGCGCAGACGAAAACGCCGGCCGGTCGTCGCTCTGACCGGCCGGCGGAGAACCCGACGGATTGTTGTTGGAAAGCCCGCACCCGGAGAACCGGGCGCGGGCCGACAGATCAGGCCGGCTTGCGGCTCATCTTCCAGTTGGCCGGGCCTTCCAGCACCGAGGCCGGCAGCTCGCCCTGGCGAACCAGCTCCGCCACCTCTTCCCGGCTCTTCAGCGGCAGGTGCTCGCCGAGCCACCACGGGAAGACCAGGAAGAACCAGCGGTAGAGGCGCTGGGTGTAGTTGAACCAGCTCCACAGCAGGCTATCGAGCTCTTCCTTGGTCTCGACGGTCGGGAAGGAGTCCTGCACCTTGCGGCCGAGCTCGGCGAGCTTGCCGAGGTTCAGCCACGGGGCCGGGCAGTTCGGCTCCGAGACGTCGCCCATGAGCTGGAACATGTGGACGCTCATGTAGCTCCAGAACCGCTTGCAGTGCTCGACGGTCATGGTCGGGTCGTCGAGCGCCTGCTTCATCGCCGGGGCCGCCGTCCACCATCCGATCGCCTGCATGTCGCCGGCGAGGAAGAAGAGGTTGCCGAGGTACTGGCCGTGGGCGCCGGCGCCGCTCGGGAAGACGCCGAGACGCGACATCTTCACCTCGAGCGGCTCCTCCCACATGATGCGGTCGAGGTCGGCCTCGATCTCGTCCTTGACGGTTTTCCAGTGGATCGCCATCGGTCAGCCCTCCATCCGCGACAGCATGACGGTGACCAGCTTCGACTTCTTGTGCTGGTCCCAGACGTAGAGGCCGGCCCGGTAGATCTTGTCGAGGTCCACGGCGCGGGCCACGATCGGGCCCGGGGCGGCCACCGGCTCGGTGTCGTCGGGGCCGTAGTTGATGGCGATGAACTTGTTGCCGCAGTAGACGATGGCGCCCTGTCCGAGATTCGAGAGGTGCTTCGTCTTCTTCTCGCCGAGGGGCGAGGCCTGGGTTCCGGTCGCCTTCGGCTCGCGGTCCGGGCGGCCGCGGGCGAGGATGTAGTCGCCGGTGGAGGTCGTGTGCGAGAGCCAGAGCTTCACCGGCTCCTTGAGCTCGTCCCAGATCATCGCGGAGCAGGTCGGCTCCTCGTCCTCCAGGAGATTCACGACCACTTCGTCCGGAAATCCGGAGAAGGCAAGCTTGAGCTTCCTTGCCATTACCTGTTCCCTCCCCGCGTTCCGTTCTTGGATCCGAAGGCGTCTTCGGCATTGCAGGTCGACCGTGTCGGCCGAACCATCTGGCACATGCTTTGTTTCCGGTTGCTGGTTGCGTTCATGGTTCCGTCAATTGGTATGTACAATTGACAGGTCATGCGTAGCACGGCCCCCGCGCTTCGGCTAGGGGCAATCCGGAAGTAACGGCGGACCAAGGCTGGTCGCGCCCGCACCTCCGGCGTCGCCTTGGTCGCGTTTATCGTCTATACATATTGGATCGGAAACGACGGAGCTTCCATGGCCCACTGGTTCTTCGAGCACGCGCTCCTGCCCGGCGGCTGGGCGCGGAACGTCGATGTCGCGGTGAACGGCGGAAAGGTCGAGGCCGTCGTCGCGGGCGCCGCACCGCGCCCCGGCTCGATCCGCGCCGGAATCGGCATGCCGGGCCTGCCCAACCTCCACAGCCACACCTTCCAGCGCGGCATGGCGGGGCTCGCCGAGATCCGCGGCGCCGGCGACGACTCGTTCTGGACGTGGCGCGAGGTGATGTACCGCTTTCTCGACCGGATGACGCCGGAGGACGTCGAGGCGATCGCCGCCTTCGCCTTCAAGGAGATGCTGGAGGGCGGCTTCACCGCCGTCGCCGAGTTCCACTACGTCCACCACGACGAGGCCGGCCGGCCCTATGCCGACATCGCCGAGCTCGGCGGGCGGATCGTCGCGGGGGCGGCGGCGACCGGCATCGGCCTGACCCTCCTCCCCGTCCTCTACTGCCATTCAAATTTCGGCGATGCGCCGCCGGTCCATGGCCAGCGCCGCTTCGTCAACCGCCTCGACGCCTTCGCCCGGCTCCTCGACGGCGCGCGGAAGGCGGCATCCGCTCTCCCCGGCACGATCGTCGGCGTCGCGCCGCATTCGCTGCGGGCGGTCGGTCCCGCCGAGCTCGCCGCCGTCACCGCCATGGTGCCGGAAGGACCGATCCACATCCACGTCGCCGAGCAGATGCGCGAGGTCGAGGACTGCGTCGCCGCAACCGGGCAGCGCCCCGTCGCCTGGCTCCTCGACAATGCGCCGGTCGACGCCCGCTGGTGCCTGATCCACGCGACCCACATCGACGACGGCGAGGTCGCCGGCATCGCCGCCTCGGGCGCGGTCGCCGGCCTCTGCCCGCTCACCGAGGCGAGCCTCGGCGACGGCATCTTCCCGGCCGAGGCTTTCGTCGCGGCGGGCGGACGTCTCGGCGTCGGGTCCGATTCCAACATCGAGATCACGGCGCCGGGCGAGCTGAAGCAGCTCGAATACGGCCAGCGCCTGTCGCTCCGTCGCCGGAACGTGCTCGCCGGCGCCGCCGGCCGCTCGACCGGAGCGACCCTCTACGACGCGGCGCTCCGCGGCGGCGCGCAGGCCCTCGGCCAGCCGGTCGGCGGCATTGCCCCGGGGCACCGCGCCGACTTCGTCGTCCTCGACGCCGGCCATCCCGCGCTCGCCGGAATGAGCGAGGCGCACTGGCTCGACGCCTACCTCTTCGCCGGCGGCAAGGACCTCGTCGACCGGGTGATCGTCGGCGGCAGCCCCCTCGTCGAAGGCGGCCGCCACCGCGACGACGCGGCGATCACGGCGCGCTACATCGCTACGGTCCGCCGCCTCGCCGCCGCCTGAGGCGGCCGGGCCTTGGGACTCCGTGTCGTCCCGGGCGCGCTGCGGGCGCGCACGGGACGACAGGGCCTGTTTCTCGGCCGCCGCCCTCTCCGTCATTCCGGCGAAGGCCGGAATCCAGCCACGCCGCCGATGCGGGGCGCCCGGCCCGTGGACCCCGGCCTCCGCCGGGGTGACGGCGGCGCCTTGGCCGCGCACCCGCCTCAGCGCTTCCGGCGATTGCGCAGGTCGGTCAGCGAATAGCGGCTGTGGATCGCTTCCGGTTCGATGGCGAGCTCGATCAGCGCCGGCCCCGGACCCGCCATCGCCCGCTCGAAGGCCGGCGCGAACTCCTCCGTCCGCGTCACCCGTTCCCCGATCGCGCCATAGGCCTTCGCCAGCGCGACGAAGTCGGGATTGCGGAGCTCCGTCCCGTTCACCCGCCCGTCGAGCTTGTTCTCCTCGTGGATGCGGATGGTGCCGTACATGTTGTTGTTGATGACCAACACCACGATGCCGACGCGGTGCTGGAGCGCCGTCGCCAGCTCCTCGCTGCTCATTTGGAAGCA
>OEIU01002187.1_pt1 | contig 10767 bp, 10 predicted proteins | sample 1539221 | NCBI WGS metagenome assembly OEIU01 (sample SAMN03792071, study PRJEB22550) | activated sludge metagenome | feature: wastewater treatment plant; material: activated sludge; isolation source: Wastewater treatment plant of a petroleum refinery complex | place: Argentina: Zarate | collected... | reverse complement strand
GGCCAGCTCACCACGCGCAAACGGCTCGGCCGCGATGTGTTCACGCGCGGGGCACCGGAAGGCGTGCGCACCATCCGCACGCGCAAGTACAGCGCGATGATCTTCGACCTGCTGAAGGCCTATGCCGACCAGCGCAAGCGCACCATCAAGCGCGTGCACGTTGTGGCCCGGCGCACGGTGTGGTCGATCAAGGAAGCGCGTGTGCGCCTGGAATCCATGCTCGGCAAGGGATCAGCCGAGGAGTGGGTGCAACTCGATTTCTTTCTGAAGCAATACGGCGGCGTGCCCGACGTGGCCCGCACCGCCAAGGCAAGCTCGTTCGGCGCCACGCTGGAGATGGCGCGCGAAGGCTTGATCGAGCTCTCCCAGGCAGAGCCGTTCGCGCCCATCTATATGCGCAAGCGCGGCGACGCAGGCGCCGAGTGGGAAAAAGTAACCTGAGTGCGTGGCCGGAGCTGAGACACTGCCAAAGGACAAGGGGACAGGAATGGTTCCGCCGAAGCTCACCGCCGTGCCTCACGAGGACCGGGATGCGCCGGAGGACGCGCTGCCGGGCGCCGATCCGAGCGAGGTTCTCGCGCACGAGGGCTGGCGCGGCTTGCCGTCCAATGTTGCGCATCTGCCGTCCGCCGACCGGCGCGAGCAGCTGCGCATTCTCGAAGCGCTGCTGTTCGCCGCCTCCGAGCCCATCGACGAGACCTACCTCAAGCAGCACCTCAAATCGGACGACGATGTCAGCGCGCTGCTGGAAGAGCTGAAGTCGTTCTATGCCAGCCGCGGCGTCAACCTCGTCAAGGTTGCCGACAAGTGGACCTTCCGCACGGCGGAGGACCTGTCGTACCTGCTGGAGCGCCACGCCACCGAGCAGCGGCGCCTGTCCAAGGCGGCGCTGGAGACGCTGGCGATCGTTGCCTATCACCAGCCGGTGACGCGCGCCGAGATCGAGGAGATCCGCGGCGTATCCGCGTCCGCCGGCACGCTCGACGTGCTGATGGAGATCGGCTGGGTGCGTCCGCGCGGCCGCCGCCGTGCGCCGGGGCGCCCGATCACCTACGGCACGACGGAGGACTTTCTCGTCCACTTCGGGCTGGAGTCCATCAAGGACCTGCCGGGTCTGACCGAGCTCAAGGGGGCGGGCCTGCTCGAAGGCAACCTGCCGCCCGACTTCACGGTGCCGGAGCCCACAGACTCGGCGGCCCTGATGCCGAACGAGATGGCGCTGGATGCTGTGGAGGAGGACGAGAACCCGACCCTGTTCTCCGCCGACGGTTACGATGATGGCGGCAAGGACGGTGCATGAGCGCCGACGTCTAGTGTAGGCTCCCGGCCCGTGCGTATTCTCGACAAAATTCGCGGCCAGCCGCCTGCCGAGGGCACTCGGAGCCGGCAAGAGCCGCCGCCCGTGCGTGCCGCGGCTACCATTGCGGCCCAGCTCACCTTCGAGAAGGTCGAACGGAGCTACGGCGCGTTCCGGGCGCTTGCCGGGGTGTCCCTCGATGTCGCGCCGGCCGAGGTGGTGTGCCTGCTGGGACCGTCGGGAAGCGGCAAGACCACGCTCCTGAGGATTGCTGCCGGCATCGAGACGCCGTCGGCCGGCCGCGTGCTCATCAACGGGGCGGAGGTGGCCGGGCCCAACCGGTTCGTGCCACCCGAGAAGCGCAACGTCGGCCTGATGTTCCAGGACTTCGCGCTGTTTCCCCACCTGACCATCCGCGACAACGTTGCCTTCGGCCTCAAGGCGCTGCCGCGCGAGGATGCGGTGCGCGAGGCAATGGCCGCGCTGGGACGGGTCGGGCTCGAGCGCTACGCCAACGACTATCCCCACATCCTGTCTGGCGGCCAGCAGCAGCGGGTGGCGCTGGCCCGGGCCGTCGTGCCGCGCCCCTCGGTGATGCTGATGGACGAGCCTTTCTCGGGGCTCGACGTGCAACTCCGGGAAAAGATGCAGGAGGAGACACTGGGGCTGCTGCGCGAGACCCGGGCCACGTGCGTGATCGTCACGCATGCGCCGGCGGAAGCGATCCGCCTCGGCGACCGCATCGTGGTGATGCGCAACGGCAGGCTGGTACAAGCGGGCAGGGCCGAAGAGCTCTACCGCAACCCGCAAGACCTGTTCATCGCGCGACTGTTCTCCGAGATCAACGAGATCCCCTATGTCGTGCAGGGCGGTGCGTTGCGCACGCCGGTCGGCACTTTCGTCGTGCCTGAGCTAAGCGATGGCGACCGGGCGACCCTGTGCATCCGCCGCCGGTCAATCCGGGTTGGCCCAACCGGCACCGGCATCCCCGGCCGCGTCCTGCACGTGAAGTTCATGGGCGATCTTGCCTCGCTGGAGATCGCTGCCCAGGGTTTCGAGCGTCCACTGACCACGCTGGTACGCGAAGGCGAGCAGCCGCAGCGCGGCGACGAGGTCGGGCTGACCGTCGATCCGGAAAGCGTTCTCGTGTTCCCGTCGGAGAACGGGAGTAACAATGACGGGAACTTAACGAATGACGGTTCAGGAAGGCCTTGAAAATCCTGCTTTCTCGCGATGATGTCTGGGCGCCGCAAACTTGCCCGTCCAGGCCCTTTCTGCGATAGTGCGCAAAAGTGCGGAGCAGCCACGGCTGCAATGGGAGCGTTAACGAATGGGCGGCTTGAGCGTCTGGCATTGGCTCATCTTCCTGGTGGTGGCCTTGCTGCTGTTCGGCGGCAGCGGCAAGATTTCCTCCATCATGGGCGACGTGGCCAAGGGCATCAAAAGCTTCAAGAAGGGCATGACGGAGGACGATGCGGCAGCTGCGCCTGCAACGCCGCCGCCTGCCGATCCCTTCAAGCGGGACGAACCGCGCGCGATCGACAACGCAACGGCTCGTCCGGCGGAGACCGCGCCGGCCCAGCAGAGGCCGACGGGCTCGTAAGGGCGGAACGACCGGCCGGCTGTTCGCGCAGGTGCAGCGAGGCCGGCGGTTGCCATTTGCGATGGTCTTGAGCCGTCAGGGTGCCGATGTTTGACTTGACCTCCAGCAAGCTGCTGCTGCTCGGCATCGTGGCGCTGCTCGTCATCGGCCCGAAGGACTTCCCTGTCCTGCTGCGCACGATCGGCAAGTATGTCGGCATCATCCGCGGGCACGCCCGCGACTTCCGGGCCCAGTTCGACGAGGCGATGCGCGAGTCCGAACTCGACCAGCTCAAGAAGGACGTCGAGAAGATCGCCAGCGAGACCGAGGCCTCCATGGTTGATGCGAGCCGCAGCATAGAGCAGACCGCCGAAGAGGCGCGCCGGACCATGGACGCGCAGGGTGATCTGCCTAAGATCGACCTGCTGGCACACGATGCCAACGGCCTGCCGATGCATGAGCCGCAGCCGGCTACCGCCGTGCCGGCAGCCACCGATCCCGCGCCGCAGGTCACCGCAGCAAGCACATCCACGGATCAGCCTGCGCCGTCTTCGAGCGAGCCGTCACCGCCGGCACGCCCCGCCGAACGCAGCGGAGCTTGAGGCACGGCCATGCTCGACAAGACTACGACGCCGGCCGCCGACGACCCCCTGCCGGAGGGTCACGACGATATCGAGGCGTCCAAGGCGCCGCTCATCGAGCACCTGACCGAGCTGCGCCAGCGCCTCATCTATGCGCTGGCCGGCATCAGCGTCGGCTTCGTCATCTGCTTTGCGTTCGCGACGCAGATCTACAACCTGCTCGTGTGGCCCTATCAGGTGGCACGGGGGCCGGGGCAGAAGATCGAGATGATCTACACCGCCCCGCACGAGTTCTTCTTCACCAAGCTGAAGCTGGCGCTGTTCGGCGCGGTGTTCCTCGCGTTCCCCATCATCGCCTACCAGGTCTACAAGTTCGTCGCGCCCGGCCTCTACAAGAACGAGAAAGCGGCGTTCCAGCCGTACCTGCTGTGGACGTTCCTGCTTTTCATCCTCGGCGCGCTGGTCGTGTATTTCGTCGTCATGCCGCTGGCGATGATGTTCTTCCTGTCGATGGAGCAGACCGGCGGCGACGTCGAGATCCACCTGCAAGCCAAGGTGAGCGAGTACCTCTCGCTGATCATGACGCTGATCCTGGGCTTCGGCATCATGTTCCAGCTGCCCGTAGTGCTGAGCCTGCTGGCGCAGGCCGGCATCATTTCGGCCGCGCAGCTGAGGGGCTTCCGCCGTTATGCCATCGTCGCCATCACGGCGGTGGCCGGCGTGCTGTCGCCGCCCGATCCATTCAGCATGATCGCCATGGCGCTGCCGACGATCCTGCTCTACGAGGCCGGCATCTGGCGTGTCGATTGGGTGGAGAAGCAGCGCGCCGCGAATGAGCCGCCGACCGACGACGCAGCAGCGGCCTCGTGAGGAAACGCACCGTCGTCGTCAATGACCGGATGCAGAAGAATTACCGCTACACGCTGACGGCAGCCGCAGGCCGCGACTTCGACCCCGAGTTCAAGCCCGAGCTGACGCCGGCCCAGATGCTGAAGCTCGGCATCTTCGCCGGCAAGTACATGACCGACTGCGGGCGCGAATATCCCAGAAGCTGGTTCGCGCGGGCGAAGCTGGCGAAGGGCAATCGCGATCCCGACCTCAACTGCTTCGGCGTCAATGCCAGCCAGCCGCTGTCGGAGTGGCGGCGCAAGGGGTGGATATTTCGCGACGACCCGCGCGGCTGGTTCCAGTGGTACTGCCGCTACTACATGGGCCGACGCCTGGAGGGCGAAGACGCGCGCCAGATCAAGCGCTGGAAGGCGATCCGCCGTCACATCCGCCAGATCGAGCGCAACTGCGAGCCGGGCGACATCTCCTGCCGCCGCCGCCAGCGCCAAGCCGTGCTGCACTGGGCCTATGACAGCCGCAAGATTTGATGCGCTTGAGCGTGTTGCCTATGGCGATAGGCGCCCGCTAGTGATACCTGCACAAACGAGCCAATTGCAGATTGGCAGGGAATTTTGACGTCATTCCCGCGAAGGCGGGAATCCAGGTCACAGCGCTGCGCAGGCTCCGTTGCGTGTTTGCTTGCAACCGCACCATTGCGGAGATGTGTCGTGGATTCCCGCGCGCGGGGGTGACGGTGGAGCGAGAGGCAGGCGGCCGTGTTCGACATCAAGTGGATACGCGATAATCCAGACGCGTTCGACGCGGGACTGAAGAAGCGCAACATTGCGCCCGGCGGTGACGTAAAATTTTCGGCCGATCTGATCGTGCTCGACGAGGAGCGCCGCAAGGTCATCACACGCTTGCAGGAGGCGCAGCAGCGCCGAAACGCGGCGTCCAAGGAGATCGGCAAGGCCAGGGCCGCCAAGGACGAGGCGACAGCCGCCAAGCTGATGGCCGAGGTCAATGCGCTGAAGGATGCGCTCGCTAAGGGCGAGGATGAGCAGAAGGCGGCCGACGAGGCGCTGCGCGCGGCGCTGTCCGTCATTCCCAACGTGCCGCTGGACGACGTGCCCGAAGGCGCGGACGAGCACGGCAACAAAGAGGTGCGCCGCGTCGGCGAGCCGCCCAAGCTCGCCGGCGTCAACCAGCCGCTGCAGCACTTCGAGATCGGCGAACGCCTGGGGCTGATGGACTTCGAGACGGCGGCGAAGCTGTCGGGCGCGCGCTTCGTGGTGCTGAAGGGCATGCTGGCACGGCTGGAGCGGGCGCTGGGTGCGTTCATGCTCGATTTGCACACGGCGCCGGAGTAGGGTGGGCTGGGTGGTTACACGGAGATCGTGCCGCCATACCTGGTGCGCGACGATGTCATGTACGGCACGGCGCAGTTGCCGAAGTTCGCCGACGACCAGTTTCTGGCCACGCGAACGATCACGCGTCAGGAGATGATGCACGACGCGCTGAAGTATGCCACCGAGCAGGATCAGGAAGAATACCGCCAGGGGACGATCGACCTGACGACATTGGTGGACCGTTCGTTCGAGCGGGCGCCTTTCAAGGAGGATTACTGGCTCATCCCCACCGCCGAGGTCCCACTCACCAATCTTGTGCGCGAGAAGATCACCGACGAGGCTGAACTGCCGATCCGGGTGACGGCCTATTCGCCGTGTTCCAGAGCCGAAGCCGGTGCCGCGGGGCGTGACACGCGCGGCATGATCCGGCAGCACCAGTTCTCCAAGGTGGAGTTGGTGTCGATCACCGCGCCGGAGCAGGCGCTGGCCGAGCACGAGCGCATGACGGCGTGCGCGGAGGAAGTACTCAAGCGCCTCGGCCTCGCCTACCGCACCATGCTTCTGTGCACGGGCGACATGGGCTTTGCCTCGCGCAAGACCTACGACATCGAGGTGTGGCTGCCGGGGCAGAACGCCTATCGCGAGATCTCGTCCTGCTCGGTGTGCGGCGACTTCCAGGCGCGGCGCATGAACGCGCGCTACCGGCCGAAGGGCGCCAAGGACGTGCGCTACCTGCACACGCTGAACGGCTCCGGCCTCGCCGTCGGCCGCACGCTGATCGCGATTTTGGAGAACTACCAGCAGGCCGACGGCTCCGTCGCCATTCCCGACGCGCTGCAGCCCTACATGGGCGGGCTGAAGAAGATCGAGAAGCAGTAGGGTCGGCCGCGGGGGGCTCGCGGCGATTGATCTGCGAGCATCGGAGCGTGCAGAACCCTGGATCCTCGGGACAAGCCCGAGGATGACTCTTGTCGGGAAGTGCGTGCTTCAAAGTTGGCCGAGTTGCGTGCGTGGAAGGCAGCCTTCGCGAAGTTGTGTGGGGAGTGGCTTGCCACCTCAGGTGAGCGGCCTTTCTGAGCGCCAACGCTAATTGCACACTCACCCGTCATCCTCGGCCTTGGGCCGAGGATCCATCTCTCAACGCGTGCCGGCGCCGGCTGGATGGCCAGAACAAGCGACACCCTCGATCATGCGCGACGCCGGTGGCGCACGCGCCTGCGGCGCACGAACGCGGCGATGTTGAGTGACGCCGAGACGATGCCGACGCCGTAACAGACGATCTGCGAGGTGATGAGAAGGGTCGTCATGCTCGATACTCCCGTGCCGTGATCAGTGCGCCTCAGCGCATCTGTCAGCACGACGAGCGGCCGCGCCGTCAATCGACAGGCGGCGCGAAATTTTTCCATCACAGATAAGTTATGGATTTGCTGTGCCTTTCGGCAGCGGTGGTGCGCATCTGCCGCGACGGGATTGGAACGGCACAGGCGTTTGTGAGTTGCTGGCGCGGGGACTTCCAGCAGTATTGATGCATTGAGCGGTCGGAGCGATCGGGCAAACTATGCGGCGAAACAAGATTGCGGCGGCGGTCGGCCTACTGGCCTTGATCGCTCTTGTGGCGTGGAGCATGACGCGTTCGCGCGAGCCGCAACCGGTGCAGATCTCGACCGCGCAGAAGGTGGAGCCCGGCAAGGCGGGCGACAAGGGCCGTGGCAAGGGCGGCGGCGCCGTGGCTGTCGAGGCGGCCATGGCGCGCGGCGCAACCACCACCACCGACATTCGCGCCATCGGCAGCTTGCGCTCCGACGAGGGCGTGCAGATCGCGTCCGAAATTGCGGGCCGCATTGCCGAGGTGCCGTTCCTGGAGGGTGGGCTCGTCAGCGCGGGCGATATCCTTGCCAAGCTCGACGACTCGCTGGCGCAGGCCGAGCTGGCCGATGCCAAGGCGCGCTTCGATCTCGCCGAAGCCAACAACGACCGCGCCAAGCAGCTGTCGCGCACCGGCAACGTCACCGAGAAGGCCATCGACGAGGCAGTAGCCAACTTCGAGATCTTTCCAAGCACGTGGTGGTAGCCCCGTTCCCCGGCCGGGTCGGCCTGCGCAAGGTTTCGCCGGGCGGGTTTGTCGCCATCGGCACGCCGATCGTGAACCTCGAGAAGATCGATTTCCTCAAAGTGGACTTCAAGCTGCCGGAGCTGTTCCTGGCCTCCGTTGCCGTCGGACAGGAGGTCGACATCGCGGTCGACGCGCATCCGGGCAAGCTGTTCAAGGGCGGGATCTATGCCATCGACCCGCAGGTGGACGTGAACGGCCGCGCGCTGGCCCTGCGTGCGCGCCTGCCGAACCCCGACCTGCTGTTGCGGCCGGGCCTGTTCGCGCGCGTGCTGGTGAAGGGCAAGCAGACGCGCGAGGTGGTGCTGGCGCCTGAGAGCGCGATCGTGCCGCGCGGCGGCGAGACCTTCGTCTTCCGCGTCGAGAACGGCAAGGCGATGGAGACCAAGGTCAAGCTGGGTGAGCGGCGTGGCGCCGAAGTCGAGATCGTCGAAGGTGTGATGCCGAACACCCAACTCGTCACTGCCGGCCAGCTCAAGCTGCGCAACGGCATCGGCGTCGAGGTGATCGACAGTGCGACTCCGGCCGAGAAGACGCCCGCCGCCAAGAAGGGCGGCACATGAGCCTGTTCGAGTTCTGCATTCGCAGGCCCGTTTTCTCGACCGTGCTGAGCCTGGTGCTGGTGCTGCTGGGCATCGTCTCCTACAGCCGCCTGACGGTGCGCGAATACCCCAACGTGGACGAGCCGGTGGTGTCGGTCTCCACCAGCTATCCCGGCGCGTCGGCGACCATCATCGAGAGCCAGATCACGCAGGTGCTGGAAGGCTCGATCGCCGGCATCGCCGGCATCGACGTGCTGGAATCGACCAGCCGGGCCGAGTCGAGCCGCATTACGGTCAGGTTCCTCTCGGACGTCGATCCGGACGTGGCCGCCAGCGACGTGCGCGACCGCGTCAGCCGCGTGCGGCGGCGCCTGCCCGTGGAGGTGCAGGAGCCAACCATCGCCAAGGTGGAAGCCGACGCGCAGGCGATCATGAACCTGGTGTTCACGTCCGACCGCATGAATGCGCTGGAGATCACCGACTACGTCGACCGCTTCGTTCTCGACCGGTTGAAGAATCTGAACGGCGTGGCCGACGTCATCATCTACGGCGAGCGCCGCTACGCCATGCGCATCTGGATCGATCGCGAGCGGCTGGCGGCCTACAACCTGACCGTCCAGGATCTGGAGAAGGCGCTGCTGGCGCAGAACGTCGAGCTACCCTCGGGCCGCATCGAAAGCCGCGACCGTGAGTTTGCCGTGCTCTCGCGCACGGGCCTCACCAACCCTGAGCAGTTCCGCAACATCGTCATCAAGATTGCAGACGGGCATCAGGTGAAGCTCGGCGAGGTGGCGCGGGTGGAACTCGGCGCCGCCGACGAGCGCCGCGACAGCCGCTACAACGGCAAGCCGGCCATCGCCGTCGGTATCATCAAGCAGGCGGTGGCCAATCCGCTCGACGTGTCCAAGGCGGTCACGGTGGTGATGCCGGAGATCAACCAGTCGCTGCCGGATGGGCTGTCGGCCACCATCGGCAACGACAGCTCGGTGTTCATCGACCGCTCGATCACGGCCGTCTACCAAACCATCGGCGAGGCCATCCTGCTGGTGGTGCTGGTGATCGTGTTCTTCCTGCGCTCGGTCCGGGCGTCGATCATTCCCATCGTCACCATTCCCATCTCCCTGATTGCGACCTTCACGCTGCTGTACGCTATGGGATTCACCGTCAACACGCTAACGCTGCTGGCGATGGTGTTGGCCATCGGCCTGGTCGTGGACGATGCGATCGTGGTGCTGGAGAACGTACACCGGCGCATCGAGAACGGCATGAAGGCCGTGTCCGCGGCCATCGAGGGCACCAAGGAGATCGGCTTTGCCATCATCGCCATGACGCTGACGCTAGCGGCGGTCTACGCGCCGGTGGCGTTCACCACGGGCCGCACCGGCCGCCTGTTCCTGGAGTTTGCACTGGCGCTTGCCGGTGCCGTCATCGTGTCGGGCTTCGTGGCGCTGACGCTGACGCCGATGATGTGCTCCAAACTGCTGCGCCACAACCCGAACCCCGGCCGTTTATCGACCGCGATCGAGCGCGGTTTCACTTCGTTCGAGCGGGGCTACAAGCGCTTCCTCGTGACGGCCCTGCGCGCGCGGTTCCTCGTCATCATCGCGGCGCTGGCCGTCGGTGCATTCAGCGCCGTGTTCTTCCTGGTGCTGCCGTCCGAGCTGGCGCCGGTGGAGGACCGCGGGCAGATCCAGGTGCGCGGCACGGGACCGGAGGGTGCAACGCTTGCCTACACGGAGCGCTATAGCAGCCAGGTTGGCGACATCCTGGCTAAGGTGTCGGAGGTGGAGTCGACGCTGATCATCAACGGCCTGCCCGAGGTGTCGCGCTTTCTGGCCATCGGCCGCCTGAAGGATTGGGACGAGCGCACGCGCAGCCAGCAAAAGATCAATGCCGAGATCAATCCAAAGATCCGGCGCATACCGGGCGTCAACGCGGCCGCCACCAACGCCGGCTCGTTCGGTGCACGCGGCGGCTCGCGGCCGGTGGAATTCGTGCTGCAGACCTCCGGCACCTACGAGCAGCTGCAGGAGTATGTCGAGCAGATGATGGAGCGCGTCCGCGCCTATCCCGGCCTGGAAAGCGTGGAGAGCGATCTGCAACTCAACATGCCTGAGTTTCGCATCGAGATCGACCGCGCCAAGGTGGCCGACCTCGGACTCGACGTGACGGTGGTCGGGCGCACGCTGGAGACGCTGCTCGGCGGGCGCCAAGTCACGCGCTTCGAGCAGAACGGCGAGCAGTACGACGTGATGGTGCAGCTCGCGGCCGAGGACCGCGCCTCGCCGCAAACGCTGTCGACCATCTTCCTGCGTTCGCCGAAGGACGAGATGATCCAGCTCTCCAACATCGTGAAGGTGACGGAGGCGGTGGCACCCAAGGAGCTCAAGCGCTTCAACCAGCTGCGTGCCGTGACCTTGCAGGGCAATCTCGGCCCGGGCTATGCGCTCGGCGATGCGCTTACCTTCCTGGAGAAGA
>OEIU01002186.1_pt1 | contig 10770 bp, 8 predicted proteins | sample 1539221 | NCBI WGS metagenome assembly OEIU01 (sample SAMN03792071, study PRJEB22550) | activated sludge metagenome | feature: wastewater treatment plant; material: activated sludge; isolation source: Wastewater treatment plant of a petroleum refinery complex | place: Argentina: Zarate | collected... | reverse complement strand
CAAGGGTGCAGATGCGCCAGAGTTCCGCGCACGATACGGGGAGGTGCAAGGGGGATCCGAGGAGCGGGTTTTATTGGGCGTGTGGGCGCCCGCCGCGCTCGGCGGCGGCGGCCTCGGGCATCTCGCCTATTACGTCGCCTGGGAGGCGATCTACCGCCGCCTCGGCGGCCATGCCGTCGTGACTCCCTGGGTGATCGCGCACTGGGCCTTCGGGCCGAGCCCCGTTCTCACGCAGATCACCGACGAGGCGCGCAAGCGCTGCCTCGCCGACATGATGGCGGGCCGCACGTCCATGTGCTTTGGGCTGTCGGAGCCGGGCGCGGGATCCGATGCGACGATGATCCGCACGCGCGCGCTGCGCGACGGCGAAGGCTGGAAGATCACCGGCCGCAAGCTGTGGACGACAAACGCCCCCACCGCGGACTGGTGCATCGTCTTCGCCGTCACCGATGCGGAGAAGGCTGCGCGAAAAACCGGCGGCATCAGCGCCTTTCTCGCGCCAACCGACGCGCCGGGCTTCTGCGTCGAATCCGTCGTGAAATTGTTCGGCCATCCCGGCGGCCACGAAGGCGCGCTGGCGCTGGAGGACGTGCGCGTCGAACCCTGGCAATTGGTGGGAAAACTCGACGACGGCTTCAAGGTCGCGCTCTACGGCGTATCGCTCGGCCGCGTCTACAATTCCGCGCGCGCCGTCGGGCAGGGGCGTTGGGCGCTGGAGCTTGCGCTGGATTATGCGAAGCAGCGCGAGGCCTTCGGTGCGAAGATCGCGGACTACCAGGGCGTGTCGTTCCCCCTCGCGCAATCGGCGAGCGAATTGCACGCCGCGCATCTGATGGGGCTCAACGCGGCGATGCTGCTCGACCGCGGCGAACGCGCGGTGAAGGAATTGTCGATGGCGAAATCCTACGCGGTGCAGGCGGGGTTTCGCGCCGTCGACCGCGCCATGCAGACGCATGGCGGCATGGGGCTGACCAACGAGGTCGGGCTCGTCCACGCCTGGCAGGACTTGCGCGTCGTCAACATCGCGGACGGGACGAACGAGATTCTGGCCAAGACGATCGCGCAGCGGTTGTTCGCGGGCGATGTGGACTTGTGAGACGCCGCGACGACAATGCCTTCATGCCGAGGCTTTCGGGAGGGTGAGGCAATCGCGCCGATTTCCCTCACCGCTTGCGGGGAGGGTGGCGCGCGCAGCGCGACGGGTGGGGATCGCCGGGCGTTGTCCTGCATTTCGCCGAACGCGCCCGGCTTGCCCCACCCGCAATGCTTGCGCATTGCGACCTCCCCGCGAGCGTGGAGGTAAAGCGCTCGCAGGGCGTTACGTTTTATGCCGCGCCACGGCGCAGGACTGGACGAGCGTTTCGATCCACGTGCGTGATGTCGCTTCGCCGGCCGATGACAAGCCTTCATGCCGAGGCTTTCGAGAGGGCGAGGAAATCGCGCCGATTTCCCTCACCGCTTGCGGGGAGGGTGGCGCGCGAAGCGCGACGGGTGGGGATCGCCGGGCGTTTCCTGCATTTCGCTGAACCCGCCCGGCGCGCCCCACCCGCAATGCTTGCGCATTGCGACCTCCCCGCGAGCGGGGAGATAAAGCGCTCGCAGGGCGTTATGCTTTATCCACGAGCGGTGCTGCAAGATCGGACGAGCGTTTCGATCCGCGCGCGCTCCAGCGGCGCGCCATGTGCGATGCAGACGAGGCGCCCCTTGCCGTCCGGCGGGGCGCGCGCGGGCGTGACGTCGCTTCGCCGGCCGACGATCTGCAACAATTTCCATGCCCCGTCGGCGTCGCGCAAGAATCCCTTGGCGCGGACGAGGTTCGTCTCCTCGGCCGCGAGCAGCGCCGCGAGGCGCGCGATGTCGAGCGCGTCCGCGATCTCGAAGGATTGCGACTGCGGCTGCGCGCCGCCGTGCGGCGCAGGCGCGTCGGCGACGAAGGCGCCCGGCGCATAGGCGCCGAAGGCGATCTCCGGCGCGAGCGCGCCGAAGGCGGTCTCGACGATTTTCGCGCGGGGCGCCGTGTCTGCGAGCCATCTCAGCAGATTTGCGCGCGCTTCATCGGGCACGAGGTCGGTCTTGTTGAGCACGACGAGATCGGCTTCCGCGAGCTGCCGAAGAATCGTGTCCGCGAGATATTTGTCGCGGGCGAGCTTGCGCGCCGTCTCGGCGTCGACGAGCACGAGCGTCGCCTCGTGCTTCAGGCCCGCGACAAGCGCGAGCGATTGCGCGACGGCGCCGGGCAGGGCGACGCCGCTCGTCTCGATCAGGATGCAGTCGATGTTTTCGTGCGCAGCGAGGCTGACGAGGCTGGAGGTCAGGTCGTCGCCGAAGGAGCAGCATATGCACCCGCCCGCCAGCGTCAGGACGTCGCCGGACGCCTGTTCGATGAGATCGGGGTCGATCGGCAATGCGCCGAATTCATTGACGGCGACCGCAATGCGGCGGCCGCCCGCGTTGCGCAGCAGATGATTGACCAGCGTCGTCTTGCCAGCGCCGAGATAGCCGGAAATCAGAATGACCGGCTTCGGCGACCGCGCGAAGCTCGCCCGAAAACGGGAGCCGTCGTCCAGAACGCACGGCCAACCCGAATCCTCATCCTGAGGAGCCGCTGAAAGCGGCGTCTCGAAGGATGGCCGAGTCCCGGGCCAAGGGGCCATGCTTCGAGACGCCTGCTGCGCAGGCTCCTCAGCATGAGGAATTTGTATTCGCAAGGCGTCGGGGGGCGGATGGGAAGGCGACCTCAAATTTTCGCCGCCTCGAATATCCGGCCGCCGTGCACCGTGCCCCACACGCGCACGTCCTTCAGGTTCTCGGGCGCGATCTCCGTGGGATCGTCCTCCAGCACGGCGAAATCGGCGCGCTTGCCGGTCTCGATCGAGCCGAGTTCGCCGTCGAGCTTCAATGTCCAGGCCGCGCCGAGCGTGATGGCGCGCAAGGCCTCCGCCACGGTGATCTTCTCGGCTTCGCCCAGCGTGCGTCCGCTCGCGGTCAGGCGGTTGACCGCGCACCAGGCGGTGAACAGCGGGCCGAGCGGCGTCACCGGCGCATCGGAGTGGATGGCGAGCGGCACGCCATTGTCGAGCGCGGCGCGGCAGGCGTTCATGCGTTCGGCGCGCTCGGGGCCGACGGTGAGCGCATAATGCTCGTCGCCCCAGTAATAATGATGATTGGGGAAGAGGTTCACGCTCATGCCGAGCCGCGCCATGCGCCTGAACTGCGCGCGGTCGGCGAGCTGGCAATGCTGCAGCGTGAATCTGTGGTCGGGCGCGGGATGCTTGCGCAGCGCCGCCTCCATCGTGTCGAGCACGAGCTCGGTCGCCTCGTCGCCGTTGGTGTGGCAATGCACGAGCACGCCCATCTGCAGCGCGGCTTCGAGCGCCTCGGCGAGGCGCTGCGGCGGCACGTACCAGAGGCCGGGCGCGGCGCCGTTGTAATAGCCCGGCCAGCGCAGCCGCGCGGAAAAACCCTGGATCGAGCCGTCGACGACGATCTTGACGAGGCCGAGCCGCAGCCGGTCGCTCGCCTGTTCGGCAAGCGCGGCGGCGGTCTCGATCGTGCCGCGGGCGTCGTCGCCGAGATAGCGGCGCAGCGGCACGATGCGCGCGGGATAGGCGGGATCGCCGGTCACGCGCAGCATCATCTCCACCGCATCGGGCGGCAGCGGATTGGCGAGATCGGTCGCGGTCGTCACGCCCTTGCGCACGCATAGCCGCGCGAAATCGCGCAAGCCGCGCTCGTCGCCCGACATCATCGCGCGGTCGAGGCCGACATGGGCGGCGACCGTCCCCTGCGCTTCCGGCCCCTTCATCTCGCCGGTCGGCAGGCCGTCGGCCCCGAGCGGCACGCCGGGATGGTTGACGCCGCTCCGCATCAGCCCCGCCATTTCCAGCGCCTTGGTATTGACGTTGAGAATGTGGAAGCTCGCGTGCATCACGCCGATCGGGCGATCCTTCGAAATGCGGTCGAGGTCCTCGCGCGTCATGCGCGTATTGTCGAAATAGATGGGATCGAGGCCCCAGCCGGTCAGCGGCGCGGCGGGATCGGCGAGCAGCTTTTCCTGTTCGGCGAGGCGTGCGACGACGGCGTCGAGCGAGCGCAGCCCGGTCCATGTCTTGCCGTCCGGCGCGACGCGATCGAACCAGCCGCAATAGACGTAGCGCCAGACCGCGCCCTCGAAGGCGTGGCTGTGGCCTTCGACGAAACCGGGCATGAGCACGCGATCGGCGAAGCGCGTGTCGACGATGTGCTCGCCCCAGCCCGTCAACTCCTCCAGCGCGCCCGCGCCGAGAATGCGCCCGTCGCGCACGGCGACATGGGTGGCGGTCGGCCGCGCCGGGTTCATGGTGATGATCTTGCGCGCCAGATAGATGGTGGTGGTCATTGTCGTCCCCGGTTTCCCGGCGATTATGGGCGAGGGCCGCGCTTGCGCCAATCCTGCAATGCAGCCGCGCCGCCATGCGATTGCCGCAGCGGCGCCGAAAAGCGAAAATGCGCGCGAGGGAATCCGGGGCAGGGGACAGAAGGTGACGGAAGACGAGATATTGGCGGTTTTCGCGCGCACGAAACCGCCGGTGCTGGATACGCTCGGCGGGCGCGTCGTGGCCTACGACAAGGCGCTCGAGCGCGTGACCATGCAATGGACGACCGAAACGCGGCATTGCCATTCGGTCGAGGGCCATCCGCGCGGCGGGATCGTGCAGGGCGGCATCGTCACCGGCTGGATCGATTCGGCCATGGCGCACGCCTGCGTCGCGAAATCGGCCTTCACCGTCGGCGTGCCGAGTCTCGAGATCAAGGTCAGCTTCCTGTCCGCGGCGAGCCCCGGTCTCTACCGGTCCTATGGCTGGATCGCGAAATGGGGCAGAAGCGTCGCCTTTCTCGAAGGCGAATTGCGCGACGAGGAGGGTGCGCTGATCGCGCGCGCTACATCGACGGCGGCGCTCAGGCACCTGAAGAAGGCATGAAGACCGCCGCGCCAGTGTGAGCTTTGACATAGCGCCGCCCCGAAGGCTGATCCACCGTCGCCAATTGTCATTCGGGGCGACGAAGATGGCTTGGATCTGGAGCCGGTTGGGGCGGGGTTTGTTCTCCAGCCGTTTGCCGCTCAGGTATTTTCAGGAAATCCTCCCCGTCGAGTTCGACGAGATCAACGAGCGTCGCGCCGCGATCGACGCGCGCGCGGCCGCGCCGGCGGATGCGGCGATCCGCGCCGGCGGCGGACCAGGACGCCGGCCGCGCGGTCCCGTCGCGCCGCTGCGGCCGGGCCAGGCGGCCGCGTCCTTCGCCGCCCCGGCCGCGCCGCACGCCGAGCGCCCGCTGCCTACAAGCGGCGAGGCCACGGGCGATCCCGAGAAGCCCGACCGCGACAAGACGCGCTGGACGCCGGCGCCCGCCAATCTCACCGGCCTTTCGCTCTCGGGCGGCGGCATCCGGTCGGCCGCCCTGTGCCTCGGCGCGCTCCAGTCGTTGAAGCGACGCAAGGTCATCGACTCGCTCGACTATCTCTCGACAGTCTCCGGCGGCGGCTATATCGGCGCGGCGATGACGGCGGCCACCAGCGCGAACGCCGGCCAGTTTCCCTTCGGCGAGGACGTGAGCGACAGTCCCGTCGTCGGCCATCTGCGCAATTATTCGAACTATCTGCTGCCGCGCGGACGAAGCAGCCTGCGCAATTTCGGCGAGGCCGCCGCCATCCTCATTCGCGGGCCGCTGCTCAACGCCCTGATGGTCTTGTCGTTCCTGCTGTGGTGCGCTTTCTTCACGCTGCTCGCCTATCCGCAGGTCGGCGAGTTGCGCAGCGACGGCTTCGCGCTCGCCGCGCTGACAAAAATCGCCGCGAGTTTCGGATGGGAAACCGGAGAGCCAGCGGCCGTCCACTGGTTCCCGCGGGGCGACTTCCGCTCGACGCTCGTCGCGGTCGCGGCGACCGCGGGATGGCTCGCGGGCTGGGCGCTCTATCGGTCGGTCGTCTATCTGCTGGCGAAATTGTTCGCGGCGCTTGCGATGCTTGACTTGCCCACCGCCTGGCGGCGCCGGCTGCTCGACCGGTCGGCGACGCTGATCGCGCGACAGGCGGGCGATACCGCGGGAATCGGCATAACGGTCAGCTTCTGGCTGGTCGCCCTCACCGTCGTCATGGCGGTTCTCGATCTGCAGCCCATCGTGCTCTATGCCCTGAACTGCCTGTATGGCGACGGCGGGAAGCAGGGCGTGGCGTGGCTGCAGAAGACGATCGCCTTCTTCTCCACGCTCAGCGGCGTCGTCGCGGTCGCCAGCAGCCTGCTCGGAAATTTCCTGAAGGCGACGGAACAGAACGCCGACATCAAGACCGGCGCGCTGCGGGTCGCGGTCAAGATTCTCGTCCTCGTCGCCGCCGCCGTGCTGCCGGCCCTGCTGTGGCTCTCCTATCTCTTCCTGAGCTTGTGGGGGATGGACGGGTCGCACGTGAAGCCGCCGGCGTTTCTCGACGAGCGCGATCTCACGCCGCTCTACGGCTATACGGCGCTCTGCCTGACGCTGCTGGCGCTGCTGCTGAGACCCAACGCCTATTCGCTGCACCGCTTCTATCGCGACCGCCTGGCCAAGGCCTTTTTCGTCGCGCCCGATGCGAAACGGCCGCTCGGGGGCGATCTGCATCCGCTCGACAAGCTGAAACTGTCCGACATCCGGCCGGGCGCCGGCCCCTATCACCTCATCAACGCGGCGATGAACGTGCAGGGCTCGTCCGAAGCGAACCGCCGCGGCCGGGGCGCCGACTTCTTCGTCTTCTCCCGCAATTTCATCGGTAGCGATCTCACGCTCTACGCCAGAACGCGCAGCCGCCGCCGCGTCATCGGCCGCTCCCGCGACATGGAGGCGGTCGATCCGCAACTGGATCTCGCGACCGCGATGGCGATTTCCGGCGCCGCCGTTTCCGCCAACATGGGCGTCAACACGATGCGGGCGCTTTCGCCGACGCTCGCCTTGTTGAACATCCGGCTGGGATACTGGCTGCGCAACCCGCGCGACGTCGCCAGGCGGAGCTCGCTGCCGTCGCTGCTCGAGGGGCTCCTGCATCGCGTGCTGGAAAAATTCTATCTCGTCGCCGAAATGTTCAACGCGCTCGACGAGAAAAGCGCCTACGTCTTCCTGACCGACGGCGGCCATATCGAAAACCTCGGCGTCTACGAGCTGCTCAAGCGGGGATGCCAGCTCATCGTCGTGGTCGACGCGGAGGCCGACAGGTCGATGGCCTTTCCGTCGCTGCTGCGTCTCGAGCGCTACGCGCGCATCGACCTCGGCGTGCGGATCGTGCTGCCGTGGGAGGAGATCGCCATGGCGATGCAGGCGCTCGACGAGGCCTGCGACAAGGCGCCGGCGAGGATACCCGAGCGCAAGCCCGGGCCGCATTGCGCCGTCGGCCGCATCTGCTACGCCGACGGCGCGCAGGGCGTGCTCGTCTATTTCAAGTCGTCGCTCTCGGGCGACGAGAAGGACTACATTCTCGACTACAAGCGGCGCAATCCGGCTTTTCCGCACGAGACGACAGGCGACCAGTTCTTCTCCGAAGAGCAGTTCGAGTGCTATCGGGCGCTGGGGTTTCACATCGTCGACGGATTCTTCGCGGGCGATCACCAGTTCTCGTGGCTCGAGGAGGAGCTTGGCGGCTGGTCGACGAGCGCGGAGGCGATGCGCGAAGTCCAGGAAAAACTCGCGCTTGCGTGAACGCTACGTCGACCCGCCTTCGGCCTCCGACGGATCGTCCGCATCGTATTCGTAGCGGAAATCGCAATGGCTCGCGCCCTGCATGATCGTCTGCGTGCGCGTGAATTTTATGCGCGGATCGTAGCCTTCGCAGAACGAGCCGTCGCGCTGGCAGGAGAGCAGGGGGCCGATTTCGGCGAGCCCCATGGCGCGATACATTTCGGCGTAGCGGCAGCGCGTGACGTCGAAGGCGAAGACGTTGGCGCCTTTCTCTCGCACGTTCACTTCCAGCGCGCCGCCGCGCGTCCATAGCGGCTGGATGGCCTCGAAACCGCGCAGACCCGGCGCGCCGCCCTGCGCCTCGGCCATCGTCTTGCCCTGCGCGATCGCCGACTGGCGGACGGCGTCGGCGACGATGCGGCGGGCTTCGCCGACGCCATGCGCCGCCTTCACCGTCTCGTAGACATGCGCGAGAATTTCCGCCTCGATGCGGCGGCGCTCCAGCATGGGGGCGAGATCGGGCGTGGCGTCGGCGTGACCGCTCATGGAAGGCTCCGTCATGCGCCAGCCTCCCATGCGCGGGTCCACCCATGCAAGGACGTCAGACGTCGACTTCGAACAGGAATTGCCCGGTCGAGGCGTCCGCGACGCCCACCATGGCGGCCGGCGTCTCCCGCTTCTTGATGCGGGCGGACGAGATCGCCTCGCGCACGTCGCGGAACGCGCCGGAGCGCGCGCCATTCACGCGAACTTCATAGGGGCGCGTCGCCTGCCCATTGTCGTGATGCTGCGTCTGAGCCATTTGATCCTCCTGGCGCCCCCCGCCCGTCGGTCCGCCTTCGAGATAGGTCGCTCATCGGAGATCGCAAGGCCTATGCGCGGGCGCACAGACAAGGCGCAGACAAGGCTTGGCTCCGGCGGCCCAAAGCAATAAAAGAACCGCACTGACATGCCAGAATTAGAAGGCTTGAGACCGTGCCCGCTTATCGCTCCCGCACCACAACCCATGGCCGCAACATGGCCGGCGCGCGCGGCCTGTGGCGCGCCACCGGCATGAAAGACGGCGATTTCGGCAAGCCGATCATCGCCGTGGTCAATTCCTTCACGCAATTCGTGCCGGGCCACGTCCACCTCAAGGATCTCGGCCAGATGGTCGCGCGCGAGATCGAGGCCGCCGGCGGCGTCGCCAAGGAATTCAACACGATAGCTGTGGACGACGGCATCGCCATGGGCCATGACGGCATGCTCTATTCGCTGCCGTCGCGCGAGATCATCGCGGATTCCGTCGAATACATGGTCAACGCCCATTGCGCGGACGCCATGGTCTGCATCTCCAATTGCGACAAGATCACGCCCGGCATGCTGATGGCCGCCATGCGGCTCAACATTCCCGCCGTCTTCGTCTCCGGCGGGCCGATGGAGGCCGGCAAGGTCAATCTGCAGGGCAAGGCGCACAAGGTCGATCTCATCGACGCCATGGTGGCGGCGGCCGACGACAAGGTGTCGGAAGCCGACGTGCAGGTGATCGAGCGCTCGGCCTGCCCGACCTGCGGTTCGTGCTCGGGCATGTTCACCGCCAATTCCATGAATTGCCTGACGGAAGCGCTCGGCCTCGCGCTGCCCGGCAACGGCACGGTGGTGGCGACGCACGCCGACCGCAGGCGCCTGTTCGTGGAGGCCGGCCATCTGATCGTCGATCTCGCGCGCCGTTATTACGAGCAGGACGATGCGAGCGTGCTGCCGCGCTCGGTCGCCAGCTTCAAGGCGTTCGAGAACGCGATGACGCTCGACATCGCCATGGGCGGCTCGACCAATACGGTCCTGCACCTGCTGGCGGCGGCCAATGAAGGCGAGGTGGGCTTCACCATGGCCGACATCGATCGCCTCTCGCGCCGCGTGCCGTGCCTGTGCAAGGTCGCGCCGTCGGTCGCCAACGTGCATGTGGAGGACGTGCATCACGCCGGCGGAATCTACGGCATTCTCGGCGAACTCGACCGTGCGGGGCTTCTCAACCGCGACACGCACAGCGTGCACGCTGAATCCCTGTCGAGCGCGCTCGAGAAATGGGACGTGAAGCGTTCGACCAGCGAGAGCGTCAAGACCTTCTTCAAGGCCGCGCCCGGCGGCGTGCCGACCACGGTCGCCTTCAGCCAGGACAGGCGCTTCGACGAGCTCGACCTCGACCGCGAGAAGGGCGTGATCCGCGACAAGGCGCATGCCTTCTCGCAGGACGGCGGCCTCGCGGTCCTGTTCGGCAATATCGCGGAAGACGGTTGCATCGTGAAGACGGCCGGCGTCGACGACAGCAACCTGAAATTCACCGGCCCGGCGCGCATCTACGAGAGTCAGGACGCGGCGGTGAAGGGCATTCTCGGCGGCGAGGTGAAGGCGGGCGACGTCGTGTGCATCCGCTACGAGGGTCCGCGCGGCGGGCCGGGCATGCAGGAGATGCTGTATCCGACCAGCTACCTGAAGTCGCGCGGCCTCGGCAAGGCGTGCGCGCTCATCACGGACGGGCGTTTCTCCGGCGGCACGTCGGGCCTGTCGATCGGCCATGTCTCGCCGGAAGCGGCCGAAGGCGGCGCGATCGGCCTGGTGGAAACCGGCGACAGAATCGAGATCGATATTCCCAGCCGCAAGATCAACCTGGCGGTCGCCGACGACGTGCTCGCCGCGCGCCGCACGGCGCAAGAGGCGAAGGGCTGGAAGCCCGCCGAGAAGCGCGCCCGCAAGATCACGACGGCGCTGAAGGCCTATGCCGCGCTGACGACCAGCGCCGCGAAGGGCGCGGTGCGCAAGGTGGATTGAGGGGCTCTCTCCTTCTCCCGCGGAGCGGGAGAAGGTGTCATGCGCAGCATGACGGATGAGGGCCGCGCCGCTGCGCGAAGGCGCGTCGCAATCGCGGCGCCCTCACCCGACCCCGCTTCGCGGGAGAGGGGAGAAGCCGTCACCGCGCCCGCGCTCGCGCCACGATCGCCTTGCAATCCAAGTCCTTCGGCAGCGCGCCGTATTGATGCGCGCCGTGCGACGCCAGCCGCGAGGCGCAGAAGGCTTCCGCGACATAGGCCGGCGCGTGGCGCACCAGCAGGC
>OEIU01002185.1_pt1 | contig 10772 bp, 9 predicted proteins | sample 1539221 | NCBI WGS metagenome assembly OEIU01 (sample SAMN03792071, study PRJEB22550) | activated sludge metagenome | feature: wastewater treatment plant; material: activated sludge; isolation source: Wastewater treatment plant of a petroleum refinery complex | place: Argentina: Zarate | collected... | reverse complement strand
TCGCCCTCGGCCATGAGTTGTTTGATCTTCACGAGCCCGGCATCCGTCGGCTCGATGAGCGGCGACCGCACGTGGCCGCTCGCGATCAGACCACGCTGTTCGAGCACCCACTTGCCTGGTGCTGGGTTCGTCTCCACAAACAACAGGTCGACGAGCGGGTGCAGGCCGTAGTGGATCTCACGCGCGGTCTCGAAGTCGCCGGACTCCCACGCTTCGAACATCTGGGCAACCGCGGCGGGGGCAATGTTCGCGGTGGCGCTCACGAACCCGGCGCCACCCAGAGCCATGAGCGGCAGGCAGAGCAGTTCGATGCCGCTCCACACGAGCAGTTCCGGCCCGCACAAGTGCAGCACGCGGGAGAAGTGCTCGAAGTCCTTCGTGGTTTCCTTCACGCCGACGAAGTTCTCCACCTCGTGGAACAGCCGGGCCACCGTCTCCGGAGCGATGTCGACCGCGGTGCGGCTCGGCACGTTGTAGGCGACGATGGGCAGGTCGGGGAACTCCTCCGCGACCGTCGTGTACCAGCGGTAGAGCGCCTCCTGGGTCGGGCGCGCGTAGTACGGCGTGATGATGAGCGCGGCATCCACCCCCGCGTCGCGCGCCGCAGCCGTGAGCTCGAGGGTCTCGTCGAGCTTCGCGGATCCGGTGCCCGGCACGAACGGCACGCGGTCGCCGACGGCTGCGGCCACCGTGCGGATGGCCTCTGCCCGCTCCGCGATCGACTGGGAGCTCGGCTCGCCCGTCGATCCGCCGATCGAGATGCCGTGGCTTCCGGAGGCGAGCTGCCAGTTCACGAGGTTGGTGAGTCCGGCGTGGTCTACCGCCCCATCAGCCGTGAACGGGGTCATGAGGGGGGCGATCGACCCCCGGATCGAGGCGGGATTGCTGCGGAACTTCATGCGGACTCCTGACTTTGCGGCTGATCCCTTCGAGACGCCGGCCCTGCCGGCTCCTCAGGGAACGGTTCTTGGTCTGTCGTTCCCTGAGGAGGCCGTAGGCCGTCTCGAAGGGAACCACGCGCGGCTTCATGCTCCAGGAACGCGTCGAGCGTCGCGAGCCGGTGGTTGCGGGCGGCGAACTCGAGCTCGACGGGGTTCGCGCTACTTTCGATGAGGTCCAGAATGTGCGCGTGCTCCGCCACGGACTCCTTCGCCCGCCCTGGCACGAAACTGAATGTGGACTCGCGCAACGCACGCAGTCGCGCCCACCCGCGATCGACGAGGTCGAGGATGTGCGGGTTCGGGCAGTGCTCGAACAGCACGGAGTGGAAGTCGAGGTTCAGGCGCGTGAACGCCACGGGGTCGAAGTGGTGCAAACTCTCCGCGAGCCGGTCGTTGATCGCGCGGGCGCGAGCAAGGTCATCCGCCGTCATGAAGGGCGCGGATGCCGCGGTCGCCCAGCCTTCCACGAGGCTCAGCGTCTGCATGGTGACCTCGTACTCGCGCGGGTCGGCCATCGCGACCTGAGCGCCGACGTTGCGCTCGAACTGGACGAGCCCCTCGGCCTCAAGCAGCCGGATCGCCTCGCGCACAGGCACGACGCTCACGCCGAGTTCGCCCGCGATCGCCCCGAGCACGAGCCGGTAGCCGGGGGAATACCGGGAATCCTCGATGCGCGCCTTGATGAAGTCGTAGGCGATCCGCGACTTGCTCGGTGCGGCTAGCGTTGCGCTGAGAGCCACGACTCGTACCTCGCCTTCCATTCGGCATTCATCGGATACAGCCCGTCGACGCTTTCCCCCGCGCCGACCTGTTCGGCGATGAACGTCTCCTGACGCTCCTGCTCGATTGCCTGGTCCACGAGTTCATCGATGAGCGCAGGGGGAATGACCAGCACGCCGTCCGAGTCGCCGACGATGATGTCGCCCGGCTGCACTGCGGTGCCGCCGCACGCGATCGTCACATCCGTTTCCCACGGGACGTGGCGTCGGCCGAGCACTGCGGGGTGTGCTCCGCCGTGGTAGGTGGGCAGGCCGAGCGCGGTGACCGCGTCGAGGTCCCGGACGCCGCCATCCGTCACGATGCCCGCCGCGCGGCGCACCTGCGCGCGCAGGGCGAGGATGTCGCCGACCGTGCCCGTGCCGCGCTCGCCGCGCGCATCGATCACGAGCACTTCGCCCTCGCCGAGGGAGTCGAACGCCTGCTTTTGCGCGTTGAATCCCCCGCCGTGCGACGTGAACAGGTCTTCGCGGCCCGGGATGAAACGCAGGGTGCGCGCTCTCCCCACGAGGCGTTTGCCCGGCTGCGTCGGTGTGAGGCCGTCGATCGAGACGGTGTTGAGCCCCCGCTTGCGCAGTTGCGAGCTGAGAGTCGCCGTGCCGACCGAATTGATCTTCGCGACCAGCTCGTCGGAGAGCCGGGGGTGGACTGCAGTTCCTTCCGCTTCCGCACGCAGTGCGTCGCTGGTCTTCGGGGCCGCGCCGAAGTCGCCGAATGGCGTGGTGCCCTCGACGACGGGGGTGACGAGGCGGCCGGTCGTGCGACCTTCCGAGTCTTCGACGACGACCTCGACGACATCCCCGGGCTGCACCGTGGTGGATCCGGCCGGAGTTCCGGTGAGGATGATGTCCCCGGCCTCCAGGGTGATGAGCTGCGAGAGGTCGGCGACGAGCTGGCCGAACGGGAACAGGAGGGTTTCGGTGCTGTCGTCCTGCACGAGCTCGCCGTTCACCCAGGTGCGGATGCGCAGGGAGTTCGGGTCGATCAGGTTGGCGGCGAGCACCGAGGGCCCGATCGGCGTGAATCCGTCGCCGCCCTTCGAACGGAGGTTGGACCCCTTGTCCGCGTATTTCAGGTCGTACACGCCGAAGTCGTTGGCCGCGGTGACTCCAGATACGTGGCTCCAGCCTTCCTCCGGCGAAACCCGGCGGGCGTCCTTGCCGATGATAAGCGCGATCTCGCCTTCGAAGGCGAGCAGTTCGCATCCGGCCGGCCGCTCAATGGGGGTGGCGGAGGGCGACAGCGACGTTGAGGGCTTCAGGAAGTAGCCGGGCTGAACGGGGGTGCGGCCACGCTGGGCTGCGCGACTCGGGTAGTTGAGGTGGACCGCGATAACTTTGCCCGGATGCTGGCCGATCATGGCGTCTATTTCCGGCACGCTGCTGTCGTGCATGGCACCTCCAGTGGTGTACGAAATGATATACGATCTCACCACACCGGGGTGCCCGCGTCAAGCCCCGCCTCGACTGGACTGTCTGGCGGCTACAGCTCCGTGGCGATGGTCCGTGCGGCTTCGGCCAGCCGGCGCGCGATCTCGGCGGGGGCCTGTGCGCTCGCGACATACACGACGGCGACCGCGGCGGGCGGTTGTCCAGGCAGGGCGAGGGGAACCGCAACGGAAGAAAGCCCGCGGATGACTTCGTCGTGGCTCGTGGCGAATCCGCTTGACACAACATCCTCGACCTCGGCGCGCGGCGACTCGCCCATCGCGCGCCACTGGGCAGACGACACGAGGGACTGGATCGCGATTCCGGGAGCGCCCTGGCTGAGCAAGTGACGCGAGCCCGGTCGCTGGGCCACGGCGGCGTGGGCGTGCGTGGGTTCGACGCTCACGAGCGTCACGACGTCGTTCCGGTCGAGCACCGCGAGGAACGCGGTCATGCCGAGGTCGTTTGCGGCGGCGGTGAGGGCCGGCAGCGCGGCCGCCTGCAGGTCCCGGGAGACGCCGCGGGCGAGGGCCGCCATCCGAGGGGCGAGTTGAACTCCGCCACCGGAGTCGCGCGAAACGAGTCCGTGATCTTCGAGTGTGCGCAGGATGCGGTAGGCGATCGAGCGGTGGACGCCGAGCGACGCGGCGAGTTCGGCGATGGACGGCGGGGTGAGGGATTCGGCGAGGAGCTCGAGCATTCGCAGCCCGCGGGAGAGAGTCTGGGAATGCGGCGATTCCTGGCTCATGACTTGCCTAACGTCGGACTGGCGGGGTATCGTTCCCTGTCGGAACACGGTATTCTATATTAGAACACCAAGAAAGCGAGAGTCAACGATGATAGCGAAAGCGCCCCGGGGCTTCGAACCCGGTTCGCGGCTGTACCGGCCGCCCGCGCAGTACCTTCGCGGAAGCTTCGGACGATTCGCTACCGGGGTTGCGGTGGTCACTTTCGAAGCCTCCAGCGGCAGGCACGGGATCACTGTGAACTCGTTCACCTCCGTGTCGATGGAGCCTCCGCTCGTGCTCGTGAGCATTGCGCGCAACACGGTCTCGCACGACGAATTGGCCGGGAAGAACTTCACGGTGAATGTGCTCGGCGCGGAGCAGGAATCCCTCGCCATGCACTTCGCCGGCAAGCCGAATCAGGAACCCAAGTGGGTCGAAGGCGACACTGCGCCTCGCCTGGCCGGCACCCTGTCGTGGTTCGCGTGCACGCCGTGGGCCGCCTATGACGGCGGCGACCACACGCTGTATCTCGGCGAAGTTCAGGATTACGACTACCGCAACGGGGACACGCTCGGATTCGTGAGCGGCCGCTTCACCGTGATTCCCGAGTTCCTGCCGGGGCACGAATCTTTGCTGTAGCACAACGTTCCCTGAGGCTCTCGAAGGGAACCACACCAATCCAGCCCCCTTCGAGAGCCTCAGGGAGCAAAAAAGACAAAGGAGTCACCCCCATGGGCGCAAGGACCGGCCAGCAGTTCCTCGACAAACTGAACTCGATGCGACCGCACATCACGATCGACGGCGAGGTGGTCAGCGAGAACCTGACCGAGCACCCGGCGTTCAAGAATGTCGCCCGCACCTACGCGCAGCTGTTCGACCTCCAGCACGACCCCAAGTTCAAGGACCAGCTCACCTACCCGTCGCCGACCACCGGGGACCCGGTCAACGTGTCCTTCCTCATCCCCAGGACCATCGAGGACCTGGAGCGTCGCCGCGCGGGCATCAAGGTGTGGGCAGAGTATTCGAATGGGTTCCTCGGCCGCTCCGGCGACTACATGAACTCGTCGCTCACGGCGTTGGCCTCCGCGAAGAAGTGGTTTGAGAAGGCCGACCCGGTGTACGGGGAGCGCATCGAGGCGTACTACGAGATGGCGCGCGAAAACGATCTGCTTGCCACGCACACCCTGATTCCGCCGCAGGTTAACCGTTCGGTGTCCGGCAGCGAACAACTCGGCGGCCAGTTGTCGGCCCGCATCATTGAGGAGCGCGCGGACGGCGTCGTCATTCACGGTGCCCGGATGCTGGCGACGGTCGCGCCGATCGCCGACGAGCTTCTCGTGTTCCCGTCGACCGTGCTGCGCGGCACCCCGGAGGACGCCCCGTACTCGTACGCGTTCGCGATCCCGAATGACACTCCGGGTCTCCGCTACCTGTGCCGCACGTCGCTGCACAACGGCGGGTCCCATTTCGACGAGCCGCTCGCGAGCCGCTTCGAGGAAATGGATGCCGTGGTCGTGTTCGACAACGTGTTCGTCCCGAACGAGCGAATCTTCATGCTCGGCCACCCCGACCTGTGCAACCAGTTCTACTCGGAGACGGGCGCCGCTGCGCTCATGACCCACCAGGTCGTGACGCGCACGATCGCCAAGAGCGAGTTCTTCCTCGGGCTTGCCACCGAGATCGCGGAGGCCATCGGCATCGACGGGTTCCTGCACATTCAGGAGTCCCTCGCCGAGCTCGTCGTGGATGTCGAGATCGGAAAGGCGCTCATGCGCGCCGCCGAGGTGGACGCCAAGCTCAACGAGTGGGGCATGATGCAGCCGAACTGGCCCACGCTCAACGCGGCGCGCAACTGGTATCCGAAGATCGCGCAACGCTTTCCGCAGATCATCCGCACGTTCTGCGCGAGCGGGCTCATGGCGCTGCCCGGCGAGGCTGATCTGGCGAGCGATGCCCTGCCGGATATCGAAATGTACCTCCAGGGCAAGTCCCTCACCGGGCCGGAGCGGGTGAAGCTGTTCAAGCTCGCCTACGACGCCTCCATCTCCGGGTTCTCCAGTCGGCAGGCTCTGTACGAGTACTACTTCTTCGGCGATCCCGTGCGGATGGCCGGCGCGCTCGTGTCGAGCTACGATAAGACGCCCCTGCAGCAGCGCATCAAGGACTTCCTCGCGCGCGAGGACTGAGGTGGCGCAAGCTCGCCCGCGAGGATTGACGGCGCGGGCTCGCGCGAAAACTGAAGGGTGATCGGTCTGTAACGGTCAGCCGAGTACTGCTCGAATCACTACGCTGGAATCAGACGATGAAGGAGTCTGCTCATGAGTGATGCGCGCGAGGCCACGCTGCTGGCTTCCGTTCCCGACAAGCTGTTTATTGCTGGCACCTGGGTTGCCGCGACGGGTGGTGGCACGCTGGACGTGCACGATCCGTCGACGGGCGCCGTGATCCGGAAAATTGCCGATGCGACGGCGGAGGACGCGCAGAAAGCGATAGATGCGGCAGCCGAAACCCAGGACTCGTGGGCGGCAACCCCGGCCAGGGAGCGCAGCAACATCCTGCGCCGCGCGTTCGATCTGCTCATGGAGCGCGCGGACGATTTCGCGCTGCTCATGACGCTCGAAATGGGCAAGCCGCTCGCCGAGTCGATGGGCGAGGTGAAGTACGGCGGCGAGTTCCTGCGCTGGTTCAGCGAGGAGGCAGTGCGCATCCAGGGCCGGTACGGTTCGAACCCCGAGGGCACGGGCACGATGATCGTGACGCAGCGCCCGGTGGGCCCGTGCTACCTCATCACGCCGTGGAACTTCCCGCTCGCGATGGCGACGCGCAAGATCGCACCGGCGCTCGCCGCGGGGTGCACGGTCGTCGTGAAGCCTGCCGCGCTCACCCCGCTCACGACACTCGCGTTCGTGAAGCTGCTCGAGGAGGCCGGGCTTCCCGCCGGTGTCGTCAATGTGCTCACGACATCCTCGTCCGGCGCAGTGTCGAAGCCGATCTTCGCCGATTCCCGCCTGCGCAAGCTGAGCTTCACCGGGTCGACCTCTGTCGGCGTTGCTCTGCTCAAGCAGGCCGCGGATGGCGTGCTGCGCACCTCGATGGAGCTCGGCGGCAACGCCCCGTTCGTCGTGTTCGAGGACGCCGATCTCGACAAGGCCGTGGACGGCGCGATGATCGCGAAGTTCCGCAACATCGGCCAGGCGTGCACGGCGGGCAACCGGTTCATCGTGCACGAGTCGGTGGCCGAGGAGTTCGCGAAGCGCGTCACCGAGCGCGTGAAGGCGTTCAAGATCGGCCGCGGCACCGAGGATGGTGTCACGATCGGTCCGCTCATCGATGCGAAGGCGGTCGCGAAGGTCGGCGACCTCGTGGCGGATGCCGTGAAGCGCGGCGCGACCGTGCACACGGGCGGTTCGGCGATCCAGGGCGGTGGCACGTTCTACGAGCCGACGGTGATCAGCGATGTGCAGCCCGGCAGCGACATCCTCACCGAGGAGATTTTCGGCCCTGTGCTGTCGATCGCCTCGTTCAAGGACGAGGCGGACGCCGTTCGGATGGCGAACGAGACCGAGTACGGCCTCATCGGCTACGTGTTCACGCAGGATCTCGCACGCGGCCAGCGGATGATCGAAAAAATCGACACCGGCATGATGGGCCTGAACGTCGGGGTTGCCTCCAACGCAGCTGCGCCGTTCGGCGGCGTGAAGCAGTCAGGTCTCGGCCGCGAGGGCGGTTTCGAGGGCATCCACGAGTACCTCTCGATGAAGTACACGCTCACGCCAAACCCGTAACCGCGGAGGTTCCTCTCGAGAGCGCCGAGTGTCGGTTCTGCGTCGAGCGGGACCGGCGTCCCGGGACAGGAGTGGTTGAACTGCGTAGGCTGGAACCATGCATGAAGCAGTGATTGTCGATGTCATCCGCACCCCGAGTGGCCGGGGCAAGCCAGGCGGCCAGCTTTCCGGCATCCACGCCGTAGACCTTCTCGCGGGAGTGCTCGAGACGCTCGTTCAACGCAGCGACCTCGACCCCGCCCTCGTGGACGACGTCATCGCCGGATGCGTGTCGCAAATCGGGGAGCAGGGCTACAACATCGGGCGGAATGCTTTGCTCGCCGCCGGATTCCCCGAGCACGTCCCAGGAACGACCGTCGACCGCCAGTGCGGGTCCAGCCAGCAGGCTGCGATGTTCGCCGCGCAGGGCGTGATGACCGGACAGTACGACATCGCCATCGCGTGCGGGGTCGAGTCGATGAGCCGCATCCCGCTCGGGACGTCGGTCGCCGGGATGGACCGCTACGGCTCGAAACTGCGTGCCCGATACCCGGAGGGGCTTGTGAATCAGGGCGTCTCCGCCGAGCTCATTGCGCACAAGTGGGGGCTCGACCGCGAGACGCTCGACGAGTTCTCCGCACGCTCGCATCGACTGGCCGTGGAAGCCCGCGAGGCTTTCGCAACGGAGATCGTGCCCACAGCCGGCCACACGATCGACGAGACCATCCGCGACACCACCACCGTCGAGGGGCTCGCCGGACTGAACCCGGCGTTCCGCACCGACGAGCTGGCAGCGCGCTTCCCCGAACTCGACTGGCGCATCACGCCGGGCAACTCGAGCCCGTTCACGGATGGCGCATCCGCCGCCCTCATCATGAGTGCAGAGCGCGCCGAGAGTCTTGGGCTGAAACCCCGCGCGCGGTTCCACGCGTTTGCGGTCACCGGAAGCGACCCCATCTTCATGCTCACCGGGATCATCCCGGCAACGAAGAAGGTGCTCGAGCGTGCGGGTCTTGGAATCGACGACCTCGACGCGTATGAAGTGAATGAGGCATTCGCCTCCGTGCCGCTCGCATGGCAGAAGGAGCTTGGAACCGACCCCGACAAACTGAACCCGCGCGGCGGAGCGATCGCGCTGGGGCACCCGCTCGGTGCATCCGGCACCCGGTTGCTCACGACCCTCGTGAACCAGCTTGAGGCGACGGGCGGACGGTGGGGACTTCAAACCATGTGCGAGGGCGGCGGCATGGCCAACGCCACCATCATCGAGCGACTCTAGTCGCGTCGCGGGGAAGGCAACGACATGCAGATTTCAGGATGCTCGGCGCTCGTCACGGGCGGTGCTTCAGGGCTCGGGCTGGCCACGGCGACGATGCTGGCCGAGGCGGGTGCGGACGTGGTCATCATCGATCTGCCGTCGTCGGGCGGCGCGGATGTTCCCGGTGTGACGTTCGTTCCCGCGGATGTCACGAATGAGGATCAGGTGCGCGCGGCGATCGCAATGGCCACGAAACCGCTGCGGATCGTCGTGAACTGCGCGGGAATCGCGACGGCGGAGCGCGCACTGGGCAAGGAAGGGCCGCAACCGCTTGATCACTTCGAGCGCGTCATCAGGGTGAACCTCATCGGCACGTTCAATGTGATCCGGCTCGCCTCCGAGGCGATGGCGGCAACCGAACCGGTTGGCGGTGAAGGCCAGGGCGAGTCCGAACGGGGCGTGATCGTGAACACCGCATCCGTGGCCGCGTTCGACGGGCAAATCGGCCAGGCCGCGTACTCGGCATCCAAGGGCGGGGTTGCCGCGATGACGCTGCCGCTTGCGCGGGAGCTCGCCGCGCGCTTCATCCGCGTCATGACCATTGCGCCGGGAACATTCGACACCCCGATGCTCGCGGCGCTGCCCCAGGCCGCGCGCGACTCGCTCGGCATGCAGGTACCGCATCCGTCGCGCCTCGGACGCCCGGAGGAGTACGCGGCGCTCGTCAGGCACATCGTGGAGAACTCGATGCTGAACGGCGAGGTCATCCGCCTCGACGGCGCGATCCGCATGCAGCCCAAATAACAGCTGACTTTCATCATTCAGGAGGTTGTGTGACGGAAGTTCCGAGAGCTTGCTTTTTCGAGCCACTCCTGCCCCTCCCACCCCATTCCCTCCTGAATGATGAAAGCCGACGGGGTAGCGGATGCCGGTGATCGAGATCGTCGTCGCGGCCGACCCGCGGCTCGCCGACTTCGCCCGAGGCACGGATGTGCTGCTCAAGAATGGTCGCGGCGCGCACGGCCTCTACATTGCCGAGTCTGCCCTCGTGCTGGAACGGGCGCTGCAGGCTGGACACCGTGTGCGTGCGGTGCTCACCCTCAGGGACACCGTCGATGACGCTGCCGCTCTCGTCGGCCCCGACGTGACGGTGTTCACGGGATCGACGGAACTGCTGGCGAAACTCACCGGCTATGAGCTTCATCGCGGGCTCATCGCGTCGATGGAACGCCCTGCGCTCCCGAACCCGGCCGACCTGCTTGCCGCGGCGCGGCGCGTGGTCATCCTCGAGAACGTCGTCGACCCGACGAACGTCGGCGCGATCTTCCGGTCGGTCGCGGCGATCGGTGCGGATGCGGTGCTCGTCACGCCGGGCAGCTCGGATCCGTTCTACCGGCGGGCGATCCGCGTCTCGATGGGCACCGTGCTGCAGGTGCCGTGGACGCGCGTGGGGGAGTGGCCGGCGACCCGGAGGTTGCTCACAACGTCCGGATTTCACGTGGCGGCGCTGACTCCAGCGACGGATGCCGTGAGCCTTCGCGACTTTGCCGCCAATGCGCCGGAGCGGGTCGCACTCGTCGTCGGCACCGAGGGCGATGGCCTGACACCGGATGCCCTGGCCGCCGCAGACTCCCTGGTGCGAATCCCGATGCGACACGGCATCGACTCGCTGAACGTCGCCGCGGCAGCCGCGGTGGCGATGTGGGCACTGTCCTGACCCGCGCGCTGCGCTTTCATTATTCAGGAGGTGGCGGTGCGGATGATGCTGAAATGCTTAGTCTGACGCCCAGGAGCAACCGATTGTCACTTCTGCCACACCACCTCCTGAATGATGAAAGGAACTAAACGAGAAGTTGGTGCTGCGCGAGCTCCTTGTA
>OEIU01002184.1_pt1 | contig 10783 bp, 13 predicted proteins | sample 1539221 | NCBI WGS metagenome assembly OEIU01 (sample SAMN03792071, study PRJEB22550) | activated sludge metagenome | feature: wastewater treatment plant; material: activated sludge; isolation source: Wastewater treatment plant of a petroleum refinery complex | place: Argentina: Zarate | collected... | reverse complement strand
GGGAATATCTTTGTACATCGTTCACCAGTCCTGGTGACATTCATGAGATTAAGCACCCTTTCGCGCAAACGAGCGCGGAGGGGTTTTTTGTTGGTGGGGTGGCCTACCCTATTTTGTTGAAAAGGGAAAAAAAGTTGCGGAAAAAAAATTGAAACGCACCCCAAAAGTGTAGCTTCTGCCGAAAAACGACTGCAACTGATTGACAGTCACTTAAAAGCGAAGCTACACTTTTAAAATCAAAAGTGTAGCTTCTTTCGGGAGGTCGGCAGGGTGTAGCTTGCCTAAGTGAGTTTTTTAGCTACACTTTTCCATTTTTTCAAAAAGTGTAGCTAAAAGTGTAGCTAAAAGTGTAGCTTCTCTTCCATTTTGATTTTCAATTATTTAAACAAAGAATTTGGGTAAAAGCTACGAAGCTACACTTTTTCACTCAAAAAATTTCAAAATGGATTTCAGCACTTAGTTTTTACCTTCAAAAGCCGATTTGTTGAAAAAAAACGAGGAATTGGCGGGGCATAAAAAATCCCGGTCGCTGTGGAGCGCCGGGGATTGATATTGACGGGGTGACTTCAAGTCACCCCGTCAATTGAAAATGCTTTTTCACGCATTCCAGCACATAACACCCAATCAAAGGTATGATGGCATCTCCTGTACCTGCAAGTCGGTGTACCCCACCGGGAATGTCATAAGTGCTTCTGTAAGTTCGGGGTTGGGGTATATCCCGTCTTGTGGGCCATCCCGGATAAATTCGTGCAATTGACTTCGGTATTCCAAACTTCCGAAAAATCTGGATTCCATTGCTCCTTTCATGGTTGATTTCAATACAGTAGGCAACAATATATAGCCTTTTACGCTGTTGCTGGATACCGAACTGCGTGCCTGAAAGACACGTCCATTCTGCATTATACCCGATGGCGGCAAGCAATCCAAGTACCTGGTGCAATCCTCGAACAGCGAGCCTTGGGCTGTTTTCAATAATGACGTACCGGGGGCGAACGCGCCCAATAAGCCGCGCGGCCTCAAACCATAGCCTGCTATGCTCGCCTTCAATTCCCTCACCTTTTCCAGCAGCAGAGATGTCAGTGCAGGGAAACGATACGGTGAAGATGTCGGCATAAGGGGCTGTCTCGATGTTTCGGATGTCGCCGAGATTTGGCACTCCTGGATGTCTAAGTTCATAGATGGGTATTTTCTTTTTGTCAATTTCGCTGTGCCAGACGGGTTGAATACCGCCAGCCATGCGAGCGGCTTCCGACCAGCCGCCTATACCTGAGAAAAGTTCGGCCATTGTAAGCATAATTCAAAACGGTATATCCTCCCCCTCCCCCTCCCCCACTTTCACACCTGTCAACTGCTCTAGCCATGCGCCCGGAATCGCGTCCGGGTTACGCTCGTTGAAGGTGTGTAGGTTTTTGATGAGTTCGGCGAATTGTTTAGGTTCGTAGATTTCTTTGATTTGTTCTGGATTGCAAAATTCCCAGATGGGAAACTCGATAAAGCGCCCTTGATTGCCCGGCACGAGTTCCTGCTTGAGCGAGCCGCCGCCGTTGTAGATGCCTTCGATTTTGATGGTCGTGCGGCGCGTAGTGGCTGTTTGGTGCAGGCCCATGCGGTTGCATACGTCGGAGAAATAATTGACTGTCTTTTGTTCGTAGTGCCGCCCGGCGTAGGCTATCATCATTTTCATGACTTCCGTGGGCGTGAACGACAACACCGGCGCCGTGTGCTGTATGCCGAGGAAAATCATTTCCATCATGTCCTCGATGTTGCGCTCTACGTTGTCTTTGCTCATGTGGCGCAGGCGGTTGAGGGCTTCGTTTTCGTAGCGTTCGGGTTTAAACCAAAGCCTGTCCTCATAAGGTACCATCACTCCCCTCTTTTGTAGGAAGTAGGCCAAATAAGGGATTTCCATGTAGCACAATTCTTCAAAATTCCCGATTTTTTTGTCGGCAGGAATTGCCTTTATCTGATTGACAAAGAAGCGGGTACTCTTTGTGCCAATTTTCATAAAAGTATCGGGGTGGTTGCTGGCAAACAAGAACTTGCAGAAAGTAGGCACTACTTCTGCGTCGCCAAATTTCTTTTCAATCACGGCTTCAAATCCCGTAATTAGGTCTTTTAGGATGTTTTCCATTTGGCCCCGGTCGTCTTTCGTTTCTTCGCAGTACACGAGGACTTTCCCGCCCATCAGTGAATTGAACTTGGCCGCAATGCGGCTCGAATCAATTTTTGTGCTGTTAGAGCCGAAAAACTTGGCGATGACGTTGATAAACGTGCTTTTGCCGGTGCCTTCCTCCTTGCTCACCAATCCGATGGCCGGAAGGCGCTCTTTTGGGTAGAGATACATGACAGCCAGCCAGTCCCATGCTATTTGCAAGTAATCGTCTCCAACGGCGTTTTTTCCGTTGTCGAAGATATGTTTGAAAAGCAGGGCGATGTTCTTTATTTCGGGGATGGTGGTGTAGTCGTAATCGTATGGTTTTTCAATAAAGCCTGCCGGAAGGTTGAAAGGCTTCGGCGTAAATGCTAACGGCTCATAATCGTTGAAAAAATTGTAGGTGCCGAGCTCTGTTTCGATTTGTGATGTCCTTTGGTAGTTGATATGTTCCGGCTCGATGATGGCTTTTGTAAAGCGTGGCAACGTTTTAAGGAATGCGGTGCCAAATTGGTCGGTCACGGTGGATTTTTTCAGGGTGTGATAGCGCCACGAGATTTCTTTCGTCTTTTCGTCGAAGTGCGGGTAACGTTGGCGGATTTCGTCTTTGATGATGATGTATTCATGGTCGAGAATGTCATAAGCCACTTCGCCGTCTTTTTCGCCGTATTTGGCAACCAAATCGCCGAATTTCTTTGGCGTCAGTTCGAGCAATTCGTAAAGGCGTTTGATGTAAACGTCTCTAACTGAATCTCTTTTTATTTTAGAAAGCAGCCGGGCCACGTGCTCCTGAAAATCGGCTTTTTGCACCGGCGAAGCCTTTGCTTTCCAGTCATCTTCGGCCAATTTCCGCTCTACATAGTCCTCCAATGCTTCCTTTTTCTCGCAAGCCTCCGGGTCGCTACCCTGCATTACCACGTCGCAGATGTCTTTCGGGCGCGTCTTTCCTTTCGGCTTCGGGTAGATGAAACGCACTACTTCGCCGAGGGTGAGCAGTTTTTCCATTGCCGTATAGTACGCCAGAGCTACCGATGCTTTGTAAGTGCGGGCGGCTTCGTCGTCGCCACTGCGAGTAGTTTCGTTGTCGAGCGCCAACACGATGCGAAGGGGTTGGTCGCCATTGAAACGGCGCAACTGGTTGACGTGGGCATCTGTGAGCGCCGTACCACACAGCCCGACCACGTTGGTAATGCCGTTTTGCCACGCGGCCATCACGTCGGCGTAGCCTTCCACAAGCCACACTTCCTGCCGGGCGCGTATGCTTTTGGCGGCGCGGTGCAGGTTGAAAAGATGCGTGGATTTGTTGTAAATCAGCGTGTTGGGCGAATTGATATACTTCGCCTTCGTGTCGTCTTGCTCGATGCTGCGGCCCGCCCACCCTATCACGTTGCCTTGCCGGTCGTGAAGCGGAATAGTAGCGCGACGGTAGAAAATGAGATTTCCTTTTTCGTTCAGGGCGCCGACGTCGGTAAGGTCGGCATCGGCGACATGCGGGGGCTTGGAGCCGTCGCAGTAGCCAATGCCAAACTCGTCGAGCGTTTCCTGCTTAAATCCACGCTCAAGCCAATATTTCAAGCCGGGTGTAGTGTCGGACTCGCTCATGGCCAGATGTGCTTGCAGGACGCTTGCAGTGGCGCGTAGTTGGGTTTTCTTGGACATCTCTACGTCAACCTCGCCGTTGGAAGTTTCCTGCACCTCAATGCCGTATTTTTGGGCGATGTACTTGAGCGCGTCGGGGTATTCCATGCCGTTTTCGCGCAAAAACGCAATAGCGTCCCCACCCTTCCCGCATCCGAAGCATTTGAATATGCCCCGCGCCGGGTTGACGGCGAAGGACGGCGTTCGCTCGCCGTGAAAGGGGCAGCAAGCCATTAGGTTGATGCCTTTCTTTTTCAGCGTCACGAAGTCGCCTACTATGTCCTCGATGCGGGCGGCGTCTTTTATGTTGTCGGCGTTGGAAATCATTGGTGAAGGCGTGGTGGATGGGTTATTTTAAATAGTAGAACTGTGTAGGGAAAATGCTCTTTAATAGAAGTTGAAAAAATCTAACACTCTTGATTTCTCCGCTAAATCTTTTTATCCAATCAATGCGCTCTTTATCTCCCTCTTGTAGCCAATATTGGAACTCATAAATGCACACATCCTCCCTTTCTACTTCAATAATTATGGCCTGGCGCAACCCCCTTACCGGTAGCGCGTTGTCCCGGCGATAGATATAAATGTCTGTTTCGTCTGGGTTTCCTTGAAAAACAAAATCATGTGCATTTAAAAATTTCAAAAAATCTATCTTTTGCATCGTTTCAAAATTTTATCCCCCACCCTGCCGGGGGTAGTGGCGCGGGTGGGAGTGGGTGAAAGTGTTAGAGCAAATGGCTGCGACGCGGCTCCATCGCAATGAATTTTTCCTCAATGTAATTGAGCCTGCTTTCAATGTGCATCAATAGCAAATGAAGTTTGTCTTGGCCTCCATTTAAAAATTGTACTCGTTGGGCTGCCGCTTGTGTTGAGTTGTGGTCGCTTTCTGAATGCCAGTTGCCTTGTGGGTCATAAAAGCCAACTGTCCAAAGAGTGGGTTCTGATTGGATATAGACGTACATGATTTTCAAAATTTTATCCCCCACCCTGCCGGGGGTAGCGGCGCGGGTGGGAGTGGTGAAGTGTTAGTTGTTTTTGATTTTCCCCCTGACTTCTAAGCCAGGGATTTGATGCGATATAAGAACCTGGTTCTCTGACAAGCACATTGCGATTTGCTCCATTATTGCAAGTTCCTCTTCTCTCGTCGGCTGAAACTTTTGGGGCTTTGGGTATTGTACTTTGCTTTTATTTTTCATTGTCTATTATTGTTTTTAACTACAAAAACCTCGTCTTTCCCGTCGAGCCAAAATCCTTCTCCGCTTTTAAGCCAGACGCGGACGAGGCCACTTTTTGGCAGCGTCTCTCCTACCGTTAGGTTGGCGGTATTTGGCTTCATGCGGACAATGTCTTGAATGAGTGGAAGCGCGGCGGGGTCGGTTTTAAGATGTTCCCTTATGCGCTCTTTATACTCCGAAAACTTAATTTCTTTGGCGGCAAAGTCCATGAACTCGGCGATGGTTTTAGGCATTTTGATTGTTGCTGCCATCGTGTTTCAAAATTTTATCCCCCACCCTGCCGGGGGTAGCGGCGCGGGTGGGGGGAGGTAAAGAGTTATTGTTGAGTTTCAGTAGGCGTATCTTTTTCAGCAAGCATCGCCTCAAGTTCTTTTATCCGGTTTTTGGCACGGGTAAGGTGGCCTTTTGTAGAATTGAGAGATTTTTTTGTGATTTTGTGAGACGCCACTTCTTGATTGTACCAGCGTTCGTACATATCTCGCTGAGTGATAAGTTCGATGTGGCGTTTTGCCATTACTTCGGTAGCGTCGGCAATGCGTAAAATGGCACCTGTTTGAATTTGCTCAAGAGTGAGAGTTTTCTTGTCGTTGACTCCCCAATTTTCTTTGCTTCCGTCTCTATATGACTTAAACATTGTTTCAAAATTTTATCCCCCATCCGCCCACTGGCGGAGCAGCGGCGCAGGTGGGAGTGGGTGAGAGTTAGAGTTTGAAATAATCAGGATGATGAAATTTGCCGCAATAGCAGGCTTTTCCCTCCTCTCCGTCTATCTGGCAGCCGCGCGCATGATTCCACAGTTTAAAAACCGACCAAAACGAGTCGCTGGAATAAGCCCATGAAACCAAGTCGGCCCAACAAAACTTGTTGGAAAACAGGCGATTAAGTTTGAGTGCGACATTTAAGCGAAATTCTTCTTTTCGTGTCATGGCTTATATCATCATTATTCTTCGGTATTCTATTTCTTCACAAATGGCCTGATGGCGGTCGGCGTTGAGTTGCAAGTCCTCTATAATTTTCCATGTGGGCAGGTCTCCAAGCTCCAAAGAGCGAAACTGTTGTAGTATTTGAAAGCAGGTGCGCTCAGCATGATTAAAAAGGTATCTCTGCTCTTTATCTAATTGGTCGTCGGTCATTTTTGTGAGGTCGCGGTGTTTTATGTGTATTGGCCTTTGCTGTTTCATTGTTTCAAGCATTAAAAAGGTGAAAGAGAAGCCCCCTACCCGTCCACAGTTTCAGCGCAATGTCCACGCATATCGTGAGGAGCGGGATGGCGACGAGAAGCGCCTGCGATTCTTCGATGATTTGCGCACAGAAGATGCAGATGAGTATCTGCGCGATGCGCGTAATGAGGTATTGCATGGCTGATTTTTGTCTTTTCGGCCTTGCACGTAGCCGACACAAAGGCCGACGACGAACGCAAGTGGAATGAGCAGGTAAATCATTGTTTTTTCAGAAAAAAGCGCCCCACCCCTTCCAAGCAGGGCGCGTGAAAACGAAACATTACTTCAAATAAAACTCAGTCAGTGGCCGCGCCGGTGGGGGGAGATTTGTGGCGCGGCGGTTTCAAATTATTTGTTGCGACGGGCGGCAATGACTTAGCCAGTGCATAAACATTGCCTGGCTTTCATATCCCCACCCTTTCACATTGATAAGCGGAAAAAGTGTCCCGTCAATGTATGCGTGAAACTTGAGGTACATTTCCCAACTTGGGCAAAAACCTTCCTGCCGCATTTTTGCCAACGTTTCATCGAGAATGCGGTAGATGTTTTCGGCTACTGTCTTGTTATTGCGGTGAATGCCGTCGAAATTGGCTGCAAAACCTTGCAGCTCTTTCATGGCAAGTTTCAGCACGTCGTTGGCGTAGTTTGTCTGTGTCACAGTCTGTGGCGACTGTGTCACAGTTGTTTCAATAGGCTGCTGCTGCTCTGATTCGTAGGCGCTGCGCACATTGCCGCTTTCGTCACGATTGAAGAAAGTAAACCTGCCGTGATTTTCAAACGGTTGCTGTTGGGTGTGGTGTTTCCCGTTTTTAGAAAAGGGTGGGGGAGAGGTAGCGTTGCGACGTTGTGATGCTGTTTTGTCGAGGCTTCTTTCAGCCGACACGCGCACGAACATCAGGATAATTTGCAGCAGTTCTACCCATCCGCCTACGGCAAGAAGGGAATTGGCGCCAAATTGATTTTGGCCTTCTTTTATGGCATCCTGTTTTTCCCAGTCAGTGCGCTGTTTTTCGATAAGCACCCGGCGTTGTTCCTGCAAAGAGGCGAGGGTTTTAGCGTTTTCTGCCTTCATTGGCTGAATCGCCCAGTTCGTTTTGCCGTTTTTACGCTTGATGCTGCCCAAATCTTCGTCGCTTTTCGTGAGTGCAGCGATTTGAGCATCTATGTCGCCTGTGTTGGGCGTAAATGCCGAATAGCTGCGTTCGTGCGACAACAAAAGCGAAAGTTGGTGAGCGCCTTGCGTGGAATTGTAAACAGAGGCTGCAAAGGTGACAACGGAAAGCAGCAAGAGGAAAACCCACATCACCGTATTTGAGATTTCGGCCCAAACGAAATTCCAGCCCTGAAAAAACGGGATGCGAAGCACTTTCAAAAATCCCCAGTTTTTGCCAAACTCGATGACACAAGCCAAAAGCAGCGCCATGACGACGGCCAAATGAAACCCGAAAGATTTTTCGAAGAATTTGAAATAAGAAAAGCCGGATAGTAGGGTAGTGAAAGCGAGCAGGAAAACGAGCGCCACTTTCGACCAGCGTTGCACATCGTCGCTGATGATGCTGGCATCATTCACATTTTGCACGGCCCGCACACGGTCGTCGAGCGTTTCGCGTTGGCCTCTTTTCCACCAAGGAATTTGCGGATTTGCAGAATTGGACATATTTTTGTGCTGTTTTGAGAGGGGAGCGGTCGTTTTCGACGCGAAACCGCACCCCTCAAATTACGAAATCAGGTTATCAATCTGGCCCCTGCTCCCGGTGGAGTAGGGGTTTTTCTTTTTTCGGAAAAAAGAGGCGGCGCTCGTTTGCGCCGCCCGTGCTAAGAGAGCACTCGCCTTCGGTCTATGCTTCCACAGGCGGCGCGATGGCCGCGAGTTTTTCTTGTATGCTTTCTTCGTGTTCTGAAATTACCACCTGAGCAGTTTCAAGTATTTTTTCGAGAAGCGGGGTAGTCGCGCCTTCACGAAAGGCTTTGTAAATCGTCGTTTTGGCAACGCCTTCAAAGATTACGATGTCGAGGCGCTCCATAAGAGCATCCATAAGATTGTAGGCTCTTATTTGGCGGTGTATTTTTTTAGGCTGTAAACTTTCCATTAGTGAACGGTTGTGTAACTTGCGCACAAATGTAAAATGCTGTGCGAATACCGCGCAAGTTTTTTTAAGAATTTTTTTCACCTAAGCGAATAATTGTCGTAAAGATGACAATTGATGAACAGATTGGCGAACGCCTTGAAACCTACCAGAAAAGCCAAAATATCACACAAACCACGCTCGCACAGGCCGCAGGAATACGTCAAGGCTTCCTGAATCAGATTTTGAGAGGGAAAAAAGGCATCAGTGCTAAAGTAATCATAAATATCTCCAGAGCATTTAAAAATCTCAACCTCCGGTGGCTGCTCACCGGCGAGGGAGAGATGTTTGAACTCGAACGAATCTACGTGGAGCCGCCCGCCGAACTCGGTAGCGGCGTGGAGGAGGGCGTCAAAATCGAATACCTGAAACAAGAAGGGGAACTGGAACGCATCAAGCGCCTGCTCAGTGAGCACGACCAACGCCTACACGACCTCGAAAACAAAGAGGACTGATTGCCAGAAATTGCCACACACGGAGCGTTTTTGTGTGGCGTAAGTCATTGGTTTTGTGTTTTTTGGAGCGGAATAGGGGAGCGGTGTTTTTTTCGAGCCCCCTCATCCTCCCAACTCCTCAACTAATTAAATACCAATTACTTACGCCATGTTCGGCGGCAATGCAGTGGCAAAAACTCAAAAAATTGCCAACTATTGCCAACTTCAACATGGCAAAAAAAACTTTTGTCCGCTCGGCTCGATTGGTGAAAGGAGGCCGTTGGTACATTGACTTTCAGCGTTTTAACCCTGAAACTGGCGAAACGACGCGCCATAGGCAGGATTTTGACCTAAATGACATTGCAGACTTGGAACTGCGCGAAAGGGTAGGGGAGCGATTGGCGCGCTACATTGACCAGTTCGCGCCGCCTGTGACGAAAAAACCGGCATCTGCCGAAATTTCCGGCATTCTTACCGTGAAGCAAGCAATCGCGCTTGCGGTTTCCATAAAACAAAGATTGCCACGCGAAAACAGCCGCCGTCCTTACAAGACGGTCGCCCATCGCTTGCTCGCGTGGTGCGAACGGATGCACTACGCCGGAACGCCGGTCACGGAATTTACCCAAAAACACGCCCGCGCCTACTGGGATGCGCTGACGACAACGGGCAACCTGCGGGGCCGCACGCTCAATAACTATTTGGAGCGACTGAATGGCCTTTGGAGCGAACTTTTGGAGCGAGAGATGGTAAGCGCCAACGTGTGGGCGAAAATCAAAACGGTGCGCAATGAGGAAAAACTACGCCGTCCGTTTACCGACGAGGAGCGGCGCGTTGTGGCGGCGCACATCGAGGCGACGGACTACTGGCTTTTTCGCGGGGTGCTGTTGCAGTTCTTTTGCTACGTGAGGCCGGTGGAGTTGACTCGGCTACGGTTCAAAGACTTCGACTTGGGACGCGGATTGGTGACGGTGACGGAAGGAAATGCCAAATCATGGCGGCGCCAAGTGAAAACTATCCCGGCAAGTGTGCTCCATTATTTCAGAGACGGAATCTTCGAAAGATTTCCCGCCAATTACTTCGTTTTCGGCAGGGTAGGGGACGGCAACGCGCAAAGAATGTGGCCTTGGACCGTCCCGATTGACGACCAGCGAATGTACAAGCGCCACGCGAAAGTGTTGGCGCGGCTGAAAGAGGAAGGAAAACTGGCCGACATTCGCGGCCTCACATGGTACTCCTGGAAGGATACAGGCATCTCGCTACACACGCGCCGCACGTCGCCGGTAGCGACGAAAGACCAAGCGGGGCATCGAAATTTGGCGGTGACGAGCGTGTATTATCACGCGGAGGAGGAAAACCGGGAGTATCGCGGGTTGGAAAATGATTTATTTTAACATTTGAATCAAAACGCCGAAAAACCTTGGCGCTGTTCTTTCTGAAAACAGAAAGTTTTTGGTTTTAAAAGACAATCCTTTTCCAAAGATTCTGAACCAAAAAAGACCGTCTGATTTGTGGAAATAAAACCATTTCATACCCGCAAAACTACAAAAACCCCTCCAAACAAAAAAGCCCACCGGATTTCCGGCAGGCTTCCACTAAATTTATTCCCATGAACTTTTTTCAAAACGAAATTTTGGCCGTGTTGGTAAACCATGCCCGCCAAATGGCAGTGAGGAAACCGCCGAGGGCTGTGATGATGCCAAAGTAGTTTTTTCCGGCGACGGCATCTTTCACGGCTTCAGCGGTGCCGGGCAGGGTAGCGTCTATGACGTTGATTTGCTCCGCCGTGACGCCTGAGCCGGAAAGCCAGCCGAAAGCCAAATCGGTGCCGCCCACGAGCGCCAGCACGACGCCGAGCAGAAAGATTTTCGATTGATACCACTTTTTAGCGGTAGGTGTGTCTTGTGCCATTTCTCAAAATGTTTTGATTGTGAAAAATTTAGTTGCCTGCCTTGACAAATTTTGCAATGATGAAGCCCGCGAG
>OEIU01002183.1_pt1 | contig 10784 bp, 10 predicted proteins | sample 1539221 | NCBI WGS metagenome assembly OEIU01 (sample SAMN03792071, study PRJEB22550) | activated sludge metagenome | feature: wastewater treatment plant; material: activated sludge; isolation source: Wastewater treatment plant of a petroleum refinery complex | place: Argentina: Zarate | collected... | reverse complement strand
CGATCGACAAAAGGGTGTGATTGATCGTGCCGAGACCAGTCCGGGCACAAAGGACGACAGGTGCTCGCCAGCGTGCAAAGAGATCCACAAGAAGGTAGCTGCGCGTAAGCGGTACCATGAGTCCCCCAGCTCCTTCTACAATGACCATCCGGCCGGGACTGGGCAAAGCGAGGCGATCGGGATCGATCGTGATCCCATCGAGTTCCGCCGCACGGTGAGGAGAGAGAGGGCGCGACAGACGATACGCCTCAGTTATGATCCGATCGTCAGAAAGTCCAGCAAGGCGCATCACCACTTTCGTATCGGCTTCCTCGTCAAGGCCCGATTGAATCGGTTTCCAGTAAGAGGCACCGAGCAAACCAACGAGGCCAGCCGAAAACACCGTTTTTCCGATTCCTGTGTCTGTACCTGTCACGACAATTGCATTCATACAGAGTCGCTCTCAAGTTCCTCGACGAGTGCTTCCACCATAGCTGACACATCGGCTTGGCTAACGTTGAGGGTGAGCGATACCCTAAGACGCGCTGTACCTTCCGGCACGGTTGGTGGACGGATGCCGCGAAGGTCGAAGCCGCGCGCCTGGAGTCCAGCAGCCACCGCCATTGCGCGACCGTTGTCGCCGATGATAACTGGAATAATCTGCGCGCCACTGGGCTCGATCCCGCACTTGGCTTGGATCTCCCTTCCGGCGTAATCGATCAGGTCCACAAGCCGCGCTCGACGATCCGGTTCGTCACGAAGGATAGCGAGCGCTTCGGTTACTGCAACCGCCGCGAGCGGAGACGGGGCGGTCGCATATATGAATGGGAGGCAGCGATTGACCAAGAATTCGCGCAACACCTTCGGAGCAGTCAGTAGAGCGCCTGTGCAACCGAGAGCCTTGCCGCAAGTGTGGAGCGCCACGACATTGTCACGCCCCTCCAGATCATGGGCAAGGCCGCGCCCATCCGGACCATAGACGCCGGTGGCGTGCGCCTCGTCGATAAATAGGAAGGCATCCCGACGATCAGCCAGAGCCGCAAGCTCGGCCAGCGGCGCACGATCGCCGTCCATGCTATAAAGACTTTCGATCGCGACCCAGGCTTGGCCGGTCCCGCCGGCATTTCGCCAAGCCATGATCGCCGCCTCGATCGCTTCGACGTCGTTGTGCGGGACTTCTGTGACTTGGGCCCGACCTGCTCGCGCGGCCTCATGAGCGCTAGCGTGTACCAGCCCATCGAGGACGAGAAGGTCGCCTTTCTGAGGCAGCGTGGTGAGAGCAGCGAAGTTGGCGACATAGCCGCTACCGAAAAACAAAGCGCTCTCGGCGCCGAAAAAATGTGCAGCGATAGTTTCCAATTGTTCGTGTTCCGGCGTATTGCCGCGCAGGAGTCGAGAACCAGTGGCTCCGACATGCGTGCCAGTGGCAAGCGCGTCGGCAACCGCGCAGGCCAAGCGTGGCGATGCCGCGAGGCCCAAATAGTCATTGGAGGCAAAATCGAGTCCACTACGCGGTGAGAGCAACCGCAACCGACTCTTACGGGCAAGCCCCCGCAGCATCGCGTCGTAACGATCAAGGCGCCCTGATACCATCACTGGCTCGTATTCTCCATCGGTTGTATGCCGAGGCGGGAAAGCAGGATGCGGTCTTTGTCCTCGTCAGGATTCTTGGCGGTCAGCAAGGTATCGCCCACAAAGATCGAATTGGCGCCAGCGAAAAAGCACAGCGCCTGCATCTCGTCGCTCATCGCCGTGCGGCCGGCCGAGAGCCGCACATGCGACCTCGGCATTATGATGCGCGCAAGGGCGATCGTGCGCACAAATTCGATCGGTTCAACGGGCTCAGCTTCGCCAAGCGGCGTGCCTTCGACGGGAATAAGCATGTTGATCGGCACGCTTTCGGGCGGCTCTGGCAGATTCGCGAGCGTCACTAGCATTTCGATGCGATCGGTCTTCTTCTCACCCATGCCAACGATGCCGCCGCAGCAAACCTTGATACCGCTGTCGCGTACATTGGCGAGCGTATCTAGTCGGTCCGCAAAGGTTCGTGTTGAGATGATCTCATTGTAGTAGCGCTCGGACGTGTCGATGTTGTGATTGTAGTAGTCGAGGCCCGCCTGCTTGAGCCGCTGCGCCTGACCGATGTCAAGCATTCCGAGCGTCATGCAGGTCTCCATGCCGAGCGCCTTCACACCTTCGACCATAGCGGCAAGCACGTCCATGTCGCGATCCTTCGGGCTGCGCCAGGCAGCCCCCATGCAATAGCGCGTGGCTCCGACATCGCGCGCCTTTCTTGCCTCGGCAATGACGCGCTGGACCTCCATCAGTTTCGATGCCTTGAGGCCGGACTGGTGGTGTGAGGATTGGCTACAGTAGCTGCAATCCTCTGGACACCCACCGGTCTTGATCGAGAGCAACTGCGACAGTTGCACCCGGTTGGGATCGAAGTTACGGCGATGGATTGTATGAGCCGCGTAAAGCAAGTCGGTGAAGGGCGCGTCGTGTGCGGCTTGGGCATCTTCGACAGTCCAGTGCTTCTTGCCCTCCTCGGCGCAGGCATCAGTCCGAAAATCGTATGTCATGCCCCCTCCAACACTTCGAGCCTTTTATTGCTTGCCGAGCTCTAGACACCGTGCCACCCACGAGAGCGAACTTCTTCATTCACGACCTACCAATATGCGGTAGCGGAACTGGTCAAGAATGACGGCAAGAATTAGAAGGCCGCCAAGCAGGACCATTTGCAGGTAGGATCCTATTTGCGCGATGTTCATTCCGTTCTGAACGAGAACGATGAAGAAGGCGCCCAGCACAACGCTTTCGACGCGCCCGATGCCACCTCGGAGCGAAACGCCCGCAATAACGCAGGCCGCGATCGATTCCAGCGCCACAGTACCGCCGAGATTTGTCTCGCCGGATTCCACCCGCGCAGTTAGGAGAATACCAGCGACAGAGGCCAGCAACGAGCAGATTACGTACGAGACAAAAAGCACCCATTTCGTGCTGATACCCGATAGGTGCGCCGCCCTGGTGTTACCACCCACCGCATAGACGTAGGCGCCGAGTTTCGTACGATTCATCACCACCCACACAAAAGCGATGGCGAGGAGTGCGACAAGAACCGGAACAGGCATGCCGAACAGCCGACCGAAACCCATCACGTTGCCAAACTCTTCGGGTAGGGGAGAGATCGGTACGCCGCCGGTCAGGAATAAGGCGAAGCCTGCCCCAACAGACTGGACGCCTAAGGTCATGATGAAGGGCGAGACGCCGAATTCCGCGATGCCGATACCGTTGAGACAGCCGATCATCAGCGCCGCGCCCAGCCCAGCGAAGCAGCTAAGCACGATAGCCAACCATATGTGGTCCGGCATCATCGTTGAGAGTGTGACCATCGCGATCGCGCTTACCACCGAGGTGAGTGCGATAGCGGTTCCCACTGCAAGATCGAATCCGCCAGTGATCAGAGCGATCATCTGACCCAGAGAGACGAGGATCAGATAAACCGACTGGCGAGCTACGTTAGTCAAATTGTCCGTCGTCAAGAAATTTCCAGAAACCAGCGAGAAGATGAGCAATGCTGCTACAAGAAAAAACGGCAATGCCCCAACTTTGAGGAAAAGCGTCTTCACCACCCTCGCTACGGCGAAATGACGGGGAAGCGGACTGGACCCATTTGTAACATCGGGCGAGGCCATTAGGCAGGTATCCTTATTTCGCTGAAGAAGTGGCGCAGAACGTTCCCTTCTGAGATGTCCTCACCTTCGAGCTCGGCCGAAATGCGGCCCTTAGAGAAAACCAACAGCCGGTGCGCAAGATGCATAACTTCGGGAAGATCCGATGAGATCACGACCACGGCCTTGCCCGCCTCCACCAACCCTTTGATGAGAAGATAGAGCTGGCTGCGTGTGGCCATGTCGACACCGACGGTCGGTTCATCAAAAATATAGAGTAATCGTTCCTCGCCGAAGCCCTTGCCGAACAGAACTTTCTGCTGATTGCCGCCGGAAAGGGTTGCCACGGCTTTCGAGAAGGCCCGCGGCATGAGATCCACGCGCCGCCCAATCGCGTCTGCCTCGCGTTGACTGCGTGATGGCGAGCGGACGCCGAACGGTCCGGCCAAGTCGCGACGATCAAGTAGACTCAAGAGAATATTGTTACGCGCCGAGGCGGCCGCGACCAGGCCCTCGGTCTTTCGGTCTGGCGGCAGATAGAAAATCCCTGATTTTAAGAGTTTACGTGTCGACAGGCCAGTCACGTCCATGCCTCGCATCGTCATCGTGCCGGCCTTCAGCGGTTGAAGGCCAAGCATCGAGCGCCAGACGCGTGATTTACCGGAGCCGACTAGTCCGGCTACACCTAGAACCTCGCCGGCGCGGACATCGATGTCGACACCATTAACGCCGCTTGCACGTATACCTCGCAGCGAAAGTAGTGTTTCACCTTCCGTCTGGCGAACGATATGCGGGTATATCTTGTCGATTGCTCGACCTGTCATCAATTCGACCAGTTCGCCTTCCGATGTGTCCTTTGCCTGTACGGTCCCGATGAGCTTGCCGTCGCGAAGCACTGTAATGCGGTCGGCCACTTCCTTGAACTCCTGGATTCGGTGCGAGATGTAGATGATACCGACGCCTCGTTCACGTGCCTGCCGGACGAAGGAAAAGAGCTTTTCCGTCTCCTTCTCGGTAAGAGACGCAGTTGGCTCATCGAGAATCAATACGCGCGCCCTAGCATGAAGCGCTTTCGCGATCTCGACCATTTGCCGCTGCGCGCGGGACAGGCCCGCAACAGGACTGCGTACGTCAATGTTGAAGTCAAGCGTCTCGAAAAGAGTGCGCGCGCTCAATTCCATTGCTCCGCGGTCGACCAACAGTCCGCGTGTCGGTTCCTTGCCGAGATGGACGTTTTCGAACACGCTCAAAGTTGGCACCAGTGAGAACTCCTGGAAGACGGTACCAATGCCTGCTTCGCGCGCATCTTGGACCGAGCGGAAATCCACCTCCATGCCGTCGATGAGCATTGTTCCGCTAGTTGGTCGGAACACACCAGAAAGGATAGAGATCAATGTCGACTTACCGGCACCGTTCTCGCCGAACAGCACATGCACCTCGCCCCGGTTCAGCGCGAAGTCCACATTGGATAGCGCCCTAACCCCTGGGAATTCCTTGGTTATCCCCTTTATTTCGACCAGAGGCGTGTCAGTCATTTCAAGCTCCTCACCCGAGGGTCCCACCCAAAAAGGGCGAGACCTTCGGGACGTCTGTTTCAGTTTACTTTGAAGACCGGCTTGAAATTGTCAGGTGGCAGGATGTTATCCTTCGGAACGTCGTTTAGATTGCTCTGGTCAACGACGAAAATCTTCGGGCCGACATGCTTGATATAATCCTTACCCTCGAGAATCCGGGTCGCCTGGTCGACGGCGATGCGGCCCTGAATGACCATAGAATCCGCTGGCGAGGCAAGGATAAAGCCGCGTTTGATGCCTTCATAGACGCCAGGCGATATATAGAACGACAGAAGGTCGACTTTGCCCTTGAGGTCACGCTCACGAATCACGCCTTGGGCAGCTTCCGCGGTGACTGAGGTGCCGACGATGTAGCGCATGTCCGGGTTGGCCTGAAGCTCGTCCTCAACGAGCTTCAGTTGTACCTCCTTGCCAGTATCGCCATATTTGGGCTCCAAGACCTTCACCGCAGAGCCCTTGACGGCGTCCATGAAGCCCTTGTTTGCGTCTTCTACCCAACCCGCCCCAGCAGGGCCGGGGAACCAACCGACCTTGACCTCCGCACTACCAGCCGGATGCTTCTGGGCGAGATATTCGCCTGCCGAGTGACCCATCGTGTAGAAGGACACTAGCGACTTAGCCGACACTTCGGGCGAGGACATCCCGTTTATGACGTCGATCACCGGTATGTTCTTCTTGCGGATCTCGGCCACCACGTTGTTCAGTCCATCATAGGAAATGGCACCGATAATCACGGCCTGCGCGCCGTTCGCGACGCAATCTTCGATCTGGGAAATTTGGTTGGTCAGTTCGGTATACCCGCCAGCCTCGACGATGTTCGCCGAGACCCCCAGATCCTTGGCCTCTTCGACTACGCCGTAGTCAACGCCGAGCCAATAAGAATCCTTCATGTGCGGGAAAGACACACAAATTTTCCACGGCTTGCTCGCCTTGTCGAGCGGAACGTAGGATACGTCCACCGACTTGCCATCTGCCGCGAACGGCGGTTCAATCTTCGCTGCGTCATACGGAAACCAGTCCTTTGCAAAGGCAGGAGGCAGAGTTGCTATCGAAACAGCAGCGGCAAGCGTGAGTACGGACAGTCTTATCATTGCAGTTCCCCTTGATTTTGCCGCCGGGCGGATTGGCGGCAGTTCGCCCTGAAGTCAAAGCAGAGTCTCCCTGATCTTCTGGAGCAATTGAGCCCGCTCGGCGCGGGCCCTGAGCGCTTGATCCATGTCTACCTTCACGAAACGCGTCGCGATGTTGGGTTGCATCTGAGCGATTAGGTCCATGTCGGCAGAAATCACGGTGCCTACGGTGAAGTAGCCGCCAGCGGACACCGCATCACGGTGAAGGATGATCGGCTCGGTCCCGCCGGGCACTTGGATCGAGCCGTAGGGATAACAGCCGTCAACGATGTTGGAAGGATCCGACCCGGCCCCAAACGGCTGCTCGCGTTCTACAAAGGCTAACCGGCGGCCGCCACGGAACCTATAACCGATCCGATCGGCCTCCGGCGCGACCTTCCAGTCGTCGACGTAGAAGCTTGCCTGTGATTCTTCTCTCAGGCGATGCCAGTAAAGTCCTGGCAAGACGCGAAGCTCGGCTGGGATGCCGGGCCTGCGGCGGAGCTTTTCGGGGACCGTCCGCCTTGCCGCGACCCCTCTGGCTTCGGCGACCGGAAGACTGTCTCCTGCCACCAGAGCTCGCCCCTTGAAGCCGCCCAGCGCTCCAAGCACATACGTCGAGCGACTGCCGAGGACGACGGGCACATCCACCCCGCCGGAGATGGCGATATAAATTCGTGCGCCCGACTTCAGGAAGCCGAACGACAGAACCTGGCCAGCTTTTACTCGCAACGCCGTCCAGGAAGGTTGCACTTCGCCGTCGATCTTCAGCGGCATGTCACCACCCGTGACGGCGATGGTGGCGTCCGAATTGAATTCGAGTTCCGGCCCGATGAAAACCGCCTCCAGGCAGCCAGCACCTTCGTCGTTACCAACTAGCAGGTTGGCCACGCGTAACGCCAAACGGTCCATTGCCCCGCTGAGGGGAATGCCCAGATGGAAATAGCCGGGACGGCCGAGATCTTGGACCGCCGTGACGAGACCGGGTTTGATCACATTAACGGCCATGGATCGCGCTCTCCAGCCTGGCGTTATACCCGTCGATGTCCCTGCGGAATTCGTTGAGATCGAATGTCACGTCGCGGATCGCCGGCGTGAAGTGGCCTGCGCCTACGACTGCAACTGTGTCGTCATATTCCTCGCGGCCGATCGATTTGAATTTCACAATATCGCCAGGGCGGAAGAGAACCATAAAATCCCGTAAGTAGCTCACCCCCTGCTCGGGATCGTAAATAGGCATTGGCGTGATGCCAAACATCTGGTAGCCGCCGGCGCCGCGGACGGAATAGACGCAGGTAAAGCAGCCTCCGATACCGACAGTAAGCTTCGGCGTGTCTGTCCGGGGACGTAGATATTTCGGTACCTGAAGCTGCCGCGGTCGGTCGACCATCTGGTACATGAAAGGTAGGCCGGCAACGAAGCCGACCATGGAAACGAACCACGGCGCGCCGGAATGGGCGGCGATCAAGTCGCCGACGCTCGCAAGGCCGTTGATGCGCGCCGCATATTCTAGATCGGTGGCTTTCGGGTCCTGATGGCGTTCACGAAAGCGCATCAGCGTCTCGTGCGTCCACGGGTCCTGATAGAAGACTGGTAGCTCAATTATGCGTGTCTGAATAACCGGCTCCGCTTTGGCGGCCTCGTCCTCGATAGCCTTCACCTCGCGCAGGACGTCGTAGGGCCTGATGACATCCGGGTTGAACTTGATCTGAAACGATGCACTGCCCGGACAGATTTCGGTGACGCCCCGAATACTGGCTGCCCTGATTGCGTTGGTCATTGATAAGCTCTTGAAGAATGCCTCCAATGACATGCTCTCATCGCATTCGATGAAAAGGTGCTCGTCTCCCCCGAAGGTGTAGCGGTTCTCCATCACCCCAATTTCCTTCGGTCGCTGTCAGTGGCAAACCTTGCCTCGAGCCACTGCTCTAGGAACCAGGTGTGGACGTTGCCGGCCAGCACCTCAGTGTCTAGAGCGAGCGCTAAGTGAAGTGGTATGGTAGTAGGGATGCCTGCCACCTTAAGGTCACGAAGCGCATCGACGAGCCGGGCCAGACATTGCTCACGCGTGTCGCCGTGGACGACGAGCTTTCCGATGAGCGAGTCATAATATGGCGGGACCGTGTAGCCCTCAAAAAGCAGCGTATCGAAACGCACGCCTTCTCCTTCCGGCACCGTCAGTTTCTCGACCTTGCCTGGCCAGGGCTGAAAGTCCTTAAACGGGTCTTCAGCGTTGATGCGACATTCGATGGCGTGGCCGGCAATCACAATGTCCTCCTGACGCACCGACAACGAGGCACCGCCAGCTACCTTGAGCATCTCCTGTACTAAGTCGATCCCAGTTATCATCTCGGTCACGGGATGCTCTACCTGGATCCGCGTATTGACCTCGATGAAATAGAATTTCTGGCTGGCTTCGTCGTAGAGATACTCGACGGTCCCGGCACCGACATAACCTACCGAACGCGCCAATTCGACAGCGCTAGCGCAGAGATCGTCGCGAACGGTAGGCGGGAGACGAAAGGCGGGGGCTTCTTCCCACACCTTCTGGCGCCGCCGCTGGAGTGAGCACTCCCGTTCGAAGCAGTGGACGAAGTTTGTTCCATCCCCCAAGATCTGGACCTCGACGTGGCGCGCGGCTTGGATGACCTTCTCAACATAAAGCCCGCCATCTCCGAAAGCTGCCGCCGCCTCGGCAGAGGCTTGGAAGAACTGACCCTCGAATTCCTTGGCCTCATGGATAATGCGAATGCCGCGTCCGCCGCCGCCTGCAGCGGCCTTTATCATCACTGGAAATCCGATCTCGGCGGCGACCGCTGCGGCCGCAGCCGCGGATTCGAGCCTTCCACCACTTCCAGGTACGGTCGGGACGCCAGCCTTCCGAGCCTCCGCTCGCGCGGCAACCTTGTCGCCCAATAGCCGGATCGAAGCACCGGAGGGCCCGACAAAGCGCATCCCAGCAGCTACGACCGCGTCAGCAAAATCGGCGTTCTCCGCGAGAAAGCCGTAACCAGGATGGACGGCATCGGCCCGCGTCCTCTGTGCTGCCTCGATAATGGCAGCGATGTTGAGATAAGACTTCTTCGCCGTGGCTGGCCCGATCGCAATCGCCTCGTCAGCCATACGCACTGCGAGTGAGTCTGCATCCGCGGCGCTATAGATCTGAATGGTCCGCAATCCGAGGGTCTTCGCAGCACGAATGATGCGGACGGCGATCTCCCCTCTATTTGCGATGAGAACTGATCTGATGTTCATTCTTCGATCTCCGCGAGAACATCGCCGGCCATGACCGCGTCTTCGTTGTCCACGAGGAAGTGGATGGCATTGCCACCGACACTGGCCCTGATCTCATGAAAGGACTTCATTACCTCGACTAGGCCTATGATGTCGTCGACTGCAACCAGATCGCCGTCTTGCTTGAATGGAGGGGTGTCGGGCGTCGCGCTCCGGTAAAAGACACCTGGCAGCGGTGACCTGATTTCTTGCTTGCTCATACAGTTCTCCTTGATGCGTTGCCGGCTAGCAGCGAACTCCGACAGATACGAATTGCATTGCTGGCAAGTACGTCACCTGGAGACAGCGATCTGCACGCAGCCCAGCGCGTTGGAACGGAACGAAACAGACTCGAAGCAGATTCGGACGCCGTCGTGGTCGGCCGTTGGAGCTTCTGCGCCTGAGAGAGAGGGGACCGCTCGCAACGTGGGAAGTTGACCTGACTCCGTTCAACCTCGGGGACAATCACAGCAAATTTCCCATCTTCCACGCTCCGTCGCCTGCGGAGCGACGCGGCATTTTGGCCAAAGCGTGTCCGCATAAGAAGAACATCGTGATTAGTACAGTCCATGCGAAACGGGACTTCGTATGCACACTCCTGTTTGGTCGCGGTCCCATCCAGGGATAACCATAAAGCTTGCCGACGTTGCGCCTTTACAGCGTTCCCGGGCATGAATTCGCGGTTTATTCTTAAGTCAAGGACGAGGTCATTCGACGACAGCCGCATGACTGCCCACCTCCGCTTTTTTTGGCACTTTGGTGCGCCGATGTTCCCTTATTCTTTCGGGAAGTTATCAACGGAAGAAGGCATTGGAAAATTCTATTCTTTCATATCGCCCATGAAAAGATCATATACCGCGGTCCGTGGAAGAGGCTCGCGAAAGCGTGGGTAGATGATCAAGCTCTGATCTGCGGGTTCGTTATCGCATCCCCGATTATGAGTCTGGGGCTGCTCCTATCTCGCCTCGGGCGTCGACGCAGCCTTACGACCGTCCTACTACAGCTACAGGTAGAGGTTGCTCGTAGCTGAGCGGCGACAATAGATGAATAATCCTCTCAGTGTTTCGTTTACGGTTCGAGCCGCGAGTTCTCAGGGCCCGCGGATGACCTTGCGACCTTCAAAGCAAATCGCCGCTGGCCTATCACCCAAAGGGTAGGTCAGCGGCGATGATCAGGCG
>OEIU01002182.1_pt1 | contig 10785 bp, 7 predicted proteins | sample 1539221 | NCBI WGS metagenome assembly OEIU01 (sample SAMN03792071, study PRJEB22550) | activated sludge metagenome | feature: wastewater treatment plant; material: activated sludge; isolation source: Wastewater treatment plant of a petroleum refinery complex | place: Argentina: Zarate | collected... | reverse complement strand
TGCTTTCGCTGTCTCTCGCGGAAAAGTGCGCCGCGTGCGGCCTCGACTACAAATTCATCGACTCCGGCGACGGTCCCGCGGTCTTCGCGATCTTCATCCTCGGCTTTCTCGTCCTCGGCGGCGCATTGATCGCCGAGTTCGCCTTCGGTGTTCCCATTTGGGGTCATGTGCTGCTGTGGGGCATTCTCACCCCGCTGCTCGCGCTCGGCCTGCTGCGCATCCTCAAGGCGACCCTCGCCGCGCTGCAGATGCGCTACAAGGCGCGCGAGGCAGGTGGCGCCGATGTCTCGAGGCCGCCATCGTGAGCGCTGGCGGTGATGCGAAATCGGGCCTGCTTCTGCCGACCATCTTCTCGATTGCCGCCTTCGCGGTCCTGATTGGCCTCGGCACCTGGCAGCTTCAGCGCAAGGCGTGGAAAGACGGTCTCCTCGCCCAGATCGCCGCGCGCATGGCGGCGGCGCCGATCCCCTTTGCGGAGGCCCTGGTCCGGACGCGCGCTGGTGAGGAGCTCGAATACACGCGGGTCTCTGTATCCGGTCGATGGCAGCCCAGTCGGGAGTGGCACCTCTGGGCGCCGATGTCGTCGGGTCCAGGCTGGCACGTTTATGCGCCTCTTGCCACGCCGGCCGGCACCATCGTGGTTGTCAATCGAGGCTTCGTTCCCGATGCTTGGCGTGAAGCCGCATCCCGGCCCGAGCCGGAAGGCAACCGGGAGGTGGCGCTCGTCGGCCTGTTGCGCAGGCCGGAGGTCAAGGGTGCCTTCACGCCCGATAACGTGCCGGATCGTAACGCCTGGTATTGGCGCGATCTCGGCGGCATGATCGATACCCTGCCGGCGCCCGAGAGGGCCTTGGCCGCGCCGTTCTTCATCGACGCAGAGCGAGGGTCGCCGAGCGCGCCGCACACGCCTGTGGGCGGTGTCACGCGTCTCGACATTCCGAACAATCATCTCCAGTACGCGCTGACCTGGTACGGCCTCGCGGCGACATTGGCTGGCGTCTACGCCGTCTTCGCATGGGGGCGCCTCGGAAGCGTCAAGTCGCGCCCGGTTGACAAGTCAAGATAGCATTTCCGTTTGGGGACAACCTTGAATGCGCGATCTGGCCAGCCTTGTGGCGGACATGCTTCGCCGGTAGGGTCGTCCCCGCTGCCGTCGTTCGCCATGCCAACTCGAGACCGGGAGCCGATTTCCGCCGTGAGATACGTGAGCACCCGGGGCGAGGCGCCCGAGCTCGGCTTCGAGGACGTGCTGCTGACCGGCTTGGCGCGGGATGGCGGATTGTACTTGCCCGATCATTGGCCACGCTTCTCGCATGCCGAGATTGCGGGCATGGCCGGGAAGCCGTACGAGGCCGTTGCCCTCGAAGTGATGCGCCCGTTCGTCGGCGGCGAGATCGAAGATGCCGCGTTGCTGGCCATCATCACCGAGGCCTACGCTACGTTCCGGCATCGCGCGGTGGCGCCGTTGGTCCAGATCGCGCCTGCCGACTGGATCCTTGAGCTGTTTCACGGCCCGACCCTGGCCTTCAAGGACGTGGCCATGCAGGTTCTGGCTCGCCTGATGGACCGCGCCCTGCAGCGCCGCGGGACGCGGGTGACGATCGTCGGTGCGACGTCCGGCGACACCGGCGGCGCCGCTATCGAGGCGTTTCGCGGTCGCAGCGCCATCGAGATGTTCATCCTTTATCCGCACGGCCGCGTCAGCGACGTGCAGCGGCGGCAGATGACGACACCGTCCGACGTCAACATCCATGCCATTGCCGTCGACGGCACCTTCGACGACTGCCAGAACATCGTGAAGGCGCTCTTCAACGATCTCCAGTTCCGCGAGCGGATGCAACTTGCGGGTGTGAACTCCATCAACTGGGCGCGCCTCGTCGCCCAGATCGTCTACTATTTCACATCGGCTGCGGCACTTGGGGCGCCCGCGCGACGCATGGGCTTCGCGGTGCCGACCGGTAACTTCGGCGACATTTTCGCCGGCTACGCGGCTCTCCGCATGGGCCTTCCGATCAGCCGCCTGATCATGGCGACGAACGTCAACGATATTCTCGTGCGCACCTTCGAGACGGGCGTCTATGAGCCCCGCGAGGTGGTCGCAACGCGTTCGCCGAGCATGGATATTCAGGTTTCCTCGAACTTCGAGCGGCTTCTGTTCGAGCTCTCCGGCCGCAATCCGGCCCGGGTCGTCGATCAGATGGAGATGCTCCGCCGGGACGGCCGCTTCGCCCTCGAGGCCGCCGAGCAGGCGACGCTCCACCAGTCGTTCGGCGCCGTGCGCATTTCGGAGGAGGAGACGCGGGAGGAGATTCGCCGGCTTGCCGCGGCGACCGGCTATGTTGCCGATCCGCATACCGCCGTCGGGACAGCCGCCGCACGCCGTGTGGCGCGCGCGGCAGGCGAGCCGATGATTACGCTCGCCACCGCCCACCCGGCGAAATTCCCCGATGCGATCGACGACGCCCTCGGGCAGCCACCGGCGGTGCCCGAATCGATCGCGTGGCAGGCTGCACGCCCTGAGCGAATCAGCCGTGTCCCGGCTGACGCAAGGAGAATCGCCGAGTTTATCGAGGCAAACGCCTCCGAGCGAAGGACCGCACCAGCATGACAACCACCGTCTCGCGTCTGTCGAACGGAATGCGCGTGGTTTCGCACGAGATGCCGCACCTGGGCACCGTCGCGCTCGGCGTGTGGGTGGCTTCGGGCGCCCGCCACGAGAGCGCAGCCGAGCACGGCATTTCGCATCTGCTCGAGCATATGGCGTTCAAAGGCACCAGCCGCCGTACCGCCCGCGATATCGCTGAGGAGATCGAGCATGTCGGCGGCGACCTCAACGCCGCGACGAGCCTCGACACCACCTGCTACTATGCCCGCGTTCTCAAGGATGACGTTGGCGTCGCTCTCGATATCGTCGCCGACATCATTCAGAATGCGCTTTACTCCACGGAGGAGCTCGAGCGCGAGCGCGAGGTGATCCTCCAGGAGATCGCCTCTACCCGGGATAGCCCGGACGACACTGTTTATGACTTGTTCCAGGACGCGGCGTTTCCCGGGCAGGCGCTCGGCCGCCCGATTCTCGGCACGCCGGAAAGTGTGACCGGCTTCTCGTCGGATCAGTTGCGCGCTTTCCTCACCTCGCGCTATCGCGCCGGCAGCATGGTGCTCTCGGCGGCCGGCAACATCACGCATGCAGCCCTCGTCAAGCAGGCGGAAGCCTTGTTCGGCGGCCTCCCGACGGGCGAGACCCCGCTTGCGGCAAACGCCCTCTACGTCGGCGGCGAGCGGCATTCGAGCCGACCGTTCGAGCAGGCTCATGTCGTCCTCGGCTACCGCGGCCTCGCCTACAACGATCCAGCCTTCTATGCGGCGCAGGTCTATAGCGGCCTTCTCGGCGGCGGCATGTCGTCCCGGCTCTTCCAGGAAGTGAGGGAGAAGCGGGGCCTCTGCTACTCGATCTATTCGTCGGCATGGGGCCTCGCCGACACCGGCTTGCTGTCGGTGCATGCCTCGACCGGCCCCGAGACACTGTGCGAGCTAGTGGATGTTGTGCGCCAGGAGCTTGCGCGGACCGTCTCGGAAAAGCCAGATGAGCGTGAGATTCTTCGGGCCAAGGCACAGCTCAAGACCGGGCTGCTGATGAGCCTCGAAAGCTCGGCATCGAGGGCCGAGCAGATGGCGCGTCAGCTCCTGGCTTTCGGCCGCCTGCTGACGCTGGACGAGCTGATCGAGAGGGTGGACGCCGTCACGGCGGAAGGTGTGCGTGAGACGGCCGAGCGGCTCGTGACGGGTTCGCAGATGGCCATCGCGCTGGTCGGGACCGGGGATGATGCGAAGGGGCTCGCAGGTCTCTCGGCCGAGGCAGCGGGTGGATAGGGCAAAGGGGGAGCGGCAGGCCGCTCGACGCGATGGCATTGACGCTGCGATGGTTGACGGGGAGGACGGGGCCGCCGCTGCGGCACGGGCGCGTTCTGCTGGTCGTGCCCCAGCCGAGCCACTATGAGGCCTGGTCGCTGCTGCGCGAGACGAGCCGCCATCATCTCGAGCCCTACGAGCCGGCCTGGGCCGCGGACGAGCTCTCACGCCCGGCCTTTCGCCGTCGCCTGAGGCGCTATCGCGCCGACAGGCGCTGGGGGCTGGGCGAGGCTTGCTTCGTCATGCGTCAGTCGGATGGCGCGCTTCTCGGCGGTGTGACGCTCACCAATGTGCGCCGCGGCGTCACGCAGTCGGCGTCCATCGGCTACTGGATCGGCCTTCCCTACATTCGGCAGGGGTTTGCCACGGATGCGGTTGCGGCCATGCTGCGGCACGCGTTCGACGATCTTGCGCTCAATCGCGTCGAGGCGGCGTGCATGCCCGCGAACCGCGCGTCGCTCGCCGTGCTCCAGCGAGCGGGTTTCCGTCATGAGGGACTGGCCCGACGCTATCTGAAGATCAATGGCGCGTTTGAGGATCACGTGCTGTTCGCGCGTTTGCGCGACGATCCGGACACCGGCGCCCGTCCCGCGTCTGGTACGGCCGAGGCGCCGTCGCCCCGTTTCAACCCCGCGCCGCTCAGGGCCAACGGCGGCCAGCAGCCGTCGCCTGAGACGACGGCGCACGTGGGCTCCGCCCCGGCGGCGGAAGGGCATGCGGCATGAGGCGGGCCGCCTCCCACGACCGCGATGAGAGCCTGGCGGCACACGCCACTGCTCGCACCGGACGTCGCATAGCGTCGCGCGCGTCCGTGGCACGAGATTGCATGGCGCGCGCGGTCCTTGTCGTGCTCTGCATCGTGGCCGCGCTGGTTCTGCGGTCCGCCCCGGCGCTCGCCCTCAAGCCCATCACCTTGACGGGCGACCAGGATTCGATCGAGGTGACGGCCCTCGGCGAGCTCCACGAAGGGCGCGGCGACACGTTCCAGATCGACATGGCGCCGAGCGCCGATGGTGCGACCGCCCGCATGGCTGTGCGCGCGACCACGCCGGGCACCAATCCCAACTGGATCGTGTTCGCTCTCAGCAATCCGACCAGCAAGGCGATCGAGATGTGGCTGACCGCGGATCGCTATTCGCCGATCGGCGCCGGCATCATCTGGCCTGATCTCGATTCGCGTCGCATCGTCGCCGTGACCCACTCGGCCGGCTTCGCCCCCGAGCGCATCAGGAACGACCGTGTCGACATCTTCCGGTTGACGGTGGAGCGCGGCCAGACCGTCACCTACGTGGTGGAGCTGGCGTCCGAGCGCTTCTCCCGCGTCGACCTGTGGAAGCCCATCGAGTTCGAGCAGCGCCAGCGCGAGCGCCAGCTCTTCAACGGCATCATGCTCGGCATCACGGGCCTGCTTGCCGTCTTCCTGACCGCGGTCTTCGCCGCCAATCACAAGTCAATCTTCCCAATGGCCGGGCTTGTCGCCTGGTGCGCGCTTGGGCTGCTCTGCGTCGACTTCGGCTTCTGGCACAAGCTGTTCCAGATGAAGCCCGAGGACAATGCGCAGTATCGGGCTGCGGCCGAGGCGGCGCTGGCGGCAAGCCTCGTGATCTTTCTCACGGCGTTCCTGCGGGTGAACCTGTGGAGCGGGTTCGCTCGCACGCTGTTCGTCGTCTGGATCGTGGCCCAGCTCGCGATCGTCGGCGTCGCCGTGCTCGACCCGCGCCTCGCGGCGACCGTCGCGCGCCTGTCGCTGGGCCTCATCGGCGGGTTGGGCTTCCTCATCATCGTGGTGCTGGCCCTGCGCGGGTTGGACCGCGCGCTGGCGCTCGTACCGATGTGGCTGCTGTTCCTCGTCTGGCTGTTTGGCGCCGCGGTGACGCTCACCGGACGCATGTCGGGCGAGTTCGCGATCTCGGGCCTCGTCGCCGGCCTCGTCCTCATCCTCGTGCTGATCGCGTTCACGGTCACCCAGTATGCCTTCCGATCGTCCGAGCCTCTGCTCGGCCTTGCGCCCGGCGGGCAGCAGTTGCGGCTCGCCGCGATGGATCGCGCCGGGGTCGCCTTCTGGGAGTGGAACATCCGCCGGGACGAGCTGCGTCTCGACCCGGAGATCGAGGCTGCCCTCGGCCTCGGCACCGGCGAGTTGCCGACCACCGTCGACGATTTTCTCGCCTATGTTCATCCGACCGACCGCGAGCGGTTCCGGCTCGAGCTGCTCGCCATTCGCGAGCGCGGCGGCGGACCGCTCTACACCAGCATCCGCGTCCGCCATGCCGACAGTTCCTTTCGCTGGCTGGAGTTCGAGGGTGCCAGCGTGCCGACCAACGACCGGCGCAATCTGCGCTGTGTCGGCCTCGTTCGTGACACGACCGACCAGAGACGGGCGCAGGAGCGCCTGCTGCACAGCGCCGTCTTCGACAGCCTGACCTCGCTTCCCAATCGCGAGCTGTTCCTCGACCGCCTGGCCGGCATGATGAAGCCGGCGGCCGGCACCGCGCCGCGCCGCGTGGCGGTGTGCATGGTCGATGTGGATCGCTTCCGCTCCGTCAACACCTCGTTCGGGCTCGTGGTCGGCGACAGCATCATCCTCACCGTGTCGCGCCGCCTCGCCAATATCCTGGGGCCCGAGGGCGCGCTTGCCCGCGTCGGCGGCGACCAGTTCGCGCTCTATCTCGTCGATGTCACCGATCCGCGGGAGCTCGCCGGCTTTGCCGAGCGGTTGCGCCTGTCGCTGCGCTCGCCGATCCGCATCGCAGGCCAGGAGATCGTGCTGACCGGGTCGATCGGCATCGCTATCCACGACGGGTCCGCCGAAGGTCCGCGCGATCTGCTGCGCAACGCCGAGATCGCCATGCACCGCGCCAAGCGTCTCGGCAGCGACCGCGCCGAGATCTTCCGGCCCGAGCTGCAGGGCGAGCGGACCGAACGCCTTCAGCTCGAGCGCGACCTTGCTCAGGCGATCGAGGAGCGGCGCCTGACACTTCTTTACCAGCCCATCGTCAGCCTTTCCAACGACGAGCTGATCGGGTTCGAGGCCGTTGTCCGCTGGCAGCATCCGCGGCTCGGCGTCATCTCGCCGGCCGACGTCCTGCCCGTCGCCGAGCGCAGCGAGCTGACCGTGCGGCTTGCCTCCTACATGCTTGGCCGTGCGTCGGCGGACATCGTCCGCTGGCAACAGGAGCTGCCGCGGCCCGAACATCCGCTGTTCGTGACCGTGAGTCTGTCGAGCCGCCAGCTACTGTCGCCCGAGTTGATCCAGGAGGTCCGCCACACGCGCTCCCGCTCGGTGCTGGCTGCCGGCTCGCTGCGCCTCGCGATCCCCGAATCCGTCGTCATGGACAACCCCGAGCAGGCGTGCCAGGTGCTCGAGCTGCTGCGGGAGGCAGGCGTCGAGATGTGGCTCGATCGCTTCGGGACTGGTTACAGCTCGCTCGCCTACCTTGGCCGCTTTCCGTTCGATGCCTTCAAGATCGACAAGGCGCTGGTCGAATGGGCGAGCCACGGCGAGCGTGACGCGGCCCTTGTCCGCTCGATCGTCGCGATCGCGCACGAGCTCGGACGTAAGGTGGTGGGCGATGGTGTCGCCACCGCCGAGGATGCGACCTTCCTGCGCGCGATCGGCTGTCACTATGCCCAGGGCTTCCACTACGGCGAGGCGATGGGCGAGGACGAGGTCGTTCGGCTCCTGCGCCTGATCCGCAAGTCGGAGCGGCGGATGCGCCGTCGTGGCCCGGTCCGCGCCCAGGGGAAGAAGAAGGCAGCAGCGGCAGCCGCGCCCGTCTCCGCGCCGGCTATGAACGGCGCGCCCGCCGGTGGCAATGGCGCGGCCTATCCCAGTGCACCGGGACCAAGGACGCTGCCGCCGGGCAGTGCACCCGCAGGGCCCCGCAACGCCATGCCGCCCGGCCCGCGCACACAGCCGACCGGCCCCGTGACGGCACAGCGTCCAGCCCAGCCGCGGCGCGACACGGCTGTTCCGCCCGGCTGGCCGCCGCCGTCCGCTTCGCCCCCCTTCGGTCAACCCGCGATTCACCCTGCCGGCCAGTCGTTCCAGCCGCCGATGGGGCCTGCGGCGCACCCACCGCAAAACCATATGGCGCCCCATTCCGCCTCGCGCCCCATGCCGGCCGCCTACGCCCCTCCGGCAGCGGGCCATGCCATGCCCGGCGGTGCCGGAGCTCTGCCCGGCGAGCCACGCGCACCGGAGGGCGCGCAATCGCAACCCCTCACGCGAGCGCCACCGGCCCAGCCGACGATGCGGGTGACGCCTGCCGCCGAGCCGCCGTCGCCGGCCCCTGCCGCGCCGCAGTCCGCGCTCCCTCCGTTCGCGCCGCCGGAGCCTGCTCCCACCCTGCCGTCTTTCCAATCCGAGCTTGACCAGCCGCTGCCGTCGACGCGGCCTACGTCGCGCCGCGCAAATGCGGCCTCGACTCGGCTTTCGCCGGCTGTTCGGGCAAGCCTCGCGCGTCTCGCCGGAAAGGCGGAGCCGGCAACGTCGGGAGGTGCGGCTGGGCGTGATCTCGACAGCGGTGATCCCGATCCGGGACCGGGCGGTGTGAAGGCCGCCGAATGAGCCGCGCCTCGCGCGCCGTGTGCAGCCCGCAGGCCGTGCGGGCCACCGCCCCTCGTGCGGTCTTCACGCGTGTCCGGCGTCGCTGACGAAAAACGTCGGATCGATGCCGAGCTTCGACAGCGCACGCTGATAGGTGAGGTCGATGTCCTCGCCGAAGACGAGACCACGGTCTGCGGGGCAATGCAGGATCTCGCTCTCGAGCTGGCCCGCGGCCCATCCCGAATAACCGAGCGCCAGCAGGCATTCCTGCGGCCCTTCGCCTCCCGCAATGGCTTTCAGGATGTCCATCGTCGCCGTCAGGCAGAAGCCGTCGCCGACGGGCAGCGTCGAATTGTCGACGGCATAGTCGCTGCTGTGCAGGACAAACCCGCGCTCGGTCGCCACCGGCCCGCCCACGTGCACGGTCTTCATCGCGATCCTGTCGGGGATTGCCTCGGAGTCGTCCGGGTCGATCAGGTTGAGCTGCCCCAGCAACGCGGGAAACGACAGGTTCTTGGCACGTTGGTTGACGATGATGCCCATCGCCCCTTCGTCGGAGTGCCGGCACATGAATATGACCGCCCGCCGGAACCGCTTGTCGGTCATGGTGGGCATCGCCAGCAGAAGCTGGCCCTCGAGGTATTGGTCTTGAAACCAATCCCCCGCTTTAGCCTTGGCTGTCATCGTGCGACATTAACCTTCCACGTTGCCGGCTGTGAAGCCATCAAACCGCCGTGAGCTGGCTCCGGCGGCGGATTGGCTGAATGCGGCCTGATCACTAGATAGGGCGGGCGAGACGCAGAAACAGGGTTCGAGGACCATGCAGAGAGCTTTGCCGCGCCGTAGTCACCGCATCGTCGGCTGGATGGCATTGGGCGTCTTGGCATCGGGTGCCTGTGCGTTGATGACCGGTGCGGCCGATGCCGGCGAACCCGCATTGCATTCCGCCTGGATCACGGAGCAGGCGTCGCGCGCCCGTGTCGTGGCGGGCAGCGTGTCGCCACCCGACGGCTCGACCCGCGTCTTTGCCGGCCTCGAGATCGAGCTCGACGACGGCTGGAAGACGTACTGGCGCAATCCCGGCTCCTCGGGCGTGCCGCCGCACGTCGATTTCAACGGCTCGGAGAACCTGGCCAAGGCCGAGCTGCTGTTCCCCGCCCCCTTGCGCTTCAAGGATCGCGACGGCGACACCATCGGCTACAAGAAGTCGGTCGTCCTGCCGGTTGCGCTGACGCCCAAGGATCCCGGCAAGCCGATCGTCCTCAAGGTGGCGGCCGAGTTCGGCATCTGCCGTGACGTTTGCATCCCCGTCCAGCCGTCATTGAGCCTCGTGGTGCCGCCCCAGGTCGCAACGCCGGTGCCCGGCGAACGGTTGCAGGAGGCCGTAGGCCGGGTGCCGAAGCTCACATCCGGCGAGAAGGGCGCGCCGCGCATCGAGCGCATCGCGGCGACGCTGTCGGGCGACAGGCCCAAGCTCGAGATCGATGCCGTCTTCCCCGGCGACGCCGATCGCGGCGATGTCTTTCTCGAGGCGCCGGACGGCGTCTGGATTCCATTGCCGCAGCCGGCGGGCGCGGCTGCGAATGGCGCACGCCGCTTCGTCGTCGACCTCACCGATGGCGCCGACCTCGCCGACCTCAAGGGGCGCTCCATTCGGGTGACCCTTGTCGGGTCTGCAGGCCAGTCGGAGACGACGTTCGACCTCGTCGAGGCGCATTAGCAACTCGAGCGTATCGGAGCATTCGGGCGCGCCGGCGTCGTCCGGCCGGCGGCGGCAACGGCTGCTGCCGCGCCCTCCGCTCCGTGTTTCTGCTTTTTCTGTCGCAGCTCGACGTGTACTTTTTTCGGGCCTGATCGGCCGTATTCATCAGCGAGGGTGGTGACCGATGCATATTCTCACGCGGGGCGACATCCCACAGCGGCTGCGGCTGATCTCCGGCCTCATTCTGTTTCTCTTCGGCGATCGGTCTCGTCAGCCTCGAGCAGATGGACCAGGTCGATCAGTGGCGCCGGATCGTCATTCGCTCGCTGCCGGGCTCGATCATTCTCGGCACGGCGCTCGCCATCCACATCCTCCTTGCGCTCTACAAGGTCGCGACGCGCACCACCTGGCGTCTGCCCTGGTGGGAGCTCTTGCAGATCGTGCTCGGTTTGCTGATTCCGTTCCTGCTCTTCCCGCACATCGTCAATACGCGCGTCGCCACCACATACTTCAACGTCGAGGACAACTATCTCTACGAGCTGGCTCGTCTGTGGCCGGCCAGCGCCATCATCCAGAGCACACTGCTCATCATCGTCTGGATTCACGGCTGCCTCGGCATCCA
>OEIU01002181.1_pt1 | contig 10786 bp, 5 predicted proteins | sample 1539221 | NCBI WGS metagenome assembly OEIU01 (sample SAMN03792071, study PRJEB22550) | activated sludge metagenome | feature: wastewater treatment plant; material: activated sludge; isolation source: Wastewater treatment plant of a petroleum refinery complex | place: Argentina: Zarate | collected... | reverse complement strand
GACGCCGGCATCAACCCCCTATTCGTCAACGGCAAGGGGCGCCGCGATTCGAGGAGAGCGCGGCAGTGTGTTGTTCGGTCCGAATTTTCGTTGATGGCCTCAATGACCTGCAGCGCCTGCCCGGGCTCGGGGTCGAATTGGCGACCACCGAGTTCGCGTCAGTCCTCGATACGCGCCGCGACCCGCCGGGGCCCTGCCCTGTTCTCGCGAATGCGAACTACCCACTCAACAGAGCCGTCGCCGCAACCGTCAGGGACTTGAGCCCTCGCCGCTGATTTGCCAAACTCTCGTTCGCGTCTGACCGGGAGGCCAGACCCGCTGCGGTCGACGACCCAGCACCGCCGATGCGCGCAATGCGCCGGCGCCCGCGTGACAGCTTGATGCAAGCGCGGGGACTTTCCACCAGAGAGTCCCCATGTCATCAAGAAGCCAAATCCAGACTTATCGTCGTCGTGCCTTCGACCAGCAAGATGGGCGCTGCTACTGCTGCGGCGTTCGCATGTGGCTGACCTCCCCCGACGAACTGTCGAAAGCTCCTCGTCGCCGCCCGGCTTGGGAGAAGCTTCGCTGCACTGCGGAGCACCTGGTCGCGCAATGCGAGGGCGGTGGGCACACGGCCCAGAACATCGTGGCCGCATGCGCTCGCTGCAACCACACGAGGCACACGTTTCCGCGCCCGCCAGAGCCGCCGGCGTATCGCAACCATGTCGCTCACCAAGTGGAGCGCCGCGCTTGGCATCAGCGATGGGTGTATGACTTCGGGCTGACTGCGGCGTGACTCTTCTTCGAGCGAGGGGCAGTCCGTCTCATTAATGACGGGCTGGGCTCAGCCTTCAGGGTGCTGGGTCTTGCGCTTGAGCCGACCGTATCCAAGTGACAGGAAGGCCTCAGTCTGATTTGAGTCGGGAGTCCCGTCGCGGAAAGCCGCAGCAGCTGACGTTGGGCAGGCTCATTCCATGAGCCTGCCTAGCGGCAGAGTCGCTGAATCGGTGCGTGGCCAAGAGCGGATTCCCGCGGAGTGCCGGAATGCGCTAAATTGCATGAATCTTTAAAGAAACTGAACAGCTTCACTTCCAAGAAGGCTTTGCCGGTCGCGGCGCCTGACCCTAATCACGTGGAACTCAAGGAGGCGCAGTAGGGAACGGGCGCGCAGGTCGCTTGTTCGAGCATTTGAGTCCAAACGACGCCGTCGCCTAGACGTTGCAGGCAGCTGGAAGGTCGGCTGCTTCAGTACTGAAGGCAGGACCTTAGGGTCATGCTGGCGGTCGGCAGATTCCTTGAAGTCCGGGGACGCCCCGTCCGCCCAAAGCCGGGCCTTGTTCAACTGTAGCCGTGCTTGAGTGGGGGGTGATGGAAAAACGAACGCCAGGGGGCAGCAACACTCCGCAGGGTGTTGCCATTCTCATTCTGGGCGCACCGCAGTAGTGCCCAGAGAAGTCTGGTTCGTCGGCATCGCAATTGTCTTCGCGATAGGCGCGATGCGTCTCGTTCGCCAACTGAGGACCGCACCGATATGAACAAGAAGGACAGTGACCAGCGCGTTTGCGGTGCTGCTTAGCCTGTCACAGCCCGCGCTTGCCATTGAACAGTTGAACGACCTCAAGGTTTACGCAACAAGGCTATGTTCTGGAAGAGTAAGTCGCTCGAGGAACTGAGCCGAACCGCCTGGACGTTCTTCCAAGGTCAGCCGGCACTGTGACCGGGTACCTGCAATAGGTGGCCATCAGGTCACCACGTGTGGACGGCTTCTGAGACCACTTGCGTCGAGCCGGGAAGGGAGAGCATGGATATCAAGCTCATCAGAAAGAGCGGGGTGCCGCAGGCTGAGGTCGAGGCACACAAGCAGATTCAGACGGAATTCAGCAGTACTTCCTTCAGCAAAGGATGGCGCGGATATGCCTCCTTCGCCATCAGCCGAGGCGGCCGAGGTGCTGGCGACGACGACTTCGACCTAGTCCTCGTCACGCACAATGTCATCGTCGTTGTCGAACTAAAGAACTGGCACGGCAAGCTGCTGGAGTCCGACGGGCAGAAGTGGTATTTGGACGGTGAGTCGCGGGACACTTCTCCTGTACTCAAGGTGAATCTCAATGCTAAGCGGCTCGCGGGCCTGATAACCCATAAGCTGGGGCCAGACCTCAAGCCGTTTGTGACTTCGTTTGTTGTGATGCACGGCGACGTCAAGAAGATGAAGCTGACGCCAGATGAAGAGAAGTCGGTCTTGACGATGACCGAGTTCCTGTCTTGGCGCTATGAACAGGTGTTCAAGCAGTACTTTTGGAAGCGGCCGCTCTTCAATCCGCTGGACTACCTGGACGAGTACGACGAGTTCTTCGAGGGGCCTTCGTTTAAGCCGAAGGAGTATCTGGTCGATGGGTTCCGACCGGAAAGCAACCCTATCTTCATCCACCCAAGGCGACTCTACGCTGAGTTTCTGGCGAGCGCGAAGGACGACCCGCTCAAGCATGCATTGCTTCGCCAGTGGGACTTTACGGCGCTGGGTCTGGACCTCATCGGTGAACGCGACCGACCCTTCGTGGGTCTACGGGAACAGCGAGTCTACGAGTATGTGGTGGAGAGAAACGAAGAACTCTCCCTGAGCCTGATGCGCCCCATCAGTCGCAAGGCCGAGCGGGACGTGACGCTCGACTTCACAGAGCTGTACTCGCTTCCGGGTCGAGTCACTCGGCTGGCGGAGTTCACGCACTCGGTGCTTCCCAAACTCTCCGTCGATGAGCGACTAAGCCTCGTGAAAGCAGTACTTCACAAGTTCGGCGAGCTGCACGACCTCAATGTGGCACACCGCGACATCGGAGACCACAGCGTTTGGGTGGACAGGTCCTCTAAGGTCGTCATGTCAGGCTTTCCGGCTGCGTACTACCCGGAGATGAAGACCGTCGGTGCGTTTCGCGACAAGGTGAAGGTGGAGCAATCAGTTCTGCCTGAGGATGGCCAAGCCGATAGCGCGGCGACCCCCTACCGTCGAGATGTGTTCATGCTGGGCGCCTTGGCCCACCTCGTGCTGTTTGGAGAGCGACCGTCGAAGTCCGGCGATACCTACGCTTGGTCCGACCGAGCCTACGCCGGGTTTGGCGAGGGCGTGACTGACGTCATCAAGAAGGCGCTCTCCCCGGCATCGAGCGATAGGTACCTCAACGCTCGGGAAATGCTGGAGGCGTTGAACTCCGCGACAACCAACGCCCCACTACAAGTTGTCGATGTCGCTGCCTTCGACTCGTACCGCTCAGCCAGCAAGGAGCGCGACTACGCCGAGACAGTTCTGCGAGCGGAGACCAGGGAGTACCTGTGCTTCAGGTCAACGACGGAGGACGGTGACCACCTCGTGAAGGTTTGGTACGGAGTTGAGCCGGACCCCAAGAAGCCTGACCTATCGCTTCGCCTGTTGTCCTTTCTCGAGCGTGCGCGAGTGGTCAAAGGCATGCAGATTTCCGGGCTGCACCGCATCGTCGACTTTGGCCTGTCGAGAGGAAGCCTCCTGCTGGTGACAGAGTGGGTCGAGGGTCAGCCACTGTCGAGTTGGCTTCGGACGCCACCGTCCTATGAGGCCAGGATGCAGGTGGCCCGGTCGCTCGTGGGGACGCTATTGAAGCTCCATGCCGTGGAGCTCTCCCATGGCGACATCCATCCTGACAACGTCGTCGTTCGCGGCTCGGGGGACGCAGTGTTGGTGGACGTTCTGGATTTCAGGGGAACCCAGAGCGATGCCTATACCACTGGATACCTCCCCGACAACTACAAGTCGCTGACCCCTTCGGAGCGCGACCGATACAGCCTTGCGGCCGTGCTCGTCGAAGTCTTGGGCGCCAGCCGCGAGGCGCCGACGACCGGCAGCGTTCCCATTCCTCGCGTCTACGAGGAGCTGGCAAACCTTCTGAATGCACAGACGCTGTCCACCCTTGACCCGCTCTCAAAGGCCCTTGACAAGGTTGGACAGGCCGAGAAGGCAGAGGCTCCGCACTTCACGGTAGTCGTTCCAAACCTTGCCTTCTCTGGCGTGCCTGCAGGAACGCTGCGAAGCGACAACGGTACTTTCCATATTGCCGCTCAGCGTGACCGCCAGTCTGAGGGCCGCATCCGGCTGTATGTGACCGGCGTCGGCCGCCAGCTCACCTTGATTTGGAATCCGGCAGAGGAGGTTGTCGAGTCGGTGAAGGCGAGCAGCGTTTCTCAGAGCCAACTGTTGCGCTCCCAGACGTTGAGAGATGCGTCAGTGCGCCTGGAGGTTCAACTCGTCGACGGGCCAGTGCCGGAGGCTCAGGACCTGGTCCTATTCCTCTTGGATGATGCACAGGTGAAGCGGCGGCTTCCGGGGAGCGGTAGCACCAAGCAGGCTGAGGCCATGGAATCCGCTCCCGAGCCTGAACTTGAGGCCGGGGCCGAGAGTTCCGATGACGTGAGACCTGTTCCCATACGGGAGCTCTGGAAGACGCTTCTTGATGCCGAGGAGGACGCCTTCTTCACTGTCACGGTCGCTGGTGACAAGAGACACAACCCAGAACGCTCGGGTCAATTCTTGATTCCATATCACGCCGACTCTGGTGTCTTGAACTACGAGCCGCCCGATGAGGTGGTCGTCGAGAGCCAGACCAACGACGGGGTCTGGAAGCCCTGCGGCCAACTCAATTTGCGCGACACCACGGTCGGAGCGTACGCAGAGTTGGCCATTGACCAGCCGCATGCCCGGGCTAACTTCAGAATTGGCAGTCGGTTGCGCCTGATGAGTACGAACGAGAAAGCCTCGTTCACGCGAAGGCGGTTCGCGGTCGAGCGAATTCTCCAGGACAAGGCGGTTGTGCCGGACCTCATCTCCTACTTTTCGGCCGCACCGTCTGCGGAGCTAGCGCCTCGGAAGTTCTCGACTCCCTCCGACCAGGACTTGGAAGCGTATTCGGAGCACGGGAAGAGCCTCAATCCCAGTCAGCGTGAAGCATTCAAGCGCGTTCTTGGCAATGGACCCGTGAGCCTGCTTCAAGGGCCCCCGGGTACAGGGAAGACATGGTTCATCGCGTCGTTGTTGCACTACTTGATGACCAAGGAGGGGGCCCGACGAATTCTGTTGGTCAGTCAAGCGCACGAAGCGGTCAACAATGCTCTCGAAAAGGGGATGGAGGTCTGCCGGGCCATGGGTGTGGACTTCAATGCGGTCCGGCTCGGCGCGGAGTCGGCAGCCTCTGACGAAATTCGGCACCTGCACGCGTCGTCAATTGAGAACGCATATCGAGAATCGTTCAAGGCCGAGCAGAAAGAGCGCATCGTCGAGCTCGCAACCGGGTTCGGGCTGCCGAAAGGGTACGCGGCGGAGGTGGTCGACCTGCATCTGAGGCTTGGAATGCTGTGCGACCGGATAGAAACGCTACAGGCTCGGACGGACAGGGAGGATGAACGGTCCGCAGCCTCAGTGGGTGCTCGTGTGCGCGCGCTGACGGAATCGCTTTACGAAATCGCCGAGGACTTCTACCAGGTCGATGCTCGGGGGGCTCCAACCGAGATTGTGAAGAGGATTCGCGACCGCTTGGCCGAGAAGTACGAGGTCCGCTCACAGGACGCCATCTCGAGGCTTCTTGGGGTCATCAAGCTGTCCGAGGAGTGGGTTGCCGCCTTGGGCTCGTCGGACGCCAATTTCGCTGAATTTCTGGCCAAATCTCGCACCGTCGTTGCGGGCACTCTCGTTGGTGTCGGCTACCGAGGCGCTGGGGTCGTCCAGAACATCTTCGACTGGGTCATCATCGACGAGGCTGGGCGTGCGGCACCCAGCGAGCTGGCCGTTGCCATGCAGGCAGGGCACCGAATCCTTCTGGTCGGAGACCACCTCCAGCTGCCGCCTACGTTCTCGGACCAGGTTCGCGAGGCGGTCCGTGAGCGATACGGCGTTGCGGACGATTCATCGCTGCTTCGGAGCGACTTCGAGCGGCTGTTCAGCTCCGCCTACGGGCGGCAGGTTGGAACAACGTTGTTATCCCAGTATCGGATGGCGCCAGACATAGGGGAACTGGTCTCGGAATGTTTCTACGGCGGCAAGCTTGAGACGGGTAGAGGCGCCCCACCTGAGTACTACGACCTACTACCTACACACCTCTCAAAGCAAGTGACCTGGGTTGACACCTCGACGCTCGGTCGTCGTGGTTACGAGCAGCAAAGCGACGCCCGTGAGGACACCTGGAACACTGCCGAGGCGCAGGTGGTCATGGAGCTGCTGAGGCAGATTGTCGAGTCGGATGACTTCATGGCGTTTATGGCGGAGGACCTCAAGCCGCAGGAACCCCCCATCGGCATCATCTGCATGTACAGCAAGCAGCGGTCGCTCATCGACAAGCTGAGAGCCGAAGCGCCATGGCTCGGGTCTGCGGGACGGCTCGTGAAGGTGGATACGGTGGACAGTTATCAGGGCAAGGAGAACCGCATCGTCATCTTGTCCACTGTCCGTAACAATCCGGATGGGCGAATCGGCTTCCTTCACAGCCCGAATCGAGTGAACGTTGCCATGTCTCGCGCCATGGAGCGACTCTTCGTTGTTGGCGCTAGCAAGCTCTGGCAGGGAAAGCACGCGGATGCACCTCTTGGACGGGTGCTGAAGTACACCGAGCTGCTTGCAGAGCAGGGCCGCGCCGCAGTGCTGCCCGCTGAGCAACTTGGAGAACGGGAATGAGCGTTCCGTCTGAGTTCAACCGCGTGACCTTCGGACTTCCAGTTGAGACCTTCCGGGTCGACGCGTACATCGCGCTTGAGGAGCGTCTCCCCGTTGTGACTGAGTTCGTCCTGCGTCTGCTGCGCATCTGTGGGTCGGTCAATCTCACCGCTCTCAGGAACTACTTTGGCTTCACGAACAGCGAAGCGGTGGCTGTCATCGACTCGTTGGTTAGGCAGGGTCTGCTCGAGGCTGTTGAGGAGGATGTTCACCTGAGCCGATTCGCCATCGAGCGATTCGAGGAGTCCGGCGGTGACCATCCGCGGTTCAGCAAGGTTGAGCTACGAACCGACACGGTGACCTTTGACCTCATCTCCTTCACACCCCTGCCGCCTCAGGCAGGCGAAGCTCCGACAGACAACCTGTTGAAGCTGGAAACCTCAGACGAAGCGATTGGCGAGAGCGCAGAGCGCGCCCGGATGGCGTACCGCCAGCGCTTTCCCGAGGTGGCATCGCTCCGTGGCGACCTGCGCGACCGGTCGTTCGGCGTGTACTCGGTCGAAGATGTTGAGAGCAAGCGTCGAACGTACCTCCCGATTCCGGTGAGCTTTTCGCTCGACAGCGACGGTCAGGTCCAGCGGCAGATTGACCAAACCTTTGAGCGCGCCGCTCCGCCTGAACTCGTCCAGTTTGTAAACCAGCGGGTCACGGCAGCAATTCCCAAGACTATCGCGCTCGGCAGTTCCGACCTCGAAGAGTTCATTGACACGTTTGACCTGCCGCTGCTTCGTCAGTACCTCCAAGGCAAGAGGTTCGACCTATTTCGGTATCTTACCGAGGTCCATCTGACCAGAGCAGCGCGCTACCCGGTAGGCGTCGAGGCGGTCTTCGGCAACCTCTACTTGGAGGAGAATCGCGAGCGAATCGTGGCCCGGGTGAAGGACCGACGCCGTGGCCGCCGACGGCATGGACCGTTGCACACGTCACTGGCTTGGCTAACTCCCGATGACCTGTTGTGGGGTCGAGGAGACGCCTTTGCGCGGACTGTCTCGGAGCTCGCAAATCAGTTGCGCGAGAGTAAGGGCGCTGACAACCTCCACGTGCTGGCCTACGCCGAGGCAGGTCAGGAGCACGCCGTGTTGAGCCGCTTCCGCGTGCACGGGTTGACCGAGCTCCACTTTTCGCGACCTTTGCCGCCGGACGGCATGCTGATGGGCGGGCGTCTGGAACTCATGCTGTATCCGACCGGCTTTATGGCCGCACTCATCCACTTGCCAAGCCCAGGGAATCCTGGGCTTTGGATGCCCATTGGCATCCTGTCTGCGACGCCCAAGCACTTGGACCTTGCCCAGAAGTTGCTGCGCAAGGCGATGGGCGGCAGACGATACGGTCGCAAGGCGAGGTTCTCGCAGCGGGAGACGGGTGTATCCGCGACAACCTTTGAAGACGGGCTTCCATTCTTGAACTACTGCGGCTTGGTCGACGGCGCACATTACGAAGAAGAGTCAGCGGAGTCCTGAACCTGCTTCCATCGCTTCTTGCCCGAGATACTCAGACTGGCCTTAAGCAGTACGGCAGTACTCGGTGGCGCCGCTGTGATGGACCTGCACGGCTATCGGCATCGGCATGGGCGGTTCGGCAAGCTGGCCCCAAGCATCGTCGGCCAGGCACCACTGAGCCAGCTGCCACGGAGGCCGGGGAGCGTGTCGGCCCGCGCTAAGCGGGAGAAGACCGAACGGCCGCCCGTCTGTCATCGGTACGTGAAGTTCGGTGAGGTAGCGCCTGTCCAGCTTGAGCACGACTCCTGCGCATCGCGCCACGGAGACGTCGAAGGCGGTGCCCTTCGCGGGGAGGGCACCGATGCAACGAGCTGCGAGCCCCGTCGGCGCTTCCGACCAGCGCGGATGGGCGATGCAGCATTCGCCGAGCTCACCGCACACAGTGCATCTTGACCTTTCGGCAACCCAAGGGCGGCCGCGCCGGACGGGCACCGACAGTTCCACGGCGGATACCTGTGACCCGGGAGCACCTCGACATCCGTCGCGGTACGGCGTGGTCTTCCTCGACGCCCTACAGGGCGGAGAGGATGGAATCCGAGGGACGCAGCGCGAAGGCAGCATGCGGGGAGGCCTTTCGCGCGTTTGGCATCAGGTGCGAGAGGTCCAAGCCCTCATACTCAAGCGCGTCCATCGCCTGCAAGAGCACGGCATCTGGGAACCGGCGCCGGTTCGTCCCCTTGAGCTTGCGTCCGTAGCGTGCAGTCATTCCGAGTTGCGCGTGACCGCACAAAGCGCGGCGTACGTCTTCCGGCACGCCGGCGTTCGTCAGTCCGTCTTCGAAGTTGTTCCGGAGAGAATGAAAGACGTACCTGGGGTGGTCCACGACATACTTGTCGATGTACTCGTTCACCCACGTGCTGAAGTAGCGCGTGAGCGAGCCGTCGCGCGGGTGCGGCTTGAGCGCCGGGAAAAGCATCGCCTGCGCGCCGTCGGCCCGGTGCCGGGCCTCGATGTATTCGACGAGGCCGAGCTCGATAAGCGTGCGGTGTACAGGTATCGCACCAACGCCGTTGCCCGTCTTGCTCTTTCCGATGTGCACCCAGAGGCGCCGGGCGCGCTCGTGGAAGTCGTCGACTCGAAGATTCCCAAGCTCGTCCAACCGACGCCCGAGAAACGGCCCCATGAGCGGAATCCAGTAGGCGGCGTCGCGCCCGCCCTTGGCCGGGCGCAGACCTTCGGTGTAAACGGGCGAGGAGAAGAACGCCTGCAAATGCGCCGTCTCGAAAGCGTCGTATGAGGCGACCTGCTCGTCTTGCACACGCACACGCACCTCGGCGAAAGGGTTCGCCAGCTGCCTGAGCAGCTTTTCTTCGATGCCCACGCGGAAGACGGGCCGGATGTGCGACAGAAGCGTCTTCGCGCGATTGCGCCCGATTCCGGGAAGCTCGAGCAGGTGCCGGCGGAAGCGCTCTGCGTCCCTGGCGCTGACGTCGTCAGGAGCGGCGCCACCGACGAAGTCGCGAAATTGCATCACTGAGGCCTCGACGTCGCTGCGCGAGCGCGGCTTTGGCTCCTGTACCCGTACCCATTTCGCGACGAGCTGTTCCCAAGTCGGCCCGGGCTCGGGAAATGGCGGCGTTTCGATTCGCTCGCCGTTCAATCGTGCGCGTTGCTCGCGCACCACCGCGAGCTCCACGGGCAGCAGCGCCTTGGCGTAGCGTGCGAGGTCTGCTGGCGCAAGGCGCTCGGGCTCGTACCCCTCGGCCTCGAGCTGCGCGCGCGCGGATTCCTCCACGCACGCCCCGTCGCCCAGGGCCACCGCATCCACGAGTTCGGCTTCGAGTGCTGCGAGCATTTCGCGCAACTCCGGAAGTTCCTCCTTGCGTGTGGCCGCCCGCCAGTCATCGTCGCCGCTGAGCATCGCGGCCCGGTAGCGCGCAAGGAGCAGCGGATAGGCGCCCGGGTGCAACGTGGGCGCGGGCGCCGGGCCGGCGGTGACGGGGGCGGTGCAACCCGGGACATGAGCGGACGCCGGCATCTGGCCGGCCAAGGAGCTTGCCAGCGCGCGGCCGAGTTGCTCGAGTTCCACGGCCTCGTCGCCCGTGCCGGCGAGCAGCGCCTTGCGGCCGTCTTCGAAGAGCTCCAGGGCGCTGCGCGCCGCTTCCGCGCCGGGGCGCTCCTCGAGCGCCGCGAAAAGCGCGTCGGTGAGCGCAACGAGCCGGGTGCAGCGGCGCTCGGCCACTTTGCGCAGCGCCGTGTGCAGCGACGCGGTGAGTTCGGCGCGTCCGAGCACGGGCCGAAGGGCGAGCGGAACGGCGCGGCGAAACTGGTAGCAGCTCGTACCAGGACGCTTGTGCAGGCAGTGCGGGGTGGCGGGCATTCGCGGCAATCCTCATGTCGGGTTGGGTTGCCATCGAAACTGCTGCGGGCCGCTTTCTGTAGCAGGCCAATGTAGCAGTCCGATGTAGCAACGCCCGAGTGAAGTGCGCGGGTTTTATCCGCCCTTGACCCCTTTAAAATCAGGTACCTATAACAAACTGCCCACCGGACAGGCGAACCTGAAGGGTGGGCAGCGTGCGCAAAGGGGTGGTGGCGCATCAGGGACTCGAACCCCGGACCTGCGGATTATGATTCCGTCGCT
>OEIU01002180.1_pt1 | contig 10792 bp, 9 predicted proteins | sample 1539221 | NCBI WGS metagenome assembly OEIU01 (sample SAMN03792071, study PRJEB22550) | activated sludge metagenome | feature: wastewater treatment plant; material: activated sludge; isolation source: Wastewater treatment plant of a petroleum refinery complex | place: Argentina: Zarate | collected... | reverse complement strand
GTAAACTGAATATCTTCCCCCTCGCTGAAGGCATCTCCCAGCACGACCGTGCCATGATTCGGGATGCCGAGGATGTCGCCCGGCCAGGCTTCACCCGTGGTGTTGCGGTCTTGCGCCATGAAGGTGATGGCATTGTTGATGGCCAGCGTTTTGCCGGTAGACCGCTGCTTTAGTTTGATGCCGCGTTCGAACTTGCCGGAACACACGCGTAAAAAGGCAATGCGGTCGCGGTGTTTCGGATCCATGTTGGCTTGAATCTTGAATATGAAGCCGGAAAATTTTTCTTCGTCTGGCTCCACCGTGCGCGGCAGGTTGTTAATGAGCGCAGCGCGTGGCTGTGGCGGTGGCGAGAGGTCAACGACGGCATCGAGCAGCGATTGCACACCGAAGTTATTCACTGCCGAGCCGAAAAATACCGGCGTCTGTTTTCCTGCAAGATAGGCTGCCTGATCAAATGGGTGCGATGCGCCACGCACGAGTTCGACTTCGCTGCGCATCTCATCCACCTGATCAGGAATGAGCTCATCCAGGCGCGGGTTGTCAATGCCTTTGATAATTTCCGACGTGCCTTTTTCGGCTTGCGGGTCGAAGAAAGCGATGGTGTCGTTATACAAGTGATACACACCGCGAAAACGCTTGCCCATGCTGATTGGCCAGGTCATCGGTGCGCACTGAATCTTCAGCACATCTTCAATCTCGTCGAGCAATTCAATCGGCGGGCGGCCTTCGCGGTCGAGCTTGTTGATGAAGGTGAGGATGGGCGTGTCGCGCAGGCGGCAGACGTTCAGCAGCTTGATGGTCTGCGATTCGACGCCGTTGACCGAGTCGATCACCATCACCGCCGAATCGACGGCGGTCAGCGTGCGGTAGGTGTCCTCGGAGAAGTCGTCGTGGCCGGGCGTGTCGAGCAGGTTCATCACGCAGTTCTTGTAAGGGAACTGCATCACCGACGAGGTCACCGAGATGCCGCGCTGCTTCTCGAGCTCCATCCAGTCGGAGGTGGCATGCCGGCTCGCCTTGCGTGCCCGCACCTCGCCGGCCACCTGGATCGCGCCGCCGAACCACAGCAGCTTCTCGGTCAGCGTGGTCTTGCCCGCGTCGGGGTGGGAAATGATGGCAAACGTCCTTCTACGCCTGACTTCATCAGTGAATAGACCGTTAGCCATTGATCACTTTCTTGTCCTATGTACACAAATATGTACGCGTTTCCAAAGCCGCTCCTCAGAGCGTGTTTGCATAATAACCTAAAAACGGCTTGACATCAAACCCTAGAACTTGTACAACAATAAAACCTAGATATCGCAAGGCAGAATTCCCTAATAATGGCAACGCCCGCAGACAAGCTCGCCCAGTCCCTCGCCGCCTTGAAAGCTCTTCAGGACGCGAAGGCAGTCGCCATTCGGGCGTCCGACCTTACGCGTGTCCATCGTGAGCGCCTGCTCAAGAATGGTTTTATCCGTGAAGTGATGAAGGGCTGGTACATCCCGGTCCGGCCCGACGGCCCGGCAGGGGAGAGCACGGACTGGTATGCCTCGTTCTGGCCCTTCTGTTCAGCGTACCTGACGGAGCGATTCGGAGAGGACTGGTGTCTCGGGGCAGAGCATTCCATTGCGCTGCATACCGGCAACTGGAACGTCCCCCGTCAGCTTCTCGTGCGCGCGGCACGCGGTGGCAACAAGCCGACCGGCCTACTGCACGACACGTCGATATTCGACCTGCGCCTTGAAGTTCCCGCTCCGCATGACATCCAGGTTGTGGACGGCCTGCGCCTCATACGCTTGCCCGCGGCACTCGTTGCCTGCGCGCCCGGACACTTCGCGGCACACGCAGTCGAGATGCGGGCAGCACTCGCCATGATTGTCGATGCCTCTGACGTTCTGGCGCGCCTGCTCGACGGCGGTCACAGCAGCATTGCGGGGCGACTTGCCGGGGCTTTCCGCAACATCGGACGGGATCAGGTCGCGGACACGATTACCGCGACCATGCGGACGGCGGGCTACACGGTCAACGAAAGCGATCCCTTCAACGATCACCCGCCCGTCGCCATCGGGCAGCGCGAGACTTCCCCTGCCGTCAATCGGCTGCGCATGTCCTGGGCGGAGATGCGTGGCGCAGTGCTCGAACGCTTTCCCCCTGCGCCCGGCATGCCTGCCGATGTCGGGGCGTATCTGCATCAGGTCGAAGATGTATACGCGACTGACGCCTACAACTCACTTTCCATCGAGGGCTACAGGGTCAGCGCCGAACTGATCGAGCGCGTGCGCTCTGGAAGCTGGAACCCGGAAAACGGAGCAGACCGCGAGCATCAGGACGCGCTCGCCGCGCGCGGCTACTGGCAAGCCTTTCAGAAGGTCAGGGACACGGTAAGCCGGGTCATTCAAGGGGCGAACGCGGGAGAGGCCGCGCAAGCCGATCATGGCACCTGGTACAGAGAGATGTTTGGCCCCAGCGTCGCGGCGGGCATCTTGAAGCCTGCCGATCTCGCGGGCTATCGCAGCGGCCCCGTGTTCATTCGTCAGTCCGTGCATGTGCCGCCGCGCAGCGAAGCGGTGCGCGAGCTAATGCCCGCCTTCTTCGACCTCTTGCGCGAGGAACCTGAGGCTTCTGTACGCGTTGTGCTCGGCCATTTCTTCTTCGTGAATATTCACCCGTACTTTGACGGCAATGGACGTATGGGGCGCTTCCTCATGAACGTGATGCTCGCCTCAGGCGGCTATCCGTGGACAGTGATTCCACTCGCGCAACGCACGCGTTACATGACGGCACTGGAGGGCGCGAGCGTGAACCGAGACATCCGGCCTTTCGCGGAGCTGCTTGCCGAACTGGTCGCCCAGCGGTAGCGCCGATCGATCGGCGGCAGCATCATGATCGGCATCACTTCACGAAGCGCTCCCTGCGTCTGCTCTCAAGCGCAGATTACCGCCATTAGTGCGCCCTTGAGAGCGTCCCGCGGCGACAGTCGTGAGAGCAAGAACGCAGGGAGACAAGGCCCCGCGCCTGACCTCACGATCCGCTAAGAGGCGACCTTGAACGCCTGCCGGTCACGCCCCTTAATCCAGGCCGGTTCGGTGCCGCGCCCGGACCATGTGGCCCCAGTAGCGGGGTCACGGTAGAGCGGCGCAACCTGTGTGCGTCCGCCCCCGCTCTTTCCTGTGCTCTTGGCCGGGCGCGCACCGATCAACTCGGCGGGCTTGAAGCCGTGCTGAAGCAACAGCTCTCTCATGGCGCGCAAGACATCGGCCCTGTGCTGGCGCTCCTGCGCGCGTTGCTCCGCCTCCAGCAGTGAAAGCTCGTGGCGCAGGTCGGCGATACGGCGCTCAAGCGCGGGTGTGTTCGCCGCCTGGCTCGGCCTGTTGGTCTGGATGTCCATAGCGATGGCTCCTTTCGTGAGTGAGGGCGGGTCGCCCGGTTGGGGAAATGAATGAAGGTCCAGGGTCAATCGCGGTCGTGGCCCGAGTCGGGACCGCGCTCCATGGGGGAAGTCGGCTGCCTACGATCCCTTGCGGGACGCGTCATACGGTCAAGAGCCGGTGCTTTGCCGTCAGCCTTCTCGCGCGCGCCCCGCTGATGCGTTGCACGTGCAAAAGCGGCGAGCAGGTTCGGCGGCTCTGTCGGTGAGCGCGTCACAGCATCCTCAAAGGCGTTCCGGGCATCTCCCGGGCGCTGCGTCGGCGCCAGGCTGGGCGTGCGCGTCTTGGCACGCTTGTCCCGGCGCACGACCCCTTCCAGCGAAGGCATCAGGCCGTCGTTGTCCCCGCGCACGAGGATGCGTTGGCGGGCGCGAATATCTCGCAGCAGAGCGACGATCTCGCGCCGCTCGATGCGCGTGAGCGCCTTCTCGCGGCGTGCTTGTTCCAAAGCTTCAGCCTGGTGCTGCCGCGCCTGATCAATGCGCTCGCGCGTTTGCGCCAATTTTGTCGCCAGGAGCTGCGCGCCGTAGGCTTTGAAGCGCTGTGCGTCCTGACGCTTGTGCAGCAAGGCGCCTAAGGCCTCGAAGCCGGTGATACGACCGAGGAAGGCTGCAAGCCCTGTCGGGCGGTTCTCGCGGCGCTGGCGCTCGATGACCTTTCGTTGTTCGAGGTAGCGGTGCCGCAGGGCGTCTCGCGCGGCGCGCTGCTGCGTTTCCAATGCCGCGAAAGTCGTCTGCTGCCGTGCTTCGAGCGCCTGGCGCTCCTGCACCAGTGCCGTGCGCCGTCCCTGATGCGCATGCCGCAAGCTCGCCAGCGCGATCGCACGCTCTTCCTCTGAAGTTTCCTGGTCGAGCGACACCCGATGCCGCTCGACAAGAGCAATGGCCTCCTCGACGCTTGGCAGGCTTTCGGACGGAAAGTCCTTAGCCAGAAAGGCGCGCAGGTCTGCGGTCTTGACCGCCTTGTCGTCGATGAGGCGGGCAAGCGCATGGGTGCCTCCGTAGAGATCGACGAGCACGTAGGGGCGATTGCCAGTGGCCAGCAGGTAGCCCTGTGCGCTCAAAGCCCGCACGAAGGTACGTGCCGAATCGCTCTGCTGCCACGCCTGCGTCACCGCACGCATGTGGTCTTCTTTGGACAGCCCGGTCAGCCGCTTCTTCTCACGGTCATAGAGGCTCTCCTGCCCCTTTTCCGCCGACCTCTCGTAGCCCGGCGGAAGCCGCAGGCCGTGATCGCGGGCAAAGGCCCGCGTGACGCGCATGAGCTTCTCGTGGTCGAACGCCAGGTGCACGGCCTTGCCGTTCATCGCGTCGATGCGTGACCAGACGACATGGCAGTGCTCGCGTCCGTACTTCTGATGGAAGACGATCCCGCGGGGCTGGTTGGTCAGGCCAAGGGCTTCTTCCGTCCGCGCGATGTAGTCCATGTACTGATCGCGCGTGAGCGGTCCCTGCCGAGGATCGGGGTTGATCGAAAGGCTGTAGAGGTACTTTTCGCAGCGCGTCAGGTCTTCCGCCTGCATCTGCCATTCCTTGAACGCGCCGTGCAAATCAGGAGCAATGGCTCCGCGCAGGTAGGCGAGTTCCGTCACCTCGTTGTCGTAGGCGTTCATCAGGTGGGTGGCGAGGTCCTGCCCGCCGCCGCGCTGCGAGGCAAAGGGAATCACGGCTCCCTCCCGGTAAGCTGCATGAGGAAGGTGCGGATCAATAGCAGCTCATCACGGCAGAGGCGCAAAGCTTCTTCGCACTCCGGTGTGCCGTCCGGCATGACCGCCAGCCTGTCGGCGATGACAGCAGCTTGCGCCAGCAGCGTTGCCGCGGTTGCGCGGTCAAGCCGGGGCCGAGGCCGTGCGCGCGGAGCGTCTCCTGCAAAGACAGCGCGCGTAATGAAGCCGTTCACGGAAAGGCCGGAATTGCGGACGCGCGCAGCGAACTCGTCGCGCAACTTGGCGGGCGGACGATAGGAGATTGGTGGTGCGCGCTTCTTCCGAGCCATGCCAGCACCGTAGGCGGTCGGCACGCCTCCCTTCCTCGCGCGTTCCCCGCGCGGCATGACCGCGAAGCGCAATGCGTCCCCTGCGCCGAAGGGTCGATGGGTTTCCAAAGGGAGAGCCGACATCTCACTTTGGTCGTCGCCGGGGACGAAACCCCGGTCTGGGTCCAGGGGCACGAAGGCCACCTGGTCAAGGGTTGCAAGGGGCTACGAAGTGCCCTTTGCTCGATGGTGTCCACGAGGAGCGCGAAAGCTCCTCTGGTCGCGATGCAACGGCGATGACGTTGCCAACCCGGGAGCCAGCGGCGAAGGGTTGCCCCGAGGGGGTCCACGGGGGACGGGACGGTCCCCCTGGCAAGGTGGGCGTGGTACTACCACGCACACCTTGTGCTCCCTATCGGTCGCAGGGCTCCTTATCCCAGTCTACGGCGCGACTGGTAAAGGAAGCATTGACGCGGGACCAGCAAAGCCCCGCATAGTTTTCTGGATGTAGCACGCTTCTGCGTGCGAGGAAAGCGCGAGGAGGAACAAAGGCTCTCTCGCCCACCATGAAGCGGCCATCAACAAGGAGGTCAATCATGGACATGGATGCTTTCGCCAAGGATTTCATGAAGGACGTGGCGCGTGGTGATGCGATGCGCTTCCTGTCGCAGCAGCGTCCGCCGCAGGCACGGTGGATGAAGCTCACGGACATTGCCAACAGCACGGCGCTGGCCTACGACCCGCGCAGCCCAGGTGCCAAGGTGCTGATCGGGATGCTGGGCGCAAAGCTCCTGGGACTTGAGGACGACCGGCACATCATGACCGTGGCGGGGTCGCGGTCTGGCAAGTCGGTAGGCCTTATCAGTAATCTGCTGTTCTACCGGGGCAGCGTGCTCGCCACCGACCCGAAGGGCGAGCTGGCGGTACTTACCGCAGGACGGCGCGCCAAGATGGGTCAGCGCATCCATGTGCTTGACCCGTTCGGTGTCGCCGGGAAGTCGGTCGCGGGGTGGAGTGCTTCGTACAACCCGATGGATGTATTGGCTCCGGACAGCCCCACCATTCTTGAGGACGCGGCGCTCATCGCCGAGGCGATGGTCGTCCGCGCTGCCAACGACAAGGACCCTCATTTTGACGACTGCGCGCAGGGCTTCATCGCTGGGGTGATCGTGCACGTCGCCACCGATCTCGCATACAAGGATCGGCGTAATCTCGTCACGGTGCGCACGTTGCTGAAGCGCGCGCTATGGGTTGATGAGGGCGGTGACGCCGCCCAAGGTGCAAAGCCGATCCTCTATTACGAGATGGTCGGCAACGCCGACCGGCTCGAAGCCGACCCTGACACGCACGACCTCGGGGAGTTCGTGACGGGGTCGTCGGAAGGCTTCTACGGGAAGGCCGAGAAGGAACTGGCGAGCGTGCAATCGACGGTCGATCGGCATACGCAGTTCCTCGACTACTCGGCCTTGAAGAGAGTGCTGCAAAGCAGCGATTTCAAGCTCTCGGACCTGAAGGCGAAGCCTGAAGGGATGAGCGTCTATCTGTGCTTCCCGGCGACGCGCGCCGACCTTTCCAAGCGGTGGATGCGCATCTTCGTGAACCAGCTACTGGATGCGATGGAAAGGGAAAATACGCAGCCCGCTGCGCCGGTTCTAGTGTGCCTCGATGAGTTCCCGGTGCTAGGCTACATGAAGCAGCTCGAAACGGCGGCGGGACTGATCGCGTCCTTTGGGGTCAAGCTGTGGATCGTCCTGCAGGACTGGAGCCAGGGCAAGGCGCTATACGGCGAACGTTGGGAGACGTTCGCCGGAAACGCGGGCGTGATGCAGTGCTTCGGCAACAACGACCTGACCACGACCGAGTACATCTCAAAGCGCCTGGGGCGAACGCAGGTAGAGGTGTCCCGTGTCGGCGAAGTCGCGCAAGACCAGACCGCCAAAGGTCTTTCGGGCCGGTCGGAGTCGATCGAACTCTACGACCTGCTCACGCCCGATGAAGTGTCGCGGCAGTTCTCGCGCGACGACCGGCTCAAGCGGCAGCTCGTCATGTGGGCCGGACATCACCCGCTGATGATTCAGCGCGTCGTGTACTACGACCGCGAGGGGCCGCTCGCGCGTTACCTGTGATCGGATGTTTACGCAACCTTAAGGAGAGTCGGGCGATCCTGAAAGCAGAACCGTCAAGGAGGAGGTTGTCATGAAGGAACCAGGATCGACTCTGCCGCCCAAGGGCGTGCTGGCCGCAGCAGCGGGCAAGGCATTCCCGCTGGAGGTCTGCAAAAGCGCGGCGGGGTTCTATCTCGGCACGTTGAGCGAGGACGGAGCGCCGTGCACGCGCGAAAGCATTGAATACTGGCGCAAGCGCGAGCAAGCCGAAGCGGCCCTGACTTCGGGCCGCTGGACGCAGAAACCGAACTTCTAGACCGGCGCGACTCAGCTTGGCAGCACATACGCGGGGACACCCTGCTTATGTGCCTGCTGCGCCTGCTTCCGCATGAGAAGGCGGGCAACGGCATAGTCGCGCCCCCACTCAATCGCCAGTTCATAGGCGTAGCGCCCCCAGTTGTCGCGGAGCAGGTAGTCGCATTTCCCCGAGGCCACGAGCAGGCGGACGCATGGGCGTGCGCCCTTGGCGGCGGCATGGTGCAGCGCAGTCATGCCGTGCTCGTCCTGCGCGTTCACGTCTGCACCTTGATCGAGCGCTTCTTGGGCGGAGGCCGCAGCAAAAGCTCTGCAAGCTTTCAGCAGTTTCTTGTCTATGTCGGATATCGGTTCCATCGCGTTCCATCCACTCTGCTTTTTTGTGGTGATATGGAAACCGATAGCAGATACGGCAGACGGGGTGCAAGGAAATTCTGCGCCCCCCCAGGTGGAACGACCCAGTACAGTCTGGGCTTTCAGGTACGGGGCACAAAAGCCGGGACGCCTTGTGCCGCGGCTTGCCGAGCTTGCTTCTGCATGAGGAGACGGGCAACGGCATAGTCCCGCCCCCACTCGACAGCGAGTTCATAGGCATAGCGCCCCTGGTTGTCGCGGATGAGGTAGTCGCACTTGCCCGAGGCGACCAAAAGGCGGATGCAAGGGCGCACACCTCGGGCTGCCGCATGGTGCAACGCGGTCATGCCGTGGTCGTCCTGTGCATTTATGTCACCGCTTGTCGCAAGTGCGTCACGAAGTGAATCCGCATCGCCAATCTTCACCCACCCGATCATTGACGTAGCGGTCGCAACGGGCACGCGCTGCGGCGGTCCTTTCCAGTTGTCCCTGTGCGGAGGTCCCCACTGAGGACCTCGGGCCAGAGTGGGAAACTGCTCGTGAAAGAACGCATGAACGCTGTGTGGCCAAGGCAGCTCGCGTTCCGGGTTAGGGTCGAGGGCATACACGCCGGCCGCCTCTGTTCCCTCACCGACTCGCGCAAGGGTGAGCTTCGGCGGCCCTTTGTAGTCGTCGGCAAGCTGAACGTAGGTGACTTCAATCTTCATCGCCGGACCGGCGAGAAAGATGTGCAGGAGATTGAGCGGCGTGCACACGAAGCCGTACCCTCTGCGGACCTCACCTTTCGCGGAATGGGCAGCGCCACCGGGGGGGGCAATCTCCTCGGTGACGCGCACGAACCAGTCGGTAGGCGCGCGTGAGAAGCGCAGTGTGATCTCCTTTTCCGTCTGACTGTCCTTCAGCCGCGCGATGAAAGGTCCTCTGAGCAGCTCCAAGCTTCGCAACGATTCGGGTGAGCGCGCGGCAAGGAAGCTACTGGCACTCAGTATGTGACGAAGGTCGTCGGCCTCTTCGGCGAACTCATCCTCACGCAGAAGTCTCTGGGCGACGAGGAACCGCCGCACGTCTTCAAGTTTGTCGGGTTGGAGCTTGCTGCCTCCCTCGGCAAACCGGCGGAGAGCCTCCTCTTTGAAGGTAGGCTGGTCCCCGGATTCGGGATAGCCATGGGCCGTTGCCGGGGACAGCAACAAGTGGTCAAGGACTCTCTTCCACGGCGGCAATCGTCCATTGACCGCCTTCAACTCTCGGTAGTTGTTTAGCCCGCGCGCGAGCTTGTCGATCTGCCAGGGCGTGAAGTTCATGGTGCCGCCATCTTCGCATCCGCGCGAGGAATGCGCGAGGTCGTCCCGGCCTGACGCGGCATAGCCTTCTCTCCACGCTGTTGAGACGAGGAGGCCTTTCATGCCGGACACGATCATCAAGCCGCTTTCGGCTTGGCCGCAGACGGCGGAGTTCAGGACGCCGGACGGCCTGCCCCAATTCCGTCTCCGCCCCGCCGTGCTGACACCGGAGCGCGCCCGCGCTGCCGACACCTGCGCCGACATGCTGCGGCTGGCGCTGTTCGTTGGCTGCGGGTACAGCTTTCTGACCTTCTACAGCGCTGCCCATGTGCTGATGCAGGCGGGTGCCTGGCTGGGGGTTGTCTTGGCGGGCAGCGCCTTGGTGCGCCGCCATATCGCTGGCCTGTTCCGCGCCCCGACCGAGATTGTGATGACGACGGAGAAGGTCGGCGTCCGGCGCGGCAAGCGTTGGGTCTGGTTTCCGCGCGGCATCGAGCATCGCTTTACGCATAAGGTGCACGACCGCGCGCGGTGGGAGGAACGCGAGAACGATGTCGAGCGGCAGGCCGCGGGCATCGACCGCCAGGTCGCGCGCATGTCGTACTACTACGCCGACTCGTTCCATGTCGCGCTCGAACTCGCAGGCCATCGCTACGACCTGCTGACCGTCTATGGTCCGCAGGAGGCCGCTGCCGTTCTGGCGCGTCTGCAATATCTCGACCGCCTGCTCGACGCGGCCATCAAGATCGGCAGCGGCGTGCCCGAGCAGCCCGGAGATGAATGGCACGACGCACCGGGAGATGTGGCATGAGTGCAGCCGCATTTCCCTGGGTGCCGGAGTGGCTGCGCATCGCGGTCACGCTGGCGATGCTGGCGGTCATCCTGATCGTCGGCCTGGCCGCACTGAGGGCGGCGGCGACCCTGCTGGTTTTCGCAGGACAGGTAGCCGGGGAGGGTGCGCAGCGCCTGACCACGTGGCTCTCCGATCTGCTGATCAGGCTTGCGCTGGTTATCGTTGCTGCGTTCAGGGGGGTGCTGCTGACGATCGCCCGGGCCTTCTGGTGGCTGGCCCGCGGCCTGTGGGCGCGCACAGGTGCCAGCATGCTGGCACCGATCGCGGTGCGGCTGGAAGCCATGAGGCAACGTCGCATGCTGCGGCAGCTCTGGGAGGACGAGTACCGCGATCAGTTTCCTGACTTCGCGGATTTCCTCGATGCCTTTGCGCGGGGCGGCAAGCCGCGCGCGGACGAACGGCAAGAACCGCGCTTTGATGGCGCCCCGCCGCCGGGGGCGTCGCCAAGGCGCGACCCGCCGCGGCCCCGTCCCTCGCGGGCTCCGCGGCCGGCCCGCACGC
>OEIU01002179.1_pt1 | contig 10796 bp, 12 predicted proteins | sample 1539221 | NCBI WGS metagenome assembly OEIU01 (sample SAMN03792071, study PRJEB22550) | activated sludge metagenome | feature: wastewater treatment plant; material: activated sludge; isolation source: Wastewater treatment plant of a petroleum refinery complex | place: Argentina: Zarate | collected... | reverse complement strand
GCGGGCGGCTCGAAAATGCCCCGGCCGCCGGGCTTCGCAGTCGACCCTGCGCCGCAGCGGAGCGTGACTGACACGGATCGGCTGAGCGCGCCGCTGGTTCCGGCCCCGAAGTCGCGGCCTGTCACGTATTGTGATGCGACTCATTCGCATTTAGACTAGCATTCTGCGCAGGCGCCCGCCCCGGGTTCCGGGTGCCGACGCCGGGCGACACAGGATCAATGCACAGATGGGGGTTGGATGCTGATTTCAATTCTGGCCGTGCGACGGAGCGTTGCCTTGCTGGCGCTAGGCTGCGCGATCGCCGGTCCGGCCTGCGCCGACGAGTATTTCTGGGTCTATGCGCGCGGTTCGGACACCCTGCCCAGGGGCGCGCTTGAAACCAGGATCGCGGACATCAGCCGGCTTGGCAAGGATTCCGGCGATTACGCTTTTCACGATATTCGCGGCGAAGTGGAGTACGGGCTGACCGACCGGCTCTCGGTGTTCGGCGAGGTCGCCGTGTTCCGCCACGACTACTCGGTGGACGATCCGGATCTCAATCCGATGTTCGAGACCCAGGGCGGCGCCGGGCAGCGATTCCGCGACACCCGATACGCCGGCTACGAACTGGGCCTCAAGTACAACGTGCTGAGCAACTACAAGGCGCCGGTCGGCCTTGCCTTCGGTTTCGCCTACGAGCGGCGCGACCGCTACCGCCTCGATGGTTCGGCCATCGACCAGGACTCCTTCGAGGTCTCGGCCTTCCTGCAGAAGAATTTCCTCGATGACACCCTGCTGTTCGCGCTGACGCCGCGCATCGAGTTCGAGCGGCGCAAGTCGCCCGGCGTGCTTGAGGAGGAAATCGCGCTCGACATCTCCGCCGGCGTCGCCTATCGGATCAGGCCCAACCTGTATTTCGGACTCGAATTCCGCCACCAGTCCGATTACCTCAATCCGCAGGAAGACGGCGAGTTCAATCCCGAACTGCGCCGCTCCAGTTTCGACCTGTTCGATTTCCGCGTCGGTTCGCAGCACCAGCGCGGCAACTACCTCGGCCCGACCGCACACTATGCGGCGAAGCAATGGTGGGTAACGGCGGGCGTGCTCTGGCAGGTGCGCGGTGGCGGTTCGCCGTTTTCCTACAGCCGCAACAACCGCAACTTCGACGAGCACGAAAAGCTGCACGTCGGCCTGGCCGTGGGCTATGAACTTGACTGACAAGGAGCAGGCATGTCGATGAACCGCAGGAATTTCCTTGCGCGCGGCGTCGTCCTCGGTGGCGGCCTGTGCCTGTGGCCGCTGGTGCGCGCCGAAACCTACCTCAGCGTCGAGCAGGCGCAGCAGCTGATCTACCCGGGACAGACCCTCGAACCCGTCGACATCGAACTGACGGCCGAGCAGGAAAAGGCGATCGAGAAGGCCTCCGATACGCGCGTGCGCAATGCGAAGCTCAATGCCTGGCGCACGCCAGCCGGCGACTGGTTCATCGTCGACCAGGTGATCGGCAAGCACGAGAACATCGACATGGCGGTGGGCCTCAGCGCGGCGGGCGTGGTGACCGGCATCGAGATCCTCGTCTATCGCGAGACCTACGGCTACGAGGTGCGCAACGGGAAGTGGCGCGCGCAGTTCCACGGCAAGGACCACAGCCAGCTGCTCAGGCTCGACCGGCAGATCCGCAACATCTCCGGCGCCACCCTGTCCTGCCGCCACATCACCGACGGCATCAATCGCCTGACCCAGACCTGGAACCTCGTGCTGCGCGCGCTCTGAGCGTTGCGCCGACGTCCATGCCCATGCACGCATCGATCCGCCGCTGCCAGCCACTGCTCGGGACGTTCGTCGAAGTCACCGTGGCGGGTGCGCGCGAGGAGAGCGAGCTGCTTGCACTTGGCAACGAGGCGTTCGCGCAGATTCGCCGCATCGATGCGCTGCTCAGTTTCCATCGCGCTGGCAGCGAGCTGTCGAAGGTCAATCGCGAGGCCGCCACTTCGACGCAACGGATCTCCGACGCGCTGCGCGAGGTGCTGGCCGAAGCACTCTGGATCAGCGCCTTGAGCGACGGCCTGTTCGACGTCTGCGTGGCGCCTTCGCTGGTCGCGCGTGGCCTGCTGCCCGATCACGGGGTTGTCACCAGCACCGGCGCCTCGTGGCGCGACATCGAACTGGACGGCAATCACCTGCGATTCCATCGGCCGCTGATGATCGATCTCGGCGGCATCGCCAAGGGTTACGCCGTCGACTGCGCGATGGCGCGCATGCCTGCTGACGTCGAAGCCTGCGTCAATGCCGGCGGCGACCTGCGCATGAATGCCTGGCGGCGCAGGTCGGTGGCGATCCGCCTGCCCGATTCTGCGAGTTGCGGATTCGTCGAGCTCGCCATGCGCAATGCCGCCGTCGCTACCAGCCTCGGGCGGGCCGGCGATCACCTCGGCCTGATCATCGACCCGCGCGATGGCCACGCCAGTCGCGACAACCGCAGTTTTTCGGTGTTCGCCGCCAGTGCGATGCGCGCCGATGCGCTGACCAAGATTGCCTGCCTCGAACCGGATTGTGCGGCGTTGATGCAGCGTGCCGGGGCGCAGGCGATCGCCGTCGATGCCTGCGGGACAATCAGCGGACCCGGCGCGCAGGCCTCCACGCGCGAGGTCGCCTGCGCATGATCCGCATGCACATGCCGAAGGGATTGCGGCGCAGCCTGTACGCCGCGCTCGCGCTGAGCTGGGTCAGCGGCATCACCTACTTCGTGCTGAGCCGCTGGATGCAGGTCGAGGGCGAATTCGGCCTCGAAAAGCATCCCTGGCAGTTCCCGCTGCTGAAGATCCACGGCGCCGCGGCCTTTGTCATGCTGATGGCGATCGGCGCGATGCTGGTCAACCACGTGCCGGCCACCTGGCGTACGCACCGCTCGCGCGGCTTCGGCCTGACCCTCGTCGTGGGCGTCTCCCTGATGGTGGTCACGGCGTGGTCGCTCTACTACGCCGCCAACGAAGCGTGGCGACCGCTGATCGGCAACATCCATGCCGCGATCGGCTTCGGCCTGCCGCTGTTCCTCGCCATCCACATCTGGCGCGGCCGCCGCGCAGGGCGGGCCAAGCGCATTGGACATGAGAACTAGGCAGGTACTGGCCACATCGCCAGGTCGCTTCAGAATCCGGCAGGGGCCCGCATCGGCGAACGTTCGGGGGCATCCATGACAAGGGTGTCGGCCTGCGGCAACGGTTCGCCACGGAAGAACGCCAGCGCCACCGCATTGCAGGCGGTGGCCGAATCGAACGGCGTGCCATGGCGCGAGCCGCCGACCACGGCGAACTTCGCGCCGAAGCGTTCGGCATAGCTGCGCTTCTCGGCCAGTGGCGTGTAGTCGTGCTCGCCGGCCAGCATGAGCATTTCACTCTGAAGTGCCGGCAGTCGGTCCAGCGAACACCACTGGGCGAGTGCGCGTACGGTATCGAGATAGGGTCGCCTGGGCGTATTGCCGACGACTTCAACGACGCGCCGGCGCATCGGCTCCTGGTGCGGTTCGCGGAACAGTCGTCGTGCCGCCAGTGAAGCCAGTCGGCGCATGCCAAAGCCGCGCACGAGTGCAATCTGGCTGACCAGCTCCATGCGCTTGCGCCAGCTGTCGAGGCGGTACGACGGCAAGGTATTGATCGTCATCAGGCGGGCGATCGCATGCGGTCGCTGCAGGGCCATCTCCATGGCGACCGCGCCACCCAGCGAAAAGCCCATCAGGTGCGTGCGTTCGATCTTCAGGCCGTCGAGCAGATCCCAGACGTCGCCGGCGAACTGGGCGATCGAGTAGGGCCCGGGCGGCGAATCGCTGAGCCCGGATCCGCGCAGGTCGGGAACGATCAGGCGGAACTGCGAGCCGAGCGACTCGGCCTGGAAGGCCCAGTCGGCCCCGCTGGAGCCCAGGCCATGCAGCAGGATCAGCGGCTCGCCGTCGCCAAGGTCGCGATAGTGCAGGCGAACTTCGGCAGTCTGCAGGAAGGGCATGGCTCACGCTAACAGATCATGATGCGCCGCACCATCCGGACCTGCCCTGGGGCATGCTCCCGATTTCTCTGGCGTTCATGCCAGCCTGACGGCGTCAGTCGGCGCATCGCGGCAAGTCGGGGCAACTCTTTCACGCGGCCGTCCATTCCTGGCCGTCGAATGGCCCGGATCGCGTTCGCACTGCGGCCCCGCGGTCCACGTCCCTGTGGCATCCGTCCGTCCAAGGCGATTCTGTCGGCACATTGCGACCGCAGGATGACGGCACGGAACAGTGGGGATTGTTGCTAGCGGCATGTCGATTTGAATCTTCGCGGATCGTCGCCATGGCAAGGGCGCAGGATTGCTTGCCGCTTCATCCGGAGTCTGGCCAGCTTCTGCCAACCACCGAGGAGAACAGACCATGCGATTCATGTTGATCGTCAAGGCCAGCAGGGAATCCGAAGCCGGCGTCATGCCGTCGACCGATTTGCTCGCGGCCATGGGCAAGTACAACGAGGAACTGGTCAAGGCCGGCGTGCTGCTGGCAGGCGAAGGCCTGCATCCGAGTTCCAGGGGCGCGCGCGTCCATTTTTCCGGCAAGACACGCGGCGTGATCGACGGTCCGTTTGCCGGGACGAACGAACTGATCGCCGGATTCTGGCTGATCCAGGCCAAATCGCTGGTCGAGGCGATCGAGTGGGCCAAGCGCTGCCCGAATCCGCACAACGAGGAAACACACATCGAAATCCGCCAGGTCTTCGAGGCCGACGATTTCGGCGCCGCGCTGACCCCCGAGTTGCGCAAACAGGAAGACCGCCTGCGCGCGCAGGCGGCGAACAGATCGTGACACGCAACATTCCCTGTCCTGGCAACCCCACGGAACGTCCATGATTGAACAGATCTTCGTCAACCTGCCGGTCAGGAACCTGGCGCGCTCGGTCGATTTCTTCACCGCACTCGGCTTTACATCCAATCCACAGTTCACCGGCGAGAAGGCGACCTCCATGACGGTGGGCGAGAACATCTCCGTCATGCTGCTGGTCGAGCCGTTCTTCCAGACCTTCACCAGCAAGCCGCTGGCCGATGCGCGCAAGGCCACCGAGGTGCTCATTGCCTTGCCGCTGCCGAGCCGGGCCCGCGTCGAGGAACTCGTCGCCCTGGCCGTCGCCGCCGGCGCGAGGACGCCTAACGAAGCGAAGGATCTCGGCTTCATGTACCAGCACGGCTTCGAGGATCCCGATGGACACCTGTGGGAACTCTTTTACATGGACGCGGGCCCACCGCGTTGAGGCATTCCCGGATGCATCGTCGCGACTTGCCGGAATGCGCGCGGGAATGCTCTGATCCATCGCCATGACGGCCACTGAAATCCATCGGACCATCGAGGCGTTGTGGCGGATCGAATCACCGCGCCTGGTCGCGGCACTGGCGCGCATGCTGCGCGACGTCGGCATGGCCGAGGAGCTGGCCCAGGACGCGCTGGTGTCGGCGCTGGAAACCTGGACGAAGAGCGGCGTACCGGACAACCCGGGAGCATGGCTGATGACGACTGGCAAGCATCGCGCCATCGATTTCCTGCGCCGCAGGCAGATGCTAGAGCGCAAGCACGAACAGCTGGGCTGGTCGGCGGAAGATGCACAGGACGATGCCGCCGCGCGCATCGAGGCGGATCTCGAAGACGACATCGGCGATGACCTGCTGCGCCTGATCTTCGTCGCCTGCCATCCGGTGCTTTCGACCGAAGCGCGCGTCGCGCTCACCCTGCGCCTGCTCGGCGGACTGACCACGACGGAAATCGCGCGCGCCTACCTTTGCCCCGAGGCGACCATCGCGCAACGCATCGTGCGCGCCAAACGCACACTCACCGAGAAGGAGGTTCCCTTCGAGGTGCCCGGGCCCGACCAGCGCGAAGAGCGCATGCAATCGGTGCTCGAAGTCATCTACCTGGTCTTCAACGAAGGCTATTCGGCGACGGCGGGAGACGACTGGATGCGGCCCGCGCTGTGCGAGGACGCCTTGCGCCTCGGCCGCCTGCTGGCGGGCCTCGCGCCGGATGACAGCGAAGTCCATGGCCTTGTGGCGCTGATGGAGTTGCAGGCCTCGCGCTTCCGCGCACGCGTGGATGCGACCGGCGAACCGATCCTGTTGCGCGAGCAGAATCGGGCGCACTGGGACCGCCTGCTGATCCAGCGGGGTCTTGCCGCGCTGGCCCAGTCAGAGCGCCTCGGCGGCCTGCGCGGCCCCTACACCCTGCAGGCTGCGATCGCTGGCTGCCATGCGCGCGCGCCGAGTGTCGAGGAAACGGACTGGGAGCGCATTTGTGCGCTGTATGCCGCACTGCTCGAAGTCACGCCTTCACCCGTGGTCGCGCTGAATCACGCGGTCGCGGTATCGATGGCGCGTGGTCCCGAAGCCGGGCTCGTCCTCCTGGACGCGCTCGCCGGCGAAGCCGTGCTGGAGAAGTATCACTGGTTGCCGAGCGCGCGCGGGGACCTGCTATTCCGCCTCGGCCGTAAAAGCGCAGCGCAATCCGAGTTTGAACGCGCGGCATCACTGACGCGCAACGCGCGCGAGCAGACCCTGCTGCTGGCGCGCGCGGCGGAATGCGCGAACTGAGACTTGCCGCGGCTCCGAGGTAGCCACCGCTTCGGCAGGAGTTGGGCTGGACGAGGCGACGCGGTTACTCAGGCGCGCTCGAGCATCTGCACGGCAAACCAGTTGCGGGCATCGGTCCAGGTCCTGACGACGCGCAGGCCGGCCTTGGCCGCTATGCCCTCGAAGTCCTCCTGCGAGTACTTGCAGCTGTACTCGACCAGCATCGCCTCGTCCTGCGCGAACGTGTAGCGGTGGCTGCCGACACGGACCACCTGGTCGGCGCAGCTGACGATATGGGTCTCGATGCGTCCGGCCAGCGCGTTGTATTGGGCCCGGTGGCGGAAGCGTTCGAGGTTGAAATCGGCGTCGAGTTCGCGGTTGATGCGCGCCAGCAGGTTCAGGGTGAATCCGCGGGTGACGCCAGCCGCGTCGTTGTAGGCCGCCTCGAGCAACCCGGCGTCTTTCTTCAGGTCGACACCGACAATCGCTGCACCGTTGCGCCCCATTTCAATGCACATCGTGCGCAGCAACGCGATCGCCTCGCGCTGCTCGAAGTTGCCCAGGGTCGATCCGGGAAAGAACACGACCGTGCGTCGCGACGCCTGCTCGGGTGCCGGCAGATCGACCGGCCGGGTAAAGTCAGCGGTGACCGGCAGCATGTCGACCTCGGGAAATTCCTCGGCCAGGCTCTCCACGCTGGCGTTCAGCGCGCTCGGCGATATCTCCACCGGCACGTAGCCCACCGGGTCATCCATCGCATCGAGCAACAGGCGCGTCTTGATGCCGGCTCCGCTGCCATATTCGACCAGCAGCGCACGCGGTCCGATCGCGCGGGCGATGGCGCCGGAGTTGTCCTGCAGGATGGCCAGCTCGGTGCGGGTCAGGTAGTACTCGGGCTGCTCGCAGATCCGCTCGAACAATGCCGAGCCACGCGCATCATAGAAATACTTCGAAGCGATGCGCTTGGGCGCCTGCGCCAGCCCGCGCTGCACGTCGGCGGCGAATCCGTCGAGCGGGGCCGGGTCGGGCATGACCTGGGCGAGGCCGGCATCGGTCATAGGTCCTTCCCGAGTCGCAGCCCCATGAACTGCCAGCGATCGGCGGGGGCAAAGAAATTCCGGTAGCTCGCCCGCATGTGATCGGCCGGTGTCGCGCAGGAGCCACCGCGCAGCACGTACTGCCCACACATGAACTTGCCGTTGTATTCGCCGAGCGCGCCAGCCAGCGGCCGGTAACCCGGGTAGCTGACATAGGGGCTTCCGGTCCATTCCCAAACGTCACCGAACATCTGCAGCAATCCTGTACCAGCCTGCGCGGGAGCAGGATGGAGGAGACCGCTGTCGACGAAGTTTCCTTTCATGCTGTCGATCCGCTGCGCCGCCGACTCCCATTCGGCCTCGGTTGGCAGGCGTGCCCCGGCCCAGCGCGCGAATGCGTCGGCTTCGAAGAAGCTGACATGGCTGACCGGCGCGTTCGGCTCGATCTCGCGGACTCCGCCGAGGGTGAATTCACTGTCGAGCGACTCCGACCAGTACAGGGGATGCGCCCAGCTGTGTTCGCAGACCGTGTTCCAGCCTTCCGACATCCACAGGGTCGGGTTGCGATAGCCGCCATCGCGGATGAATTCCGCGAACTCGGCGTTGCTCACCGGGCGGTTGGCGATCGCATGCGGATGCAGCAAGGCCTGGTGGCGTGGTGTTTCGCAGTCGAAGGCAAAAGCGCCGCCGGCATGGCCGATATCGACGATGCCCTGCATTCCTTCGATGAATTCAAGCGGCACGGACCTGGAATCGGCTGCCGCTTTCAGCTGGCGAAAGACCGGCCGCAGCGGATTCAGCGAAAACAGGTGCTTGATGTCGGTCAGCAGCAGCTCCTGGTGCTGTTGCTCGTGGTTGATGCCGAGCGTGACGAGCTCATCGACCTGCGCATCGGCGTCACGTTCGAGCAGCCTGCCGATGCGCTCGTCGACATGCGCGCGATAGGCGAGCACCTCGGCCAGCGTCGGTCGCGTCAGCAGGCCGCGCTGCGGTCGCGCGTGCATCGGCCCGACCGACTGGTAGTAGGAATTGAACAGGTAATGCCAGTCGGCGTTGTGCGGCTGGTAGTCCGGTTCGCGACCGAGCACGAACTGCTCGAAGAACCAGGTCGTATGGGCCAGATGCCATTTGGCCGGGCTTGCTTCGGGCATCGACTGCACGACCGTGTCTTCCGCGGCGAGATCGCGGACCAGGCCGGTAGTGGCCTGGCGCACGCGCGAAAAGCGCTCCGCCAACGAGCCGGCGCCGACAGGGTCGCTTCGATGCGATGGCGCTCCTGTCGTCGATTCGGACTCGAGCATGGGGCACTTCCGTAGCCGGGCGAAGCGGTCATTTTCCACAGCGAGTGTTTACCCGATGTGAAGGGAGGATCCGGACTGCACGCTGCGGCGGCGACGCCCCGCTCAGCTGTCGATGAACTCGACCACGCCGGTTTCCAGGGAATATTCGGCGCCGACCACGAGCAGGCCTTCGTTCTGGATCAGCTGTTCGAGAATCTCCGAACCGTGGCGCAACTGGTTGACCGACATGCGGATGTTGTTGCGCACCGAGCGCCGCACCAGCTCCGCGTGGTTGTTCGCCAGCTCGGTTCCCATCAGGGCCTCGACCGAAGGCCGCACGCGGTCGACGATCGAGCGCAGGTTGCGCGACTGGTCGGCACTCGGGCGGGCGAGCTGGTCGATGGTGGCGAGGATCGCGCCGCACTGGGTGTGGCCAAGGACGACGACGAGGCGCGCGCCATGCTGGGCGGCGGAGAACTCGACGCTGCCGATCTGCGACGGCGCGACGATGTTGCCGGCAACGCGGATCACGAACAGGTCGCCAAGCCCCTGGTCGAAGACGATCTCGGCCGGCACGCGCGAGTCGGAGCAGCCGAGGATGATCGCGAACGGTTCCTGGCCGGCGGCCAGCTCGCGCCGGCGCGTCTCGCCGGTGAGCGCGCCGCTGCCGCCGATCTCGGCGACGAAACGCTGGTTGCCTTCCTTCAGGCGCTGCAAGGCTTCTTCGGCCGAAATCATGCCGTCTCTCTCGATGGATCGTTGCCGATGCCGGCCGCCAATTGTGAAGCATCGGCAATCCGGCGCAAAGCCCGGAATGCCCGGGTCTACTCGCCTTTCGCCCGATCAGTAGGCCACGAACGTCTTGAAGCCACCGTAGAACATGCGCGTGCCATCGAACGGCATGCCCTTGGGATCCATCATCGCCTGCAGGCGCGGATCAGCCATGACCAGCTTGTTGGTCCGGTCGCGCTGCCTGCGCGATGCGTATGTGATCCACGAGAACACCACGACTTCGCCTTCCTTCAATTTCACGCTCTGCGGGAAGGAGGTGCGCTTGCCGAGCGGCACGTCGTCGCCAACGCACTCGTTGTAGGAAAGCGCACCGTGCTCGATCCAGACCTTGCCGGCCTTGCGCGCCATCTTCCTGTAGTCACCGAGCCTGTCCTTCGGCACCGGCACCACGAAACCGTCGACGTAGCTCATGCGGGATTCCTCGCCTGTCCGGAAATGGTTCTCCACCTTGCCACTTCGCGGGCCCCATTGCATCCGCTTCGACCTTGCCGATCCGATCAGCATCATGGCCGGCTGCGCTTGGGCAAGCGGACTGCCGCGGTTTCGCCACGACGGCCTTTGAATCGGGCAAAGTAGACGCATTTCCGAGCCTCGAGGCCTGAAGCGAGGCTCGTTTTGGTATCTGCAGCACGGAGGATCGACGATGCCCACCCTGCCCCCGCAAGCGCTCGCCCCGGTTCCGGACGATGCCATTGTCTCGGTGCGTGATGTCGGCAAGACCTATGCCAGCGGCTTCGAGGCGCTGCGCAGGATCAACCTCGACATCCGGCGCGGCGAGATCTTCGCCCTGCTTGGTCCCAACGGCGCCGGCAAGACCACCCTTATCAGCATCATCTGCGGCATCGTCAACGCGAGCCGCGGCAAGGTCATCGCCGATGGCCACGATACCGTGCACGAATACCGTGCCGCGCGTGCGTCGATCGGCCTGGTTCCGCAGGAGTTGCATACCGATGCCTTCGAGTCGGTGATGGCCACGCTCAAGTTCAGCCGCGGCCTGTTCGGCAAGCCACCTGATCCCGCCCACCTGGAAAAGGTCCTGCGCGAACTGTCGCTGTGGGACAAGCGCAACGCGAAGATCATGACCCTTTCCGGCGGCATGAAGCGCCGCGGACTGATCGCCAAGGCCCTGTCCCAC
>OEIU01002178.1_pt1 | contig 10804 bp, 12 predicted proteins | sample 1539221 | NCBI WGS metagenome assembly OEIU01 (sample SAMN03792071, study PRJEB22550) | activated sludge metagenome | feature: wastewater treatment plant; material: activated sludge; isolation source: Wastewater treatment plant of a petroleum refinery complex | place: Argentina: Zarate | collected... | reverse complement strand
GGCAGCTCGCGCAGATCCTGCGCCGGCTCGGCGAGCGCGGCGAGCGCGACTGGCCGGCCGACGCGGCCGCCTGGGAGTCGTTGATCGCGAGCTCGGTGCCGATCGAGGCGGCGTAGCTACAGCACGACGAGGTGCGAGGCGGTCGCGCCGGCGACCGCCCCCAGGGGCGCCGCCCGGTCGAACGTGACGAATCGACCGCCGTTGCGCACTGCCAGCGCCAGCAGGTACGCATCGGTGATCTGCCGCGGACCGAGAATCGACGTCCAGCGCAGGCCCTCGAAGGCGACCAGGTCGACGTCGTCGGGCCAGAACGCGTGATGCGGGGTGCCGGTCGCGATGCGCAGTCGGTCGGCGACTTGCGCCGGCGCCACGGGCGCCGGATAGGCCGGCTGCGACATGATGCGGATGCAGCCATTCTGCGTGATCGGGCACGACGCCCAGCCTTCCCCGATGTGGTCGGCCAGCCAGGCGCGCGCCGGCCCGTGGTGCACATGGCCCTGATCCAGCAATGCGATCAGCACGTTGACGTCGAGCAGCGCGCGCATCAGACGCCTTCCTGGTCGCGAAGGCGATCGATCGTCTCGTTGTCGACCACCGGTCCGCGCGCCGGGAACGGCTGAAAGCCATGGAACGACGCCGCCGGTTCGCGGGCCTCGAGCGCGTCCGACCCGCCGATCAGCGCCTGGCGGGCGAGATCGGAGAGCACGCGGCCGATCGCGACACCGCGCCGCCGGGCGAGTTCGCGAGCGGCGGACAGGACGTCAGGGTCGATGTCGAGGGTGGTGCGCATGGTGGGCAACGGCTCGGGCGATGTGCCACTGACTCAGGAAGCGATGCTATGATGCTATCGCATCATCGCATCACCCGCAAAGGTCCGCGGTTTCGCAAGTTGCTACGCGCGGTTGGCTCACTCGGTGAGCCCGGCGTCCCCTAATCTCGATGGGGAAGTCAAGCACAAGGCGGCAGTCAAGCAGCGAATGAGCACCCCACTGGCCCACGTCGGCGACAACGGCGAAGAGCACGCGCTCCTCGACCACCTGCGCGCCGTCGCGCACCATGCTTCGCAGACGTCGGCAAAGTGGCGATCTGCGCACTGGGGATACATGGCCGGGCTCTGGCACGACCTCGGAAAGTATCGGCCGGGGTTCCAGCAATACATCCGCAAAGTCAGCGACGCGCACATCGAAGGCAAGCTGCCGCGCAATAGCGACAAGACCCACTCCGCCGCCGGAGCGCTGCACGCCCTGAAAACTTTCGAGCGACGATTCGGTGAGACCGGTGGGCGCGTCGCTCGCGTGCTTGCATACGTCATTGCGGGCCACCATGCGGGCCTCGCAGACTGGGATGCGAGCCTCGATACACGACTACTCGGCGCAGGGGGGCCGGGCAGCGAATGCGAGTATCTGGAGGCGCTCGACGCTAGCGCACCTCACGCCAACGAGATTCACGATCTCCCCCCGGGCTTCGACTTCGAATCCGCTTGCCGTCAGATCCCGGGGATAGGGGGCGGCAATCCTCTTGCCGTCGCGACGTGGATCCGGATGCTGTTCTCGGCGCTCGTCGACGCAGACTTCCTCGACACCGAGGCCTTCATGGACCCGCGGCGCGCCGCGCGTCGTGCCAGCTACCGCCCCCTGACTGCGTACCGGGATCAACTGGCATCGCATCTCGCCGCCCTCCGTATCGCCGTGCAGCGTGACGGGCGAGGCGAACACCCCGTCATGCGCGCTCGGGCCAACGTTCTGGAGCAGTGCATCGACAAGGCTCGCCTGCCCCCCGGAATCTTCACACTCGCGGTCCCGACGGGTGGTGGGAAGACCCTGTCGTCGCTGGCTTTCGCACTCGAACACGCTGTGGCGAATCGAAAGCGCCGTGTCGTCTACGCCATCCCGTACACCAGCATCATCGAGCAGACCGCCGATGTGTTCGCAGGAATCTTCGGGCCCGACGCAGTCGTCGAGCATCACAGCCAGGCCGACTCCGACGAACGCGACGAAACCCCGTCGAGTCGCCTCGCGTGCGAGAACTGGGATGCCCCGCTGATCGTGACGACCAACGTGCAGTTGTTCGAGTCGCTCTTCGCGGCCCGAACCTCGCGATGCCGGAAGCTGCACAACATCGCCCATAGCGTGCTCGTGCTGGACGAAGCGCAACTTCTGCCGGCCACGCTCCTCCAGCCGACCCTCGATGTGCTGAACCTGCTCGTCGCGCACTACGGGGTCACGCTCGTGCTGTGCACCGCCACCCAGCCCACCCTGGTCGACACGAGTCGATTCGACCCCCGTCGGTCGCTTCGCGGGCTGGCCCGTCCAACGCCCATCATCGACGACGAGACCGCACTCTATGGCGAACTGGAACGGGTTCGTGTCGAATGGCCGGACGACCTGCAGACGCCGATCGACACCAACTCCCTCGCCGGCAGCATCGCCGACCACGACTGCGTATTGACGATCGTCAACTCGCGCCGTGACGCATCCGAGATCGTTCACGCGCTCGACGCCGCCACCGGCGACACGACGCTGCATCTGTCCGCGGCGATGTGTGGCCAGCACCGGGCGGACGTCATCGCGGCAATTCGCGCGCGCCTTGCTGCTCGCCGCAATAAGGACGACGACACGCCGGTCAGGGTGGTGAGCACACAACTCGTGGAGGCCGGCGTCGACATAGACTTTCCGGTGGTCTTTCGCGCGCTCGCGGGCCTCGATTCGATCGCGCAGGCCGCCGGCCGGTGTAACCGCGAGGGCATGCTCCCCAACGACACGAAAGGCCGCGTCGTCGTTTTCGTCCGCGAGATTCCACGACCGCTGGCTGCGCTCGTCGCCGGCGCGAACGCGACTCGAAGCGCGCTGGCATCCGGTGCTGACAACCCGCTCGCGCCGCATGCCTACGATCGCTACTTCAGTCTCTATTACTCGGCGTTTCCAAGTCTGGATGAACACGGAATCGTCGACCTCCTCCGGACCAAACCCGAGATGAACTTCGGCTTTCGCTCTGCAGCCGACAGGTTCCGCTTCATCGATGATGCGGACTCGGTCTCGGTCATCGTCCCCTACCGAAGCACCAGGCCCGACGCAACAGATCCGACCCCTCTCGTTAGCCGCCTTCGAAGAGGCGATACCGATCGTTGGCTCCTGCGCGGGCTCCAGCGCTATATCGTGAACATCCGCCGCAGTGACGCCGACGCGTGGCTTCGACGCGGCGAGCTGGCGCTACTCGTGCCGGGCCTGTACCTGCTGATCGACGAATTGCGCTACGACGATCGGTTCGGGCTGCTCCTTGAGGGTGCGTCCCCCGACGCCGCACGCTTCGTGATATGAGCATCCAGCAACTGGGGAACATCGCAGCATGAAGCGCTACTGCCTCGAGATCGCGGGCGAATTCGCCTGCTTCACGCGCCCCGAAATGAAGGTCGAGCGGGTGTCCTACGACGTGATTACCCCGTCGGCTGCCCGTGCGGTTTTCGAGGCGATCCTTTGGAAGCCGGCGATCCGCTGGCACGTCCGGCGCATCGAGGTGCTGAATCCCGTTCGATGGATCAACCTTCGGCGGAACGAGGTGGCTTCGGTGATCTCGACGCGAAACGTACACGAGGCCATGTCCGTCGGTCAGGGCGATCTCGCCATTTATGTGGAGAGCGACCGGCAGCAGCGCGCCGGCCTGTTTCTCCGCGACGTGGCATACCGGCTGCACGCAGACCTCGAAGTGCGCGACGACCGCGACGATCCAGCGCCGCCTCAGAAGTACTTCGCGATGTTCGAGCGTCGCGCGAAGTCCGGTCAGTGCGTGAACCAGCCATACCTCGGCTGCCGCGAATTCGCCGCACGAACGCGACTGGTCGAAGACCGGGCCCGAGAACCCCTTCCTGTCAGCGACACCCGCGACCTCGGCTGGATGTTGTACGACCTCGACTTTTCCGATCCCGCCGATCCGAAGCCGACCTTCTTCCGGGCTCGCATGACTGCGGGAGTGATCGACGTCGACGCCGCAGAGGTGGCGCGATGATCCTCCAGGAACTGGTTCGATACTACGACCGCAAGGCCGCGGATCCCGACCCTTCGAGACGACTCCCCGCATTCGGCTTCGTGGACAAGGCCATTCCGTTCGTCATCGAAATCGCCCCGGATGGCAGGGTCATCCAGCTGATCGACACGCGGGCCCCCGATTCGGGCACTGGCAAACCGCGCGCGCAGTCCTTCCTGGTGCCGCGAGGCGTCAAGAAGACCTCACAGGTCGCAGCGAATCTCCTGTGGGACAGCGCGGAATACGTCATCGGCCTCGATCGAGGGCGTGTGAACCAGTCTCCTTCACCACCGGGCGCATTCCGCGCGCGTATCGAGAAGCTGCCTGCGCCAGCCAACGCGGACGACGGCATCGTCGCGGTCCTCCAGGCCCTGCAACGCGCCGACTGGTCTGCCGTCCACCGCCATCCCGCCTGGCGAGAGATCACCGAGACGAACCCGCTGATGGCTTTCCGACTCGTCGGCGACCTCGACCTGATCTGCCAGAGGCCGGCCGTGGCGGCCGCCGTCGCATCGGCTGATGGTGACGACGACGGCGATCCGGCCCCCATCCTTCCCTGCCTGGTCGATGGCACGCCGCAACCCGTTGAACGTCTTCACGATCCAATCAAGGGCGTCTGGAACGCGCAGTCGTCCGGCGCCAACATCGTTTCTTTCAATGCCCCTGCGTTCGAGTCCTATGGCAACACGAATCGCCAGGGCGAGAACGCGCCCGTGGGGCGCCGTGCCGCGTTCGCCTACACGACCGCCCTGAACCACTTACTCGCAAGGAATTCCCGGAACCGCACACAGGTTGGTGATGCCTCCACCGTGTTCTGGGCGGATCGCCCGTCACGATTCGACAGCGACGATTTGACGCTGGCCGACCTCTTTGGCGAACCGCGAGACGATCCCGACCGGGGCGTGCGCGCGGTGCAGGCGTTGTATGACGCGCTGTCGACCGGGCAACTGCCCGTCGGCGAACGTGATGTCCGGTTCTTCGTGCTCGGTCTCGCACCGAACGCGGCACGCATCAGCATCCGGTTCTGGATGGCTGCGCCCTTCGCGGACCTCGCGCCACGGATCATTCGGCACTTCGATGACCTGAAGGTCGTGCGTCGGTTCGACACGGACGTGGCCGCCCCCTCGCTATTCCGCCTGCTGTCCGGGGTCGCGCTCAAGGGAAAGGCGGAGAACGCTCCGCCCCGTCTCGCGGGTGAGTGGATGCGATCGATCCTCGAAGGGCGCCCCTACCCAGCCGCCCTCCTGAATGCCGCCGTTGCGCGGTGCAAGGCGGAACAGGACGTCACGTACCTGAGGGCCGCCGCGATCAAGGGATGGCTGAATCGCGATTTCCGCGCGACCCATCCCGACATGCCCTCCGACTACGGGCACTTCAAGGAGACCCTCGACATGGAGCAATCCGACGCGCCGTATCGACTCGGGCGACTGTTCGCCACGCTCGAACGCGTCCAGCAGCAAGCGCAGCCCGGCATCAACGCCACGATCCGGGACCGCTACTACGGCGCCGCGTCGACGACGCCGGTCGCCGTCTTCCCGACGCTGATACGACTGAAGAACGCCCACTTGAAGAAGCTCACCGATGGCCAGGTCGCGTGGTTCGAGCGAACGATCGGCGAGATCGTCCAGGATCTGACGGAGTTCCCGAAGCACTTGTCGCTCGTGCAGCAGGGCCGCTTCGCGCTCGGCTACTACCACCAGAGGCAGTCCTTCTTTGTCCGCAAGGACGCCGGCCATCTCGCCCACGACACGGAGAACTGACATGCCGCTCGATCATCGCTACGACTTCGTCCTGCTGTTCGACGTGAAGGACGGCAACCCGAACGGCGACCCGGACGCCGGCAACCTGCCCCGCATCGACGCGGAAACCGGCGACGGCCTGGTGACCGATGTCGCTCTGAAGCGCAAGGTGCGGAACTACGTCGGGATGGTGAAGGACTACGCCCCGCCGTTCGACATCTACATCAAGGAGAAGGGGGTGCTCGAGCGCATCCATCGCGTAGCCTACGAGCAGATCGGTGCGTCCGACGAACTCGCCGACGACGGCAAGGTCGGAAAGAAGAAGCGAAAAGGCAGCGCCGACAGCGTCGAGGAAGCTCGCAGGTGGATCTGCCGCAACTTCTTCGACGTGCGGACGTTCGGCGCCGTGATGTCGACCGGCGTCAACTGCGGCCAGGTGCGCGGTCCGGTCCAGATGACCTTCGCGCGCTCGGTCGCGCCCGTCGTCGCCAGCGAGCATTCGATTACCCGGATGGCGGTGGCAACCGAGGCGGAAGCCGAGAAGCAGGAAGGTGACAATCGGACGATGGGGCGCAAGCACACGATTCCGTACGGACTGTACCGCTCGCACGGCTTCGTGTCGGCATTTCTCGCCAGGCAGACCGGCTTCTCGAGTGATGATCTCGAACTCTTTCTCGAAGCGCTCGAAAACATGTTCGAGCACGATCGTTCCGCAGCTCGGGGGCAGATGTCGACGCGCGGTCTCTACGTCTTCGAGCACGGAAGCGAATTGGGCAACGCGCACGCACACGACCTGTTCGATCGCATCTCGGTGACTCGCCGCACTGAGATCCCGCGCAGCTTCGCCGACTTCGAGGTGCGGGTCACCGACGTTGACCTGCCGTCTGGGGTGCGCTTGCTGCGTCGCATCGGTTGAAGAGGCGCTCTCAGACTCGGCGCCGCCAGAATCGCGGACTCCGGCTATGGTGCGCGACAGCGAGAATCAGGATCTCGTCGTGGTCGATGCGGTACACCACACTGAACGGAAAACGCCTCAGGGGGATCACCCGAACATTCTGGCCTGTCGACCGGCCCAGTTTCGGCCACATCGCCAGAACGCTCGCGAGGCGTCGAACCTCCTCGACCAGTCCCCTGGCTACTTCGGAGCCGCCTTCGGAGATGTAGAACTCGACCGCGTCCACGAGATCTGCCTCCGCCGGAGGCAGGATCGTCGTCCTCATGGTCGGGTTCGTCGCACCCTATCCCCGAGGCGCGCAAGTGCCTCGCCCAGAGGAACTGCCGTCACCCGCCCGGCATCGTATTCGGCACTCCTGCGCACCACCTCGTCGCGCCACTCGCTGCTCAGTTCGGCGCGATCGAGACTGGCGACCAGACGCTCGGCAAGCTCGGCCCGCTCCTCGGCCGGGAGCTGCATGGCATCTGCCTCGATCGCCCTGAGTCGCGTACTCATGCCAGGTTGGCCCATTTCATTCCTCGAAGTCTAGCGTCTGTCGCCCGCGAATACCATGGATCATACGGACCCGATCCCGGTATCCGCGCTACAGCATTGGGCCTATTGTCCTCGGCAATGCGGCCTCATCCATCTGGAACAGGCCTTCGACGAGAACCTGTTCACGCTGCGCGGGCGCGCAGTTCACGCCCAAGTGGACCAACCTGGCGTCGAGCTCCGCAAGGGCCTTCGCGTCGAGCGGGCGCTCCCGATATGGAGCGACTCGCTCGGCCTGATCGGCAAAGCCGACACCGTAGAGTTCGAACCGGACGGAACACCTTATCCGGTCGAGTACAAGCAGGGCTCCCGCAACAAGGCGCTCGAGTTCGCGGAGTGCGACGACCTCCAGCTTGCGGCTCAGGCCATCTGCCTCGAGGAGATGACTGGCCGGGCCGTGACAGAAGGCGCCCTCTACTATGCGACCACCCGTCGGCGTCGCGTGTTGTCGATCGACAGGAAGCTGCGCGACCGGGTCGTCGAGACGACACGCGCAATCGCGGACATGCTCGAAAGCAGGCGCCTGCCGCTGCCGACCCCCGACCGGCATCGATGCGTGGCGTGCTCGCTCCATGACAGATGTCAACCGGAGGCCATCGACTGGAGCAACGAGCGTAGGGCCCCGTTGGACCTCTTCGACCCGGACAGGTGAGTCGACGACATGTTGCATCTGAACACGCTCTACGTCACCACCGCGGACAGCCGCCTGCGTCTGGACAACGACACCCTGCGTGTCGAGTGCGAACAGGAGACTCGTCTGCGCGTGCCCCTCCATCACCTGCAGTCGGTCGTCTGCTTCGGCCACGTGGCCATCAGCGCACCATTGATGCATCGCCTGGCAGACACGGGAATCGCGCTTGTATTGCTCGGCGCGAATGGACGCTACAAGGCTCGACTCGAAGGTGCGACTTCCGGAAATGTTCTCCTCAGGCATTCGCAGTATCGGGCGACCGGGGACATCGCGTTCACCCTCTCTCTGGCACGCGCTTTCGTCGCGGGAAAGATCAGGAACCAGCGTTACGTCGTGCAGCGCGGCGCGCGCGAGGCAAAGGATGACGACGACCGAAAGTTCCTCGAGCGCACCGCGCTCGACCTCGCAGCGAGCCTGCGCGCGCTTCCCGCGGCGGAAACGCTTGATGCGGTCCGAGGCATCGAGGGAGAGGCTGCCAGGACATACTTCGGTGGGCTGAATCGACTCGTCAGACGGGATCTGCGCGACACGTTCTCGATGAACGGCCGAACACGGCGCCCGCCGCGTGACCGCATGAACGCGGTTCTCTCGTTCCTGTATTCGATGTGGATGAATGACTGCCGCTCCGCCTGCGAATCAGTCGGGCTGGACCCTCAGACGGGGTTCCTGCACGCACTTCGACCCGGTCGCGCAGCCCTGGCGCTCGACCTGCTCGAGGAGTTCCGTCCCTTCGCCGACCGACTCGCCCTCACGCTAACCAATCGCGCCCAACTCGCTGCCGACTCGTTCGATGATCGAGAAGGCGGCGCCGTATTGTTGAACGATATCGGTCGCCGCATCGTGATTACGGCCTTCCAGGAGCGCAAGCGAGAGGAAGTCAACCACAGCCTCCTTTCCGGCCCGATCGCAATCGGACTGATACCCCTCGTCCAGGCCCGACTGCTCGCCCGTCATCTGCGGGGCGATATCGAGAGCTCCCCGCCGTTTCGAATCCGCTGAGCACCAGACACCGAGAGGTTCCCGTGCTGGTTATCGTCTGCTACGACGTGAACACCGAGACGCGAGAGGGCCGACGCCGCCTGCGGCGAGTGGCCAAGGCCTGTGAGGGGGTCGGGCAGCGGGTGCAGAAGTCCGTCTTCGAATGCCAGATCGATGTCATGCGCATGGAGATCCTGGAGAGGCGGTTGCTTCAGATCATCGACCTGGATCAGGACTGCCTGCGGCTCTACCGTCTTCCGGACGTCCGTGGATGCGAAGTCCGGGAACACGGAAACTTCCGCGCCACGGACTTCGGAGCGCCGCTCGTACTATGATGGCCTCTGCGCGCATGCTGAGTGTCGGCCAGAGCTCACGGGGTTCGCGCAATGCGTAAGTCGTTGATTGAAAGCGAAAAGCGTATGGACCACGCACACGAGCAGGTTCGCCTTGTGCGTCCGATTCATGGGTTCGCGGCACACGCCGCGAAAGTCCAGCGACGACAACGAATTGCGCGCCCGCGGTCGCGCGCCCCTCTCGGGGCGCGCGTGGATTGAAACAAGTGCGACGCCTGCGGCCGGCTCACGCGGCACACGTCGCGCGCCCCTCTCGGGGCGCGCGTGGATTGAAACTGGAAAGACATCCTCGATCACGAGCGGCTGTCACAGGTCGCGCGCCCCTCTCGGGGCGCGCGTGGATTGAAACACCCTGAGCGGCCCGCATCGCCTCGTTGAACGCGGTCGCGCGCCCCTCTCGGGGCGCGCGTGGATTGAAACCAGTTCCCCGACCCCAACGATTCGGCAATCAGGCGTCGCGCGCCCCTCTCGGGGCGCGCGTGGATTGAAACCGCAGCGTGTAGGCGCGATTGCGCCAGAGCCAGCGTCGCGCGCCCCTCTCGGGGCGCGCGTGGATTGAAACCTGCGCCAGTGCGCCGAGCAGCGCGAGCCGTTGAGTCGCGCGCCCCTCTCGGGGCGCGCGTGGATTGAAACAAGCGACTTCGACAGCAGTTCGTAGTCGCGCTGAAGTCGCGCGCCCCTCTCGGGGCGCGCGTGGATTGAAACACCGCTCTGGCGGGGGCTTGCAGGGGGTCTGCTCTGGTAAAGTCGCGCGCCCCTCTCGGGGCGCGCGTGGATTGAAACGACGCAAACCACGATTTGACCGCCGCGCCAATCGGCGTCGCGCGCCCCTCTCGGGGCGCGCGTGGATTGAAACGAGGACAGGTAGGACAACGCAACGGCAGTTCGGGGTCGCGCGCCCCTCTCGGGGCGCGCGTGGATTGAAACGGCGCACACGCACTCGTGGACGGCGATCACTGATGTCGCGCGCCCCTCTCGGGGCGCGCGTGGATTGAAACGGTGACGATGGGTTCGGGAGCGTTCATGCCTTGCGGTCGCGCGCCCCTCTCGGGGCGCGCGTGGATTGAAACTGGAAGGACTTCGTGCGGAAGTTCGTGCCGGCTGGTCGCGCGCCCCTCTCGGGGCGCGCGTGGATTGAAACACCAAGAACCTGCGCACCGATCAGGAGCAGCTCGGTCGCGCGCCCCTCTCGGGGCGCGCGTGGATTGAAACATGCTGCTTGCTCCTTCGTGGCCTCGGCGACGTCGGTCGCGCGCCCCTCTCGGGGCGCGCGTGGATTGAAACCACATGACCACCGGCCGAGCGCCGCGCGTCATGTCCGTCGCGCGCCCCTCTCGGGGGGCGCGTGGATTGAAACGCGAACTGGTCCGCTGGCTGGCCGCCGAGGCGATCGTCGCGCGCCCCTCTCGGGGCGGACGTGGATTAGAGCGAGGTGATGCTCGACGAGATCGAGCGCGGCGGGGGGACTAAAAACAAAAAGCGCAGGGGGGCCTTTGGAGGAACCGGCTCCAACCCGGGCCTGAAACGCCCAAAAAGT
>OEIU01002177.1_pt1 | contig 10813 bp, 10 predicted proteins | sample 1539221 | NCBI WGS metagenome assembly OEIU01 (sample SAMN03792071, study PRJEB22550) | activated sludge metagenome | feature: wastewater treatment plant; material: activated sludge; isolation source: Wastewater treatment plant of a petroleum refinery complex | place: Argentina: Zarate | collected... | reverse complement strand
CACCGGTACCTTTTGCGCCTCCTCGCCGTCACGGATGGATAATGCGATTGCCCTGGTGAGCGTGGCGGGGGGCGCGCCGGTCTGCGGATCGGGGGGTACACTCCCGCCCTTCCACCACCGGGTCTGCGGGCAACAATCCCGTCGGGTGCGTGGAGAGCAGAGAGTTGCACGGCCCGCGGGCCGGTCGAAGGTGCCTGGCATGAAACTGACGGACATACTCACCGCGGATTGCATCAAGTCGCCGCTGGAGGCGACGAGCAAACAGGCGGCGATTAACGAGTTGGTGGACCTGCTCGCGGCCCGGGGCCGGGTGAGGCAGCCGGCGGAGCTGAAGGACGCGGTGTGGACGCGGGAGATGACGCGGACCACGGGCATCGGGCTCGGGCTGGCGATCCCGCACGGGAAGTCCGCGGGCGTGGACAAGCTCGCCATCGCGATCGGCAAGCCCGCGGCGCCGATGGAGTTTCAGTCGATCGACGCCAAGCCGGTGAAGCTCATCATTCTGCTGGCGAGCCCGCCGGACAAGACCTCGGACCATATCCAGGCCCTGGCGCACATCTCGCGGCTGATGAATCTGGAGGAGTTCCGGCATCAGGTGTACTCGGCGACGACGGGGCAGCAGATCTTCGATCTGCTCAGGTTGCAAGAGCAGGGCTGAGGGACGACCATCCGGCGGGGGCGTGGCGTCGATGCGCCGCGGGTCGCCTCGCTCTCGGGTTGCGCTCATATACTCGCCGTCGCCACGCTCCCTTGCCCCGCACGGCCGTTGCACAGCACAGCCGGTCGCAGACGAACCACCCATGCCACGCCATCCGGTTGAAGTGTCCGCCGCCATGTCGTCATCGAGCATCCCCGATGATGCGCGGCGGAAGCTGCATAGCGCGACGCGGATCGCGGACCTGCCGGAGATCGTGACCGCGCCGGCGAAGCGGGTGGACGCGTACATCGACGAGGCGTTGCCGTCGCTGGGATTGCCGACGAACCTGGTGGAGGCGATGAAGTACTCGGCGCTGGGCCCGGGGAAGCGGGCCAGGCCGCTCTTGTGCTGGCACTCGTTCGCGGCGGTGGCTCCCGGGAGCGATGCGGGGCAGAGCCTGCCGGCGGCGGCGGCGGTGGAGTTGATCCATGCGTTCAGCCTTGTGCACGACGACCTGCCGGGGCTGGACAACGACGACCTGCGGCGGGGGCGGAAGACGCTGCACCGGCAGACGTCGGAGGCGATGGCGATCCTCGCGGGCGATTGCATGCTCACGAGCGCGTTCCTGGTGTTGTCCGAGCGGGTGCCGAGTTTGACGCTGCGGGCGAGGCTGGTGCACGAGCTGGCGGTGGGGACCAACGGGATGATCGCGGGGCAGATCTACGACACGCTGGGCGGGTTCGGGGCGAACCTGGGCGAGGAGCAGAAGCTGGAGCTGATCCATCGGAACAAGACGGGGATGCTGATCCGGGCGGCGTGCCGGATGGGTGCGCTGGCGGCGATCGAGTCGGAGCCCGGGGCGGGGCGGTCGGATGCGCTGGGGGCGATCACGCACTACGCGGAGGCGATCGGGCTGATGTTCCAGATTGTTGATGACTTGCTGGATGTGACGCAGTCCACGGAGCATCTGGGGAAGAAGGCGGGGAAGGACCAGGAGGCGGGGAAGCTGACCTATCCGGGGGTTATCGGCGTCGAACCTTCGCGGGCCGAGGTGCGGCGATTGCACGAGGTTTCGCTGACCTCGCTCGAGATGTTCGGGGAGGCGGCGGAGCCGCTGCGTCAGTTGTCCACGTACATGGCCGTTCGGACGAACTGAGGTACAACCGACAGCGTCTGCACGGTGCGTTGAGCGGAGCGCTCGTTCCCGAACCAACACCAACCAACACTGGCGGCACCCGCCGCGATTCCACCGGTTCGCGTAGTATCTCCGAAATTCTGACCGGCCAGGACTCGGCCATTCTCACTCTCACGGTCCCGCATGGATCGCGCTCGGAACCACTCTTCATGCCTGCCCAAACACTTCTCGAAACGCTCAGGACTCCCGCCGACCTCCGCAAGCTCTCGATCGAGCAACTCCCGGAGGTGGCGGCGGACATCCGCAAGGCCATCTGCGACCAGATCGCGGTCTCGGGCGGGCACCTTGCGCCCAACCTGGGCGTGGTCGAGTTGACCATCGCGATGCACTATGTGTTTGACTTCGGGTGGGATCGGCTGCTGTTTGATGTGGGGCACCAGTGCTATCCGCACAAGCTGCTCACGGGGCGGCTGGGGCTGTTGAAGAACCTGCGGACGAGCGCGGGGATGTCGGGCTTTCCGGAGCCGGCGGAGTCGCCGTTTGACTTGTTCCGCGTCGGGCACGCGGGGACGGGGATTTCGACGGCGGTGGGCATGGCCCGGGGCGACACGCTCAACAAGGAGGGGTACGACCCGGCGACGAATCCCAAGGGCCGGCGCGTGGCGACGATCATCGGCGATGCTTCGATCGTCAACGGGGTGGCGATGGAGGGGCTCAACGGGGCGGGGATATTGCAGCGGCAGTTCCTGGTGGTCCTCAACGACAACGGGATGAGCATCTCCAAGCCGCAGGGGGCGATGGCGCAGTACTTCGACCGTGTGCGGCTCTCGCACACCTACGCCGATCTGAAGAAGAAGGGCAAGGAGATGCTGCGGGGCATGCCCGGGGGCTCGCTGATGGCCGAGGCGTATCACCGGGCCGGGGAGATGACCAAGTCGGTGTTCCACGAGAACGCGTGGTTCGAGCACTTTGGCCTGCTGACGGCGGGCCCGGTGGACGGGCACGACCTGCCGACGCTCATCGAGTTCCTGTCCGAGGCGCGGGATCTGGACCGGCCGATGGTGCTGCACGTCAAGACGATCAAGGGGAAGGGGTACGAGTTCGCCGAGACCGATTCGAGCACGTTCCACTCGCCCGCGCCGTTTGTGCGGGAGGGGTGCCGCGTGGAGATCAAGAAGGACGGGCGGTCGTTCACGGGGGCGATCGGCGAGATCATGGTCGAGGCGATGGGGCGTGATCCGAAGGTGCTGGCGGCCACGGCCGCGATGCCCGACGGGACGGGGATCAGCAAGGCGCTCGCGGCGTTCCCGGAGCGGTCGTTCGACACGGGCATCTGCGAGAGCCACGCGCTGGACATGATGGCGGGGCTGGCGAAGACGGGGTTCAAGCCGTTCTTCGCGGTGTACTCGACGTTCGTGCAGCGGGCGTTCGACCAGGCGTTCCAGGAGGTCGCGCTGCAGGGTTTGGCCGTGCGGCTGCTGCTGGACCGGGCCGGGCTGGTCGGCGGGGATGGGGCGGTGCACCACGGGTTCTGCGATGTCGCGCTGCTCCGCACGCTGCCCAACGCGGCGATCATGGCGGTCATCGATGAGCCCTCGCTCAAAGAGTGCGTGGAGTTCATGGTCGGGTACGAGGAGGGCCTCTCGAGCGTCCGGTATCCGCGCGACAACGTTTCCGATCTGGTGACCTCGCGGCTCGGCGTCACTCCAAAGTTTGAACTGGGCAAGGCCCGGTGCCTGACGCCCGAGGTGGAGACCGGCAAGCAGGCCCCGGACGTGGCGGTGCTCGCGTTCGGCACGCCCGCGATCGACGCTCTCAGGGCCGCCGATGCGCTCACCGGCGAGTACCGGGTTGCGGTCTACGACGCACGGTTTGCCAAGCCTGTGGACGGGGCGCTCGTCCGATCGCTGCTGGAACGCCGCATCCCGATCGTGACCGTCGAGGACCACTCGATCATCGGCGGGTTCGGCGCGGCGGTGCTGGAGACCGCGCAGGAGATGGGGCTCGACGCCTCGCGCGTCGTGCGGCTTGGGCTGCCGGACTCGTGGATCATCCAGGACTCGCGGGCGAAGCAGCTTGCCCAGGCCGGGATCGATCAGGCCGGGATCGCCCGTGGCATCCGCGCGGCGGCGGAGCTCGGGGCTTCCAGGCCGGGGAGGTTGCCGGAGATCCACGTGGCTCGGTCGGCCTCGCCGGCGGCGGTCGCGGCCCGCTGAGACCGGCGCGTTCATCAGAATCCAAGGGCCCGCGGGCAACCGTCGGCGGGCCTTTTCGCTATCCTTGCGGCCATGGGCCGATCCGTACTGCTGCTGGTGAACCACGACAAGCCCGATGTGCTCTCGGCGCTCGAGGAGGTGCGTGCGCTGATCGCCCGCTCGGGACGGCTGGTGGCGGAGCTCGGGGCGGCGGGGGAGCCCATCAGGGCGGAGCAGGCGGCGGGGGCGGACCTGATCATCGTGCTCGGCGGGGACGGGACGCTGATGGCGCAGTCGCGTCGGTGCGTTCACCTAGGGCTGCCGATGCTGGGGGTGAACCTTGGGAAGCTGGGATTCATGGCGGAGTTTGATCTGGCCGCGCTGCGGGCTCAGGCGGCGCTGCTCCTGGACGGCACACCGCTGGTTGTGCAGGACCGGCCGATGCTGCGGGTGAGCGTTTCTCCGGACGGCCCGGCGAACGACACGCTGAAGGGTTCGGACCACCTCTGGCGCACGCTCGCCCTGAACGACGTGGTCGTGACCGCCGGGCCGCCGTACCGCATGATTTCGATCGACATCCGGATCGACGGCGTGGAGGGGCCGGTGGTGTCGGGCGACGGGCTGATCGTCTCCACGCCCATCGGCTCGACGGCGTACAACGCCTCGGCGGGGGGGGCGATCATCTCGCCGGACGTGCCGGCGATGGCGCTGACGCCGCTGGCGGCGCAGTCTCTGGCGTTTCGGCCGGTGGTAGTTCCGGCGCACGCGACGATCGAGCTGACGCTGGAGCGTGCGAACGACGATCCGTCGATCCCCGGGCTGGCGGGGGGGACGAGCGTGGTGCTCGACGGGCAGGTGGCGTGGCGTCTGCGCGCGGGGCAGACGGTGACGATCCGCCAGCACGACACGCCGGTGCGGTTTGTGCGCAACCCGCACGGGTCGTACTGGACGACGCTGATCCACAAGATGCGATGGGCCGCGCCGCCGGTGACGCGAGCGTGAGGGCGGGCGGGGCGGGCGCGGGCGACCGGCCGCCGGGCGCCCGGCGTTGAACGCGGGCGCCGGGCGGCCGGCTTGGGGAGAGTGTCGCGGACCGCTACGCGGACTTGACGGCGATCTTGCGGGGCACGGCGGTGGGCTTTTTGGTCATGCGGACGTTGAGCACGCCGTTCCTGAACTCGGCGTTGACCCTGTCGGGATCGACGCTCTCGGGGAGGACGATGCTGCGGGAGAACGAGCCGAAGACGCGCTCGCTGCGGTAGAAGCCCTCGCCGGAGTCCTCGCGCTGGTCCTCCTTGGTCCCGCTGAGGGTGAGGACGTCGCCGACGACCTTGAGTTCGATCCTGGAGGGGTCCACGCCGGGGAGTTCGGCGCGAACGGTGATCTCCTTGTCGCCCTCGGCGATGTCGAGGGGCGGGGCGAAGTCGCCGGCGAAGGGGGCCGCCAGGGAGGCGGTCCCACCCCAGGGACCGTCGAAGAACCGATCGAAGACGCGGTCCATCTCGCGATGGAGCATGTCGAGGGGTCCACCGGCCGTGCGGGAAGTGCTGCTGCCGTTCTTGTTCCAGGGGATGATGTTCATGGCCAACCTCCTTTCGACTGGGTAAACAGGTGCTGGGAATTTCCGGCCGCGGACGGCGGGCGGGACCCGCCGATCAGACGGCGCGGACCTCGATCTTGCGGGCCTTGGCCGCGTCGGCCTTGGGGAGGCGGAGGGTGAGGACGCCGCGGCCGAGTTCGGCCCCGATGCGCTGGGTGTCGATGCCCTCGCCGATGCGGAAGGAACGCTCGTAGGCGCCGACGCGGTACTCGTTGAGAATGGCCCGGGAGTCTCCCGGAGTGCGCCCGGCCACGCCGGCGCGGAGCGTGAGGACGCCGCTCTGGACGTTCAGGTCGATCGACTCGGGCGTGGCGCCGGGGACGTCGGCCTGGATGACGTACTCCTCGCCGGTCTCGTGGATGTCCACGTTGGGACGGAACGTGGCGGTCGAGCGATCCTCGGCGCGCGGGTCGATCCGCCGGGCCGTGGTCGTGTCGGTTTGCGTGCAGCCACAGGTGTCGTTGGTTCCGCAGTTCATGGTGATGGTCTCCGTGGTTGGGTGTGAAGGGTGTTTCGAGCCCGTTTCGTGTGTCAGCCCGCCTTGACCTCGATCTTGCGGGGCTTGGCGGCGGCGGCCTTGGGGAGGGTGACCGTGAGCACGCCCTGCTCGAGCCTGGCCGTCACCTGGTCGGCGTCAATGGGCACGCCGATGCGGAGCGTTCGGCGGAACTGGCTGGAACCGCCCGCGGCCCGCTCGCGCCGGTGGAACGTGGCGTTTTCGGGGGCGGCCTCGGACCGCGACCCGGCGATGGTGAGTTCATTCGAGAGCGTGGTGATCTCGAGGTTCTCCATGGAAAAGCCGGGGAGTTCGGCCTCTACATGGAGGGAGTCGGCGTCTTCCCAGACGTTCAGGGGCGGGAAGGCCTGGGCGGCGCCGCCTGTCGCGGTTGGCGAGGCGAAGAAGGAACTCATCAGCCGCTCGACCTCGGGGGCCGCGGCAAACTCGTTGAACATTCCCGGTACTCGGCAGGTCAACATGGTCAAGGCTCCTTGGGATGGATGTGCGTGGGGAACCGCGGCGGGCCGGATGGTCGCCGCGACGGGGAGGCGTGGATCAAAGCCCGTGCCAGATGGCGCCCCGGGGTCGCGCGGCAGGTCCGTGCTTGTTATTCACCCTCGGGCCACGGCCGGGGTTGTCAAGTTGGCAGTCGCCGGCTGCCAGGGTGCACGTCCCGACGCCCCGGGTGGCCCGAACGCCCGTTCGGACCTTTCGACAGGAAACCGAGGGCGGGGTGCGTTGGCATCCGACTTGATCAATACGATGGTGGCGGTGGCTGCGCGCCGATCGTGGCGCGGGCCGGCGGACCCGGGTACACCCATGACGGCCAAGTTCCAGGACTATTACCAATCGCTCGGCCTGCGGCGCGGCGCGAGCGCGGATGAGATTCAGTCCGCCTATCGCACGATGGCGCGCAAGTATCACCCGGACGTGAGCAAGGAGGCCGGCGCGGACGCGAAGTTCAAGGAGATCAGCGAGGCGTACGAGGTTCTGAAGGATCCGGAGAAGCGGAAGCGGTACGACGCGCTGGGGGCGAACTGGAAGCAGGGGCAGGAGTTCCGTCCACCGCCGGGATGGGGTGGGCGCGGCGGCGGGGACGGGCAGGGCGGGCCGGGCGGACGTCGGGTGCATGTCAACTTCGGCGGGCGGGGCGGCGGGGGCGCCGATTTCAGCGAGTTCTTCGAGTCGATCTTCGGCGGCGGGGGGATGGGGGGCATCGACCAGGACGACTTTGCGGAGGCGATGCGTGGCGGACGGCCGGGGGCGCGGGGGGGCCGGAATCACTCGCGGAGCTACGCCCAGGCCGGGCGCACGCAGGAGGCGGAGATCACGATCCCGCTGGCCGACGCGTTCCACGGGGCGACGCGCCGGATCTCGCTGAGCAGCGTGGACGAGACGGGCGAGGAATCGACGCGGAACTACGAGGTGCGGATTCCCGCGGGCGTGACCGACGGCTCGACGATCCGGCTTCCCGGCCAGGGGGGCGAGGGATATGGGGGCGGGCCGGCGGGTGATCTGCTGCTTCGGGTGAGCATCGCGCCGGACCCGCGGTTTCGCATCGATCCGCACCACAAGCACAACCTGCACACGACGCTGGATATAGCGCCGTGGGAGGCCGCGCTGGGCGGTCGGGTGCATCTGACCACGATCGACGGGGATATCACGGTCACGATCCCGGCGGGATCGCAGAGCGGGCAGAAGCTTCGCATCAGGGCGCGGGGTTTGCCGACGCGGAGCCGGTCGGACGCGGCGGAGGCCCCGGGCCGGGGCGATTTGTTCGCCGAGCTGCGGATCGTCACGCCCAGGTCGCTCACCGATGAGCAGCGGGCGCTGTGGGAGCAACTGGCCAAGGCCTCGAACTTCGATCCACGGGCCTCGTAGACTCCGATGGGCCGGGCGACCGGTCCGACAAGGGATGATCCATGCACACGCTCGCGTACATGATGGGATTTGGATGGGGCCCGTATGGCGGGTGGGCGCCGTGGCTGTTGCTCGTCCTGTTTCCCGCGCTGCTGGGGATCTGGGCGGCGTGGCGGGTGAAGTCCGTGTTCGGGTGGGCCAGCAAGATCGCGGCCTCGTGCGGGATGTCGGGGGCGGAGGTGGCGACGGAGATCATGCGGGCGCACAACATCACGGATGTGAGCGTGGAGGAGTCGCACGGGTTCCTCTCGGACCACTACGACCCGAAGGCGAAGGTGCTTCGGCTGAGCCCCGATGTGTTCAACGGTCGTTCCGTGGCCTCGATCGGTGTCGCGGCCCATGAGGCGGGGCACGCGCTGCAGCACGCGGAGAACTACGGGCCGCTGACGCTTCGCAGCGCGGTGGTGCCGATGGCGCAGGCCGGGGGCGTGGCGGCGAACATCGCGCTGATGATCGGGATGTTTGCGTTCGCGCTCATCGGGCCGAAGCTGGGGGTGCCGATGCTCATCATCGGGGTCCTCGGGCTCTCGGCGATCGCCGTGTTCCAGCTCATCACGCTGCCGGTGGAGTTCGACGCGTCGAACCGGGCCAAGAAGATCCTCACGACCACGGGCATCCTCAGCGCGGGGGAGGAGACGGCGGCGATGCACAGGGTGCTCAACGCGGCCGCGATGACGTACGTGGCCGCGCTGGTCTCGACGCTGGGGACGATTCTGTACTACCTGCTCATCATCTTCAGCGGGAGCCGGCGGAACTGACGCGACCGTCATGCCTGGCGGGCGAGCTCGACGATCTTGAGGGCCTTGTCGGTCTCGTGGGCGGGGACGAGCACGGTGATGTGGTCGCCGGCGAGCAGCACGTGGCCGGCGTGCGGCAGCAGTTCCTTTCCGGCCCGCTCGATCGCCACGACCAGGCAGCCGCGCGGGATCCCGGCCGTGGCGATGGTCTTGCCCTCCATCGGCGAGCTTCGCTGGATGCCCATGACGACGCTGCGCGGCTCCTCGCCGTCGGGGGCCTCGATGCCGCGCCGGGCCATGTCCTTGGCGAGCAGGGCCTCGTAGATGGGTTCGTCGCGGAGGAGCTCGGCGGTGGCGTAGGCCGCCAGGCAGGCGACGCCGAGGGCGAGGAGCTGCTCGTAGTTGGCCGTCATCTCGAGGATGAGGACCATCCCGGTGAGGGGGGCGCGGACGGAGCCGGTGAAGACCGCGGCCATGCCGATGACGGCGAAGGCCGGGAGGTGGTGGGCCCACGGCTCCCAGATGATCCCGACGCCCTTGCCCACCAGGGCCCCGGCGATGGCCCCGAGCAGGAGCATGGGGGCAAAGATGCCCCCGGGCGCGCCCGAGGCGTAGCTGACCACGGTGAGCAGGAACTTCACGCCCAGGAGCATGAGCATCACGGCGACCGTCGGCGTCCACGCGCCGGTCATGAGATGCTCGGCGACGGCGTGTCCGCCGCCGATGGCCCGGGGCATCCACCACGCGACCAGGCCGCACAGGGCGGCGGCCAGGCCGGGGAGCATCCACCGCGGCACGCGCTCGACCGAGATCGCGATGCGCTGGGCGCGCAGCAGCGAGCGGTTGAACGCCACGCCCAGCAGGCCGCCCGCCACGCCGAGGATCGCCACCGCCGGCAGCGCGCTCAGCGGCAGGGCGTGGTACCCGTGCACGGCGAACGAGGGGAGCTGGCCGTTGAACGAGCGGCAGACGACGTCGGCGGCGAGGGCGCCCACGAGGGCGCCGCCGAAGGTCATCGAGGACATCTCGCGGTGGAGCTCTTCGAGCACGAAGAGGAACCCGGCCAGCGGGGCGTTGAAGGCGGCGGCGAGGCCGGCCCCGGCCCCGCAGGAGATGAGCTGCGGCACCAGCCGCGAGGGGAGCCGGATCGCGTCGGCGAGGGCCCGGGCCACGGCCGCGCCCATCTGCACCGTCGGCCCCTCGCGCCCCATGGAGAGCCCGACGCCCACGCCCAGGACCCCGCCGATGAACTTCACGATGATGAGGCCCTTCCACTTCATCTTGCGCACGTGCAGGAGCACGCCCTTGACGTGCGGGATGCCGCTGCCGTGGGCGTCGGGGGCGAAGCGGAGCACCATCCACCCGACCAGGCACCCCATCGCCATGCCCACGGCGGGGAGGACGGCCCAGGCCCACCACTGTCCCCCCCACCCCCGGGGGAGGTTGTGCAGGCGATCGAGCATCAGCCCGCGGAGGTCCTCGGCGAGGGCCAGGGCCCACTGGAAGCCCAGGGCCAGCAGGCCCGCGATGACGCCCACGACGCCGGCGCGGACGAAGTGGGCCCCGCGGCCGGGCTGGGCGCACCACGCCCGCGTTCGTTCCATCCACTGCGACGCGATGCCCGGGGTGCCCGACGATTCCTGCGACATGAGCCGTCAGCGTAGTCGGCTTGTGGGGGGGCGGGGGGGCGGGGGGCATGGGAGCAGGGGAGCAGGGGAGCGCGGTGGGCGTTCGGGATCGCCCCATAAACCCACGCGCCGGTGCGCCGGGAGCCGGCTTCGCGGCGTTGGACACCGAACCGAATGCCGCAAAGAGCCTCCTGTTTGGAGCAAACCGACGTCTCTTTGGAGCAAACCGACGTCGGTTTGGAGCAAAGAGGGGGCTCTTTGGAGCAAAGAGTCGTCGGTTTGGAACAGACCCACGCCGGTCCGGAGCAAAGAGGGGCCGCTTTGGAGCAAAGAGCCGTCGGTTTGGAGCAAACCGACGTGGGTCCGGAGCAAACCGACGAGCGTTTGCAGCATCTTTCCCCCCACGGCCCCCCCAACCCCCCCCCCCCCCCCCCCCCCCCCCCCCCCCCCCCCCCCCCCCCC
>OEIU01002176.1_pt1 | contig 10827 bp, 9 predicted proteins | sample 1539221 | NCBI WGS metagenome assembly OEIU01 (sample SAMN03792071, study PRJEB22550) | activated sludge metagenome | feature: wastewater treatment plant; material: activated sludge; isolation source: Wastewater treatment plant of a petroleum refinery complex | place: Argentina: Zarate | collected... | reverse complement strand
GGATTCCCCAGGCGCGTCCCAGCGTGAGCATCAGGCGCCAGTCGGCCTCGTTCTGGTTCCACGAGGCCGACGCCGAGAGCGCGATCGCGCCGGCCAGGTCGGCGACGCTGAGCGGCACGATCGGCACCGCCGCGGCTGCCGGCTCGCCACCGCTGCCCGCTGCGCCGCCGTTGCCCGCCGCGCCGCCGTTGCCCGCTGCGCCGCCATTGCCTGCCGCGCCGCCATTGCCTGCCGCGCCGCCATTGCCCGCTGCGCCGCCATTGCCTGCCGCGCCGGACGCGGGGCGCGCCCGGCGCTCGCGGCGATTCTCAGTACTTGCCATCGCGGGTCGAGAAGTGCGTCGGCTTGCCCAGACTCGGCTGGCCGCGCTCGATCCAGTCGGCGACCCAGTCGATCATCCGGTCGAGCGGCACGCGCGGCTTGCCGAACAGGCGCTGCGATTCGCGGGTGTCCTCGAGCCACGCGGTCGGGGCTTCCTGGCCGGTGAGCACCGGCTTGCGCCCGAAGCGCTTGCCGAATTCGGCCGCGAGCCATCGGATGCTGGTGTGCCCGGGGCCCGTGATGTTGATCGGCGACGTGGGCGTCGTGCAGTGGGCGAGCAGCCGCAGCGACTGTTCGTTCGCGTCGCCCTGCCAGATCACGTCGGCGTGGCCCATCGTCAGGTCGAGCGGCGTGCCGCCGAACACCGCGCTGGCCACGTCGAACAGCACCCCGTAGCGCATGTCGATCGCATACGAGAGCCGCACCAGCCGGCCCGGCGTACCGTACTTGCGCGACCCGTACTCGAACATCCGTTCGCGGCCGACGCACGAGTTCGCGTAGTCGCCGGACGGCGGCGTGGCCGGCGTGTGCTCGTCCGCGCCCGGGCCGTCGACCGGCACGAAGGGATAGACGCAGGCGGTCGAGAACGCCACGATGCGCATGTCGCGGAACGTCTCGGCGACCATCATCGGCACGCCGACGTTCATCATCCACGTGAGCGACGCGTTGTCCGCGGCGCCGAACTTGTGCCCGGCCATGAAGACCAGGTTGCGCACGCCGTCATCGACGTTGGGCAGGTGCTCGAGGGCCGCGCGGTCGAGCAGGTCGCAGGCGATGCACTCGACGCCGTGGCGCTCGAGCGAGGCGACGAGGCTCGGGTCGGAGAAGCGCGCGACGCCGATCACGCGGCGGCCGGGTGCGGCGCGGCGCGCCATGCGCGCCAGCGTCGGGCCCATCTTGCCGCCGACGCCCAGCACCATGATGTCGCCGTCGACCTTTTCGAGGTCGGCGACCAGCGCCGGGGAGGGCTCGCTCATGAACGATTCGAGCGCCTCGACGTCGTCGAAGCGCTTCGGCAGGGCGGACATCGAAGTCTCCTGGAAATCTCGCCGGGGCGCCCGATGCGCCCCCGGGGGTTCAGGCGCGATTGTGCCCCGTGATGCCCTCGAACCGGTCGCGCCCGGCGCACAGCGCGCGGATCTTGGCGTCGGCGATCGAGCGCTTGAGCATCCAGAAGCCGCAATCCGGATGAATGTAGCGCACGCGTCCGGGGCCGAGCGTCTTCTCGGCTCGCTCGATCGCGCGGGCCACGTCGTCGGCGCTCTCGACGTCGGTGACCTTGATGTCGATCACGCCCAGGCCGAAGCCGATCCGCGGATCGAGCTCGGCGAAGGCCTTCAGCTCGTCGGGCGGGCGGTGCGCGCACTCGAGCACGACGTGGTCGGCGTGCAGCGCGTTCAGGTAGCGGATCAGCTGGTCCCAGGTGCCCTTCTGCACCGACTGCCCGCCGTAGTTGCCGAAGCACAGGTGCACCGCCGGGATGCCTTTCACGGCATCGAGCACGCGATTGATGGCCGACGCCGCCCATTGCCATTCTTCCGGATGCCCGGGCAGGTTGGCCTCGTCGATCTGCACCACGTCGGCGTCGAGGTGCCGGACCTGCGAGGCCAGCACGTCGGCGAGCGCGTGCGCGAGCTCGGGGGTGTCGCGATAGTGCTTGTCCATCAGCGTCTTGGCCAGCATGTGCGGGCCGGTGACGGTGAACTTGAACGGCTTCGTCGCGAGCGCCTTGGCGCGCGAGCACGCGAGCGGCAGGTCGAGGCTGCCGTGGCCGAGCGGCCCGACGACGGTGCCCGGCGGCCGCGTGCGGAACTTCATGCCGCTCTTCGAGCGGTACGCAATCAGCTCGTCGAACGAGAAGCGCTGCGTGACGCCGTCCATCGGGCGGACGAAGTACTCGATCATCCCGTTGGTCTCGGGATGGTTGATGTCGAAGCGCGAGAGCTCTCCGTCGCAGACGACGTCGACGCCGGCCTGCTCCTGGATGCCGATCACTACCCGCGTGGCGTCGGCGAGTGCCTGCTCGGACGGGTTCGCCACGAGCCAGTCGGGAACGGGATAGGAGCCTACGACGGTGGTCCGGATTCTGGGCATGTCTGCGATCGGTTGTTAACCATATGGTGAGAAATCGATGGTATCCCGGCGGTCGGCGCCCTTCAAGGCGCCTTGACGCGACCGCGCGCGCAGACGTAGACTAATTAACCAACAAGTTAACAACGGCGAGCCGGCGAGCCTGGCGAGCGCCGCCCGAACCGGAGCATTTCATGAGCACTCGACGACTCGGCATCGTGATGCACGGCGTCACCGGCCGCATGGGCATGAACCAGCACCTGATCCGCTCGATCAAGGCGATCCGCGAGCAGGGCGGCGTGAAGCTCGCCAACGGCGACCGCGTGATGCCCGATCCGATCCTGATCGGGCGCGGCGCCGAGCGCATGGAGGCGCTGGCCAGGGCGCACGGCGGGCTGCGCTGGGGCACGGACCTCGACCGCGCGCTGGCCGATCCGGACGACACCGTGTTCTTCGATGCCGCGACGACGCAGATGCGCCCCACGCTGGTGAAGAAGGCGATCGCGGCCGGCAAGCACGTCTACTGCGAGAAGCCTTCGGCGACCAACCTCGCCGAGGCGATGGAGATCTACGAGGCGGCGCGCAAGGCGGGCGTCAAGCACGGGGTCGTGCAGGACAAGCTGTGGCTGCCGGGCCTGCTGAAGCTGAAGATGCTGATCGACTCCGGATACTTCGGTCGCATCCTGTCGGTACGCGGCGAGTTCGGCTACTGGGTCTTCGAGGGCGACCTGCAGCCCGCGCAGCGGCCGTCGTGGAACTACCGCAAGGAAGACGGCGGCGGCATCATCCTGGACATGCTGTGCCACTGGCGTTACGTGGTCGACAACCTGTTCGGCGAAGTCAAGAGCGTCTCGTGCCTGGGCGCGACGCACATCCCGCAGCGCTGGGACGAGAACGGCAAGCCGTACACGGCCACTGCCGACGACGCCGCCTACGCGACCTTCGTGACCGACCAGGGCGTCATCGCCCACTTCAACAGCTCGTGGTGCGTGCGCGTGCGCCGCGACGACCTGCTGACCCTGCAGGTCGACGGCACTCACGGCTCGGCGGTGGCCGGGCTTCGCGGCTGCCGCACGCAGCCGCGCGTGAACACGCCCAAGCCGGTGTGGAATCCCGACCTTCCGCAGCCGATCGACTTCTTCGAAGGCTGGCAGGAAGTGCCCGACAGCGTCGTGTTCGACAACGCGTTCAAGGCGCAGTGGGAGCTGTTCATCCGCCACGTCGTCGACGATGCGCCGTTCCCGTGGAACCTGCGCGAGGGCGCCAAGGGCGTGCAGCTGGTCGAGGCGGGCCTGCAGTCGTGGAACGAGCGGCGCTGGGTCGACCTCGGGACGCTGCCGGCGTGACGGAGGCGGCGATGCCGACGCTGATCCTTCCCACCGCCGACGGTTCGCTCGCGCCGTTCACGCTGTCCGCGCCGAGGGGCTACCCGAAGCGCGCGTCGGGAGCGTTCAACCGTATCGCCTATTCGGCTGCGCACGTCGTCGCCGATCCGCTGTCGCCGCTCGATCCGTGGATCGGCTGCGCGATCGACTGGGACACGACGATCGCGTACCGCCAGCGGCTGTGGGCGCTGGGACTGGGCGTGGCCGAAGCGATGGACACCGCGCAGCGCGGCATGGGCCTCGACTGGCCGACGTCGCTGGAACTGATCCGGCGCTCGATCGACGCCGCGCGCGACCATCCGGGCGCTCTGGTCGCGTCGGGCTGCGGCACCGACCACGTCGCGCCCGACCCGTCGATGACGATCGACGCGGTGATCGCGGCCTACGAGGCGCAGATGGAGGCGATCGAGGCACTCGGCGGGCGGCTGATCCTGATGGCAAGCCGCGCGCTGGCCGCCTGCGCGAAGTCTCCAGACGATTATGGACGCGTCTACGACCGGCTGCTCTCGCAGGTGCGCGAGCCGGTGATCATCCACTGGCTGGGCGACATGTTCGATCCGGCACTCGCCGGCTACTGGGGCCATGTCGACCCGATGGCCGCGATGGACGTCGCGGTCGACATCCTGAACCGCAACGCCGCGCGCGTCGACGGCGTGAAGATCTCGCTGCTCGACAAGGACAAGGAGATCGCGATGCGCAGGCGCCTGGCGCCGGGCATCCGCATGTACACCGGCGACGACTTCAACTTCGCGGAGCTGATCGCCGGCGACGAGCAGGGGCACTCCGACGCGCTGCTCGGAATCTTCGACGCGATCGCGCCGGCCGCGTCGGCGGCGCTGTCGGCGCTGGCCGCCGGCGACACGGCGCGCTTCCACGAGATCCTCGGCCCCACCGTGCCGCTGTCGCGGCACGTCTTCTGCGCGCCCACGCGCTTCTACAAGACCGGCGTCGTGTTCATGGCCTGGCTCAATGGCTACCAGGACCACTTCGTGATGGTCGGCGGGCAGCAATCGACGCGCAACATCCGGCACCTGGCCGAGTTGTTCCGGTTGGCCGACGCGGCCGGCCTGCTCGAAGACCCCGATCGCGCTTGCGCGCGCATGGCGCAGCTGCTGGCCACGCAGGGCATCGACGCGCGGGCGGCGAGATGATTGCGCCGCCGCCGGCCGAACGGCTGTCGCTGAACACGGCGACGGTGCGCGAGCAGTGGAACCTGCGGCAGATGATCGAGGCGTGTGCGCGTCACGGCATCCGCGGCATCTCGCCGTGGCGCGACAAGCTCGACGAGCTCGGTGTGCAGCAAGCCGCGCGGCTGATCCGGCAGCACGAGCTCACCGTGACCGGCCTGTGTCGCGGCGGCATGTTTCCGGCCGCCGACGCAGCCGGGCGCCAGGCGGCGATCGACGACAACCGGCGCGCGATCGACGACGCCGCGACGATCGGCGCACGCTGCCTGGTGCTGGTGGTCGGTGGCCTCCCTGCCGGCTCGAAAGACCTCGCCGGCGCGCGGCAGATGGTCGTCGACGGCATCGCCGCGGTACTGGGCCACGCGCGCGCCAGCGGCGTGCCGCTGGCGATCGAGCCGCTGCACCCGATGTATTGCGCGGATCGCGCCTGCGTGAACACGCTCGACCAGGCGCTCGACCTCTGCGACGTGGTCGATCCGGCGCCGCAGGGCGCGGCGCCGTCGGGCGCCATCGGCGTCGCGGTCGATGCCTACCATGTCTGGTGGGACCCGAACCTGGCACGCGCGCTCGAGCGCGCGCGTCCCGAGCGGCTGCTCGCGTACCACATCTGCGACTGGCTGGTGCCCACCACCGACCTGCTGCTCGACCGCGGCATGATGGGCGACGGCGTGATCGACCTTCCGGCGCTACGCGAGCGAGTGGAGTCGAACGGCTATCGCGGCTTCCACGAAGTGGAGATCCTGTCGACGCGCTGGTGGCAGCGAGATCCGGACGAGGTGCTGCGGATCGTGCGGGAGCGGCATCTGCGCTGCAGTTGAGCGCGCCCGGCGCTATCCTCCGGCGAAACCTCCTCGGGGGATTCGGGCGATGCGTTTTCCGGGCGGGCTGCCGGCGCTGCTGTTCTTCGGATCGCTGTGCCTGGGCGCGAGCGCCCAGGCGCGCCCCGCCGAAGACGAGCTTGCCGGCGCGCTCGCTTCGCTGATCCAGCCCGAGGGCCCGTACCACTCGTACGGCGACTGGCGCACGATCGAGTCGGCTCGTCCGATCCGCTGGCAGGCGTTGCCGCCGACGATGCTCGACGAGTCGCTCCCCGACGGCAGCTACTTCGAGCGTCGCGGCAGCGCCGCGATCGGCGGACGCCGGATCGAGGTGCGCGCCACAGGCGCGCGCACGATGGTGGGCAACGTCTACTTCGTCCACCGCGGTGCCGCGTTCGGCGAGGCGGCGATCCTCGCAGCGCTGCATCGGCGCGGCTTCGTCTTCGAACTCGCGCGCTGCCCGCTGGGCGACGTTCGCGCCGGGGGCGACCGATGGTGGACGATCAAGGCGCCCGGCCGGCAGTCGGCGGTGCTCCAGACGGGAACGCGCTGCGACGGAGCGACCTGCGAGGCATTCGCGCTGTTGCTCGGCGATCGGCTGCCCAGCCTCGCGCCGCGCGAACGGCAGCATTACACCGATCGCTGCACCGGAGTCGATGCGGGAGCGCCGATGCCCGCGCGCGCGGCCTGGGACGAGCAGCTCGCGTCGATGTTCGCCGGGCTGCTCGATGCGCCGGGCGTCGCTGCGCCGGCGTGGAGCGCGCTCGACCCGCTGGCCGACACGCGCTGGACCTCGCCAGGGCCGCAGAGGCAGGGGCCGGCCACGCTGGCCGATCGCGAGCGCTACGTCCGCTCGGGCGAAGTCGACCTGGGCGGCCGCGTGCTTGGCCTCGCCGCGAGCGGCGACGCCACGAGTGTGCGGGTGCTGCGCGCCGAGGACCAGGCGACCCGGGGCGATCGTGGCGACGTGGTCGCGGCGCTGCGGCGCGCGGGCCATGCCGTGGCGCTCGCCCGCTGCGATCGCGTCTATCTGCTGTCCAGTGGGCACTGGTACCGGATCGCGTCGGGCACGGGGAGGCAGGCGGCGCTGCGCCGGCGCGTCCGATGCGATACGGTTGCGTGCCCGAAGGCGCAGGAGAGCTACCTGCTCGCGCTCGACGGCGAGCTTCCGCCGCGCGAACCGGGCGAAGTCGAAGCGGTCGACGGACGTTGCCCTGGGCGCTGAACGTGCCTGCCGCAGAACTCGGCCGCGACCCGGTACGGGGCGGCATCGGTTGCGCTTCGCACGTCGCGGTCCTCGCGGCCCATCGATGCCGGCCGCGGCAAGCCCGGCACCGGGCCAACTTGGGGCGAGCAGCACCGTGACATAGAATGCCGATTCAACCCCGGATCGTCTCAGCATGGCGGATCGCCTGTCGAACCTGCTTGCCCGTTTCAGCGTCGCTGCGCACGTCGATCGCACCGGCGTGCTGCACCAGGCCGCTTCGTTCGACGAAGCTCACGACGCGGGGCGCCTGCATCTGCTGCGCAGCGGCGCGGCGCAGGCGCTGCACCCCGGCTGGTCGCCGCTGAAGCTGTCGCGGCCGAGCCTGCTGTTCTATCCGCGGCCGTTCGCGCATCGGCTGCAGCCGGACCCGGGCCCGGCGGTCAGCCTGATCAGCGCCGCGATCCGCTTCGACGGCGGCTCGGTCGGCCCGCTGGCGGCGGCGCTGCCGCCGCTGCTGGTGCTGCCGCTCGAGGCGCTGACCGACGCACGCACGACGCTCGAGCAGCTGTTCGACGAGGCCGACGCCGCGCGCTGCGGGCGCCGCATCGCGCTCGATCGCCTGTGCGACCTGCTGCTGGTGCAGGTGCTGCGGCACGTGATCGATCGCTCGCTCGCCAACAGCGGCATGCTGGCCGGACTCGCCGACGCGCGCCTGTCGAAGGCGCTCGTCTCGCTGCACGACCAGCCCGAGCGCGACTGGAAGCTCGAAGACCTCGCCGCGCGCGCCGGCATGTCGCGGGCGCGCTTCGCGGCGCGCTTCAAGCAGGTGGTCGGCATTGCGCCCGGCGAGTACCTGACGCGATGGCGCATCAGCCTGGCGCAGCACCTGCTGCAGCAGGGCCGCCCCGTCAAGGAGGTCGCCGGCGAGGTCGGCTACGCGAGCCCGGCCGCGCTCGGCCGCGTGTTCGCCACGCGCACCGGCGCGACGCCGAAGGCCTGGGCGCACACGCGCACGCAGGCGACGGCGACCGAAGAGGCCTGACCGGTACCCCGATGGCCGGACAGCGAGGGCGCACCCGCCACCCGGGCGTCCGCGCACCGTGAACGCCTTCTCGGCGCTCGACTGGACCGGCCTGGCGATCTGGCTGCTCGCGTGGCTCGGCTATTCGCTGTACGCGGAGCGCGTCGGCGCACGCCGGCCGAACCTGATGGCGTCGGTGGCCGGATTCCGGCGCACCTGGATGCGCGAGGCCTACCACCGCGACCCGCGCATCGCCGACGTCGCGCTGATCGGCAACCTGATGCACAGCGCGACCTTCTTCTCGTCGACCACGCTGCTGGTGCTCGGCGCGTCGTTCGCGCTGCTCGGGACGATCGAGCGCGGCAGCGAGGTGCTCGAGGTGATGAAGACCCTGCCGTTCGCGACGCAGGTGTCGCAGGACCTGCTCGAGTCGAAGGTGGTGCTGCTCACGCTGCTGTTCGTCTACGCGTTCCTGCGCTTCACCTGGTCGCTGCGCCAGTTCAACCTGGTCAACATCATGGTGGGGGCGTTTCCCGCGCATCGCGAGCGGCTCGTCGAGGACGACCGGATGATCGAGACCGCGGGGCGGCTGAACGAACTGGCCGGCCTGAACTTCACGCAGGGACTTCGCGCCTACTACTACGCGGTGCCGATGCTGCTGTGGCTGGTCAACGCGTGGCTGCTGCTCGGCGGTTCGCTCGTGATCACGGGGGTGCTCTACTACATGGAGTTCCGCTCGGCGACGGTGCGGGCGCTGGGGGCCGGGTAGAATCGCCCGCGTGAGCACCCCCGCCAACGACACCTTCCTGCGCGCGCTGCGCCGCGAGCCGACCGACTACACGCCGATCTGGCTGATGCGCCAGGCCGGCCGCTACCTGCCCGAATACAACGCGACGCGCAAGCGCGCCGGCAGCTTCCTCGCGCTGTGCAAGACGCCCGAGCTCGCCTGCGAGGTCACGCTGCAGCCGCTCGAGCGCTATCCGCTCGACGCGGCGATCCTGTTCTCCGACATCCTGACGGTTCCGGATGCGATGGGCCTGGGCCTGTACTTCGCCGAAGGCGAGGGCCCGAAGTTCGAGCGCCCGGTGCGCGACGAGGCGGCGGTCAGGCAACTCGCGGTGCCTGATCCGTCCGTCGAGCTGCGCTACGTGACCGACGCGGTGCGCACGATTCGCGGGGCGCTCGGCGGTCGCGTGCCGCTGATCGGCTTTTCGGGCAGCCCGTGGACGCTCGCGTGCTACATGGTCGAAGGCGGCGGCAGCGACGACTTCCGCGAGATCAAGACGATGCTGTACCGGCGTCCCGACCTGCTGTCGCGGATGCTCGAGGTCAATGCCGAGGCCGTCGCGGCCTACCTGAACGCACAGATCGAGGCGGGCGCGCAGGCGCTGATGATCTTCGACTCGTGGGGCGGGGCGCTGGCCGACGCCGCGTACCAGCGCTTCTCGCTCGAGCCGATGCGACGCGTGATCGCGGCGCTCAGGCGCGAGCACGACGAGCCGGTGATCGTCTTCACCAAGGGCGGCGGGCTGTGGCTCGACGAGATCGCGGGCATCGGTTGCGACGCGGTCGGCGTCGACTGGACCGTGAACCTCGGTCGCGCGCGCGCGCTGGTCGGAAGCCGCTGCGCGCTGCAGGGCAACCTCGACCCGATGGTGCTGATGGCCGGAGCCGAGGCGGTGCGCACCGAAGCCATCCGGGTGCTCGACGATTTCGGCCCGCCGCAGGCCGGCGCCGGACACGTCTTCAACCTCGGCCACGGGATCTCGCAGTTCACCCCGCCCGACAACGTGGCGGTGCTGGTCGAGACGGTGCACGCCTACAGCCGGGAACTCCGGCAGCGCGGCGCGAGCGCGTCCTCACTTTAGGCGGCGGGCAGCATCGGCGCGGCTTGCGAACCCGCGAAAAATGTGGTTCGCGAAGCGGGCAACCGCTGACTTATGCACAGTGGACGTGCGGCCGCCCATCGGTCCGCAGGGTTTTTGCCCCGATTCGGCAGGCCCGCGCAAGTCGTTGATTTATATAGGGTTAGCCCTGACCAAAAAAAGGGCAAACGACCGCAGGTCGTGATCTGACGGGCACTTGCAGCCGATGTGGGCGGCTTGCCCACAATTTTATCCACAGCTTTTGTGAACGACTTCCAAAAGCTCTTTGAGCGCCGAGTCTTAAGGTCAGAACTTAAACCAAAGTCTCACGAGCCTCGCCCGTTCGGACGAGTCTGCGACCGCTAGAATCGACCGCCGACCCCCCGCATTGCCCGTGCCCGACACCGCTCCAGACCGCTTCGCCCGCGTCGCGCTCGACGTCCCGATGGCGCAACTCGGCGCGTCGCTGTTCGACTACGCGATCGCGCCGGCGCAGGCTGCCGCGGCCGTCCCCGGGAGTTGGGTCGTCGTCCCGTGGGGGCGCGGACGCCGCGTGGGCGTGGTGGCCGGGTTGTCCGATCGCAGCGAGATCGACCCCGCGCGCGTGAAACCGCTGCTGTGCGTGCTTGCCGATGCGCCGGTGCTGCCGCCGTCGTGGTTCGAGCTGGTGCGATTCTGCGGCGACTATTACCACCGGGGCCTCGGCGAGGTGGCAATACCGGCGATCCCGAAGCTGCTGCGAACACCGCCGGCGGCGCGCGCCCGCGGCTCGGCGTTCGTGCGTGCCCGCGAGCGCTTCGTGCCCGCGGCGTCGACGCAGGCCGCGTCGCAGCCGCCGCCGCTGAACGACGCGCAACGCACGGCACTCGATGCGCTGCGCGCGGCCGACGGTTTCGCGGTGTTCCTGCTGCACGGCATCACCGGCAGCGGCAAGACCGAGGTCTACCTGCACT
>OEIU01002175.1_pt1 | contig 10833 bp, 8 predicted proteins | sample 1539221 | NCBI WGS metagenome assembly OEIU01 (sample SAMN03792071, study PRJEB22550) | activated sludge metagenome | feature: wastewater treatment plant; material: activated sludge; isolation source: Wastewater treatment plant of a petroleum refinery complex | place: Argentina: Zarate | collected... | reverse complement strand
AATCACGCCTCCGGCTAAGATGACCCCTGCCAGCCACTTGGTTTCGCCATGACCCAAATGTACTGGATTGGCCTTTCTCAGCGACCGCCAGAGTGCCACACCAACAACCCCGCTAGCAGCCAATGCACTCAGCACGCCCTGGCTACTCGACAAGCTCATGTATCTTCTAGCGAGCAGGCATGGTTGGTTGTCCCTTGCTCGATCTGTACCGTGCTGTGATGGACGGAGAAGCGTGTATTGAGAATCTCCCTGATATTGTCCATAAAGGCATCGCCGGGGTAGCCACCAGGCATTACCAGATGGACGGTCAAGGCGCTTTCCGTGGTACTAAGTCCCCAGATGTGCAGATCATGGATGTCGATTACGCCAGGCTGCCCGCGTAGATAGGCATCAATTGCGGACATCTCTATATGCGCCGGTACTGCACTTAAAGCGAGTTGCATAGAATCGCGAAGCAGTCCCCAGGTACTCATGATCACCACGGCTACGATGATCAGACTGATAACAGGGTCGAGCCAATACCAGTGCGTAAAAATCATGGCTATGCCTGCAATCACCACACCTGCCGAGACAGCAGCGTCTGCTGCCATATGCAGGTAGGCGCCGCGAATATTTAGATCACCTTTACTTCCTTTCATAAATAGCCATGCGGAAAAGCCATTGATGATGACCCCGATAACCGCTACTAACGTAACCGTCAGGCCAGCTACGACAGGCGGGTGCGAAAAGCGTTGAACTGATTCCCAGGCAATTGCCCCGCAAGCAATCAATAGAAGCATGGCATTGGCCAGCGCAGCGAGGATTGAGCTACTGCGTAAGCCGTAGGTATAGCGTTTATTCGCAGCCCTGCGCGCCAAAACGGCAGCTCCCGCGGCTAGCGCCAAACCCAGCACATCGGATAAATTGTGCCCAGCATCGGCCATTAGCGCGGTAGAGTTGGCGATGAAACCGTAGGTGAACTCGACCACTACAAAAGGCATATTCAGAGCGATGGCGATAATAAAAGCGCGCCCGTAGTTATCCGGGCGGGGGTGTTGATGATCGCCGTGGGCATGCGGCGACCCTTCCGGAGAATTATTTGGATGGTTATGAGAATGGGTCATTTAGTCGCCTACGGATGAGATTTCTCGGTTCGTAAAAAACAAGAGTTACGGCAGTATTACCCGCATGGACGCTTGCCGACGCAGTTCCATATGCGATAAGCGAACGATCTTCCAGGCAGTTTGCAGACCTAAAGCCGCCATGCCACCTGCTACGACAACATCGGGCCAGCCGGTTTCCGTGCCGGATACCCCTAACGCCGCCAGCATGACGGCCACGTTACCAGTCATATCGTTGCGCGAGCAAAGCCAAACCGAGCGCATATTGGCATCCCCACTTCGGTAGGCCCACAGGATAAGGAAAGTCAGCAAATTCGCAATCAACGCGAGAGCACCAATTATTCCCATGGTTTCCGCTTCAGGCAATATTCCATGCAAGGCTTGCCAGATCGTAACGCCGCCTACCCACAGGCCGACCATGCCCATGGTAAGCCCTTTTGCCATGGCCGCCTTTGCACGATAACGCAAGGCCATACCGGCGACAAAAAGACTGATCCCGTAATTCCCAGCATCTCCAAGGAAATCGAGCGCATCCGCCTGCAATGATGCCGATTCAGCATGGGCACCCGTCACAATCTCAATGAGGAACATGGTGACATTAAGAATAAGCGCTACCCACAGAACGCGGCGATAGCGCATCTCTGTCTCCGGAGTTACCGGTGTATGAGTGCAGCAGGAAGTGCCCATAAATTTCTCGCCATTATTGTGATATGAAATAGAATGCACCCTATATCAACTATAGAGTCAAGAGATGGACCAGAATAAATTTTCGATTGGGACGTTAGGGCGGGCAACTGGCGTCAAGGTGGTCACCATCCGTTATTATGAGAAAATAGGGCTTCTAAGCGCGCCCCCCCGCTCGGAAAGCAATTACCGCCTCTATGGATCCTCAGAGTTGAAACGATTGGGATTTATCCGTCGATGTCGTGAGCTCGGCTTTACGCTCGATCAGATTCGCGAGCTATTAAGCTTGGGAGAACAAGCCAACCAAGACTGTTGCGCCGTTGATCAACTGGCTCATGGGCACAGGCTTATGATAGAACATAAAATATCTGACCTGGAACGTCTTGCCAGTGAACTTCGACGTATCAGCAGTCAGTGTCAGGGAGGTGTCATCGCTGATTGTCGTATCCTTGAAGCCTTATCCTCTTGAAGCATTTGCAAAGGAGTTCTTTGCCGTCTAATAGCACTGTACGTTTCGGAGCGGGCTATTCATAAAAATACCTTTGTACCGAACGCTTGGTGACGGTCGACTTTTGAAGGACACGACACATTGTTGGAATCACAACCGATAAGAGATATTACGCATGAAGTTTTTTGTAAAATACGAGATTGTCATATTATTATTATTTGTTCCGTTAATTGCATTTGCTCAACCCGACCCACAGTTAGATCGTCAATCCTTCATGTCGCAGTCTGCCTCATTTGCTTATGACTTGGGCAAGACCTACCAAATGGGAACGAACTGCAAAAAAGATCTTGGCAATCTTGCCGCTTCGAAAGCCGAGAGCCTGTTTATTCATTATATGTCTGAACAAGAGGTTCAACAGACGATGGACAATTACGAACGGGGGATGAAAGTCAAAAGCGGTATGGCTTGTGAGAGAACGGAGTTAAAGACCTTCTTACGCGGGTTTCGAGTAAAAATACCCGAATATACAAAAGCTGCCGTGCCGTTTATGCGTCCTCAGGTGAAACGGTAATCCTCTCATCTGAATCCCGCGCTTGATGCCTGAAATATTCGTTAAGCGTAGACTCGATTATCTTAAAACATAGATGGATTAGATAGTTCTATGAATTCATACATAGAGGCCCTATGTACAAATCGCCACAGAACCCATCTATAGGTATACAATCTAATTGCCATGAAGAAGCGTTTCATTCAGTCCGTCATATTTACCTTGCTCGTCTCTATGCTGACGACCGGATTCGGCTGGGCGTTTAATGGCGAAGTATTTGCGCATGAACTGGATCGCAAGCACCATGCGCTCTCCCTTGATCCGGTTGCGCTTCAACAAGCCCATGAGTTTGAGGCTTCTCATGATGGCAAGCATGTAGACGCCGCTATTGATTTATGCCTTCATGCGGCCGGGCAATATCAGCCCTTCTTTTTTACAGTTCCCCCACTCGTTCCCGCTTCCCTCGGCATGGAGGCAATGACATTGTTTGTTCCTGTCATCGTTCCCGAATCCATTCCGGAATCCCCGCTTCACCCCCCCAAAACCAGCTTCGCAATTTAGACCGGCAAGTTCGCCCCGATTAACAATCTGAACGCTATTTAGGCAACAAAGTCGCCTAAACAACGTTAAGTGTTATCCGCCTACGCGAGCTTGCTGCACAGTCATCTGCTCTTCTTGTTCATTCAGTGGCTGATGACTCAATTGAGTTAGTGCATTACTTGCGGAGAAATCCATGAAATTTACCGTGTTGCCCACGGTGTGTTGGCAATTGGTGCCAGCCGGATCATTTATTCTGGCGCTCAGCTTTACATCTGCGGCCTTTGCCCAAAATACATTCTCAGGTGCGCTGCCTGCCGACGGATCAGATCGCTCCCCCCTATCTGTCACCGAGGAAAAGAATGATCTTACATTGCGCGATGCCGCGCGTCTCACGTTGCAGCGTAATCCCGAACTGGCTGCTTTCGGCAAGGAAATGCGTGCTCTTGAAGGGGCGACACTACAAGCCGGGTTGCTGCCAAACCCCGAGTTGATCGTGAACGTGGAGAATATTGGAAATACCCAACCACTTACAAGCAATGTCAATTCCCCCGAGTCCGTCGCAAAAGAAGTGGTGCAGCAGCTTACGACGATTCGCATCAGTCAACTGATCGAGCTCGGCGGGAAGCGCGCGGCACGCGTGGCGGCGGCTTCCCTCAACCAGGAACTGGCCGCTCAAGACTTTGAAGCCAGGCGTGTGGAACTCATCGCCCGCGTGGCAAACGTATTTACCGAGGCACTTGCCGGACAAGAGCGTCTGCGACTGGCAGAGGAGAGCCAGCAGCTGGCGCAGAGAGTGGTGAGCGCAGTCACAAAGCGCGTCCAGGCGGGAAAAGTCCCGCCCATAGAGGAGACCAGGGCGGGGGTGGCGTTTTCCATTACCCGAATTGAGCTGGAGCAGGCATAACGGGATCTGGTTGGAGCACGAAAACGGTTGGCTCTGCTATGGGGCAACGCTACACCGCAATTCAACAAAGCACTGGGAAATCTTGAATCGTCAGTTGCTCTGCCGGAGTTCGAAGCGCTTGCGGAACGCGCGCTTGCCAGCCCCATGGCGCTGCGCGCCATAAAAAACATAGAACAGCGTAAAGCGCTGTTGGAAGTGGAGGAGACGCTGCGCATACCGAACCTCACCGTTAACGCCGGTGTCGTGCACCACGCGCAGCTCGGAGGCAATACGCCTATAGCTGCCGTGGTCGTGCCCCTGCCATTTTTTAACCGCAATCAGGGCAATATCCAGCAAGCCCACCAACGCGTGGACAAGGCTATTGACGAGCAGGCAGCCCTCGAGTTGCGGCTGAAAACGGAGCTTTCACAAGCTTACGAGGCATTGTCGGCCGCACAGCGAGAAACCGGCATCTTGCGCGACGAGATTCTCCCGGCTGCCAAGAGCGCCTTCGAAGTCACCAACAAAGGCTATGAACTGGGCAAGTTCGGCTTTCTCGAAGTGCTGGACGCGCAACGAACCCTATTTCAAAACCAGATTTTGTATGTGCGCGCGCTGGCGAATTACCAACGCCTGGTCAATGAAATCGAACGTCTGATCGCGGCACCGATTGATGGTGTAGCAGAAGGCAGACTGAGCCCTTCGTCCAGTAACGGCAACAACGCGAATATAGCTTCAAGGAGCGGAATGTGAATAAAAGGCAAATAATTTTAATAGTCATAATTATCGCTGTAGGGGCTGTACTGGGCGCATTGATTCTGACCCGGGACAAGCCAGTCACCACAGACACCACCCACAAGAAGCATGACGCAGCTGCCCCAGCCGGTACCGCGCAGCAGCAGCCAGACAATGCTGACTCGTCCCATGCTCCGCACGACGATCATGACACTGACCCGGCCATCGACCCGCACGCACATTCTGAGACCCAAGCTCCGCCGGCAGGGGGCAAAAACAGGGAAAACGAGCCAAGCAAAGGGCCAAAAGGCGGAAAACTGTTTACCCAGGATGGCTTCGGTGTAGAAGTCACCATTTTCGAAAGAGGGGTGCCGCCGCAGTTACGGCTCTACCTCTACGAAAAGGGCAAGCCGCTTCCTCCTTCTTCCGCGAAAGTCACCGTCACGCTGTCACGTCTCGGCGCGCCGGCCCAGGTATTTAACTTCAAACCCGAAGCCGACTATCTGCTCGGCGACCATATAGTGGAAGAACCTCACTCGTTCGATATGGTGATAGCCGCCGAGCGCAAGGGTGAAACTTTTCGCTGGGGCCACAGCCAGGTCGAGGCACGTGTAGAAATATCGGATGAAGTGCTGAAGAGCATCGGGGTGGAAATACTCACAGCGGGGCAGGCTATGATCAGACCCACACTCAGGCTACCGGGTGAGATCGGATTCGATGAACAAACTATTGTGCGCGTAGTGCCGCGTCTCCCCGGCTTGGTTACCGCAGTATATGGCCAGTATGGCCAACTGGTAAAAAAAGGGGAGGTGCTGGCAGTGGTCGAAAGCACGGTGCTGGCCGACCTGCGCAGTCAGCTCTTCGCAACCCAGAAGCGATTGGACCTGGCGCGCATTACCTTCGAGCGTGAAAAGCAATTGTGGGAGGAAAAAATTTCCGCCAAACAGGATTATCTGGCTGCGCAGCAGGCTTTGAGCGAGGCGGAGATTAACGTTGACCTGGCCTCGGTCAAACTGCGCACCCTTGGCGTTCGGTCAGAAGCGATTGATCGGAAGGGTAACCTGGCACGCTATGAGATCCGAGCTCCCAATTTTGGTCTTATCACCGCTAGAGCCATCGCCCAGGGGCAGGTGCTCAAGGAAGATGAGCAGATTTTTACCATCGCCGATATATCGACGGTATGGACGCAAATCACGGTGTACTCGAATGATCTGGATGTGCTTAAGCTCGGGCAGAAGGCAACGGTCAAAGCGACAGCTATCGAAGCCGAAGGCGAAGGCACTGTTTCCTACATCAGCGCGCTTATCGGCGCACAAACCCGCAGCGCCACCGCGCGGGTAATACTGGAAAATAAAGATGGAAGATGGCGTCCGGGCATGTTTGTCACCGCGGAGCTGGCGGTCGAGGAAATCCCGGTACCGGTTGCTGTCTCGGCGGACGCAATCCAGACCCTGGATGACCACTCCGTGGTGTTTGGCCGCTACGGACGTTACTTTGAAGCGCGCCCACTGAAGCTGGGACGCAGCGATGGCACGATGGTTGAAGTTCTCAATGGACTGTCTGCGGGGGAGCAGTACGCGGCGCGGAACAGTTTTGCCATCAAGGCCGAACTCGGCAAGTCCGGTACCTCGCATGAGCATTAAGAGCGCAACCAGCTGTAGGCCGGAAGGACCATCAAAAGAAAGCAACCAGGGCGCAGATCATGATTGAACGTATTTTACAGATATCCATAAACCAGCGCGGGTTCGTGCTGGGAGGGGTTCTGGCAATGGCTGCCCTTGGAATCTACAGCTACCAGAGACTACCTATTGACGCGGTCCCAGACATTACCAACGTTCAGGTGCAAGTCAATACACAGGCGCCAGGGTATTCCCCTGTAGAAGCCGAGCAGCGCATAACCTTTCCCATTGAGGTAGTGATGGCCGGGCTTCCTCACCTGCACCATACACGCTCCATCTCACGCTATGGGCTGTCGCAGGTAACGGTTATTTTTGACGATGGTACCGACATCTATTTTGCACGCCAGCTGGTGAACCAGAGGATTCAGGAAGCACAGGGCAACTTGCCTGCGGGGATCGTGCCAACGATGGGACCAATCTCTACCGGCTTGGGCGAAATAGTTATGTGGACGGTTGATGCCGAGGACGCTGCGTTAAAACCGGATGGTTCGGCCTATAATACCACTGATTTGCGCGAAATTCAGGATTGGATCATACGGCCCCAATTGCGCATGGTCAAAGGCGTGACCGAGGTCAATGCGATCGGCGGCTTCGTCAAGCAATATCATGTCGCGCCCTATCCTGAAAAGTTACTTTCCTTCGGCCTGACGCTTCAGGATGTTGTGCTTGCCCTGGAGCGCAATAATCTCAATGTTGGCGCCGGTTATATCGAGAAAAGTGGTGAGCAGTATCTGGTTCGCGTGCCCGGACAAGTGGCGAATCTGGATGAGATTGCGGACATCATTCTGGGTAGCCGTCAAGGGGTGCCGATACGCATCAAGGATGTCGCCGATATCATTATCGGCAAGGAGCTGCGCAGTGGCGCCGCCACGCAGGACGGCGAAGAAGTGGTGCTGGGTACGGCACATATGCTGATCGGCGAGAACAGCCGCACCGTTTCTCAGGCTATTGCTAATAAGCTGACAGAGATTAATCGCAATTTGCCTAAAGGGGTAGTCGTCACCCCCGTTTATGATCGCACCGTCCTGGTGGACAAGTCTATTCGAACGGTAGCTACCAATCTGCTGGAGGGCGCTGCCCTTGTGATTGTGGTGCTGTTCCTGTTTCTCGGCAACCTGCGGGCAGCCTTGATTGCCGCACTTGTCATTCCGTTATCCATGTTGTTCACCTTCAGCGGCATGGTAGCCAACCATGTCAGCGCCAATCTGATGAGTTTGGGGGCGCTTGATTTCGGCATCATCGTGGATGGGGCCATCGTTATTATCGAAAACAGCATTCGGCGTCTGGCGCATGAGCAACAAAGGCTGGGTCGAGAACTCACCCCCACCGAGCGGTTTGCGATTGTTTTTGACGCCTCCAGGGAAGCGCGCAGGGTACTGATTTATGGGGAGCTCATTATTATGGTGGTCTACCTGCCTATCTTCGCGCTTTCGGGAGTGGAAGGAAAGATGTTCCACCCCATGGCTTTTACGGTGGTAATCGCACTGCTGGGCGCGATGATTCTTTCGGTCACGTTTGTGCCGGCGGCAATTGCACTCTTTCTTTCCGGCAAGGTGGCAGAAAAGGAAAGTCCCGCGGTAGTTTGGGCGAAGAAAGTCTACGTGCCTGCGCTCGCCGCTGCTATGCGCAACAAGGGTGTGACGGTCACCCTTGCGGTGGTGATTGTTGTGCTCTCAGGACTACTAACCACCAGGATGGGTAGCGAGTTCGTGCCCAGTCTCAATGAGGGAGATATTGCACTGCACGCAATACGTATTGTCGGCACCAGCCTGACCACATCCATCGAAATGCAAAACGAAGTAGAAAAAAAGATCAAGACATTTGCCGAAGTTGAGAGAACTTTTTCCAAGGTTGGGGTCGCCCAGATTGCCACCGACCCCATGCCACCCAGCGTTGCGGACATATTCATTATTCTTAAACCCGAATCAGAATGGCCGGGGCCGCACCACACCAAGGCACAGTTGGTAGCCGCAATTGAAAAGGCGGTACGAGAGATCCCCGGCAACAACTACGAGTTCACTCAGCCGATTCAGATGCGTTTCAACGAATTGCTATCGGGTGTGAGGGCGGATGTCGCCGTGAAAGTGTTCGGTGATGACATGGAGACTCTGCTCGCGGTGGGGGAACAAATCGAGAACGTTCTAAACACTGTCTCCGGTGCCGCAGATGTGCGAACCGAACAGATTACCGGATTGCCGGTGCTTTCTGTCCAATTGGATCGCGCAAAAATGGCGCGCTACGGCTTGAACGTAGTGGATGTTCAGGATGCCGTCACCATTGGCGTTGGGGGAACTATGGGCACAGCTGGAAGAAGTGCCGGCCTCATCTATGAGGGTGATCGCCGCTTCGATCTTCAGGTTCGATTGCCGGAGTCCATACGAGGCGATATCGAAGCCCTCAAGCGTTTGCCAATCAGGCTGCCTGCTTCTAACGCGGGGGGTCCAGCCGCTTCTCCAAATAATCTTTTCGGCTACATCCTGCTCGGCGAGGTGGCCAATCTGGAAGTCGTTCAAGGTCCCAATCAGGTGAGCCGCGAAAACGGCAAGCGCAGAGTCGTGGTTACTGCCAATGTGCGGGGGCGTGACCTTGGCTCCTTTGTAAATGAAGCGGAAGCGCTGATTGCTCAAAAGGTACAGATTCCTTCCGGATACTGGGTGACGTGGGGCGGGCAATTCGAGCAACTAATTTCAGCCGCCCAGCGACTCCAGGTTGTCATTCCACTTGCCCTTGGTCTGATCCTCGTTCTGCTTTATACGATGTTCGGAAATTTCCGGGATGGGCTGCTGATGTTTACCGGGGTTCCCTTTGCCCTCAGTGGAGGGGTAATGGCTTTGTGGCTGCGTGACATTCCCTTGTCCATCTCTGCCGGCGTGGGATTTATCGCATTGTCCGGTGTGGCAGTGTTGAATGGCCTGGTCATGCTGGCCTTTATACGTGACCTTAGGGAAAAAGGATTAACGCTCGATGACGCCATTCAAACCGGGACGCTTACCCGGTTGCGTCCCGTGCTGATGACAGCACTGGTAGCAGCGATCGGTTTTATTCCCATGGCCTTGGCTACCAGTACGGGTGCGGAGGTGCAGCGCCCACTGGCGACAGTAGTGATAGGCGGCATCCTTTCCTCCACTGCGCTGACGCTGCTGGTATTGCCGGTACTGTATCGGCTTGTGCACGGACGAGATGCTTCGAATAAAGAGACATCGGGAGGTCCTGAGATGAAAGAGATACAAGCTTAATAAGAACCTCGTCAGTTCAACGGCATGATCTCCCCCAGAACGATTAGGGTCAACTCAACCGTAATCCCTTATCCCAGGAAAGGAGTCGCGCCGTGGCCGAAAAATTGAAGTTGGACCTGTCCCTGGTTTTACCGGCCATACCTGACGAGCGCGATGCGTGCGTGGAGCGTCTGGCAGAGTTGCTGCAAGCCGAAGGCATGGAGCAAGTGCATGTTATTTCCGAAGATAATAATGCTCGTCTTTGTCTGCACTATGACCCAGAGCGGTTTAGCGTGAGTCGGGTGCGCGAATTGGCGCAAGCGGCCGGCGCCAGAATTGGGAACCAGTTCCACCACGAGAATCTGCATATTGACGGCATGGACTGCGCCACTTGCGCCACGGTTATCGAGCATGCGCTGCAGCGCATGGACGGTGTGTTGGAAGCATCGGTAAGTTACGCCGCGGAACGTTTGCGCCTGGAATTTGATGCTGAAAAAATTGATCGTGCGGCGGTTACCGGACGCATCCAGGCGCTCGGATATTCCGTACCGGAGGAGGGCCGCGCGACTGGATGGGTTGCAGAACATCGCGAGCTTATGGTGAGCGGCATTGCAGGGCTTTTACTGCTGACAGGTTGGCTTTCGGGTCTCGCCGGTGCCCCTCGCGGCCTGTCGCTCGGTCTTTTGATGGGCACGTATGTGACAGGCGGATTCTATACGCTGCGTGATGCCTGGCAGAGTTTACGTAGCCGACGGTTCGACATCGACATCCTAATGGTGGTCGCTGCCGCCGGGGCCGCAGCGCTCGGTGCTTGGGAAGAGGGCGCTCTCCTGCTGTTTTTGTTTAGCCTCGGCCATGCGCTGGAACATATGGCGATGGATCGCGCGCGCAAGGCTATCGAAGCCTTGGCAGAACTCGCTCCCAAGACTGCCTTCGTACAGCGGAATGGTGTGGAGATCGAGGTGCCGGTCGAAGAACTGTTGCGCGGCGACAAGGTGATTG
>OEIU01002174.1_pt1 | contig 10834 bp, 6 predicted proteins | sample 1539221 | NCBI WGS metagenome assembly OEIU01 (sample SAMN03792071, study PRJEB22550) | activated sludge metagenome | feature: wastewater treatment plant; material: activated sludge; isolation source: Wastewater treatment plant of a petroleum refinery complex | place: Argentina: Zarate | collected... | reverse complement strand
GCTATCAGCAGGCCGAGGAAGACGCCGACCGGCGGCATGGCGACGGTGACCAGCACGAGCATCACGCTGGTGAACTTGTTGAACTGCGCGAGCAGCACGATGAAGATCAGGAAGATGGCGGCGCCGAAGGCGTTGCCGAGGAAGGCGCTCGCCTCCTCACTGTCCTCGTTGGAGCCGCCGAGCTTCCATTCGATGCCGGGCAGATTCATGCCCGAAACGACCCTGGTCACCTCCGCCTGCACCGCTGCAACCTGGTAGCCCGAGGCGACATTGCCCTGCACGGTGATGGTGCGCTTGCCATCCACGCGGTTCAGGATGCCGGTGGTCTTCTCCGGCTTGCGGGAAACGAAGTTGGAGATGGGCACCGAGCCCTGCGCCGTTTCCAGCCGCAACTGGTCGAGCGAGGCCAGCGTACGGCGATCCTCGGGCAGCCTCAACCGGATATCCACCGCATCGTCGGCGCCCGCCGGCCGATAGTCGGTCAGCTTCAGGCCGGTCGTGACGAGCTGAACTGCCGTGCCGACAGCCATCGGACTCACCCCGTACTGCGCCGCCTTGGAACGGTTGACCTCCAGCGCCCAGTCGACGCCGGGTGGCGGCAGCCCGTCGGCGAGATCGATGACGCCCGGCACCTTTGCCACCTCCGCCGCGACTTCGCGCGCCCTGTCGTTCAGCCCCTCCGGATTGACGGCGGAAAGCTGGACCTGGATGGGCTTGCCGGTCGGCGGCCCCGCATCCGGCACGCGCACTTCGACGTCGACGCCGGGAATGCCCGCCATGGCGGTGCGCAGCTCGTCGAGGATCTCATGCGCCGGCTTGCGCTGGCGCCAGTCCACGAATTCGTACTGGATGACGCCGATCACGTCCTCGGGGATTTCGGCGCCGCCGCCGCGCGTCTTGCCGACGCGGGTGTAGACCGACTTGATGCCCGGCCAACCGAGGATACGGTCCTCCGCCTCGCGCGTCGCCCGGTCCTGCTCGTCCAGCGAGAGATTGCCACGCGCATGCACGTAGAGCAGACCGTAATCCGGCTCGACATTCGGGAAGAACTCGACCCCGGCGCCGTATCTGGAATAGGCGAACGGCACCGCGACGAGCAGCGCCACGGTCAGCACCAGTACAGTTTTCGGATAGTGCACGGCCTTGTTGACGACCGCCATGTACCAGCCGTCCTTGTGCTCGTTCTCGTGATGCGCCGGCGCCTTGGCGAAGAGCGCGCCTATGGTCGGCGCGAAGATCAGCGCATAGGCCATCGAGGCCGCGAGCGTGACGATGAGCGTGATCGGCAGGTATTTCATGAAGTCGCCGATGATGCCCGGCCAGAACAGCAGCGGCGAGAAGGCGGCTATGCGCGTCATCGTCGCGGCGATCACCGGGCCGGCCATGCGCTTGGCCGCTTCCTCGAATGCCTGTTCCTTCGGCATGCCCTCCGACATGCGCCGTTCGGCATATTCGGTCACGATGATGGCGTCGTCGACCAGCATGCCCACCGCAAGGATCAGGCTGAACAGCACGATCATGTTGATCGTGTAACCCATCAGTCCCAGCGCCAGGATGCCCATGAGGAAGGACGAGGGAATGGCGAGGCCGATCAGCAGCGAGGCGCGGCCGGAAAGCGCATAGAGGATGACGATGAAGACGAGGATGACCGCAATCAGCACATGGTTCTGCAGGTCGGTCAGCAACTGGTTGACGAAGACCGACTTGTCCTGCGTGTAGGTCACCTCCATGCCCTCCGGCATGGTCTTCATGAATTCGTCGGCGACGTGCTTGGCGCCGTCGATGGTCTGGACGATGTTGGCGCCGATACGCTTCTTCACCTCGATGGCGATGGCGGGCTTGCCGTCCAGCCGCGTAATGGTCTCGGCGTCCTTGAAGGTCGCACGCACGGTGGCCAGGTCGCGCACGCGCACCACGGCGTCCGGCCCCGCCACCCCGGGCAGGTGGGCGACGTCCTCAGTCGTTTCGACCAGCGCCGGCCCTTGGATCGCGTATTTGCCTCCCGCGCCTTCGAGGGCGCCCGCCGCGACAAGGTTGTTCGAGGCGCCGATGCCTTGGATGAGCTCGTCGAGACGAAGCCCGTAGGAGGAGAGGCGCATCGGATCGATGATCGCCTCGACCAGTTCGTCGCGCGATCCCTGGATCGTGCCCTCCAGCACGCCCGGCACCTCCTCGATACGGTCGCGCAGCGTCTTGGCGGCCCCCGTCAGGATGCGTTCCGGAACATTGCCGGAAAGCGTCACGACGAGAACCGGGAATTCCGAGACGTTCACCTCGTTGACGGTCGGCTCCTCGACGCCCGCGGGCAGGTCGCGCTTGGCGTCCTGCACCTTGTTGCGGGTGTCGATCAGCGCATCGCCGAGATCGGTCGACGGATCGAACTCAACCAGGACGTAGCCGCCGCCCTCATAGGCGGCCGACTTCATCTCCTTGAGGCCCTTCAGGCTCTTGAGCTTGGTCTCGACCGGACGCAGGAGCAGGCGCTCCGAATCTTCCGGCGAGATGCCCTGGTAGATAAGGCTGACATACATCACCGGAATGGCGACGTCCGGCTCGGCCTCCTTGGGCACGGACTGATAGGCCAGCGCGCCCGCGACGATCAGGAAGAGCAGGACGGAAAGGGTCAGCCGCGCATTGCGTATCGCAAGCTTGACGATATCCATGGGACGCCCGTTTTAGTTGGTGCCGGTGAAGTTGCCGGCGAGCTTGTCCAGCACCGCCCGGTCGGCAGGCACCGCATTGACGACATCGCCTTCGGCTACCAGATCCTGCCCGGCGACGACGATCTGCGCATCGGCGGGAATACCGCCGAGCACGAAGCCCTTGGCCGTGTCGTCGACCAGATCGATCGGATAGAAGACGATCTTCGATTCCCGGTCGACCGCGCGAATGCCGAGATCGCCGTTCGCGTTCAGGGTCACGACCGAGCGCGGCAGCACGACCGCGTCGGTCGACGCCGCCCGTACGGTGATCTCCGACGTCATGCCGGCCGGTATGCGGTTGTCCGGATTGGGAATCGCGACCTCGATGCGGAAAGTTCGGGTGGTGGGCGACGCCTCGCGGCTGATGTAGCGGACCGTGCCCTTGACCGTCTCGCCGTCGACCAGAACCGCTTCGGCGGTATCGCCGATGGCGACGTGGCGAAGGTCGCGCTCGCTGATCTCGCCTTTCACCAGCACCGGATCGAGGCTGAGCAGCGTCGCCACCTCGCCGCCCTGCATCACCGAACTGCCCATCTCCACCGACACCTTGTCGACGATGCCGGTGAACGGCGCCACGATGCGGTTGCGGTCGAGCTCCGCCTGCGCCTGTTCGAGCTGGCTTTTGGCCTGCGCAAGCGCGGAAACCGCCGTGTCGAGCTGGAGCTTCGGCAGGTTGCCCGTGCGGGCCAGCCGCTCTGCGGCTTCCAGTTCGGCCTGACGCTGCTTGACGATCTGCTTCGCCATCTCGACCATCGCCGGCTTGTCTTCGGCGCCGAGCAGAAGGATCAGGTCGCCCGCCTTGACGTGGTCGCCCTGCTTGACCGGAAGCTCTTCAATGATGCCGGCGGCGCGTGTCGCCAGAACGGCGCGCTTGTCGGCCTCCGTCTGCCCGGAAAGCCTTATGGCGCGCGCATGCTGGATGCGCGGCGGCGTGATCACGGCGACGGTGCGGGGCGCGGCCTTCGGCTGCTCGGGCATCGCCTGCTCCGCAGGCGCGGCCTCACCCTCTGCGGAGGCGCTTCCGACGGACGAGAATTTGCCCGTTCCCATCCACGCCGCGAAACCGACGAGCACGGCGACGGCCGCCAATTTGTGAAACCTGAACTTCGCCATGATCCGTATTCCGGTCCTGTTTCAGGAGGCTGCGTCAGAACGAGCCATCGGTCGCGTTTTCGTGCGGCAATGTGGTGGCGCGCGCGACGATGTTCAATCCGTATCTTCGATTGTCTACGTCCCGGTCGGGCTGACTAGCCCATCCTTCCTTTGCGGGACAGTGATTAATATTCATGCCTCCATCAGCGGAAACGCAAGCTCGCACGGATGGCGCGAACCGCTCCCGGTTGTCGGATGGAAATCAGCCCACCGACGATCGGGGCGCCAATGCATCTCCACATATGGCACGCGATGACACATTGACAAATTTTGTATTTTTGTCAATGATGCTTTCCATGATTGAGATTGCCGCTGGCCGGGGTTGCGCGGCGTGAGCCTTCTGGTTTCCGAAACCTTCGATGCAGGGGTCGCCGCAGACTCCAAGCGGGCGCGCGTGCTGGAAGCCGCCATGAAGGTCGTGCTCGTCTACGGCTATCATCGCACGACGATGGACGACATAGCGCGCGCCGCGCAGATGTCGCGGCCGGCGCTTTATCTCCTGTTCAGGAACAAGGCCGAGATCTACCGGGCCATCGCCGGCCGTATGTTCGATCAATCGCGGCAGCGCATGCAGGAATTGCTGGAAGGGCCGGGTTCGCTCGGCGAGCGGCTTTATGCGGCGATCGAGGCCACGATGATCGACATGATATGCGCGATCAAGCAGTCGCCTCACGGCGCCGAGATCCTCGATCTCCGGAACGAACTCGCCGGCGATCTCGTGAAGAACTGGCATAGCGGCGTGGCGCGCCTGTTCCGGGCCGCCATTGCCGAGGAGACGGGCCGCACGGGCGTTGACCTGAAACAGCGCGGGCTGTGCGCCGAAGTGCTCGCCGAACTTCTTGTCGACGGGCTGGAGGGCATGAAGATGCGAACCTCCGACGATGCCGCGCAGGCCGCCGCGGCGCGCCAGCTCGTTCGCGTCATCGAGCTTTCGATCGAGCGCTGATCACCAGTCCTCATAGGCCGGGCACTGGCCTGCGGCCGTCTCGTTGAGCAGAAACGTCCTGTCGTCCTTGCCCGGCAGCAGTTCGACGCCGTCTTCCTCGCCGTCGTCGCACCCTTCCGTCATGCGGATGCGGCCAGTGGCGGCAAGGTCTATAAGAAGCTTGCCGCCGTCGCGGCGGCGGATGACGACACCGCCGCCATCGCATTCGACCCCGCAGAGGATGCGCTTGCCGTCTGCTGATGGCGCGCATTCGCCGAATGCCTGGAGCGGGCGGCCCTGCTTCTGGTCGCGCAAGCCGACGCGCAGTTGAAAATAGTAGTTGCGCTGGCCCTTGGGGAAAAACTGGTCCGGCTCGTGGATCTCATAGGCAAGCCGGAAGTCCATCTTCGCTACGCGCTGGTCGGGATGCGTCTGCAGGTGCCTGGCGTCGTAGATGCGGCCAAAACAGGCGCGCGCGTCCTGACGCGGTGCGACGATGCGGGCGAGTTCGCCTTCCTTGCCGGGTTCGACCGCCTGGGCGATCAGCGGCGGCGGCGCCAGAAGACAGGCGGCGGCCAGCGCAAGACCGAACGAAGCAATGTGTCGCATGGCACCCCGCCCGGAAATCCAGACCATTCGCGAAACTCTCATGAAAACACGGCAAGAAAAGGAAGCGGATCGTCGATATGATGGCACGATGCGCGGCAGGGCGTCGCTTGACAAGGACCCGCATTGACAAGCGTCCGGCGCTCAGCCACCTCAAGGCCATAATTTCCGTCGAACGGGACAACCGGCATGACCGGATATTTCTCTTCCCCATTTCCTCGCAGGCGCTCGGTCGGCGTCGATGGCGGCGGCGTGCTCGTCGGCGGTGACGCTCCGGTCGTCGTGCAGTCGATGACCAACACCGATACGGCCGATGTCGACGAGACGGTCGCGCAGGTGGCGGCGCTGCACCGCGCCGGCTCGGAGATCGTGCGCATCACCGTCGACCGCGACGAGAGCGCGGCCGCCGTGCCGGCGATCCGCGAGCGGCTCGACCGGCTGGGCGTCAACGTGCCGCTGGTCGGCGACTTCCATTATATCGGCCACCGCCTTCTGGCCGATCATCCGGGCTGCGCCGACGCGCTCGCGAAATACCGCATCAATCCGGGCAATGTCGGTTTCAAGGAGAAGAAGGACAAGCAGTTCGCCGCGATCGTCGAAATGGCGATCCGATACGACAAACCGGTGCGCATCGGCGTCAACTGGGGCTCGCTCGATCAGGCCCTGCTGACGCAGCTGATGGACGAGAACCAGGCGAAAGGCTCGCCTCTGACCGCGGTTCAGGTCATGTACGAGGCAATCGTGCAGTCTGCGCTGATGTCGGCCGAGATGGCGGAGCAGATCGGGCTTGGGCGCGACAGGATCATCCTTTCTGCCAAGGTGAGCGGCGTGCAGGATTTGATCGCCGTCTACACGCAGCTTGCGACGCGTTCCGACCACGCGCTGCATCTCGGCCTGACCGAGGCCGGCATGGGATCGAAGGGCATCGTCGCCTCGTCCGCCGCCATGGGCATCCTGTTGCAGCAGGGCATCGGCGACACCATCCGCATTTCGCTGACGCCAGAGCCCCGCGGCGACCGCACCCGCGAGGTGCAGGTGGCGCAGGAACTGCTCCAGACCATGGGATTCCGGCAGTTCGTGCCGATCGTCGCCGCCTGCCCCGGTTGCGGGCGCACGACGTCCACCGTCTTCCAGGAGCTCGCGCAGAAGATCCAGGAGGACATCCGCGCCAACATGCCCGTCTGGCGCAGCCGCTATCCGGGCGTGGAGGAACTCAAGGTCGCGGTGATGGGCTGCATCGTCAACGGGCCGGGCGAATCCAAGCATGCCGACATCGGCATTTCGCTGCCCGGCACCGGCGAGATGCCGACCGCTCCCGTCTTCATCGACGGCCGCAAGGCCGCCACCCTGCGCGGCCCTGACATCGCGGAGGAGTTCCAGAAGATGGTCGCCGACTATATCGAGCAGCGCTTCGGACGTGGCAGGGCGGCGGCCGAATAGGCGCGTTCGCGCGGAATTGGCGGCGACATTCGCCGGCCTCCCCGCGCCCCCCGCGCGTGCCGATCCGCCCGCCAGCATCAAGCGGCCGGTCACGGTCGGCCGCATCTGCCATCTCATCGAGACCCATGCCGACGCGAACCGGCTGCCGCGCGATTTTATGGCGAGGTTGATCTGGAAGGAGAGCCGTTTCGACCCGGAAGCGGTCAGCCCGGCCGGCGCGGAAGGCATCGCCCAGTTCATGCCGGGCACCGCGAAGATGCGGGGGCTCGCAGATTCCTTCGATGTCGAGCAGGCGATACCGGCCTCGGCGAAATATCTCGGCGAACTGAAGACCGGCTTCGGCAATCTCGGCCTCGCCGCCGCGGCCTACAATGCCGGAGAGACGCGCGTCTCCCGCTGGCTGAGGAGCGGCGGTTTCCTGCCGCTCGAAACGGAGGACTATGTGCTCGACATCATGGGCGAGCCGGCCGACAATTTTTCCACAGCGTCCTATGCCGGCACGGTGCAGCCGCTGGACGCAAAACTTCCTTTCGCCGAAGCCTGCCGCAAGCTGCCCGTCATCATGGCGGCCACCATTCCCATGGCGCGCATCCATGTGAAGCCGTGGGGCATCCAGGTAGCAGGCAATTTCCGCCGCGCCGCCGCGATCCGCCAGTGGACGCGGGTGCGCAACCGGTTTCCGGCGCTGCTGGCGGAGCATGAGCCTGTGGTGAGCCGGGTGCGCACGCCGATCGGCCGGCGAGGCATCTACGCGGTGCGGATCGGAGCGGACAGCAGGGCGGATGCGGACGTGATCTGCCAGAAACTTCGCGGCGCGGGCGGCGCCTGTATCGTCACCCGCAACAGGTAGTGCGATCCAGCAAAGCGCGTTGCAGTTTTGTGTCCGGACCGTTTCAGGCCGACTTGGCGACGACGCCGTCGGTCAGCCACGCATTGATCTTGGCGCGCAGCCGGTCTGGCGAGATCGGCTTGGCGAGATAGTCGTCCATGCCGGCTTCGAGGCACTTTTCCCGATCGCCCTTCAGCGCATGCGCGGTGACGCCGATGATCGGCGTGCGGCCGCCGGTTCGCGCCTCGTCCGCGCGGATGGCGCGCGTTGTCTCGTAGCCGTTCATCTCGGGCATCGACACATCCATCAATACCAGCTTCGGCCGCAGGGAGCGGAACATCTCCAGCGCCGTCCGGCCATTGGCGGCGATCCGGTACTGCAGCCCGATGCCGTTGAGAATCTGGGCGAACACCATCTGGTTCACCTCGTTGTCCTCGGCGATCAGGATATCGATTGCAACCGGCAGGGGCCGGGTCGCCGGCTGCGGGGCCACCTGCGCCAAGCTCTCCGGCTGGAGCGGCCTTGATATGCCGGTCAGCTCCGGTTCGTGGATGTGGCTCGCCGGCGTCGTCTTGGAACGCGCCTTCTGGATCGCCGAGATGATGGCGCCGAGCAGTATCGAGGATCGGGCCGGTTTCGTAAGCTGCGCAGCGATGGCGTAGTCGAGCACGAGGCGGCTGAGATCCATCTGGTCCACGGAACTGAGCAGCACGATCGGCACGGATTGAGTGCGATCGTCGGAGCACATGGCCTTGGCGACGTCGGCGCCGTTCATGCCGGGCATCTGATAGTCGAGGATGACGCAATCGACCTGGACGCCGACCTCATAGGCCCGATTCAGGAAGGCGATCCCCATCGCCCCCGATTCGGCGGCGGCGCAATCGAAACCCCAGCTGCGCAGCTGCTCCACGAGGATGTCCCGGTTGACGGGATTGTCGTCGATGACGAGCACGCGCGCTCCGGTGACGTCGGTCGGCACCGGGACGGCCTCGTCCGGCGCCGCGTTGACCGGCATTCTGGCGGTGAACCAGAAGACGGACCCCCGTCCCGCTTCGCTTTCGACGCCGATGCGCCCGCCCATCATGTCCACCAGACGCGCGGCGATGGCGAGGCCGAGTCCCGTTCCTTCATGCCGGCGCGTCGAGCTGCTGTCCACCTGCGCGAACTTGTCGAAGACGGTCTGCACCTTGTCGGCCGGAATGCCGATGCCGGTATCCTCGACACGCACGCTGAGCGTCACCATGCTTGCGTCGCGCTTGCCCGAAACGTCGATGAGCACGTGGCCCTTCTCGGTGAACTTGACGGCGTTTCCAAGCAGATTGGTGATGATCTGCCTGAATCGTCCGACATCGCCGACGACGAAGCGCGGAAGGCTTGGATCGATGCGGACGATCAGTTCGAGATTCTTCTCGGCAACGCCGGCGGAAATCAGCGCCGCGACATCCTCGACCGCTTCGGCGAGCCGGAACGGCGCCGGGTCGAGCGTAAGTTGTCCGGCGTTGATCTTGGAGAAGTCGAGGATGTCGTTGATGATCGTGAGCAGCGAGTTGCCGGACTTGACGATGACGTCCGTGAATGTCCGCTGGCGCGCCGTGAGCTCGGTGTTCGCCAGCAGCTCCGCCATGCCGAGCACGCCGTTCATCGGCGTCCGGATCTCGTGGCTCATATTGGCCAGGAACTCCGACTTGGCCCGGTCGGCCGCCTCGGCCCGCGCCAGCGACGCATCGGATTCGGCGAAGGCGCGCCTAATGGCGCGCTCCATCGGGCGGAAGACCATGATCGCCGACAGCGCCAGAACGATCAGCAGGAGGGCGCCGCCCCAGCGAAGCGTACGGTCGATGGCGTTGTCGGTCCGCCGCCTCTCATTATCCACCGCCTGGCGCGCGCGCTCCAGCATGGGCTGCGCGAACAGTTCGTTCTGGTTCCTGATCTCCCGCAATATGCCCTCGTCCGCGACTTCCGACGAGGCGAGGCGCTTCATGTTCCGCAGCATGTCGCGTGCTGACCACAGCGGATCACCATTGACGGAAGCCGAATCCAGCAGCCAGTTCGCCCGGTTGGACAGTTTCGGGCGGATGCGCGCGAAGCTCAGTTCAAGCGCGTCGATCCGGGAATCCAGCCGCTCGGCATGACCCCATGCGGCCGTGACCAGCGCATCACGCGTGCCGGGTCGCCAGTTGTCGACGGCCTTCTCGGCAAATTTTGTGGCGCTGTCCAGCTCGCCGCTGATCTGCGAGATCGAGGTCGAGAGATTGTCGATCTCGTGCCGCAGGTCGTTCATGCGGTTAAGCATGAAGAGCAGGCAGCCGGATGCGATGGCGAAGACGACGAGCGCCGTCAGGTATCTGTATCGGATCGACCGTAGGAACGGCGAATAGGATTGCACGCGCTACCCCGCAACCTGACACGCGTTCGAAGACTGGCGGATTAGGCGGGATTTGAATTAATATTTGGTGGAAATCGCGGATGACGGCAGTTACCGCAGCGTCAATGCCGGCGATTGGCGATGAAGCGCGCCGCCGCCTTCAGCACCTCCGCCTTCGGGCCGAACGGCGCGAGCAGGGTTTCCGCCTGCTCCGTCAGCCCTTCAAGCTGCTCGCGCGCCCATTGCGCGCCATGCAGTCCGACCAGCGTGGCCTTGCCGGCTTCGGCGTCCTTGCCGGTTGCCTTGCCCATCACATCGGCGCTGGCCGTGAGGTCAAGAAGATCGTCGGCGAGCTGGAAGGCGAGCCCGATCGCCGATCCGAATTCGGCCAGAAGCTGCCGGTTGCCCTCGGACGCGCCGCCGACCATGGCGCCCGCCTCGCAGGCATACCGGATCAGAGCGCCCGTCTTCATCGCCTGCAGCCTGATGATGCCGGCCTCGTCCGGCTTCACGGTTTCGGCCTCGAGATCCAGCGCCTGCCCGCCGGCCATGCCGCCGACGCCCGCCGCCCGCGCCAGGCCGAGAACCAGGGCCAGCTTGCGGTCGGCGGGAAGCAGCGTCTCTTCGTCGGAAATCAGGTCGAAGGCATAGGTGAGAAGGCTGTCGCCGGCGAGGATCGCGGTCGCCTCGTCGAATGCTTTGTGCACGGTCGGCTGGCCGCGCCGCAGATCGTCGTCGTCCATGGCCGGCAGATCGTCATGAATGAGCGAATAGCAATGCACGCATTCCAGCGCGCCCGCGACCCGCAGCGCCGC
>OEIU01002173.1_pt1 | contig 10841 bp, 7 predicted proteins | sample 1539221 | NCBI WGS metagenome assembly OEIU01 (sample SAMN03792071, study PRJEB22550) | activated sludge metagenome | feature: wastewater treatment plant; material: activated sludge; isolation source: Wastewater treatment plant of a petroleum refinery complex | place: Argentina: Zarate | collected... | reverse complement strand
GCTGATCACCGAAGTGCCGGAAGTGAAAACCGTCGGGCGCCGCACCGGGCGTGCGGAACTCGATGAGCATGCCGAGGGCGTGCACTCCAGCGAGATCGATGTCGACTTGAAGAAATCCGACCGCGCACGTGAACAGATTCTTGCCGACGTGCGCAGCAGGCTTTCTGTGCTCCCCGCCACCATCAACGTGGGTCAGCCCATTTCGCACCGGCTCGACCACTTGCTGTCCGGCGTCAGGGCAGAGATCGCGCTCAAGATTTACGGTGACGACCTCGATACGCTGCGTTCGCTTGCGGAAACTCTGCGGTCGAAGCTTGCAAGCGTCCCTGGCATCGTCGATCTGCAAACCGAGAAGCAAGTTCTCATTCCGCAACTCGAGATCCGCGTGGACGCCGATCGGGCAGCGCTCTATGGGGTCACGCCCGCGGCAGTGACGGCAGCCCTCAACAGCTTATCGAATGGGCGAACTGTCTCGAACATCATAGATGGTCCGCGCCGCTTTGACGTGGTGATGCGTCTGTCGGAAGAGGACCGCACGACCACCGGCCTGAGCGATCTCTTGATCGAAACACCCAGAGGTCGCGTGCCGCTGTCGCGCATCGCGAGCGTGGAGGAGAGCGAGGGACCAAACCAGATCTCGCGGGAGAATGGCCGCCGGAGGATCGTCGTCCTCGCCAACACCGACGGCTCCAACATGAGCGGCATCATCGAGCGCATCCGAGAAATCGTGGCGCAGACGCCGTTGCCAAGTGGATACTCCACGAGCCTGGAGGGCACGTTCCTCGCGCAAGAGGAGGCCTCGCGTCTCATTTTCGGCCTGTCGCTCGTGTCACTCTCGGCCATCTTCGTGGTGCTCTACAGCCGCTATCGATCGGCCGTCCTTGCTCTCATCATCATGGGCAACGTTCCACTGGCGTTCATCGGCAGCGTCGTAGCCTTACTTATCGCGGGCCTGCCTTTGTCTGTCGCCTCGATGATCGGATTCATCACCTTGACCGGCATCAGCGCCCGCAACGGGATCCTGAAGATCAGTCACTATATCAATTTGGTCTTGACCGAAGGAGACAAGTTCAATGACACGATGATCATTCGCGGCAGCCTCGAACGGCTGACTCCCGTCCTCATGACAGCGTTGTCGGCGGGCATGGCCTTGGTGCCGCTCCTATACGGCGCCGACGCGCCGGGCAAGGAAGTCCTCCATCCCGTTGCGGTCACCATCTTTGGAGGACTGATCAGCGCGACCCTACTGGATACGTTCTTGACGCCCATTCTTTTTCGCCGCTTTGGCGCCAAGCCCTTGGAACGTCTTGCGGCAGCACGCAGGTCCGTGCAGGGCGGCCAAATGGTGGAAGCCTACTGATTCCGACAACCCAGGAGAACCATATGACAAGATCATTCCTTCGCGCGGCAGCGCTCATGCTGGCTCTGGCGACGTTCGCCAGCTCCGCCAGCGCTCACGAGGCGACGAAAGGCCCCAACGGGGGACCCCTTATCGACATCTCCGGACACCACGTTGAATTCGTGCCTGTCGGCAACGATCTGACATTCATCCTGACCGGCGATAAGGATGCCCCGATCGCCTCTGCAGGCGCCAAGATGAAGGCAATTGTTCAGTTGGCCGGCAAAACAAGTCAGATCGAACTGACAGCAGTTGAGCCCAATAAGCTCCAAGGCAAGTCCACCGAGCCACTGACACCCGGAACGAAAGTCGTGATCAGCGGGACTCTTGCGGATGGTCATAACCTTCAGGGACGCTTCGTCGTGCCTTAGACTTCCAACTTCGGGGCGCTTCACTGCTAAGCGACTCGTGCCAGCGTCTCCTCCACGAGATGGGCGAGCGCCGACGGAGGAAACGGATAGACGGAGCTGACGTTGATTTCGTCACAGCTTATAGGTGTCGAAGCCTTGGGCGTCCCTCATGCCCAGTAGGAAATCAGCATCCCAGAGCACTGGAAGATCGGATGCAGAAAGCCCAAGCGCGTGGCACATCTCCGGTATCCAATCGCGCTCCAGCTTGTCCTTTAGGCGTTGAAAATCGGCGCGATCCGGCGGGAAGTAGAGCCGTGGTCCAGGCTGAGGGGCCTGGGTTTCAAGTTGTCCCGCGGTAGCTGGGTAGAGAGCATTGATCAGCTGCCCTCCAAATCCCGCGACCGTGTCGCGGACCACATAGCAGCGGATCATGCCGTCCGTCAGGCGAGGCTGAAAAGGTTGATCGATCATGGCGCCACCGGCAGTAAAATACTGACCGCATAAACTGACGAACTCGCCCATAGCCATGGTTTGCGCGACGGCGCCCCGCTTGGCGTGGCGGACGAGGAGCGCCGTTTCGGGCGACGGTGTTGAGGCCGCCAATGTCATCTTGTGAGCCAACTCGACTTTCCAAACACCGTCGCCACTCTGTCCTCGCATCTGCTTTAGCACTCGCGGGCCGAGCCTCAGGCTGGCCGGTAGTTCGGACCTCATGGCTTCCAAGTTGCCATAGCGCCGGGTGTCGCAACCCCAACTCATGTTCCGGGTCCGATAGAGCACCTCTTTCGTTCCCATCTGGTCGATCACGTCGGGGCGTGCACTCACGATCGCGCCCTTTGCTGCGATCGACCTCAGCATTCTATTTAGAATCGACCTGTCGCGTCCCGCTTCGATCGGATTGAACCATACCAGTGATACGTCAATGCCTGCGAGGCGCGCCTCAATCTCCTCATCGATCTCATCGGCGAAGGGTGCGCTCACGACGTCGGCACCAGACGATGCAAGGGCATGGGCGATCCCAGCTAGGCGAGATTGTTCGACACGCGTCTCAGCCATACCCCTCGCATCAGCGGGAAACACGATTGCCACTCGTTTTTTCTTGATCGTCATTGCCTCGGCTTTTCGAAGATCTGACCGATAGATTCAGACTGCCTAAATGTTCATGCGCATGCCGGACCGTCGCGTTCAAGTGCGCAAACTTTGGCCACCGCCCAAGGGGGGCCGTATAACCCCAGAAGAAACTTAAAGAAGCGGCTTATGAAGGAAGCACCGCGCGGTCCAATAACCCGGCCGTTGACGATGAGCGCGCTGCCCTTGATGAATGCTGTGGCTGGGATCTCACCTGCCCGCGCCGGCAGGTCCTTCTTCTCGCGGCCCGAATGCACGATGCGCCAAGCGGCGGCGCTGTAGCTATTTACTAAACCATATGCCCGATTATGCGAATCGAATGGCTGTGGATGCGAACACCAGACCGCGGCGGCCGTCCTGATCCACTCCGATCAACATTGGGTAGACTGCTCACTTCAAACCGCTTCCAATATCGCCACGTCGTTTCTCCGCCTTGTACTACGGCCGCGCGTCGACAGCATGTCATGGCGCGAGTTGGTGGCTAGGTGGGTCAAGACCCGGATCTTGCCGACCAACGCCAGATGATCGTGCATGAAGTCAATCACCCGGCGGGTGATCGCCTGCCACGCATAAGTGTGGAGGGCTGCATGGCAGTCATTAAGTGGCTGACGGCAAATGCGCCAGGATTTGCAGAACTGGAACAGGATGAGCGCGATGCAATGATGCATTTTTGCGGTCCTGTGGTCGTTCTTCGAGGAACGGGTCCTGGACCGGTCAGCCTCAGCCCGCCAAGATTATCGCGCGGTCACGTCAGTGGCATGAAGCAGGCCGTTTGCAGGAGGGGGCCTTTGCTGAGAGCCTGGCATACTTCCGGCAGCGCTATTTTGTGAACGGCGCGCCAACACACCACTACGCAGGGCTCCTGCTTCGCCCGAATGATCGTGAACCGCTTGTCCGCTCGGTACTGGGAGCTGAGACAGCGTTGCCGCCATGCTCATCATTGCCTACCGGTACCGCAACAATTTGTTGCACGGGGAGAAGTGGGCTTATCAGATCAGAGGCCAGCGGCAGTCGCGTGCTGATGCGCGCGCTCGAAGCGAATGGTGGCCTGTAGATGCTGAGCGCTCATTCGTTTTCAGTCTGATCTGATGTTTCTCGGTCCACCTTTGCGAACAATTCCCCGACGTGTTTTGCGTAGGTGGTTTTCAGGTGCTCGATCGAGGCATCGCGGTCGGGTGTATAGCCGAGCCGCTCCTCGAAGAAGCGCATGCGTGATGCGGCTTCCTCAATAATCTGACCCCAAGTCTTGACCCAGACGGTGATAGGCAGATCCTCGGGCTGGTAGAGGATGCCAGCAGGCCGCCCCGCCTGGGTGGCGCGACGGACGACGGATTTTTCGATGTCGGTGGATACGACCCACATGACCCAACGGGTATCCGTACGTTTGAATTGCTCGTCTTCGGCGATAGCCTGTGCATAGCTCTCGATCTGATTGGCTTCCTTGTCGCCAATCTTTACGGACGGTCGCTTGAGTTCCACCACAAGGTGCTCGCGCTTGGCAACGCCGGGCTGCATGATGCAGCGGGAGAACATGAGGTCTATGATCCCGTCCGTACCGTCGAGCCGCTTGACAGGATCGTCAACCTCTGTTGCCTCCCCAAGCAATTCGAGGTGCTTTCGCAAAACGGCGGTTAGGTTCTGATCATCGACCGCAAGGTGATACTGCTCACCGAACAGCCAGGCGTTGGGGGCTATAAGCCGGTGTAGCTGGGATCGCTCCTTGGTGAGCTTCTTAAGCTCTTTATCAAACACGAGCTGACGGAGGCCCTGCAGGAATTCTAGCCTGTCGGTGACGAGCTTGGCAGCTCCGATGACCTGGGAGAGCGTCGTGCGATCGAGGAGGGCAATGAGTTCCTGCCGCCGTTCGGCGGGGAGATCGAGCACTTCCGTGAGAAATCTCAGGGCCTCTTCAGGGCCGGTCTCAATGGCATGACGCAGAAGCTTCAGCTGTAGCTGCTTAGCTTTAGGTTCGGATTCCTCAAACTTTGGCAGGTAGGTGGCGACGTTGAGAGCGGCGATATTGAAAACTTGCCGTTCCTGCTCTTCAGCAGGCGTCTGAGGTTCATCGGCATAAGGATAGACATTCTCCTCCTTCCATTTTTCTACGAGGCCGCGCGCCTGCTCTTCGGCGCGCAGCCTGAAGTGATCGCGCATCGCCTTCTTGGCCGCTTCGATGATCGGCCGTGTGACACCGTCAAGCTCGCCGAGACCAAGCCCATGTTCGGCTTCAAGTAGCTTGAAAGCTTTTGATTTTAAGTATGCGCTGAACGTAAATCCTGGAGCTTGAATGCCAGGAGCCATCTCATCGAACGGAAATCCGTCTTCGTCGCAGAGGTACAATCTGCGCTCCGCAGCCACCTTCCATTCAACGATCTCGAGTTCGGCAGGATGCTCACTGCCATCGGGCAATGGAATCTGGCCTAGTGGATAGGCGGCAGCGTTTTCAACCATAATGGCAGGATCGATTGGTTGATTTTCGAGGAAGACCTTGGCGGCGGAATACTTGCGGAGATAGATGGCAAAGATCTGAGCAAGCTCGATGATGCAGCTGTCGCGCACAAGCGAAGGCAGGGCTTTGTAGATTTCTGTGATGCGGACGCGAACGCCGCGCGTCTCACCCTTCTGCGCCGGCGAAGGCTTGTCAGGTGTAATGTCGAACCTGTCCGACGTGTCGTCGATGATCGTAATCTTGAAGGTCGCGAGCTTGCCTTTGGAAGCGGGATAGCAGACGTGCCATTCGGCCACACGGCCCAGACCGAGTGCTTTGAACCTGCCGCGGCCTTCTTTCCCATGTATGACACGATTTTCGTGTTCGCTCTTGGTTGAAAGCCGCTTCCATGAGCCGCCGAGGCCGCTAAATGACTCGAGCGCGCGCTCCGGCGTCATGGCCCAGCCATTGTCGCTGACCTCGATGGCTTCCAGAATATCAAGCTTGCCAGGATGCAGGGAGATGTCGACGCGCTTGGCATCGGCGTCGAGGGCATTCCAGACAAGTTCGGCGATCGCGAGAACGGGTTTCTTGACGGCCTTCAACTTTGCGATGTGATCGGCATGCGCCGTAACGACGTGTTCCATGCGTAGTCTCAGGATGGAGGAATGTATTGGGCAGATAGTGCTATAGCCTATCTGGCAGAGAAAGGCCGGATGTAGTATTCGTAGTTGGTTTAAGTGTTGATAGACTGGCTGTTGTCGAGCTCGACAGGCTGGATGTTTCCCCGCGGGCTATACAGGTTCAAGTCAGAAGTACTCGGAGACAAGTTTGTTGACTCGCTGCTGGCGTGGGCAGTCTTGAGCGGGAAGCACTCGGAGACGAGACTTGACTCAGCGCTGGCGTTTCGAGTCTCGAGTGGGAAGAAGTGTGGTCGAGTTGCCGCTGAAGTGGCGAGCCTGTGTGACTTGGCCAATTCTTCGGCACGCCTGCTTATTGAGAGCCGGCCTAAGCAAGTCGGTGTTCCAGGCTCTGCTTTCGAAGCTCCCAATCCGGCATCATACTTTCAAGAAGTTCAAAAAACTTCGGCCCATGATTGTGATGGATACGATGGCAGAGTTCGTGCGTGATGACGTAGTCAATTTCTGGCACCGCGGCTTGAATAAGTGAACGGTTCAGGACGAGACGACCGTTAGGGCTCATGGAGCCCCAACGCTGTTTAAGTTGACGAATGATTAGCGCTTTTGGTCGGACTTGGTTCGTATGCTTGAAGCGCGCTATACAGAAGTCCATGCGTACTTCGAACCAATTGCGAGCATTTGCCTTCTGCCATTCGTGCATTAACGCCTCAACTGCGTGTTTGTCTGTTGGGTCGGGGCATAAAACCAAAATGCGGCCCGCGGTCAGCTTCACCAATTTCTTATCGGATCGGGCGATTTTTAATCGGTAACGCCTTCCGAGGTAGATGTGGGCTTCTCCAGATTGGTAAGTCCGGAACGGTGTCTTGGGATGGAACTGCCGAAAGAAATTGATTTGCCGAAATATCCACGGCGCCCGCTTGGTGAGCCGCTGCTGTATAGCGGTGTCGTTCGCCGCCTTCGGAGCAACAACCTCGACTGACATATCGGGCAGCACAGATATCTGCAAGGTTCGCCGATCGCGCCGTATCACACGATAGCGGATCGTCTTAGAGCCGTACGAGAGAGTGTGTGGGGCGGCGGTCACGTGGGAAACCTGGCTCGGGCAACGTTCATGATCATGGTTTCAAGTAGGTCGAGCTGTTCGACGCTCAGGTCTATACCCTTTTGATCGCGGACGACGTCGAAGAAGTAGTCATCAATGGCGTTCCGCATGTTGTTTTTCGCGACGTCGTTAGACCAAACGTCCACGATCAGATGTTGCCGGATGATCTCAATAACAGATAGTGATAGTTCTGCTGCGTCGGCTTTTCGCACGACATCCGCTTCGCTGGGCGCGACGAGCGGCTCCAGGATGCCAAAGAAGGCGGCAGCGTCGTCATTGCCTCTAATGGAGTCTGGCAATTTCCGGCCATGATCTTTTTCGGCGACGCGGCTTGTGATGTCGACGACGTTGTTGAGATACTCCTTCTCCGAGAGCCGATGCTCTCGGTAGGCCTGGATCGTCTCCAGAAGCATATCGGAGAACTGCTTGTAGAATGCCGGGTCTTCATCCATCCGCTCGGTGATCGTGCGCTTCGTTGCGCTCGCAATACGGTCGGCTTTCGATGCGGTCGAGATACCCGCTTCCTCAATGACCGCCTGTAGCTCGGCCCTGTTGTTGATATTGACCGGCTTTATAATGACTTCGGCTGGCATGGCGATGACGTGGTCATCGAGAAGTTTCTGGACCTTCGGCTCGTATTCCTTGATGTCCACGACCTCCTGATACCGAATTTGTACCGAACGCTTCAGCTCTGAGAACTGCTTCCAGTCGCGCTTGTACTCGGCGACCTTGGCGTCGGAGATCACTTCGTGGAGCTTGTCGGATGACAACGATATGTGAAGGCAGCGGCTGAAGGCGCGCAGCCGCTCGTAGAAGTCTTGCCGCTTCGCCTCGTCGGCCAGGAGCTGCTCGAACTGCTCCATGTCCTTCTTGTTACGGACTTCCTTGAAGACATCCCACAATTGCTCATGAAGCTGAGGGAGCCGCTTCATTTCTTCGCGGACATCGGTCAAGGCACCAGCTAAATCTTCGGCGTCGTAGCCCTCGAAGGCACTGTAGGTCGTCAGAGCCTTGTCCAACTCACCGAGCAACCCTTCGTAGTCGATGATGAACCCAAACTCCTTTTCTTGGTCATCCTCCTCAAAGAGCCGGTTTACGCGGGCTATGGCTTGCAGCAGCGTGTGTTCGCGCAGCGGCTTGCAGACGTAGAGGATCGCGTTGCGCGGCGCATCGAAACCGGTCAGGAGCTTAGAGACAACGATGAGGATTTCTGGGTCGCCGCTTCCCTTGAAGTCATCGACGATCTGCCGATTGTACTCGTCCTCCGAGTTATTGAACCGCTTCATCATCTGGCCCCAGAACTGGCGGACCAGATCCTTTGACTCCTTGTCGACCTCCTCGTTGCCTTCGTTGTCATCGGGCGCGGAGATGATGATTTCGCTCGTGACGTGACCGATTTCATCGAGCACCTGCTTGTAACGGACGGCTGCAGCCTTAGAGGGGGCGACGAGCTGCGCCTTGAACCCCGTCCCTTGCCAATGCTGGCGATAGTGCTCGGAAATATCAAACGCCTTAGCACGTATAGCTTGCCCAGTTTTGGAGAGGGCATCCATGCGCGAGAACTTGCGCTTCAGGTCTGCGCCCTGCTCTGGTGTCAAGCCCGCCGTGATCTTCTCGAACCACTTGTCGATGACCTTGCCTGTCACCTCCTGCTCGACGAGGCGGCCTTCGTAGAGAAGCGGCACGACGGCTTCGTCTGCGACGGCTTCGTCGATAGTGTACTTGTGAATCAGGCCGTCGAATGTATCGAGTGTGCTCCTCTGGGACTTCAGTTTTTTCTTCTCGTCTTTGAGCAAAGGCGTACCCGTGAAGCCCAGATAACAGGCCTTGGTCAGCATGCGGCGCATCTTCTTGGCGAAGCCGCCATAGCCGCCGTAGCGGCCCGTCTGAGTACGGTGGCTCTCATCCACGAGAACGAATATATCTGCGCTCTCGTCCGTGAAATTGGTGCCCGACAAGGCGGTCGAAAACTTATTGATAATGGTCGTGATGAGAGGGGCGCGCGCCTTAACAAGCTCCGCGAGATGCGCCCCAGAGCGCGCGCGGATCGGCTCCAGCTCGCAGGATTTGAATGTGCCCTTGATCTGCTTGTCGAGGTCGTCACGGTCGGTGACAATGATGATGCGCGGATTGGGGATGGTCTTATCGAGCGCAAGGCAGCGCCCCAGCATCACCATGGTCAGGGATTTACCAGAACCCTGCGTGTGCCAAATCACACCACCCTTGCGGACGTCGCCAATGTCGCGCTGTTTCAAGCGCGACATTGCGGCCTTGATACCGAAATACTGCTGATGACGGGCAATCTTGCGCGCACCGCCGTCGAAGATGGTGAAGCGTCGCACAATATCGAGCAACCGCTCGGGCCGGCAGAGCGCGTAGATGAGGCGGTCTTGCGCATTGACCGCGCGGTCGCCCTCGGCGGCGAGCGCATCGAAAAAGTGACGAGCAGGGGCGAAGTCGCCTGAGAAGATGGTCTTCTTCTCGGGCTCGGTCATGGGGCGATTGACGAGCTTCGCGATATTGTCGTCGCTGTCCTCCTGGTCCCGCCAGGTACTCCAGAACTTCTGCGGCGTGCCGACCGTCGCATAGCGCGCTTCGCTGCGGTTCATGGTCATAAGCAGCTGCGCGAAGTGGAATAGGTGCGGGATGTTGTCTTCGCTCTGATAGCCGATCAGCTGGCTGCCCGCCTTCTTCAGGCTCTCCGTCGGCCGCTTGTTCTCGATGACGACGAAGGGAATGCCATTGACGAAGCCGACGATGTCGCAGCGCTTGGTCTGCGCCGTTCCCGTGCGCTCGACCGACATTTCGGCCGTCACATGGAACACGTTATTCGACGGCGTCTCCCAGTCGATATGCTTGAATGAATAGCTTTTGCTGTCGCCCTCGATGGCCTTGGTGATGGTGGTGCCGAGCACGAGCAGGTCGTAGACATCCTGATTGGTGGCCTTGAGCCCCTTGATCTTGTCGGGCGTTGGTTTCAGACGGCGCAAAGCCTCGTGCGCATCCTGGAGGTCGAAGGGGTATTCCTTCCCCCGATGGCTGAAACGGTTGATCTTCAAGAGCTGATCGATGACGACCTGATCGAGCAGCACGTTGCGGGGGCGTGCCCGCAAAGCATCAGCTTCGGCCTGCGACAACGGCCTGAAGCCCATCGCCACCAGCAGCTGAATGGCGGGAATCTGCGACTGAAACTTCTCGGCAGCGTCGAAGCTCATAGCGCCCACTCCGGATGCTTGGCCTGCTGGAAGAACTTAACGGCTGGCACATCGGGCGTGCGGCCGAGTTTCTCTCGACTTCGATCAAGCCGCGCTACGAGACCGGCGTAGTAATTTTTCTCGCCTGCCCACGCCTCGGCAGCAGTCAACAGTTCAATGTGGCGGCGATAGACGTAGCAAATCGCATCAGCGACCTGGACCAGTGACGAGTGGTCGGACTTCACGGCAAAAGCCGTGTCGACGATCCCCTTCGGTGCGTTCGATCCAAACAGTCTTCTTTTTCCTCCTACCTTGGACTTGGTAGAGCCCATCGAACCAAGCGTCGGCCTTATGAATCGCTTCTGAGAGGCCAGGCATTCCGGCCTTGTTGTCGTCCATGATAACGACAGTTAGGCCCTTGCTGTTTTTCATGCACTGCATCTTCTTTTGCACGAGACAGGCTGTAAAAGTGGCACCAGCCAGCCAATGGCTGTTGGCGAAGGGATGGGCATGCCCGGCAGCGATGGCCCTGTCGAACGCCGCAAACGACATTCCAATCCCGAAGATTTTGCCACCATTATCGACAGCGAGCTTGCAGC
>OEIU01002172.1_pt1 | contig 10844 bp, 8 predicted proteins | sample 1539221 | NCBI WGS metagenome assembly OEIU01 (sample SAMN03792071, study PRJEB22550) | activated sludge metagenome | feature: wastewater treatment plant; material: activated sludge; isolation source: Wastewater treatment plant of a petroleum refinery complex | place: Argentina: Zarate | collected... | reverse complement strand
CAGCGCACCCCGCGCGGCCGCCTGCTGACCTCGCATGCCTTCCGGCACCTCGGCCTCGCCGAACCCACGCGCGATGCGGCGCAGTTCGGGCTGTTCGGCAACGGCGACGACGACTGACGGCTTCGAACCCGAGTCCCGCGGCGCCGCACTAATGCGGACATGCCGGCATGGCGCCGGCGGCTTTGCCGTGGAGTGCAGGTCATGTGTCTGATCGAAGATGCGCCGGTGCCAGCGGTGATCGCCGCGGCGCCCGAGCTTGATACCCCCGAAGCAGCCGAAGCTTGGCTGAATGCCATGCCGATCGGCGATCTCGCCTCGGTCTGGTGCGCGGCGCAGCGTATCAGCCGGCGCGACCAGACCGGCGGTGCATGGTACGCGATATTGTATTTCGACCGCCTGCCGCATAACAGGCCGGACCGTGCGCTCGACCTCGCGCTGGAAGTGCTGCGATCCGAATCCGACAAGCTCACGGTGATGCAGCTCAACGACAAATTCATGCCTTCGCTGATTTACGCGAACGGCGATGCAGTTATGGATCGAATCGAGCGCGAGGCAAAGCACAACGCAAAACTGCGCTGGCTGCTCGGCGGCGTGAATTTCGGTCCCGATGAACCATTCACGCAGCGGATCGCCCGCATTTCCGACGCGGAAGCCTGGGAAGAAGACGACATTGCCCGCAGGACGCCGGTGCATCCGCTCGAATGCGAGACGATGTCCGTGCCCGAACTCGCGCGCGCCTGGGTCGAGCAATACTCGAAATCCGACCGCGACCGCGACGACAATTTTTTCACCATGATGGATTACGAGCGCGAGCTGCGCGAGGAGGATCCCGACAAGGCCATCGACCTGATCGTGGAAATCCTGAAGATCGAAACCAATCCCGTACTGCTCTCGCTGCTCGCCGCCGGTCCGCTGGAAGACGTCATCAGCATGGAAACCATCGACCGCATCGAGCGCGAAGCGGCGCGCGACAAGCGCTTTCGCGATCTGCTCGGCGGCGTCTGGTATTACCGCGCCGGCGACCGCCTGAAGGCCCGGCTCGATGCCATCATTGCGGGTGACAGGTGGTAATGTTGCAGGAAGCCTGCTGACAAACTGCACAAACGCACCCGAATTCGGCTGCAATGCCGGCTGAGGATGAGCAGGCATCACGGAAACAACAATGTTTACGCGACGACATTTTCTCAAAGGTAGCCTTGCCCTCGGCGCCCTCGGCTTCTCCAGCACCGCCTATGGTTTCGGCGAACCGCTGCTGCGGCTTGGCGTCACCCGCTACAATTTGTCACCGCCGCAATGGCCGGCCGGTTTCAAGCTGAAGATCGCCGCCATCGCCGATCTGCACGCCTGCGATCCCTGGATGTCGCTGGAGCGCATCGGGCGTATCGTCGAACGCACCAATGCGCTCAAGCCTGATCTTGTAGTGCTGCTCGGCGACTACGTCGCCGGTCATCGCAAGGTGACGCGTCTCATTCCGGTAAACGAATGGGCGCCGGTGCTTGGCGGATTGAAGGCGCCGCTCGGCGTGCACGCGGTGCTCGGCAATCACGACTGGTGGGAAGACCGCGACGTGCAGCGGGCAGGGCACGGCCTCCCCGAGGCCGGCCACGCGCTGCAAGCCGCCGGCATCCCCGTCTACGAGAACGACGCCAAACGACTGAGCAAGGATGGCCGCCCGTTCTGGATCGCCGGCCTCGGCGATCAGCTCGCCTACATGCCGATGCGCCGCTTCCGGCCGGGACGCCGGATGGGCGTCGACGATCTCGGCGCGACGCTGGCCAGGATCAAGGACGATGCCCCCGTGATCCTGATGGCGCACGAGCCCGATATCGTCAAACGCGTACCCTCGCGCGTAGCGCTGCAATTGTCCGGGCATACCCATGGCGGCCAGGTGCGTCTCGCCGGCTGGTCGCCGATTTCACCTTCTGGTCGTGAATTGGCCTATGGCCACATCCGCCGGAATTGCGACCTCGTCGTTTCCGGCGGCCTCGGCTGCAGCATCATGCCGTTCCGCATCGGCGTGCCGCCGGAGATCGTGCTGGTGACGCTGGGCGGCGGGACTCCCGCAGTGGCGTAAACGCTACAGCTGAGCTTGCGCCGTCCGCCGATTTGCGCATAACGATTGCTTTCAAGGCGATCGAGGGCGTGCCAATTGAATTTGAATCTGTCCCAGCTCGACGGCGAGATCCGCGACGGCCGCCATCACATGCAGGTTCGCGTCTATTACGAAGACACGGATTTCTCTGACCCGCCATTGTTGTAGTATGCAGACTTGCCGATCTCTTTGCCTTTCCCGCCTTTTTCAGGGAAAAGTTGCTTCCCGAAGAGCGCGGCACTGTTCAGGTACGGCGTATATTCGTAGGGCATCCGCTTGCGGCCTGGATGCACTACAATACAGCCAATCAAGGTGCGGAAAGCGACTCGCGTTTCGGTCGCCTTCGGATTGGTCTTGAGCGCTGTGACGAGCTTCTTAACCTCCGAGCAGTAAAGCTCTCCGAACTTCGGATGGTCGAACGGGATCACGTTTCCGCTACCGTCGCCGAGCAACTGCAAGCGCGCATCAATATTTTCTCGCTCCAGGTCGCACTCATCGATCAGTTTCAGTAGCTCATCGGGCTTACGACGACTGTTCGCGATCGCGTAGGATAGGCGTTCGATCTCGGCAGTGAGTTTGCGGCGTCGACGTTCAAGCGTCTCGCGTTCGCTGCCTTTCTTTCGATCGTTCTTGCGCTCTTCTTGCCAGGCGCTCATCGCTTCCTCGATGGCCTTTGGAGAGAGCAGCTTCACATCGATGTTGCGGCAAACGTCTTTGAGTATGACGTCCATGTCAAAGCTACGGGTATGCTCGCAGGTCCCGCGTTGATGCGCGTTGGCGCATGCTGCGCGCGGGCCGCCATCGCGAGACGACTGCGCAATTCGCATGTGGCCATTGCAAACCCCACATCGAAGGGTCCCAGCAAGCGGATGTTCATTGTTGCGCGGAACTACCTCGCGACGCCGCGGCTTGCCGCTCGGTCCGAACATACGGACAGCGCGCTCGCTGCGTAGCTTTTGCGTCATATCCCATAGCTTTTGTGGAACAATCCGAAGCTCAGGCTTCATGACAATGAGGTGATGTTCCTCCGGATTGCGGCGCTTCTGCTTCTTCTGCGTCTCCGGATTGAGAATTGTTGAGCGAACGTTCCAGTGGATCACGCCGACATACAGCTCGTTGCCGAGGATGCCGCGGCCGTTACGACCACCCGTGATGCACTGATGATTCCAGATCGTGCGACCAACTTTGTTCTTGTGGCGAGTGGCGCCGGGCGTAGGCACGCCTTCGCGCGTGAGATCGGCGGCAATATTTCTGGTTGACCGACCGGCGGCGTACTCCTCGAAAATACGAAGTACGATCTTCGCCTCATTCTCGTCGATCGAACGCTCACCCGGCGCTCCAGGCGTCGGCCGATAGCCATAAGCATACGAGCCGGGAATCTTCCCGTTGACCACAGCGTTGTCGTGCCCGCGCCGAACCTTTTCGGCAAGCTGGGGCTTGTAGATCGTATTGTAGAGACTCGCGATGCTGATATCGGTAGCGGTCGCGTAAATCCCCTTCTGATCCATCAGCTCGACGCGATTAAACTCGAAAATCTGCTTTAGACGCTGGATCGTTGCCGGATCGCGCGACAGACGGTCAAAATGCTCGACGATAATCACATCAAAGTCGTGGCTCCGCACGCCGTCGAGCAGTCGCTGATAGCCGTCCCGCGCATCTTCGGTCAGACCGGACTTCGCCGCATCGACGAATTCACCGATGACATCGAGATTGTTGCGTTCGGCGACCTTACGGCAGAGCAATATTTGACCGTCAATCGAGGTCGCCTTTTGCATGTCGCTCGAATAACGGGCGTATATCACGGCTCTCTTTTTGGGTGACACCATCGTCATGTCGTTCCCCTATCGGCTGTCCCAAACCGTCTCTTCCATCCCTTGCAATTTGGCGTCCGATGGCGCGCGCCAACTCTAGCCAAATCTCCTCATTGTCGGGATTGTCCCAGCTACGAGGATGGGAAGGGTCAAGCGGTCGAATGATCGCCTTTTGCTCCCGAGACGATCGTATCCGGGCACGCATTAAAGCGCCCAACAGCTTAGTGGAAATTGCCGCGCAGCGCTATAGGCGGGCGGCAATGACGACTTGCACAGCGTGCTTCCGAAGTGCGGAAGTTAGATTGCGTCTGTTGTGACCTCCGTTTGACTCTTCGATTTTTTATCGCGCGATCATGCGATCGCTTTTTCAGCGCAAACTGTTTTATCGGCAGCGATCGCAACCCGGCAGGATGCGGGGCGCAAACAAACATAACGGTTACTTTGAAAGCGCCCACGAAACGCTCAATCCGCGCGGTTGTGACTCCAACTATGTTGGCCGCAGTGCCCATGAATGAGAATGCGAATTTCCAGGCAGTATAAAGCCCTGCGTCGAGCGTCTTCGTAGTTTCGCGAAATTGAGCGCAGGCGAACACGGCCTGGTGAAGCAACAGGACGCAAGATGCCTGCGCATGGCGGTGATGAGTAAGGAGAGTTTCGCTCGCTCTGTCGTGATCGGCTGCGGATGAAGCCTTGCCGATCCGTGGAGGGGAGAGATGGTCTCGGCCATCTCTCCCCCGCGACTACCGCCTGTGCGATGGCAGGGCCGCGCACGCGCAAGGCGGCGCATCGTTTTCACGCGCCCAATCCGTCCAATCCACCTCGCTTGTCGCGCAGCCCGGCCATGCTCGCCGATAGCCGCCCCCCTCTCTGCCGAGCGCTCACGCGCCCCCGGGAGGCATGGCGGGGGCCATGCCTCCGGCCTGCACAGAAAAAGGATTGGAACAATGGCAAGGACATCGAAGATGGCGAGGGCCGGCACGGTTGCGATGGTGGCGGAAGCAGCGGCAGACGCGGACGTTCGCAGCGTCGGAGAAACGGAAGCGGTTGCGGCGGTTGAGACCGGCGCGGAAACCGTGTCAGTCGCGGCAAACGGCGAGACGGTTCTCATCCCGCTCAACAAGCTGAAGAAGTCACCCCGCAATGCGCGCAAGACCCCGCACAGCGAGGCGGAGATCGAAGCCTATGCGGCCAGCATCGCCGCCAAGGGCATCCTGCAAAACCTCGTGGTGGAGCCTGAGCTTGACGCGGAGAAAAAGCCGACCGGCTTCTATCTCGTCACCATCGGGGAAGGCCGCAGGCTGGCGCAGTTGCTGCGCGTGAAGCGCAAGCAGATCAAGAAAACGGAGGGTATCCGCTGCGTCATCGACACGGCGAACGATCCGTTCGAAATCAGCCTTGACGAGAATGTCACGCGCACCGCCATGCACCCCGCCGACCAGTTCGAGGCCTTCCGCGAGCTTGCGGAACATCGCGGATGGGGCGCGGAGGAAATCGCGGCCCGCTTCGGCGTCACCGCGCATGTGGTGAAGCAGCGGCTTCGGCTCGGCGCGGTCAGCCCGAGGCTGATGCAAGTCTATCGTGACGGCGGCTTGACGCTCGACCAGTTGAGGGCCTTCGCCATCACCGAGGATCACGCCCGGCAGGAGCAGGTTTACGAGAACCTGTCCTATAACCGCGATCCGTCCTTCATCCGCCGCGACATCATGAAGACCCACATTCCGGCAACGGATCGGCGCGCGATCTTCATCGGTGCGGAAGTCTACACGGAAGCAGGCGGCAACATTGTCCGCGATCTGTTCACGGAGGATCGTGGCGGCTTCTATGAAGACGCCGCGCTATTGGAGCGGCTTGTCATCGAGAAACTGGAAGGCATCGCCGCGCAGGTTCAGGAGGCGGAAGGCTGGAAGTGGGTTTCGGTTCATATCGATTATCCCCACGCCCACGGCCTGCCGCGCACCTATCCGCATCCGGTGAAGCTTTCCGAGGAAGACGAAGCCGCCTGCGCTGTCGCACAGGAGGAATATGACCGCCTGTCGTCGGAGTATGAAGGCGCGGAGGAGCTTCCCGACGACGTGGACCAACGGTTCGGGGAGCTTGAAGCCGAGATCGAGCGCATCGACGCCAAGCGTCATGCTTACGATCCTGACGAGATCGCGCGCGGTGGCGTCTTTGTCGTGCTGTCGCCGGACGGAGAAGCCCGCATCGAGCGCGGTTTCATCCGTCCAGAGGACGAGAAGCCCGAAGCGGAGGAAGCCAGCGATGGCGAAACCGTCATCGATGGCGTGCGCGTCAACGGTGATGGCGAGATCATCGAGGACGGCGACGATGCAGCCGCACATAACGCCGACGACGAGGACGCAGGGGATGACGGCACGCCGCTGTCCGACCTTCTCGTCCGCGAGCTGACCACGCATCGCACCCTTGGCCTGCGGGTCGCCCTTGGCGAGCAGCCGGACATGGCCTTAATCGCCGTCACCCATGCGCTCGCCGCGCAGAGCTTCTATCGCGGCGGTGACGCCCATTGCCTCGACATCCGCACCGTCAGTCCACCCCTTGGCGGACACGCGGACGGCATCGAGGATACGGCGGCGGCAAAGGCGCTCGCGGATCGTCACGCCGGATGGGCGGCGGACATGCCGCGCGACGTGGCGGACCTGTGGGGCTTCATCACCGGGCTGGACCATGCAAGCGTCATGGCGCTGTTCGCGCATTGCGCCTCGCAGACCGTTAACGCGGTGAAAGTGCCTTGGGAGCGCAAGCCGCGCGCGCTTGAGACGGCTGACAAGCTGGCAAGCGCACTTGCGCTCGACATGACCGCGCACTGGACGCCGACGGTGCGAACCTATCTCGGCCGCGTGACGAAGGCGCTCATCCTCGATGCTGTACGAGAGGCCGTCAGCGGTGAGGCGGCGGATCGCATCGCCAGCATGAAGAAGCAGCCGATGGCAGAAGCCGCCGAGCAGCTTCTTGCCGGGACGGGATGGCTGCCGCCGCTGATGCGCACCGCGCCGGTTGCGGAAGCGTCGGGTGGGTCTGTCGAGGACATCGGCGCGACCGAGGCAAGCGAAGGCTTCCCCGAAGCCGCCGAGTGAGCCGCCGCGGCCGGGGTCGCATCGCGCGGCCCCGGCCAGCTTTCTGACATCGCTCGAGAATGTTCCGGCCGCGCCTGACCGGCGCGGCCGGAGACCTCGACCGCACGACAGCAGGACACGAGACCATGAAGACCGATGCAAAACAGCGGGCGACACTGACCCGCATGGAGACGGCGCACGCCGAGACCGCGCGCCACCTTGCCGTCATCGAGCGGCAGGTTGAAGCGCGCGCCGAACGCATGACGACGAGCAGCCGCGTCAAGGCTCGCCAGTTTGGCCGTGCCTCCGCCACCTGGAGCCGCGCCGACGAGCGCGACGTTCAGGCTAACGTCGCGGCGCTGCGCTTTGCGCGGCGCGGCGAGATCGATGCGCTGTCCCAAAAGCTGGCGCGGCAGGCCGGAGCCATCGCGGCACACTGCGTTCGCTGCCGGATCAACGAACCGGCAGGGGAGGGCGTGTCATGATGCCGCGCTTTCCCCGCACCGAAGCCCTGATCCCCGACGAACTGCTGGCCAAGCTGATCGAGAACGGCCGCACCAGCGAGGAGCGTGACGGCTTCGATCCGTTCCCGGTCGTGAAGCTGTTCACGCCTGATGGTGCCGCGACATGGCTCATCACGGAAGCCTGTCCCGAAGGCGAGGACGTTCGCCTGTTCGGCCTGTGTGACCTTGGCATGGGCAGTCCCGAACTCGGCTACCTGATGCTCAGCGAGATCGAGGACGTGCGCGGCAAGCTCGGCCTGCCGGCCGAGCGCGACCTCTATTTCAAGGCCGAACACCGGCTCAGCACCTACGTCAAGCTCGCGTGCCATGCCGGGATGATTGTCGCTTGAAATCGCGATCCGGCGCGTGGTCGTGACGCGCCGCATCGTCTCCATCATAACGGAGGCACCGACATGATCGCGCTAATCGCCGTCATCGTCATGCTGATCGGCATGATGTGTGTCCTCGCCTACACGCTGGCGATTTACGCGCTGCCCTTTATGCTCGCGCTCGCGGCGATGCGCTTCGCCTACGGCACCGGAGCTGGATGGATCGGCGCCGGTATCGTCGGCATTGTCGCTGGCGTTGCATCCTTCGGCATTCTGACCCTTCTGTTTGCCATGCTGCGCGCCCCGATCCTGCGGGTCGCATTGGCGCTCATATTCGCCACGCCTGCCGCCGTGGCGGGATATGCGCTCGTGCATGGCGTCACCGGCGAGGCCGTTCCACCGCTGGTGTGGCGGCAAATCGTCTGCCTCGCAGGGGGCGCATGTGTCGGCGTGGCCGCCGTGATACGGTTGGCAACATCCGCTAGTCCGCAATCCTGAGCCGGTTCGTTGAACGCGGAAGTTATCGGCGCACAAAATATTCCGTGCCGCCCCTGAGCGTGGGCGTCGCCCTGCGGGCCGGGCTCTATGCGCTGCTGCGGCGGCTTCCGAAGCCCCTTGCGGGTCTTCGCCTTCGGTCACGATCCTTGACGCGAAGAGAGGCGGCGGACATTCGCCGGTCGCCCCCGGCTCGCGTCAGCATCGCGTTTGGCGGTCCTAGCCAGCAGCGGAGCGGCAGACGTTCGTCAGATAGAGTTACACCCTGACCTTCGCGCTGGACCATGGTGTCGATCGAGGCCGGGAGCGAGTCGCAGCGGCTTGTGCTGGGAGGGCGCCATTACCTTTGTTGGCGTTTTCTTGCCGTGCCGAACACGATGGCGATGCGAGTGACGGGCGGATGGCCCGGACCTTTCGATTGTCGTCGATGACGGCGACATTCAGGACATCATCGTCTTGCCGTTGAGGTTCGGGTCCGTTCTTGATGGAGCCGAGATAGCCGTGTGCGGCGCGAAGCGAGAAAGTGTGCCTCCGATCGCCATCGCCAGATCGCGGTTTCCTCTGACTGTCCTTTTCAAGCCGCTCCCACGGGCGTCCTCGATTGGTTTGGTCTGACCGAAGACCGGCGACGAAAGCGTCGCCTCGATCTTGAACCTGCAACGTCCGCCGCCAGCTTTTTTCCGCCGCCTTCGGCTTTGCATCGCGAGCCAAAAAAGCTGTCGCCGGCCGCCCTCCACGTTGTTTCGGCCCCAAGGGTGCAGGCCGATCGTCCCCGGTCCGTCGACCATCATCGAGGTCGCGATGGGCGCGGCCCGACCAGCAGAAGGAAACCACGACATGGCTACGATCGGCACTTTCTCCCGCACCGAGAACGGCTACAGCGGCTCGGTCAAGACACTCACCCTCAACGTCAAGTCGGTGAAGTTCGTCGCCGCCGAAGGCGACAACGAGAAGGGTCCGGACTACCGCGTCATCGCCGCTGGAACGGAGTTCGGGGCGGCGTGGAAGAAGACGTCCGACAAGGGCAACGACTACCTCTCCGTCAAGCTCGACGACCCGTCGTTCCCGGCTCCAATCTATGCGAGCCTGGTGGAGAGCGAAAGCGAGGATCTGGCGCTCATCTGGTCGCGCCGTCGCGCCGCCGACTGAGACCGGCCACCAGCGAGGCCCCGCGCAAGCGGGGCTTCGTCATGCTCATATCCGCCACCGCAAGATAAGGAATACGGCGAGCTGCGCTCGCATTGTTCCGATCGGCTGCGGCTGAAGCCCTTGCCGATCGAGTGGGGAACCAAGGGGTCTTACCCCTTGCTCCCCGCAAATGCCGCCTGTTGCGGAGCAGGGCCGCGGCCTCGCAGAACGGCCGATCACCACGTCGGCATCACATCGTCATCCGCTCCGCTCGCCTCGCAGCCTGGCCCCCGCGCGCCGGCATGTGCCCCCTCCATCCCCGCGCGCTCACGCGCCCCCGGAAGGCATGTCGGGGGACATGCCTTCGGCATTAACGGGAAAGGACAGGACAATGAACTTCATCAGCAGCAGCCAGACCCCGCAGGCAGTGAATAGCGGTTTCCGCGTGGACATCTCGCGCGGGCAGCGGATCGGCCGTGTGTCGTCGGAATGGTTCTCTCGCCCGAACGATCAGCGTTATTTGTCGCTCACAGAGCTTTACGATGCCGTGAAGATGCGCGCGGATCGTGCGAAGACCCGCACCGTCGAAAGCCGCGCCGTTCGCGTTGAGGCGAGCAGGGACAACGCCGAGCGGCTTTCGCTGATCGTCCCCGGACAGGACCAGCCGATTTCCCCGACGCATTGGAGCTTTGGGCAGTTGTGCAGCCTTGTCGGCGCACCCGCAACCTATATGCGCCAGCTTGCCGCGCCGCTCGCAGGCATCAACTTACAGCATGGCTTGCTGTCGCATCGCGCCGAGCTTGTGAAGACGCTGGAAGCGGAAGACGGACGCATTGAACTGCGCGCCGTGACCGGACCGGACTACGGCCGCATCTGGGACCATGAGCTTGTCGCCGCCGTGATGAAGATCGCGGGCAACGGCACGGGCGATACCATGTGGAAAGTGCCGGGCGTTTTGGATTGGGCGACCATGACGCACAATCCGTTCGTGGATATCACCAAGGACACCACCACGCTTTACGCCAGCGACCGCGATGTTTTCCTTTTCCTTGTGGACGACACGCACCCCATCGAGGCCGGACGCCTGCCGAACGGCGAGCCGGATCTGTATTTCCGGGGCTTCTATTGCTGGAATAGCGAAGTCGGCAGCAAGACACTTGGTATTGCGTCTTTCTATCTCCGCGCCGTTTGCATGAACCGCAATTTGTGGGGCGTGGAAGGGTTCGAGGAAATCAGCATCCGGCACAGCAAGTTTGCCGCGCAACGCTTCGCCCAAGAGGCGGCACCGGCATTGACCAGCTTCGCCCATTCCTCGCCCGCGCCATTCGTCGACGGGATCAAGGCGGCGCGCGAACATATTGTTGCCCGCACCGATGAGGACCGCGAAACCTTCCTGCGCAAGCGCGGGTTCAGCA
>OEIU01002171.1_pt1 | contig 10844 bp, 8 predicted proteins | sample 1539221 | NCBI WGS metagenome assembly OEIU01 (sample SAMN03792071, study PRJEB22550) | activated sludge metagenome | feature: wastewater treatment plant; material: activated sludge; isolation source: Wastewater treatment plant of a petroleum refinery complex | place: Argentina: Zarate | collected... | reverse complement strand
GCCGCGACCTGAAGCATTCGCCGCTGATTTCGAGGGGTCGGGCCCAGCGGTCTTGTCGTCCCGATGCACCGCGGGAGGCTCAGCCGTGCGCGCGCCGCGGCGAGCTTTCACGGTAATCGTATTCCCTGTTTGGTTCCGGCTCTGCCGGCTTAGGCCATTCCGAGCCAATGCAAGAGCTCGTGCGGTTGCGCCAGCACCGCGTCGGCGTTCCAGTCCTGCACCGACTCGCCGCAGCCCAGATAACCCCAGGCGGCGGCCAGCGCCGGCATGCGTGCGCCGCGCCCGGCCTGTACGTCGCGCAGGTCGTCGCCGACATAGATGCAGCGCTCGGGCGCCAGCGCCAACTGGCGAGCGGCTTCGAGCAGCGGCTGCGGGTGCGGCTTGGCGAAGGCCGTGGTGTCGCCGCTGACCAGCACCGCGCAGTGCGCCCGCAGCCCCAGGCCTTCGACCACCGGCACCGAGAAGCGCGCGATCTTGTTGGTGACGATGCCCCAGCGCAGACCCTGCCGCTGCAGCGCCTGCAGCACCGGGACGATGGTCGCGAACACGCGCGTCTCGCGCAGCATGCGCGCTTCGTAGCGTGCCAGGAAGTCGCTGCGCAGCGCGTCGAAGCGCGGGTCGCCCGGAACGACGCCGAAAGCGGCATCGAGCATGCCGCGCGCGCCGCTGCCGACCATCGGCCGCAGTTGGCCGAAGGGCAACGGCGGCAGGCCGTGCGCCTGGCGCAGGTCATTGGCGGCGCCGGCGAGGTCTGGTGCGCTGTCGACCAGCGTTCCGTCCAGGTCAAAGAGAACGGCTCGGACGTCGGCCGCCCCTGCGGCACCTGGCGATGGGACTGAACTCATGCGCGGCGCCTACAGGCGAAGAGGTAGTTTACGCTGGTGTCGTCGCTGAGCCGGAAGCGGTGCGTGATCGGGTTGTATTCCATGCCGCGGCTGCTTTCCAGGTCGAGTCCGGCGTCACGACACCAGCGCGCCAGTTCACTGGGACGGATGAAGCGCGCGTATTCGTGCGTGCCTCTGGGCAGCAGGCGCAGCAGGTATTCGGCGCCGACGATGCCGAGCATAAAACTCTTGGCGTTGCGGTTCAGTGTCGAGAAGAAGACCCAGCCTCCCGGCCGCACCAGCATGCCGCAGGCCTGCACCACCGACGCGGGCTCGGGCACGTGCTCGAGCATCTCCATGCAGGTCACGATGTCGTAGGCCTGCGGCTGCTCGGCGGCCAGCGCCTCGGCGGCCACCTCGCGGTATTCGATGTTCTCGACGCCGGTTTCGAGCGCGTGCAGCCGTGCCACGCCCAGGGGTTTGGCGGCCAGGTCGATGCCCGTCACCCGAGCGGCCCGGCGCGCCATGGCTTCGGCCAGGATGCCGCCGCCACAGCCGATGTCCAGCACCTTCTTGCCGGACAAGCCGGCCAGCGAATCGATCCACTCCAGGCGCAGCGGATTCATCTCGTGCAGCGGCCGGAACTCGCTGCCCTGGTCCCACCAGCGATGCGCCAGCTCACTGAATTTGGCCAGCTCCTGCGGATCCACGTTGCCCATGCAAGCTCCTGCAACAGCGATTGAGCGCCGGGCTTCGGCGCCAAGCAGAAGATTCTGCGCGCCGGCGGCAGCCGGCAATGAAAAACCCCGCCGCAGCGGGGTTTGTACATGCAAGACCCTTGCGGGTCCGCTTGATCAGTTGGCGCGCGTACCCACCACCTCGATTTCGGTGCGGCGGTTCTTGGCGCGGCCTTCTGCCGTGCTGTTGCTGGCGATCGGCTGCTTGAAGGACTTGCCCTCGGTGTAGATGCGGTTCTTCTCGATGCCCTTGCTCACCAGGTAGTCCTTGACCGCGTTGGCACGGCGCTCGGACAGCCTCTGGTTGTAGGCCATCGTGCCGATGTTGTCGGTATGGCCGACGGCGATGATCACCTCGAGATTGATGCCCTTGGTCTTTTCGACCAGATCGTCCAGCTTGGCCTTGCCTTCGGGCTTGATCGCGTACTTGTCGAAGTCGAAGAAGGTGTCAGCCGCGTAGGTCACCTTCTGCGCAGCCGGCTTGGGCGCAGCAGCAGGTGCCGGAGCCGGAGCGGGTGCCGGAGCGGGTGCCGGCGCGGCAGCCGGGGCAGGCGCAGGCGGCGGCGGCGGCGGCTTGGCTGCGCCGTCGCAACCCGGGTAGGCGGTGGACGATCCCCAGGTGGAATCGCGCCAGCACAGTTCGTTCGTGCCGTTCATCACCGGCGTACCGTCTGCAGCGCGCCATTGCTCGGAGCCATTGGCATAACGCAGTTGCTCGGCGGTCGGGCTGGCCACCGGCTGCGCCGGCACCCCTTGCACCGCCTGAGCCCTCACCGCCAGCGGGGCAGTGAGTGCGAGCGACGCAAAAAGCACCGCCACCTGATTCAGTTTCTTCATGGTTGTCCTCTCAAGGAAAGCCGCAGTTAGCTGCGATATGTCCACACTCAAATCGTGATGAATGGTCACAAACCCCACTCGGGCGGGCACCCGCCACCGACAAATTCATTGTGCCATAGGGCGCCGGCTGAGCCGCATTTTGGCGCGTATGCCAGCGCTTGCAGCACCCGTTGTTGCGCAGGTGCTACACAGCCGCGCACTTAGAATCTCCCCTTCAGCGCCGTCGCGCGCGTCCGTCTCCGTCGAGCCGGAACCCTGATTCCCTCGGCATTGCATGACCCAATTCGCCAAAGAAACCCTGCCCATCAGCCTGGAAGAGGAGATGCGGCGGTCGTACCTCGACTACGCGATGAGCGTGATCGTCGGCCGTGCCCTGCCCGATGCGCGCGACGGCTTGAAGCCGGTGCACCGGCGGGTGCTTTATGCGATGCACGAGCTGAACAACGACTGGAACCGGCCCTACAAGAAGAGCGCGCGCATCGTCGGCGATGTCATCGGCAAATACCACCCGCACGGCGATTCGGCGGTCTACGACACCATCGTGCGCATGGCGCAGGACTTCAGCCTGCGCCATATGCTGGTCGACGGCCAAGGCAACTTCGGCAGCGTCGACGGCGACAACGCCGCGGCGATGCGCTACACCGAGATCCGTCTGGCGAAGATCGCGCACGAGATGCTGGCCGACATCGACAAGGAGACCGTCGATTTCGGCCCCAACTACGACGGCTCGGAGAAGGAGCCGCTGGTGCTGCCCACGAGGCTGCCGAACCTGCTGGTCAACGGCTCGGCCGGCATCGCCGTGGGCATGGCGACGAACATCCCACCGCACAACCTGAACGAGGTGGTCGACGCCTGCCTGCACCTGCTGAAGAACGAAGAAGCCACGCTCGAAGAGCTGATGCAGATCATCCCGGCGCCGGACTTCCCCACTGCGGGGATCATCTACGGCCTGAACGGGGTGCGCGAGGGCTACCGCAGCGGCCGCGGCAAGGTGGTGATGCGCGCGAAGTGCCACTTCGAGGACATCGACAAAGGGGCGCGCCAGGCGATCATCGTCGACGAGATCCCCTACCAGGTGAACAAGAAGACGCTGCTCGAGCGCATCGCCGAGCTCGTGCACGAGAAGAAGCTCGAAGGCATCAGCCACATCCAGGACGAGAGCGACAAGTCCGGCATGCGCGTGGTCATCGAGCTCAAGCGCGGCGAAGTGCCCGAGGTGGTGCTGAACAACCTGTACAAGCAGACGCAGCTGCAGGACACTTTCGGCATCAACATGGTGGCGCTGGTCGACGGCCAGCCGCGGCTGTGCAACCTGAAGCAGCTGCTCGACATCTTCCTCGAGCACCGGCGCGAGGTGGTGACGCGGCGCACGGTGTTCGAGCTGCGCAAGGCGCGCGAGCGCGGCCACGTGCTCGAAGGCCTGGCGGTGGCGCTGGCCAACATCGACGAGTTCATCGAGACCATCAAGACCAGCCCGACGCCGCCGGTGGCCAAGGCCGCGCTGATGAGCAAGAGCTGGGATTCGTCGATGGTGCGCGAGATGCTCGCGCGCGCCGAAGCCGATACGCCGGGCGGCCGTGCCGCCTATCGCCCCGAAGGCCTGCCCGACCACTACGGCCTGCAGCCCGGCGGCCTGTACCGCCTGTCCGACGAGCAGGCGCAGGAGATCCTGCAGATGCGCCTGCAGCGCCTGACCGGGCTGGAGCAGGACAAGATCATCGGCGAGTACAAGGAGGTCATGGCGCAGATCGCCGACCTGCTGGACATCCTGTCCAAGCCGGCGCGCGTCACTGCGATCATCACCGGCGAACTCGCGGCATTGAAGCAGGAGTTCGGCCAGACCAAGGCCGGCGCGCGGCGCAGCGTCATCGAACACAACGTGCAGGAACTCGGCACCGAGGACCTGATCACGCCCACCGACATGGTGGTCACGCTCAGCCACACCGGCTACGTGAAGAGCCAGCCGCTGGCCGAGTACCGCGCGCAGCGCCGCGGCGGGCGCGGCAAGCAGGCGGCGCAGACCAAGGACGACGACTGGATCGACCAGCTGTTCATCGCCAACACGCACGACTGGATCCTGTGCTTCAGCGACCGCGGCCGCGTCTACTGGCTCAAGGTGTGGGAAGTGCCGCAAGGCGGCCGCGCCAGCCGCGGCAAGCCGATCGTCAACATGTTCCCGCTGCAAAGCGGCGAGAAGATCACCGTCGTGCTGCCGCTGACCGGCGAGTTCCGCAGCTTCCCTGCCGACCATTACGTGTTCATGTCGACCGCGCTGGGCACGGTGAAGAAGACCGCGCTCGACGAGTTCAGCAATCCGCGCAGGGCCGGCATCATCGCCGTCGACCTGGACGAGGGCGACTACCTGATCGGCGCTGCGTTGACCGACGGCCGCCACGACGTGATGCTGTTCTCCGACGGCGGCAAGGCCGTGCGCTTCGACGAGGAAGACGTGCGCCCGATGGGCCGCCAGGCGCGCGGCGTGCGCGGCATGATGCTCGAGGAGGCGCAGAGCGTGATCGCCATGCTGGTGGCCGACCAGGACGAGGCGCAGGCCGCGGAGGACGAAGCCGCACGCGTGAGCGTGTTGTGCGCCACCGAGAACGGCTACGGCAAACGCACCTCGATCGCCGAATACACGCGTCACGGCCGCGGCACCAAGGGCATGATCGCGATCCAGCAGAGCGAGCGCAACGGCAAGGTCGTCGCTGCGACGCTGGTGCGGCCGCACGACGAGATCATGCTCATTACCGACAAGGGCGTGCTGGTGCGCACGCGCGTGGCCGAGATCCGCGAGCTGGGCCGTGCCACGCAGGGCGTGACCTTGATCGGCCTGGACGACGGCGCCAAGCTGTCCGGGCTGCAACGCATCGTCGAGAACGATGCCAATGGCGATGGCGACCACGACACCGGCGCAGCCGGAGAGGAGAAGGATTCTTGAGATCGAACAAGCTGTTGGGCGTGCTGCTGCTTTGCACTTGTGTGCTGGCACAGGCGCAGGCCCCCGTTGCCCCCGTTGCCCCCGCCTCCCCCGCGAAGAAGGAACTGGTGCAGAAGCTCCTGTCGCTGCAGCAGCCCGAGTTCGAGCAGGTGGCCCGCGGCATCGTGCAGCAACCGGCGATGCAGATCATGCAGCAGGTGGCACCGGTGCTGCAGAACCAGGTGCCGGCCGACAAGCGCGATGCCGCCGCGAAGACGATCGAAGCCGACATCCGCAAGTACGTGGACGAAACCTACCCGCTGGTGCGCGAGCGCGCGCTGAAGCTGGCGCCGAGCACCGTCGGCACGGTGCTCGAAGAGAAGTTCAGCGAGGACGAACTGAAGCAGCTGATCGCCTGGTACGAATCGCCGGTGAACCGCAAGTTTCAGCAGGCTGCCCAGGAAATCCGCGGCTCGTTCCTGCAGAAGCTCGCGCCCGAAGCGCGCAGCGTGATGGAACCCAAGCTGCAGGCGCTGGAGCCGCGCATTCGCGCGGCCCTCGGCGCGCCGCCGGCCGCCGCGCCCGACGAGGGCAAGGCCAACGGCAAGGCCGCCGCACCGAAGGCCGCCACGCCCCCGGCCCGGCCGGCGAGCAAGTAGGTGGGCGCCGCCGCGGACCACGGCGACGATGCGCTGCAGGCGCTGCGCACGCGCATCGACCAGGTCGACCGCGAACTGCTGGCGCTGCTGAACCGCCGCGCCGGGCTGGCGCAGGAAGTCGGCGAGCTGAAGCAGCGCAGCGGCGGCGCGGTATTCCGTCCGGAGCGCGAAGCGCAGGTCATCGACGGGCTGAAGGCCGCCAACCCCGGGCCGCTGCAGCCGGACAGCGTGGCGCCGATCTGGCGCGAGATCATGTCGGCCTGCCGCGCGCTCGAGCGGCGCCTGCGCGTGGCCTTCCTCGGCCCGGCCGGCACTTTCAGCGAAGCCGCGGCGCTGGGCTATTTCGGCTCGTCGATCGACGCCGTGCCCTGCACCAGCATCGACGAGGTGTTCCACCGCACCAGCGCCGGCGCCGCCGACTTCGGCGTGGTGCCGGTGGAGAACTCCACCGAAGGCGTGGTCGCGCGTTCGCTGGACCTGTTCCTGCACACGCCGCTGACCATCATCGGCGAGACCAGCCTGCTGGTGCGCCACCACCTGCTGCGGCGCGACAACACGCTGGCCGGCATCCAGGCGGTGCTGGCGCATCCGCAGGCGCTGGCGCAATGCCAGAACTGGCTCGGCCAGCACCTGCCGCAGGTCGAGCGCCGGCCGGTGCTGAGCAATGCCGAGGGCGCGCGCCTGGCGGCGCAGGACGCGTCGCTGGCGGCCATTGCCGGCACGCGCGCCGGCAGCGAATACGGGCTGCACGTGGTCGCGCCGGCGATCCAGGACGACGCGCACAACCGCACGCGCTTCGCCATCGTCGCGCATCCGCACGCGCACCCGACGCCCCACGCCAGCGGCCACGACTGCACCAGCCTGGTGGTGTCGGTGGTCAACCGTCCGGGCGCGGTACACGACATGCTGGTGCCGCTGAAGACGCACGGCGTATCGATGACGCGCTTCGAATCGCGGCCGGCGCGCTCGGGCCAGTGGGAGTACTACTTCTACGTCGACCTGGCCGGCCACCCCGACGAGGCGCCCGTCGCCGCGGCCTTGCAGGAGCTGCGCGCCGTGTGCGCCTTCTTCAAGGTGCTGGGCACCTACCCGGTCGATGTGCACTGAAGGCACGCGCCGCTGATGTTCAACCAGCTCGGCGTCATCGGCTGCGGCCTGATGGGCGGCTCGTTCGCGCTGGCGCTCAAGCGCGGCGCGCTGGTCCGACGCGTGGTCGGCTACAGCAAGTCGCCGTCGACCACCGAGCGCGCGCTGCGCATGGGCGTGATCGACGTCGTCGCCGATTCGGCGCTGCAGGCCGTGGCCGGCTCGGACATCGTGCTGCTGGCGGTGCCGGTGGCCGCGACCGAGACCACGTTGAAGGCCATCCGCCACCTGGTCGAGCCGGGCGTGCTGGTGATGGACGTGGGCAGCACCAAGCGCGACGTGGTCGATGCGGCACGGCGCGCGCTGCGCGAACGCATCGCCGGCTTCGTGCCGGCGCATCCGATCGCCGGCAAGGAAGGCTCGGGCATCCAGCACGCCGACGCGGCGCTGTACGCCGGGCGGCAGGTGATCCTGACGCCGCTGGCGCAGACCGACGCGGGGCTGGTGCAGAAGGCCACCGACGTGTGGTCGGCGATCGGCGCGCAGGTGTTGAAGATGACGCCGGAGAACCACGACGGCGCCTTCGCCGCGGTCAGCCATCTGCCGCACCTGCTGGCCTTTGCCTACTTCGGCAGCGTGCTCGGGCAGCCGGCCGGGCGCGACCTGCTGTCGCTGGCCGGGCCGGGTTTCCGCGACTTCACGCGCATCGCCGCCAGCGACCCGACCATGTGGCGCGACGTGCTGATGGCCAACCGCGAAGAGGTGCTGAAGCAGTCGCAGCGCTTCCGTCAGGCGCTGGACGCGCTCGAGCAGGTGATGCGCGCCGGCAACGGCCCGGCACTGCAGGAGTTGCTGCGCGTGGCCAGCGACGGCCGGCGCCAATGGCACATCGGCACGCCGCGCGTCCCGCCGGCGCGTTGACCGCGGCAGGCCGTGTTCGACATCCCCTTCCTCGATCTGCCGCCGCTGCGCGGCGCCTCCGGCACCGTGCGGTTGCCGGGCTCGAAGAGCATCTCCAACCGCGTGCTGCTGCTGGCCGCGCTGGCCGACGGCGAGACGCTGGTGCACGAGCCGCTCGAATCCGACGACACGCGCGTCATGCTCGATGCGCTGCGCACGCTGGGCTGCGGCGTGCAGCCCGCGGCGCGCAACGCCTTGCGCATCGCCGGCCTCGGCGGCCAGCTGCGCGTGCGCGAAGCCGCGCTGTGGCTCGGCAACGCCGGCACCGCGATGCGCCCGCTGGCCGCGGTGCTCGCCTTGCTGGCCGCGACCCAAGGCGGCCGCTTCGAGCTGAGCGGTGTCGCGCGCATGCACGAGCGGCCGATCGGCGACTTGGTCGACGCGCTGCGCGCGCTGGGCTGCGACATCGTCGACCTGGGCCAGCCCGGCTACCCGCCGCTGCGCCTGCAGGGCCGGCGCGGCGGCAGACTCGATACCGGCACGCCGATCCCGGTGCGCGGCGACGTCTCCAGCCAGTTCCTGAGCGCACTGCTGCTGGCGCTGCCGCTGGTGGCCGATGCGCAGGACATCGTCGTCGAGGTGCAGGGCGAGCTGATCTCCAAGCCCTACGTCGAGATCACGCTGCAGTTGCTGGCGCGCTTCGGCATCACGATCGCGCACGAGCAGTGGCGCCGCTTCACCGTGCCGCGCGGCAGCCGTTACCGTTCGCCCGGCGAGATCCATGTCGAGGGCGACGCCTCGTCGGCCTCGTACTTCATCGCCGCCGGCGCGATCGCCGCGCACGGCGGCGCGCCGCTGCGCATCGAAGGCGTCGGCAGCGGCTCGATCCAGGGCGACATCCGCTTCGCCGACGCGGCCCGCGCCATGGGCGCGTGCGTGCAGGAAGGCCCCGGCTGGCTGCAGGTGTCGCGCGGCGCCTGGCCGCTGCGCGCGCTGACGCTGGACTGCAACCACATGCCCGATGCCGCGATGACGCTGGCGGTGATGGCGCTGTATGCCGACGGGCCGACGCTGCTTACCAACATCGCCAGCTGGCGCGTCAAGGAAACCGACCGCATCAGCGCCATGGCCACCGAACTGCGCAAGCTGGGCGCCGCCGTTACCGAAGGCGCGGACTTCATCGAGGTGGCGCCGCCGGCGCGCTGGCAGCCGGCGTCGATCCACACCTACGACGACCACCGCATGGCGATGTGCGCGTCGCTGGCGGCCTTCAATGCGCTGGCCGGCCGCGCCGGCGCCGGCGGCCCCGGCCTGCCGCTGCGCATCGTCGACCCGCGCTGCGTCGCCAAGACCTTCCCCGACTATTTCGAGACGCTGCTCGGCGTGGTCAGCGCCGACGCACGGGACGTGCCGGTGATCACCGTCGACGGGCCGACGGCCTCGGGCAAGGGCACGCTGGCCGCGGCGCTGGCCGCGCGCCTCGGCTACCACACGCTGGACTCCGGCTCGCTGTACCGCAGCGCGGCGCTGGCGGCACTGCAGGACGGCATCGGCGGCGGCGACGAGCCGGCACTGGCGCGGCTGGCGTCGCTGCTCGATCTGCGCTTCGACGGCGCCGCGGTGCTGCTGCGCGGCCGGCCGGTCGGCGACGAACTGCGGCGCGAAGAGGTCGGCAGCCTGGCCTCGCGCATCGCCGCGCTGCCGGCGGTGCGCGAGGCGCTGCACAGCCTGCAGCTGGCCTTCAGACGCCCGCCCGGCCTGGTGGCCGACGGCCGCGACATGGGCACCGTCGTCTTCCCCGGCGCGACGCTCAAGGTGTTCCTCACGGCGAGCGCCGCGCAGCGTGCGGAGCGCCGGCATAAACAATTGATTTCAAAGGGGATTCAAGCTAACATCGCAGACCTTCATGCAGACCTTGAGGCGCGCGATGCACGCGACAGGACGCGCCGCATCGCCCCCTTGAAGCCGGCCGAAGATGCGTTGCTGCTGGACAACTCGGCGCTCACCATCGACGAATCGGTCGATGTGGTGCTGGGCTGGTGGCAGCAGCGCAGGCCCTTCGGCTGAAGCCTCAGGCTTCGGCCCCGGGCATGGAGCCCAGAGTGCACCGTCCTTCCCCGCAGTGGCCGTCAGGCCCGACGAGGGCGGTGTGATGTTCAACCCGCAACGGCAACGTTGCATGACCCCCCGGGCCGCACGCGGCGGCCCCCAGGAAGCAGCATGAACCAGACCCAAACCGCCAGCTCCGGCGGTGAATCCTTCGCCGCCCTGTTCGAAGCCTCGCTGAAGAACAGCGACATGCGCGTCGGCGAAGTCATCTCCGCCGAAGTCGTACGCATCGAACACAGCCACGTCGTCGTCAACGCCGGGCTGAAGAGCGAGTCCTACGTCCCGATCGACGAATTCAAGAACGACCAGGGCGAAGTCGAAGTCGAGGTCGGCGACTTCGTCTCGGTGGCCATCGACGCCGTCGAGAACGGCTACGGCGACACCATCCTGAGCCGCGACAAGGCCAAGCGCCTGGCCTCGTGGATGTCGCTGGAGAACTCGCTCGAATCCGGCGACTTCGTCTCCGGCACGGTCAACGGCAAGGTCAAGGGCGGCCTGACGGTGCTGGTCAACGGCATCCGCGCCTTCCTGCCCGGCAGCCTGCTCGATACGCGCCCGGTCAAGGACATGACGCCCTTCGAGGGCAAGACGCTCGAGTTCAAGGTCATCAAGCTCGACCGCAAGCGCAACAACGTGGTGCTGTCGCGCCGCGCGGTGGTCGAGGCGAGCATGGGCGAAGAGCGCGCCAAGCTGCTCGAGACGCTGAGCGAAGGCGCGATCGTGCACGGCGTGGTCAAGAACATCACCGAGTACGGCGCCTTCGTCGACCTGGGCG
>OEIU01002170.1_pt1 | contig 10845 bp, 18 predicted proteins | sample 1539221 | NCBI WGS metagenome assembly OEIU01 (sample SAMN03792071, study PRJEB22550) | activated sludge metagenome | feature: wastewater treatment plant; material: activated sludge; isolation source: Wastewater treatment plant of a petroleum refinery complex | place: Argentina: Zarate | collected... | reverse complement strand
GGGAAGCGAGGGGGGGGGGCGGGGCGGGGGGGGGGGTTGGCGTCCCGCCGGTGGCACGCGGCGCCCGCCCCCCGCCGCTACGTGACCGGCCACACGAACTCGTGGTCGACGGTGCTCGCGACCTGGCGGTGCGACCGAGTGCCCGCCTCGACGCAGTCGTTCCTCACCTGCATCGCCGGGGCCGAAGGCGGCGTGAAGCATCCCGACGTTTGGTACTCGGGCGACGCGCCCGCCGGTACGCAGTGGCGCGGGTGGCTCGGCGGGAGGTTCGCGGGCACCGACCGGGTCGTGAATCACTTTCAGACCCGGCCCTACCACGCGAGTAAGGTCGCGCCCGAGCTCGTCGGCCGCGACCGCGTGGTCACCTACGCGACGTTCCGAGTGCTCACGAACCCGGTCAACGCGGCGCGCATCGCCGTGCGGGTGGGCCCGCGTGCGTACGCGACCCTCGGCCACTGCTCGTGAGACGCACCGGCATCCGGCGGGGGACCGGCGGGCTCAACCGCTCGTCGTCCCTCGGCCGGGCACCGGCGGCGCTCAAGCTAGCGATCGAGGCGGCGGCGTCCGAAGAGGAACGGAAAGTGAAGGCGATGCGTCCCGCGTCGCCGCGCCGCGAGCACCGCGAGTGGCGCGACGCCCGAGCGAAGGTAGACCGCGAGGGGGCGTGCCGAGCGTGCGGCGCTGCCGGTCGGCTCGAGGCGGCGCACACGATCCGCCGCGAGCACGACGCGCTCATCGACCCGCAGCAGCCGAGGCTCGGGCGGTACGTCCACCCCGACGACGTCGTGCCCCTCTGCAAGCGGTGCCACGACCGCTACGACGGCCGCGCCCCCGAGCGCCTCGACCTGCTGCCGCACCTCACCCTCGCCGAGCAGGCTCGCGCCGTGTCGCACGTCGGCCTCGTGGCCGCTGCCCGGCGACTCACGTGCTCGCGTGAACTGGCCGATGGTCTAGGGGCGAACGCTTGATCGCACCCGAACGCGGGTGTAGCGTCCGCGCCACATAATCGAGCCACGAGGGAAGAGGAAACCTTGCACAAGATCATCACCCGCGCCGGCGCAGCTGCCGCCGCCCTGGCGCTGCCGTTCGCCTTCGCGGGCACGGCCTCGGCGCACACCGCCGCCGCGACCTGTCAGCCCGACGGGTCGATCAAGGTGACGCCCGACTACCGGCACCTGTCGCCCGCCGTCACCGTCGGCTCGACCACGGCCACCGTCGTGTGGTCGGACGGGTACCGCGTGACGGTCGCCCTGCCGACGAACTGCGCCGGGCCGACCCCGACCCCGGTCCCGCCCGTGCCCGAGCAGATCCCCCCGCCGGTGTTCACCCCGCCCGGCCCCACCCCGCCCGCCCCACCGACCTGCGCCGACCTCGCGCGCCAGTACCCGAAGGCGGGCAAGGCTCGCCGCATCGCGTGGGGCTGCGCCACCCCGACTACCCCGAAGGTCCGCCCCTCGACCACGACCCGCCTCGTGCGGATCGTCGCCTGCGCCGGGGAGGGCACGCGGGGTTACCGCGTGTATCGCACCCGCGTCATCACCACGAGGGGCGACGTGACCCTGCGCGACGTCACCCGTCGCTCGGTGGTGCGCGGCCCGGTCTGCCACACCCCGGCCGTCGCGGGCTAAGGGGTAGACGATGCGCCACCCCGACGACGATCGTGTGCTGTGGCCGTGGATCGGCGCGGCGTTCGCCGTGGCCGTGCTCATGTGGCTCGGCATCATCGGCGTCGGGGTGGCGGTCTCCGCCCCCGCGCCGCGCCCCGACGATCAGGCGCTCGTGCAGGCGAAGGCCGACGAGTACGCCGCATGGCTCTCGGCCACCCTGCGCGCCGATGTTCCCCGCACGACCTTCACGATCGCCCCGACGCTAGAACTCGACACGAGCGCGGCCGAGCGGTACGCCTACGCCGACGGCACCGACGCCGCCGTGAAGATCCTCCCCGACGTCGCGGCCGAGTTCACCGCGATCGCCCGCCGAGGCGTGCCCGCCGTCGCCTTCACGCGCCGCGATGGCGCGGTGCGCCTGTACGGCGTGCACGTGATCCTGCACGAACTCCTGCACCGCCCGGCGAACGTCGCCTGCTGGGGGCCGGACGAAGAGGGGATCACCGACGCCGTCACGGTAGACCTCATGGCCGCGTGGGGCGCTCGGTTCCTGCCCCGCGCCCGCGTGTTCGGAATCCCCGTGTACGAGGCCGAGGTCGCCCGCATCCGGGCCGCGAGTGCCCGCGCCACCGGCTCGCCGAACTGGCGCACCCGCGCCGCCCGGACGTGGGTCCGGCAGTTGTGGGGCGCGTCGTGCTCGGGCCGCGCCGCGATGCTCGCGCAGGCCGCGTGAGGACGCCGCGACTCGACGAAGAGGGCGTGCGCCTGTACCTCGGCGACGCCGGCGAGGTGCTCCGCGACCTGCCCACCGGCTCGGTCGACTGCGTCGTGACGAGCCCCCCCTACTTCCGCCTGCGCGACTACGGGTACGACGAGCAGATCGGCCTAGAGGACACGCCCGCCGCGTTCCTCGCCCGCCTCGTGGGCGTGTTCGATGAGGTCGCCCGAGTGCTCTCCCCGCGCGGTGTCGCGTGGGTGAACATGGGCGACTCGTACACCGGCACCGGAACGATGCCCCCCCGCCCCGATCACTCGGGCGACGTCCGCCTCGGCTACGGCGAGCAGGGCTCGGCGAGCGCACCGGCGGGCGTTCCGCGCGACACCGGCGGCAGGCCGAAAGACCTGCTCGGGATGCCGTGGCGACTCGCCTTCGCGTTGCAGGACGCGGGGTGGTGGCTACGCCGCGACGTCGTGTGGTCGAAGCCGAACCCGATGCCCGAGTCGGCGAGCGACCGCCCGACAACCGCACACGAATACGTGTTCATGCTCACCCGAGCTCCGCGCTACTGGTACGACGCCGAGGCCGTGAAAGAGCCCGTGACCGGCAACGCGCACGCGAGGGGGAACGGGGTCAACCCGAAGGCCGGCGAGAACTCGGCGGGGTCGAAGATGAACGCGAGTATGTCGGCGTCGATCGCCGGTCTCGTGGACACCCGCAACATGCGGTCGGTGTGGACCTTCCCGACCGAGCCGAACCCCGATGCCCACTTCGCCACGTTCCCCCGAGAGATGGTGCGCCGCTGCCTCTCCGCCTCGTGCCCCGAGCACGTGTGCGCCGAGTGCGGCGAGCCCCGGCGGCGCATCGTCGAGCGCCAGGAGGTCGGCGACTGGCGAGGCGACCACGAGCGCACCGACCTCGTGCACCGGCAGCGCGCCGGGCTCTCAGGGGCCGACTACTACGTGTGGACCGACTGCGGACACGACGCCTACCGCCCCGGCGTGGTGCTCGACCCGTTCGTCGGCTCGGGCACGACCGCCGTCGTCGCCCGCGCCATGCGCCGCCACGCCGTCGGCATCGACGGGTCTGCCGAGTACCTCGACATCGCGAAACGCCGCCTCGATCGAGAGCGTGCCCGAGCGTGGGTCATCCCCGGCCCGGCGCACGTGATCGACGACGGCCAGTTGAGCATGGAAGGGGTCTAGCCCGTGCCGATGCTCGACGACGGCGACGTCGTTCTCCACCTGGGCGACTGCGTCGAGGTCATGGCCGCGATGCCCGCCGCGTCGGTGGACGCCATCGTCTGCGATCCGCCCTACGGCCTCGGCTTCATGGGGAAGGAGTGGGACCGTCCGGGACAGGCAGCGCGACCGACGACGACGTCCGTCGCCAAGGCCGAGAGCCCTTTCTCTCGCAAGGCGGCGGAGTACGGCGGCGCGTCATATGGCACCGACTCGGCGACGACCGGACGCTTCTTCCAGGCGTGGTGCGAGACGTGGGCGACCGAAGCCCTCCGTGTCCTTAAGCCCGGGGGCCACATGCTCGCGTTCGGCGGAACACGCACCTTCCACCGGCTGACGTGCGCCATCGAGGACGCGGGATTCGAGATCCGCGACTGCCTTTCTTGGCCGTCGATCCGAGCCGCGATCATGGCTCGGGCGGCGCTGCCGGGCGACGCCGACGATCCCGTGATCCCCCGCTGCGAGTGCACCGGCGAGGGTGGGGTCGATCACCGGCCGCGCTGCCGCGAGTGGCACGGGTTCACGGCCGACACGTTCCGAGGCGTGGTCGTGCTCACGGTCGCGCACCTCGACCACACCCCCGAGAACTGCGACCCGGACAACCTGCGCGCCATGTGTCAGGGATGCCACAACCGATACGACGCACCTCACCGAGCCGAGTCGCGCCGGCGCAACGCCGAGCAGGCGCGCATCGACGCCGGGCAGACCACCCTCACCCCTCCCGAGGACACCCGATGAGCCACTACCACGACGTCATCACGATTGTCACCGACGACGGCCTCGTCGATGCGATCGGCGACCCCACCCGGAAGAACGGGTACCCGCCGACGATCGCCGAACTCGGCGAGCGCGTGCAGCTGCGGGCGCGCTCGACCGTGCACCGCCGCCTCGCCCGCCTTCGCCGCGAACGCCGCATCACCGGCGGCGACCGCGCCTCGGGCGGTACCCGCACGCTCTCTGTCGTCGATCCCGGCGATAACCCGTACCTGAGCGACGAGCAGCGCACCGCGCTCGAGCAGGCGATCGCCGATGTCGAGGCCGCGATCCCCGACCCGCCTCACCCCGGCGAGCATCGCTCGGCCACGTACGTGGTCGCGTACGAGCGCGGGTGGCGCGACGGGTTCCGCGCGGGGGTGCGGTCGTGATCGCGCACCTCACGCCTGCCGGCGCTCTCTACCACGGCGGGGCCGTCGGTCTGAACCTGCAGGTCGGCGACCTCATCCTGCCGCCCGAGCAGACCGGGGCCGAGAGCCTCGACGTCTACGCCTCGCCGATGGACAAGGGGACGACCCGCCTCGACCGCGTGTACATGGTCGAGGTCGAGCAACTCGCGAGCATGTGGGCGGGCGTGCGTCGCTCACCGCCCGCGCTCAAGGCGCGCCGGGGCATCGGCGGCGACGTGTTCCGCGTCGAGCCCGTCGGCCAGGTCGAGGCCGACCCCGACTACCACCCCGCCCCCGGCGAACCGTGCCTGTCGTGGCAGGCCGAGCGAGCCGTCATCGTGCAGGTCGTGCGACGTCGCGTCCCCCTGTCGTTCGGCCTCGCCCTCATCGGCGACCCCCGTCACTCGCGGTGGTCGCGGTGAGCGGCGACGTCATCGACCTGTCGCACCTCGGCGGCGCGCCTGCGCCGGTCGAGACTATGTGGCGCTGTGCAGGGTGCGGGAAGTGGTCGCACGCGAAGGCGCGCCCGCGCCACCACGAGCGTTTCGTGCAGCGCGAGCCCTACCCCGACGAGGTGCTCGTGCGCCGCGACCCCTCAACCGAGGATGGCCCGGTCGTGTGGGTCCGGTGCGGCCCGTTCGACGAGTGGACGGCGACCCGCGCATGAGCGAGCCGCAGATGATGCTCGTGCCGACCCCCGACGTGCGGCGCCCCCGCCTGCTCATCATCGGCTGCTACCTGAGCGGCGGTCCCCTCTTCCGGGGCCTGACCTGCGGGCAAAAGGGGTGGGCGGAACTCCGCCACGCCCGCCGGCACGACGAGAGCCACGAGCGACGCACCCCCTCCCGACGAAAGGCTCGACGATGACCCGCTCACCTACCGCCCGAGTGCTCGGCGATGTCGTCGCCGAGAGATTGCGGCAGGAGGCGCTCGCTAAGGCAGGCAGGTTCCCGAGCACCGCCGCGAACCCGGCGCTCGATCCGGCCTACGCCTTCGCCATCCTGTCGGAAGAGGTCGGCGAGGTCGCCCGAGCCATCGTCGAGGCCGAGTCGATGGCGGCGCTCCGCACCGAACTCGTGCAGGTCGCGGCCGTCGCGGTCGCGATGATCGAAGGGATCGACGCCCGATGACCCGCACCTGCCCGTGGGGGACGAAGCCGCAGGGCGACCACCACCCCGGCGAGCCCTGCACCCTCGCCATCGACCACCTCGGCCCCTGCGTGTCGGCATCTGAGCGACCCCGAGTCCACCGAGCCCGAGGGATCACCGGCATCGCGATCCGGTGCCCGCAGTGTGGCGCGCCGGTGGGGCAGGGCTGCGACCTGGCCGCGCCCGACGACCATCCTGCGCGCGTCCACGCGACGCGGGCAGCGGGTCGCCTCGCCATTCGCTGCCCGACCTGCGGGGCCGCTCACGGCGAGCCCTGCGAGTTCACCCCGGCCGGCCCGTCGCCCGACGTGCGGGTTGATCCGATGAGCGCGCACGTCCACGACTTCACCGGCCTCTGGTCGAACTTCGGACCACGCGGGCCGCAGGACGTCCACTATCACGTCTGCTTCGGGATGCGCTGCACGGTGATGCTCATCGGCGAGGGCCACAACTGCGACGGCGATCCCGCGAGTCACCGCGAGGGTCGTCTCGCGGATCTCGTGAAGCCGGTGAGCAAGTGACACGTGTTCGCCGCCTTCCACCCGAGCCCCGGCCACACCCGCACCCCGCCACCACGGGAGGACTAGCGCCATGCCCTCACACATGCCTCACGGTCGCCTCGCACCCGACCCCGAGCCCGGCTCGCAGTCGTTCTCGATCACCGAACGGAACCTCGCCGCGCACCGAGCGCGCCTCGCCCGCCTCAAGGCACTAGAGCGCGCGCTACCGCACGAGATCCTCGACACGCAGGTCCGGGTACGCGAGGCGGAACTGCGCCTCGGCCTGCCGCCCTCGTACGACGCGCCGGCGCACGACGCATGAGCACGGTCATGCTCGGCGACCGTGCCCGCGACACCGTCACCGGGTACGAGGGGACCATCGTGAAGGTGATGCAGGAACTCGGGTGTCGCGATCAGGTGTGCGTCGAGCGCGCCGCGCCCGGCGACGGCAAGCCTGAGCAGGAGTGGTTCGCTATCGCTCGCGTCGAGGCCGCGTCGTGATCCCGCTCGCGCACGCTCGCGTCGTCGTCGGGATGCTGCGCGCGCTGCGCGAGCACGACGACCCGTTCTCGCAGGCCGTCTACCGGGCGGCGCTGCTACTGCTCGGCGCGGTGGCCGTCGGGATGCTCGCCTGCCTGTATGTCGTCGCGTGGGCGGTGGTCGCATGACGGCCGGGCGGGAAGGGCCGAAGGCCGAAGGGCCGCAGGGCACCCCCGCATGAGCCCTCGCGCCCCGCGCGGTCCCCGCGACCCCTTGCACACCCCGCCGCCGGGCGACGGCGACGGCGGTAAGCGCATGTGCCGCGCCAGGTCGAAGAGGACCGGCCAGCCCTGCGGGAACCGAGCGATGACCGGGGCGCTCGTGTGCCGGATGCATGGCGGCTCGTCGCCGCAGGTCCGCCGCAAGGCCGAGCAGCGAAAGGCCGTGGACGTGGTGCGCCGCGAGGTGATCCGGCTCGGTGGGTCGCTCGACATCGACCCGCTCGACGCGATGCTCGAGCAGGTGCGCGAGGCGGCGGCGAACGTGGCCGCGCTGCGCTCGGCCGTCGAGAACCTCGACCCCGGCATCGGCCTCGTGAGCGCCCCCGAGTACGTGGTCGCCGACGTCGTGTCCGGGTTCGACGAAGAGGTGCGGCACGACAGGCTCACCCGCGTCGAGGGGATCTACGGGAAGGACCACACCGGCGACGGCGCGCCGCACGTGCTCGTGACCATGTACGGCCAGGAACGCGACCGCCTCGTGAAGTACGCGAAACTGTGCCTCGACGCCGGGGTCGATGAGCGGCGCATCAGGCTCGCCGAGGCGACCGGACGCGCGCTCGCCGGCGTGGTCGAGGCAGCGGTGTCGGCGGCGCTCGACTCGGTGCGACAGGCCGGGCTCGACCTCGACCCCCACGCGCTGCGGGCCGTGCTCGACAAGGCGCGGCAGTCGGCGGTCGCCGCTGCCGAGCGGTCGATGCGCGCTCTCCGCGACGTCGAGCTCGCCGAGGGCACCTCGGCGTGAGCCCCCTGCGGACCCTCAGCCCGTGGGGGTACGCGGCCGACATCGTCAACCCGCCGCCGTGGGAACCGAAAAACAGGCCCGCCCTTGAGCCGCATCAGATCCCGCCCGCGTGGCGGTGGAAGTTGTGGATACTCCTGGCCGGTCGTGGTGCCGGAAAGACCGAGGCGTGCGCCCGCTACTTCGCGAAGTGGATGCGCGAGCACCCCGGCCATCGCGGGCGCATCATCGCCCCGACCTACGCCGACGCGGTGTCGTCCTGCGTCGAGGGGCCGAGCGGCCTGCAGGCGATCGACCCCGAGATTCGGTTCATCTCCTCGGCCCCCGGCGGGTCGAAGGTCGTGTGGCCGAACGGGTCCGAGGCCGTCCTGATCGGCACGAACTCGCCGCGCGACGTCGATCGCCTGCGTGCCTCGGGCAACCGGCATATCGACTGGTGGGAAGAGATGGCGGCGAACCCGCAACTCGCGAAGGCGTGGGTACAGGCCGACTACGGCCTGCGCCTCGGGCACTACCCCCACGCGATCGCCTCGACCACCCCGCGCACCGTGGCGAAGCTCGTCGAGTTGCTCAAGAACGAGCGCACCGCCGTCACGCGGGGGACGATCTTCGACAACCCGCACCTTGAGGCCGACAAGAAAGCCGAACTCGTCGCCGACTACGAAGGCACGCGCATCGGGCGTCAGGAACTCTATGGCGAGTTGCTCGAGGACATCGAAGGCGCGTTGTGGTCGTGGGCGATGATCGAGCAGGCGTGCGGGTTGTGGATCCCCGACCCCGAGTGCACGCGCATCGGCGTCGCCATCGACCCGGCCTCGACGTCGAACGAGGATTCGGACCTCGTCGGCATCATCGGGGCGGGCCGGCGCACCGACGGCCTGGGCGTCGTGCTCGAGGACCGGTCGATACAGGGGGTGAGCCCGCACGCATGGGCGAGCAGGGCGATCCAACTGCACGACGACCTCAAGGCCGACCGCATCATCGCCGAAACGAATCAGGGCGGCGAGATGGTCGAGGCGACCGTGCAGACCGCCGCGACCTCGGGTGGCCGCGAGAGCCGCGTGCGGTACGAGGGCGTCGTCGCGAGCAGGAACAAGCGCACCCGAGCCGAGCCGAGCGCCGCCCTGTTTGAGCAGGGCCGCGTCGCCCTCAACCCCGACCTCAAAGAACTGCACGAGGAACTCACCGGATGGGACCCGGACGCGGGCGGCGACTCGCCAGGTCGCCTCGACGCGATGGTGTGGGCGCTCTCGTGGCTCAAGATCGCCCGGCCCCGGAACGGCCGGATCGCGAAGCCGATGGGGGCGGTGTCCGGCCGTCGCTCGATCGGCGCGATGGGCCGTCGCATCGGCAGGTGACGACGACCGACCGATGCCGTAGCCTGTATCCACAACCGTCCACGAGGGAAGAGGAAACCCGTGACCGATGACTACACCCCCCTTTCGTGGGGAGAACTCGACGACCTGGCGGCGACGATCGTCAACCGCACCGGCGTGCTCACCCGAGGCGAAACGCTCGCCCTGATCGAGCAGGCGCGCGCCGGCGCACCCGACGCGCCCGTCGCCCCCGACCTGATCGCCGCGACCGATCAACTCGGCGCGATCATCGCGAACGTCGCCGAGGTCTGCGGCGCGCACTACCGCGACCTGTTGTCGAAGGGCATCCCGCCGAAGGTCGCGGGGCGCATGGTCGCCGACCTGTACCGGGCGACGATCACGAACGTCGGCGAGGGGGTGGAAGGGTGAGCGCCGAGGCGCAGTGGTCGGTGTCGCTCGTGAGGCCGGTGCACCGATGATCCGCGCCGGCGCGACCCTGTACCGCCTGCAGTGGACCGACGAGCGGCGGGTGCCGAAGGCCGTTCCGGTCGAGGTGCTCTCCGCGCCCCTGCCCGGCCCCCGGTTCCGGTTCGACGTCCGCGACGAGGCTCGCTCGTGGACGCACTACGCCTACACGCTGCCCGACGATGACCCGGCGCGGGCGACCGGCGCGGTCGCAGTGACCCCGCCGGGCTCGTACCTCTTCCCGTCCGCCGCCCTCGTGCTAGACGACGCCCGCGTGAAGCTGCGGGCTCGGCTCGACGGCATCATGCGCGACGCCGCACTCGTGCGTCGCCAGGTCGAGGCGCTCGACCTCGCCCTCGCCGATCTCATCCACCTCGCAGGAGGCACCTCCCGATGATCGACCCCGACACCCGTCCCGGGGTGATCGCCGCTGCGGCGGCACGGATCGCCGACCTGGCGCGCCGCGACCTCGACACGATCTACACCGCCCGCGAGGACCTCGACACGATCTACACCGCCCGCGAGGCGACCACCCTCGCGCACGTGCACGCCGCCTGCGAGGTGTCGCGGGCGCTCGCAGCTGCGGCCGAGGCGATCGCCTACGTCGCCGACCCCGAGGCCGACCCCGGCCGGACGCACGTTGTCGTCCTGCCCGAAGGCAGCAAGGTCGTCGGCGACGTCGCGTACGCGCCGAGCATCCCGACCGAGCAGCCCGAGGGGTGGTGCACCGACTGCGAGCCCGGACCCGAGGAACACGAGCAGCATCGCGACTCGTACCTGTGCCGGTGGTGCGGCGACGACCTATCCGAACGGCCCGACCCGCCCGCGACCGAGGCGACCTGCGTCTACCGCATCGGCGGCGGCGCTCGCCCCGGCGGGTGTACGGCGACCATCCTCGCGGTGCGCCTGCCGGATGAGGCGGGCACGCTTGTCGCCTGCACTCAGGACGCCGGTCACGAGGGTCAGCACATCGGCAGCGTCGCCGAGCACGACCCGTTCTCGCACGTCGTGTGGTCGGATGGCGACCGGCGGATTCACCTGCCGACAGGATCGGTCGAGCGGGGTCCGACGGTCCCGCCAGCGGGCGTGACGACCGCGAGCGCCGAGCGCCCGACGCGCGTCGGGTTCGGCCCGTTCGACGATCAGGCCGACCCGCCCCGCCCGCCCGAGCCCCGCCCCGACGGCCT
>OEIU01002169.1_pt1 | contig 10852 bp, 9 predicted proteins | sample 1539221 | NCBI WGS metagenome assembly OEIU01 (sample SAMN03792071, study PRJEB22550) | activated sludge metagenome | feature: wastewater treatment plant; material: activated sludge; isolation source: Wastewater treatment plant of a petroleum refinery complex | place: Argentina: Zarate | collected... | reverse complement strand
GGGGGGGGGCCAATGGCCCGTCCCCGGGGGGAGGCGGGCTCCGGCCGCCCGCGGGGCGATCTGGGGGGGGTTGGGGGGCGCCTCGTCCCAGCCGAGCCGCATCTTCACGGTGACGGGCACCTGCGCCGCCGCGACGACGGCCTCGATGATGCGGAGCGCGAGGTCGGGCTCGCGCATCAGCGCGGAGCCGGCGAGGCCGCCTGTCACCTTCTTGGCGGGACAGCCGAGATTGATGTCGATGACGCTCGCCCCGGCGCCCTGCGCAAGGCGCGCCGCTTCCGCCATCCAGGCCGGGTTGCGGCCCGCGAGCTGGACGATGTGGGGGAGAACCCCCTCCCCTTCCGAGCGCAGCCGCGCTTCTTCCTCTCCCCGCACGAGCCCCTGCGCGGCCACCATCTCGGAAACGACGAAATCCGCGCCGAACCGGATCGCGATACGCCTGAAGGCGACGTCGGTGATGCCCGACATCGGGGCGAGCATCACGGGAATGCGTCGCTCGGGAGGGGCATGACTGCCTAATAATTCATCAAATGCCATGTTGCCCGATCAATAATCAATCGCGGTCGCATCCTCAATGGGGCATCTTTGCTGCGGCCTCGGCGGCCATTATGAGCCCGATCATGACATCGCCGGGACAGGACGCGGAACGGGCTGTGGACGTCGTCGCCATCATCGTGGCGGCCGGCCGCGGCAGCCTCGCGGGCGAAGGGCCCCCCAAGCAGTTCAGGGCCGTGGCGGGACGGCCCCTGCTGGCGCGGACGCTCGACACCGCCCTCGCCCATCCGCGGATCGACGCCGTCCTCTGCGCCATCCCTCCCCACGACCGGGATCTCTACGAGAGCGCAGTCGCCGACCTGCTCGGCCATCCGCGGCTCCTCGCCCCGGTCGAGGGCGGGGCGACGCGGCAGGATTCGGTGCGCCATGCGCTCGAAGCCGTCGCGGCGCGGGCCCTCGCCCCGCGGCTCTGCCTGATCCACGACGCCGCGCGGATCTTCGCCGATGCCCGCCTGTTCGATCGCGCCATAGAGGCCGGCCTCGCCCACGGCGCCGGCGTCCCAGGCATCGCGGTGACCGATACGATCAAGAGCGTCGGCCGGGAGGGCGAAATCCTCGGTACCGTCGAGCGAAGCGGGCTGCGCGCCGTGCAGACGCCCCAGGTCTTCGGTTTTGCGTCCCTTCTCGACGCCCACCGCAAAGCTGCGGCGGCGGGGCTGCACGATTTCACCGATGACGGCAGCCTCGCCGAATGGGCGAGGCTGCCGGTCCGAATCTTCGAAGGCGATCCCGCGAATATGAAAGTCACCCATCCTTCCGACCTCGCCGAAGCCGAGCGCCGGCTCGGTGCGCCCCTGGTTGCGCGGCTCGCGACCGGGTTCGACGTGCATGTCTTCGGAGAAGGCGACCATGTCTGGCTCGGCGGCGTCGCGGTGCCGCACGAGCGTGGCGTCGTCGCCCATTCGGACGGGGATGTCGTGCTTCACGCCTTGACCGACGCGCTGCTCGGGACGCTGGCCGATGGCGATATCGGGACGCATTTTCCGCCGAGCGACCCGCAATGGCGCGGAGCCTCGTCCGACCGTTTCCTGGCTTTCGCGGCCGCGAAGGTCCGGGAGGCGGGCGGTATCGTCGATCACCTGGATGCGACGATCCTGTGCGAGAGGCCCAAGGTCGGCCCCCATCGCGACGCGATGCGCGCCCGCATCGCGGAGATCGCGCAGGTGCCGCTTTCGGCCGTCTCGATCAAGGCGACCACCACCGAGAAGCTCGGCTTCACGGGGCGCGGCGAGGGAATCGCGGCCCAGGCCGCCGCGACGGTGCGTCTGCCCGAGGCTCGTTAGGAGTTCCCCACGATGGACGCCCCTGCCCTGCTCGACGCCTACCGCGCCCGCGGCTGGAAGATCGCGACGGCCGAATCCTGCACGGGCGGCCTCGTCGCCGGCCGCCTCACGGATGTCGCCGGCTCTTCGGACGTCGTCGATCGCGGCTTCGTGACCTATTCCAACGAGGCGAAGGTGCAGATGCTCGGCGTCGATGCGGCGCTGATCGCCGCGCACGGCGCAGTCAGCGAGCCCGTCGCGCGGGCGATGGCGAAGGGGGCCCTCGCCCATTCGCCGGCCGATGTCGCGGTGGCGATCACCGGCGTCGCCGGGCCCGGCGGCGGCAGCGCGGCGAAGCCGGTCGGGCTGGTCCATTTCGGCCTCGCGCGCCGGGACGCGGCGACGCGCCACGTCGAGCGCCGCTACGGCGATCTCGGCCGCGCGGAGATCAGGGAGAAGGCGGTCGCCGACGCGCTCGGCCTGCTGGCGGCCGCCCTTGACGAGTGAGCCTCAGGTCGCCGGCTGCGCCCGGCCATAGACGAGATCGGCCCGGCTCTCGAAAGCCGCCGTGAACATCCTGAAGGCGCGCTCGAACATCGCGCCCATCAGCATGCCGAGGGAGCGGGAGCGGAACTCGTAGTCGATCGAGAACCGGATATCGGAGCCGCCTTCGGCGGGCCTGAACTCCCACCTGTTCTCCAGGTACTTGAAGGGGCCGTCGATATAGCTGACGTGGATGTCGAGCGTGTTCCGGTCGGTCGTGACCTTCGTCGTGAAGCGCTCCGAGATCGCCCTGTAGCCGACGCTCATCTCGGCGACGAGCGTTTCCCTCCCCTCCCCCGCCGGCAGCCGGCGCAGAATGCGCAGGCCCGTGCAGAGCGGCAGGAATTCCGGGTAGCGCTCCACATCCGCCACGAGGGCGAACATATTCTCCGCCGAATGCGGGACGCGCCGCGTGGTCCGAAAGGACGGCATGGCGCGCCGGGATCAGGGCCGGGCCGCCGCCGCCGCGAGATCGGCCTCGCGCTTCGCCCGGAGCCGGGCGAAATCCTCCCCGGCATGGTGGGAGGAGCGGGTGAGCGGCGTCGCCGAGACGAGGTGGAAGCCCTTGGCATAGGCCGCGGTCTCGAGGCTCTTGAACTCGTCGGGCGGCAGGAAGCGGAGGACCGGATGGTGCTTGCGCGTCGGTTGCAGATACTGGCCGACGGTCAGGAAATCGACCTCGGCGGAGCGCAGGTCGTCCATGAGCTGGAGCACTTCGTTCCGCTCCTCGCCGAGCCCGACCATGATGCCGGATTTCGTGAAGATGGACGGATCGAGTTCCTTGACCCGCTGGAGGAGGCGGATGGAGTGGAAATAGCGGGCGCCCGGCCGGACGGTCAGGTATTTCGACGGCACGGTCTCCAGGTTGTGGTTGAAGACGTCGGGCTTCGCCTCGACCACCACCTCCAGCGCCCCCTTCTTGCGCAGGAAGTCGGGCGTCAGGATCTCGATCGTCGTTGCCGGGGAGCGCTCGCGGATCGCGCCGATCACGCGGGCGAAATGAAGGGCGCCCCCGTCCGGGAGGTCGTCGCGATCGACCGAGGTGACGACGACGTGATGGAGGCCGAGCTTGGCGACGGCATCGGCCACCTTCATCGGCTCGTCCTGGTCGAGCGCGTCGGGGAGACCCGTGCGCACGTTGCAGAACGCGCAGGCCCGCGTGCAGGTATCCCCCATGATCATGAAGGTGGCGTGCTTCTTCTCCCAGCACTCGCCGATATTGGGGCAGCCCGCCTCCTCGCAGACCGTGACCAGCTTGTTCGCCTTGACGATCTTTTGGGTCTCGGCCCAGGCGGGCGATCCGGGCGCCTTGACCCGGATCCAATCAGGCTTGCGGGCGACGGGCTGGTCCGGGCGGTGCGCCTTCTCGGGATGGCGCGGCCGCCGGTCCTGGTTCAGGAGGTCGAGAACGAGGGCCATGGCGAACTCTGGCCGCAGGATCGCGGCTCCCGCTGGTATAGGCCGGACAGGGCTGCCCCGCCAATACGGAATAGCTGCCTAGACGTGGATGACGCGCCCGTAAGCGTCCAAGACGCTTTCGTGCATCATCTCCGACAGCGTCGGATGCGGGAAGACGGTGTGCATCAGCTCCTCTTCCGTCGTCTCGAGGTTCATCGCGACCACGTAGCCCTGGATCAGCTCCGTCACCTCCGCGCCGACCATGTGAGCCCCGAGGAGCTGTCCGGTCTTCGCGTCGAAGATCGTCTTGATGAGGCCCTCCGCCTCGCCGAGCGCGATGGCCTTGCCGTTCCCGTTGAAGGGAAAGCGGCCGACCTTGACCGCCCTGCCCTGCTCCTTCGCCTTGGCCTCCGTCAGGCCGACCGAGGCGATCTGCGGCTGGCAATAGGTGCAGCCCGGGATCATGGCCTTGTCCATGGGATGGGTGTGCAGGCCCTTGATGGTCTCGACGCAGATGACGCCCTCGTGCTCGGCCTTGTGGGCGAGCATCGGGGGGCCGGCGACGTCGCCGATGGCGTAGATGCCCGGCACGCCCGTGCGCCCGAGCCCGTCGGTGACGCCGACGCCCCGCTTGATCTTCACGCCGAGCTTCTCGAGGCCGAGATTCTCGGTGTTGCAGACGACGCCGACCGCCGAGATCAGCCGTTCGGCGGTGATCTCCTGCGTCTTGCCGCCGGCCTCGATCGTCGCGGTGACGGAATTGGCGCCCTTCGTGACCTTGGCGACCTTGGCTCCCGTCAGGATCTTCATGCCCTGCTTCTCGAAGCGCTTGCGGGCATGGGCGGCGATCTCGGCATCCTCGACCGGCAGGATCTGCGGCAGCAGCTCGACGACCGTCACCTCGGCACCCATCGTGCGATAGAAGGAGGCGAACTCGATGCCGATCGCCCCGGATCCCATCACGAGCAGCGATTTCGGCATCGTCTCGGGGACCATGGCCTCGTAATAGGTCCAGATCAGCTTCTTGTCGGGCTCGATGCCGGGCAGGACGCGCGGCCTGGCGCCGGTCGCCACAATGATATGCTTCGCTTGGTAGGTGCCCGGCCCCTTCACGCCCTTCGGCGCTTCGGCGCGCTTGCTTTCGGCGACCAGGACCTCGCCGGCCTTGGGGATCGACGCCTCGCCCCAGATGACGTCCACCTTGTTCTTCTTCAGCAGGAAGCCGACGCCGCCGTTGAGCTGCTTCGAGACGCCGCGCGAGCGCTTGACGACGGCGGCCGTGTCGACGCTCACCTTGCCTTCGAGCTTCAGGCCGTAATCGCCGGGATGCTGCATGTAGTGATAGATCTCGGCCGAGCGCAGCAGCGCCTTGGTCGGGATGCAGCCCCAGTTGAGGCAGATGCCGCCGAGATGCTCCCGGTCCACCACGGCCGTCTTGAAGCCGAGCTGCGCCGCCCGGATGGCCGTCACGTAGCCGCCGGGCCCGGCCCCGATGACGATGATGTCGTAGCCCTCGGCCATGCTCGCTTCCCCTCCGTCCGGCGCCGCTTGCGCTTGATGCCCATGAAGTCCTCCCGAAGCGAACGGTCAAGCCCGGCCGGACGTCCTCTCGCGGCCCGGCGGCGTCTCGGCTAAGAGGCCCCATGGACATCCCGTTGACCCGCCGGGGGGCCTTTGCCGGTCTCGTCGCGACCCTCGTGCCCCTGCATCGCGGCCGGGCCGAAGAGCCCGTGCGCGTGCTCGAGGCCGGCCCTCTCGCGGCCCGGATCGATCCTGCGCTGGAGGCGAAGGCCGAGCTGTGGGTCTTCGACGGCGACGCGACGCCTCCCGTGGTTCGGCTCCGTCACGGGGAGGAGCTTCGGCTCCGGCTTCGAAACCGCCTCGCCAAGCCTCTCTCGCTGCATTGGCACGGCGTGCGCGGACCCGCGGCGCAGGATGGGGTCGCGGGCGTTTCCCAGCCGCCCGTCGCGCCCGGCGGCGAGTTCGAATACCGGCTGACGCCCCCCGATCCAGGCACCTACCTGATCCGTCCCCTCGCCCCCGGCGGGGCAAGCGAACTCGCCGGACGCGGCCTGTCGGGGCTCCTGATCGTCGAGGAGCGTGCGCCGCCGGCGGTCGATGCGGAATTCGCGCTCCTCGTCCGCGACTGGCGCCTCGAACCCTCGGGCGCGCTCGCGCCTTTCGGGCGCCGGGAGGATGCGGCGTTCGGCGGCCGGCTCGGGAACCGCCTCGCGGCCGATGGCGGCCTCGCGCCCCGGAAGGTGACCCTGCCAGCGGGAGCGCGGGTGCGGCTGCGTCTTGCCAACGGGAGCAATGCCCGGATCATGCGGGTGCGCTTCGACGGGATGAAAGCCTATGTCGGAGCCGTCGACGGCCAGCCGACCGACACCTTCGAGCCCCTGCGCTCGAACCTGCCTTTCGCGCCCGGCACGCGCTACGACATCTTCTTCGACGTCCCGAGCGAGGCCGGCGCCACGGCCTCGGTCACGGCGCTGATCGGCCCGGGCCTGCCGATCGTCGAATTCACGGCGGGCGACCGGAAGGCGGCCGAACGGCCGGAGGTCGTCGCGCTGCCGGCGAATGCGGCGCTTCCGCCGGAAATCAAGCTTCAGAATGCGCTCCGGCCCGAACTGACCATCACGGGCGGGGCGGTGATCGGCGCGGACGGACAGCCCGTCTATCCGGGAGATCCGGCTCGGATCTGGGCGGTCAACGGACAACCGGGCTCGGCCGGCGCGCCGCCCCTGTTCACCGCCCGCCGGGGACAGCCGGTCGTCGTCGCCGTCACCAACAAGACGGGCTTCGTGCAGCCCGTTCACCTGCACGGCCACGTCTTCCGGCTGCTCCATCCGCTGGACGACGGTTGGGAGCCCTATTGGCTCGACACGATGCAGGTCCCGGAGGGACGCACCCTCCACATCGCCTTCATGGCCGACAATCCGGGACGCTGGACCTTCAGCTCCACGGTGCTGGAGCGGTTCGATACCGGATTATGGGCGACCTTTCAGGTCGCGTGATCGAGGCATCCGTCCCGGCACCGCCCTTTCACAGCCTCTTCGGAGGATCGATCAGGGCGAGATGCCGCGCCGTGCGGGCGGTCTCGACAACGTAAAGCATCCCGAAGACGATCGCGGCGAAGATCACCAGCATGTCGTAGGGCGTGAAGCCGGCCTTGCCGATCTCGAAAAACGTGCCGCCCCAGAGCCACATGGCCGTGTTCATGGCGACGAGGCAGATGCGCAGCTCGGTCGGGCCGAGCGCCAGGAACGAAAGCTGGAACACGCCCTCGGCCTGCTGCTTGAGGAGAACGTGGACCGTCATCAGGAGGTAGCCGGCGAGCGCCGCCATGGCGACGTCCATGCGGACGTACAGGCTGCACCCGAGACCCAGCATGATGATGCTGTTCCCGAGCGAATCGATGGAATGATCGAGGAAATGGCCGAAGAGGGGCCGCTCGGTTCCCCGTGCCCGCGCGAGGCTTCCGTCCATGGAATCGCCGAACCAGTGCAACGCGAGGCCAAAGCTCGCGAGCCAGAGAAAGCCCGGCGACGACCGGCTCTCCACATAGCCCGCCAGCACGATGAGAGCCCCGACCATTCCCACGGCCGAAAGTTGATTCGAGGAGACGAAGGCAGGCGTCCTGGCGCATAGCCAGTTCAGGAGACGACGCTCCTGGAGGGCGACGATGTTCGCCTGAATTCGCAACCGGATCGATCCTCATTCTCGATTCGGAGGCTTTCTAGGCTCTTTGCCGTTTCGGGACTATGTCGTTTCCCGTCCTGCCTCATATGCGAGGTCACGCAGGATCTCGGGCAGCAATTCGGGCAGGTCTTCGGAGATCAGGCCCGGCCCGAACCGCGTCGCGGCCGCGGCATGCATCCAGACGGCGGCGGACGCCGCCTCGAAGGCGGGCATTCCCTGCGCGAGCAGGCCCGCAATGACGCCGGCAAGAACATCGCCGCTGCCGGCCGTCGCCAGGTAGGGCGAGCCGTTCTCGTTGATCGCCGCGCGCCCGTCCGGCGCCGCAATGACAGTGTCGGGTCCCTTGAGCACCACGGTCGCTCCGGCGAAAGCGGCCGCCTTGGGCGCCCGGACGAGCCGCGAGGGCTCGGCGGCGGGATCCGATCCGAGGGTCGCATCTCCCCGGAACAATCGCGCGAATTCTCCCTCGTGCGGCGTCAGGACCACAGGGCTCTCCCGCCCGGCGCCGGTCAGGTCCGCGAGCGCCCGCGCCTCGCCGGCGAAGCTCGTCAGGGCGTCGGCGTCCAGCACCGTCGCCCGGTCCGCCTCGAGCGCCGCCTCGACCCAGCGCCGCGAAACCTCGCCGACCCCGAGCGCCGGCCCAAGAGCGACCGCGTTGAAGCGATCGTCCGTGAGCAGGTCGGACAATTCGTCCGGCTCGTCGCAGACCCGCAGCATGATTGCGGTGAGATGCGCGGCGTTCACGGAGAGCGCCCGCGCCGAGGTCACGAGGGTCACGAGCCCGGCACCCGCCCTCAGCGCCCCGCGCGCGGCGAGGCGCGCCGCGCCGGTATGGGCAGGCCCCCCGGACAGGACCACCGCGTGGCCGCGGTCGTATTTGTGGCCAAGAAGCCCGATCCTGGGCAGGGAAGCGAGCCAGAGCGCAGGCGCGTTCGCCACCGTCGCGACGCCGGGCCCGCGCGCGATCCCGGCGGGAATTCCGATATCCGCGACCTCGACACGCCCCGCATGCAGCCGCCCCGGATAGAGGAGGTGGCCGGGCTTGCGGGCGGCCAGCGCGACCGTCCAGCCCGCCTTGATCGCAACTCCGCGCACGAGGCCGCTATCGGCGTCGATCCCGCTCGGGATGTCGATCGACAGGACGTCCGTTCCGCTCGCATCGACCCGGCCGACCAGATCCGCGACCGCCCCCTCCAGGTCCCGGCCGAGGCCGGTGCCGAAGAGGGCGTCGACGACGAGCGCCGCGGCGCCCGGATCGGCTGCCTCCAGGGACAGGACGGCGCCGGTCCATTCGCCGGCGGCGATGGCGGCATCGCCGCCCGGCCGTCCGGGCGTCGCGGCCACCTGCACCGCCCGCCCCTCCGCGGCGAGGAGAGTTGCCACGACATAGCCGTCCCCCCCGTTATTGCCCGGCCCGCACAGGACGAGAATCGGACGAGGGGAGCGCCATCGCGGCTCTGCCAGGATGCGCCCGGCGATCGCCTGCCCCGCCCGGCGCATCAGCGTGATGCCGGGGGTGCCCGCCGCGATCGTCTCCTGGTCCCAGCGCCGGATTTCTGCCGAAACCGGAAGCAGCTCACCTTTCATGCGGCCTGTCTCCTCGATCGAAATCCGTCGATTTGCTCATAAATGAGGCAAAGCGACCATGTTTTCGGCGGCGTCTGCCGCCTTGCGAGCCTGATTCCAGATGGCGGCCCCTCGGCCGTGATGATAAGGCTCGGAGAAGCTTCTGAAACTGCGGCACCGAGCGCGGGGCGAAATGAAGAAGATCGAAGCCATTATCAAGCCGTTCAAGCTCGACGAAGTGAAGGAGGCCCTCCAGGATGTCGGCCTCCAGGGCATTACCGTGGTCGAGGCGAAGGGGTTCGGGCGCCAGAAAGGCCATACGGAACTCTATCGCGGGGCCGAATACGTCGTCGATTTCCTGCCCAAGGTGAAGCTGGAGATCGTTCTCGCGGACGACCTCGTGGACCGCGCCGTCGAGGCCATCCGCAAGGCGGCCCAGACCGGCCGCATCGGCGATGGCAAGATTTTTGTATCGAGCGTCGAGGAAGCCATCCGCATCCGCACCGGGGAGACGGGCGGCGACGCCATCTGATTTTTTCCACGATCGAGCCGAAACAGGCCCGGCAGCTTGCCGGGCTTTGCTGTGAAAGAGGACCAGCGCACAATGAAAACGGCCAAGGACGTCCTGAAAGCGATCAAGGACAACGACATCAAGTATGTCGACCTGCGGTTCACCGATCCGCGGGGCAAGTGGCAGCACGTCACCTTCGACCAGACGCTCGTGGACGAGGATCTCTTCGCCGAGGGCACGATGTTCGACGGCTCCTCCATCGCCGGCTGGAAGGCGATCAACGAATCCGACATGATCCTGATGCCCGACCCGGCCACGGCGCAGATGGACCCCTTCTTCGCCGCCCCGACCCTGTCCATCGTCTGCGACATCCTCGAGCCCTCCACCGGCGAGCCCTATGACCGCGACCCGCGCGGCATCGCCAAGAAGGCCGAAGCCTATATGAAGTCGATCGGCGTCGGCGACACGACCTATTTCGGCCCCGAGGCCGAGTTCTTCATCTTCGACGACGTCAAGTTCATGGCCGACCCGTACAATACGGGCTTCAAGCTCGACGATGTCGAGCTGCCGACCAACGGCGACACGGATTACGAAGGCGGCAATATGGGCCACCGCATCCAGATGAAGGCCGGGTATTTCCCCGTTCCGCCGCTGGATTCGGCCCAGGACATGCGCGGCGAGATGCTGGCCGCGATGCAGTCGATGGGCGTCAAGGTCGAGAAGCACCACCACGAGGTGGCCTCCGCCCAGCACGAGCTCGGCGTGAAGTTCGACACGCTCGTCACGATCGCCGACCAGATGCAGATCTATAAGTACTGCATCCACAACGTGGCCCAGAGCTACGGCAAGACGGCGACCTTCATGCCCAAGCCCGTCTACGGCGACAACGGCTCGGGCATGCATGTCCACCAGTCGATCTGGAAGAGCGGCAAGCCCGTCTTCGCCGGCAACAAATATGCCGATCTCAGCCAGGAGGCCCTCTGGTATATCGGCGGCATCATCAAGCACGCCAAGGCGCTGAACGCCTTCACGAATCCCTCGACGAACTCCTACAAGCGCCTCGTGCCGGGCTACGAGGCGCCGGTGCTGCTCGCCTATTCGGCCCGCAACCGCTCGGCCTCCTGCCGCATCCCGTGGACGCAGAACCCGAAGGCCAAGCGCGTCGAGGTCCGCTTCCCCGACCCGACCGCGAATCCCTATCTCGCCTTCTCGGCGATGCTGATGGCGGGCCTCGACGGCATCAAGAACAAGATCGATCCCGGCCCGGCGATGGACAAGGACCTCTACGACCTGCCGCCGAAGGAGCTGAAGAAGA
>OEIU01002168.1_pt1 | contig 10855 bp, 8 predicted proteins | sample 1539221 | NCBI WGS metagenome assembly OEIU01 (sample SAMN03792071, study PRJEB22550) | activated sludge metagenome | feature: wastewater treatment plant; material: activated sludge; isolation source: Wastewater treatment plant of a petroleum refinery complex | place: Argentina: Zarate | collected... | reverse complement strand
CGACGTTGCCGATCCGTTTGAACAGCTCGCACGAGATGTGCAGCGTCGTGCCGCTGCCTGCCGATGCGTAGCTGAGCTTGCCCGGCTGCTGGCGGGCCAGCGTCACCAGGTCCTGCACCGTCTGCACCGGCATGCTGGCATTGACGACCAGCAGGTTCGGCACGATCGCGACCGGCGCCACCGGCGCGAAGTCCTTCAGCGTGTCGTACGGCAGCTTCTTGTACAGGGCGGCATTGATGCCGTGGGTGCTGACCGCGCCCCAGCCGAGCGTCAGGCCGTCCGGCTGCGCCTTGGCGACCGCGTCGGTGCCGATGATGCCGCCGGCGCCGGGGCGGTTCTCGACGGTGACGGGCTGGCCCCAGGGGGGGCTAAGATGCTGCGCGGTCATCCGGGCCAAGGTATCGGTCGTGCCGCCGGGCGGAAACGGCACGATGAACTTCACCGGCCGGGCCGGATAGCTCTGTGCGGTCGCCATCGTCGGCAGGCAGGCGGCCAGGCCGGCCAGGGCCAGCGCGATCAGGGTGCGGCGGCGCCGGGCGTCGCGGCGGCCGATCGAAGAAGGGCCGATCGAAGAAGGATCGATGCGGGAGGGGTCGATCCGGGGCGCCCGGACTGAATCGATCGGGAATTCCATCGTCACTTCTCCTTTGGTTGCCGTGCGCGGTCTTCGAAACGCCTGACCGCTTCTTCGTGCTCGTCGGTGTGCAGCGCGAGCGCCTGCATGCCGGCGGCCATGTCCAGGTAGGTCGGAAAGTCGGTGCGGTCGGCCGCGCGCAGCAGCCCCTTGGTCATCCGCAGCGCCGGCCCGGAGTTCGCGGCGATCCGCGCCGCCAGCGCCCTGGCCTCGGGCATCAGCCGGTCGGGCGGCACGACCCGCGACACCAGCCCGCAGGCCAGCGCGGCCTGCGCATCGAGCACGTCGCCGGTCAGACACATCTCCGCCGCTCGCGAGGCGCCGAGGATCCGCGTCAGCAGCCAGGCGCCGCCGATCGCCGGCACGATGCCGAGCTTCACGAAGTTCGCCGCGAAGCGGGCGTGCTCCGATGCGATCCGGATGTCGCACAGGCAGGCGAGATCGCAGCCGCCGCCGATCGCCGGGCCGTTGACGGCGGCGATCGTCGGCACCTGGAGCGCATGCAGCGCCAAGCTCAGCCGCTGCACGCCGTTGCGCAGCTTCTCGCTGACCGCCGCGCCCGCCTTGCGATCCTTCCAGTCCTCGCGCATCGCCTTCAGGCTGCCGCCGGACGAGAACGCCGGCCCGGCGCCGGTGATCACCACCGCGCGGACCGCCGGGTCGGCGGCGATCCGCGTGCAGGCGGCGACGAATTCGTCGACCGCGGTGTTGCCGCTCAGCGGATTGCGCATCGCCGGGTCGTTCATCGTCAGCACGACCACCGGGCCGTCGGTCTCGTAGTCGAGGAATGGTTTCATCGCTTCGCCTTCGCGCCTTCCTCCGCGCTTTCGTTCGCGCTTTCGTTCGTCTTCGCAGCCTTCGTCTTCGCCACCACCTGCGCGCGGATCTCCTCGTCGTGCTCGCCGAGCCCGGGTGCGGGCCGCCGGATCGTTCCGGGCGTGCGTGAGAAGCCGACCGGGATGCCGAGGCCGCGGATCTCGCCCTCGTGCGGATGACGCATCGTATGGAAGAAGCCCACCGCGCGCAGGTGCGGGTCGTCCAGCAGATCCTCCGGCGACATCACCGGCGTGAACGGAATGTCGCCTTCGGACAGCAGCTCGACCCACTCTCGCGTGGTGCGGCTGGCGACCAGCTCGGCCAGCACGCCGTAGACCTCGTCGACGTTGCGGGCGCGGGCCGATGCATCGCTGAAGTGCGGGTGCTCGGCGAGATCGGCGCGGCCGACCAGCCGGAACAGCGACAGCCAGTGGTTGTTCGTATACGGCAGCAGGCCGATGTAGCCGTCGCGCGTGCGGTAGGGCCGGCGATGCTGCGACAGCACGCGGTCATAGCCCATGCCGGCCTCGCCGGGCACGAACGTGGCGCCGGACAGGTGCTCGACCAGATTGAAGGCCACCATCGTCTCGAACATCGGCACCTCGATCGCCTGCCCGAGGCCCGAGCGCTCACGCTCGTACAGCGCCATCGCGATCGACCCGACGAGGGTCAGCGCGGCGATCTTGTCGGCGACGATCGTGTTGACGTAGGCCGGCACGCCGCCGTCGTTGATGCCCTGCAGGTGGGCCAGCCCGCTCATCGCCTGGATGATGTCGTCGTAGGCCGGCCGGCCGGCGTACGGGCCGCGTTCGGAGAAGCCGTAGGCGCCGCAGTAGATGAGCCGCGGATGGTCGGCGGCCAGCGATGCATGGTCCAACCCCAGCTTGCGCATCGACTGCGGCCGCACGTTGCAGACGAACACGTCGGCATCGGCCAGCAGGCCCTTCAGCACCGCCATGTCGCCGGCATCCTTCAGGTCCAGCACGATGCTGCGCTTGTTGCGGTTCAGATTCAGGAACGTCGCGCCCATCTGCGGATGGCGGCCGGGCGGCACCACCCGGAAATGATCGCCGGCCGGCGCCTCGACCTTGATCACGTCGGCGCCCATGTCGCCCAGCGTCTGCGTCGCCCACGGGCCCATCGCGACCGTCGTCAGGTCGACCCCCCGGACGCCATGGAGGGGGCCGGTCATGTGTCTGCTCTCCATCGGGGCTCCGAGTGTCCCCGCCGGGAGATCGTTCTGTCCAATGCTTATTTTCGATTCGATCGTTCGACTGCACCGAACGATGAGTCTCGCGATGTGCGTGAACCCGGGATGCGTGGACCCGGGAGCGAATCGGCGTCAGCGCGTGACCCGCCTGCGGCCGCGGGCGGGCGGGGTGGCCATCAGCCGGACGAACTCCAGCGCCGCGACGTTCCGCGATCCGCCCTTGCGCCACAGCACGCCCGCGCTGCGGCCGGGCGTCGGGGAATGCAGCCGGATCAGCCGCAGATCGTTCGCATGGTGGGCGACGCGTTCGGGAATGATCGTGGCCAGCGCGCCGGTGCGGCAGACCCGGACCAGCGCCTCGACGGAATCCATCTCCAGCCGGATCGCCGGCACGGCGCGCGCCTTCCTGAACGCCGCCTCGAGGATCCGTCGCGTGACGAAGCTCCGGGGCTGCATCGCCAGAGGGACGGCCTGCAGGTCCTTCAGCGGCAGCGACCGGCGCGCCGCCAGCGGATGGCCGGGCGGCACGACGAGCACCAGGTCCTCGTCGAACAGCGGTTCGACGTCCAGCTCCACCCGTTCGGCCGGGCACAGCGAGATGCCGACATCGAGCTGGCCGTCGAGCAGCATCTGCTCGATGTCGCCGGCGCGCAGCTCGCGGACCGCGACGTGGACGTTCGGATAGCGGCTGCTGAACGCCGCGACCGCCGGCGGAATGAAGGTATGGCCGAAGCTCGGCAGGATGCCGATGCGCAGCGAGCCGGCGTTCAGACCCGAGATCTCGGCGAGCGCCATGCGCCCCGACTCGACCTCCTGCAGCGCGCGGGCGGCATAGCCCTGGAACGCCCGGCCGGCCTCCGACAGCTTCAGGCCCCGGCCGATCCGCTCGAACAGCACGATGCCCAGCTCCTCCTCGAGCTGGCGCAGGCCGTGCGACAGCGTGGACTGCGTGACGAACAGGTTCTGGGCCGACTGCGTCAGGTGCTCGGTCTGGGCCAGCTCCAGGAAGTAGCGCAGATGCCGCAGTTCCAATGCCGCTCCCGGCAGCGACCGACGCCCGTCAGCGCCTCACGAACCGCGGTACGTCGAATACGACCACGGGCTGACCAGCAGCGGGATGTGGTAGTCCGCCGCCGCGTCGCCGATGCCGAAGTCGATCGGCACCGAATCGAGGAACGGCGGATCCGGCAGCTTGACGCCGCGGCCGGCGAAGTAGCCGGCGACGTCGAACACCAGCCGGTAGCGGCCGACCGCCATCGCCGCGGCGTCGAGCAGCGGCCCGTCGTCGGCGCGGCCGTCGGCATTGAGCTGCAGCGTCTTCAGCGTCTCGACGCCGGCCGGCGACAGCCGCTGCAAGGTGACCCGCATGCCGCCGGCGGGGCAGCCGTGCATCGTGTCGAGAACGTGCGTGCTCAGGTGTGCCATCGTGCTGCGCCCATGCGGTTTGCTTGCCTGCGGAACAGGCCCTACAGTGTATCTCCTATGAGTCCGAACACGTCTTCCGATCCGCCCCGGGCGGATGACCCGCCCGCGCAGCGCTACCCGCGCGACCTGCGCGGCTACGGCCGCAACCCGCCGCCCGCCCGCTGGCCCGGCGAGGCCCGCGTCGCCGTGCAGTTCGTGCTGAACTTCGAGGAGGGCGCCGAGAACTCGGTGCTGCACGGCGACCCGGGCAGCGAGCAGTTCCTGTCGGAGATGGCCAGCCCGCCGGCGTACCCGGCGCGCCACCTGAGCATGGAGAGCGTCTACGAGTACGGCTCGCGGGTCGGCGTCTGGCGGATCCTGCGCGAATTCGAGCGGCGCGCGCTGCCGCTGACGGTGTTCGGCGTGTCGATGGCGCTCGAACGCTGCCCGGAGGTGACCGCCGCGTTCGTCGAGCTGGGCCATGAGATCGCCTGTCACGGCCTGCGCTGGATCCACTACCAGCAGGTCGCCGAGGAGGTCGAGCGCGCGCACCTTCACGAAGGCGCCGCGCTGATCGAGCGGCTGACCGGCCGCCCGGCGACCGGCTGGTACACCGGCCGCGACAGCCCGAACACCCGCCGGCTGGTGGCCGATCACGGCGGATTCGAATACGACAGCGATTACTACGGCGACGATCTGCCGTTCTGGCTGCGGGTGCGCCGCAGCGACGGCACGCGGGTGCCGCACCTGGTGGTGCCCTACACGCTGGACTGCAACGACATGCGCTTCGCGCTGCCGCAGGGCTTCAGTCACGGCGATCCGTTCCTGCAGTACCTGCGCGATGCGTTCGACGTGCACTATGCCGAGGGCGACGAGCGGCCGGCGATGATGAGCATCGGCATGCACTGCCGGCTGCTCGGTCGCCCGGGCCGGCTGCGCGCGCTGCAGCGCTTCCTCGACCATGTGCAGCGGCACGACCGCGTGTGGATCGCGCGCCGCGTCGACATCGCGCGGCACTGGAAGCACGTGCATCCGTTCGACGAGCGTTCCGCGTTCGACTGGGAGTGATGATGAAGGCATCGATCGAAGCGCTCGACCGGGCCGACCCGCAGACGTTCGCCCGGCTGCTCGACGGCATCTACGAGCATTCGCCGTGGATCGCCGCGCAGTCGTACGACAAACGGCCGTTCGGCACGCTGGCGAACCTGAAGCTCGCGCTGGCGGCGACGGTCACCGATGCCGGGCAGGATGCGCAGCTCGCGCTGATCCGCGCGCATCCGGAGCTGGCCGGCCGCGCGATGGCCGAACGCACGCTGACCGCGGAGTCCACCGACGAGCAGGGCCGCGCGGGGCTCACCGCCTGCACGCCCGAGGAGCTCGCGACCTTGCAGCGGCTCAATGCCGAGTATCGCGCGAAGTTCGGCTTTCCGTTCATGCTGGCGGTGCGCGGGCCGCGCGCCACCGGGCTGTCGAAGGCCGAGATCCTCGCGACGTTCGAGCGCCGGCTCGGCAATCCCGCCGACTACGAGTTCGCCGAGGCGCTGCGCAGCATCCATCGGGTCGCCGAGATCCGGCTGGACGATCGCTTCGGCTTCGAGCCGGTGCTCGGCAACCGGCTGCTCGACATGGCCGCCCAGCTCGCGCGGCACAGCGATCCGGGCTATGCCGAGCGCGGCGAGCTGACCGTCACCTACCTGACCGATGCGCACCGCGCGGCGGCGCGCCAGCTCGTGGGCTGGATGCGCGACGACTGCGGTTTCGACGAGGTCGCGATCGATGCGGTCGGCAACGTGGTCGGCGTCTATCACGGCAGTGATCGCAACGCCCGGCGGCTGCTGACCGGCAGCCACTACGACACGGTGCGCAATGCCGGCCGCTATGACGGGCGGCTGGGCATCTTCGCGCCGATGCTGGCGGTGCGCGAGCTGGCGGCGGCCGGCCGCCGGCTGCCGTTCGGCATCGAGGTGGTCGGCTTCGCCGAGGAGGAGGGTCAGCGCTACCCGGCCGGTTTCCTCGGCTCGAGCGCGCTGATCGGCCGCTTCGATCCGCGCTGGCTCGAGCTGCGCGATGCCGACGGCGTCGTGATGCGCGACGCGATGACGCAGGCCGGCCTGCGCGTCGACGACATCGGCGCGCTGGCCCGCGATCCGGCGCGTTATCTCGGCTTCGTCGAGGTGCACATCGAGCAGGGGCCGGTGCTGAACGAGCTGGGCCTGCCGCTGGGCATCGTCACGTCGATCAACGGCGGCCTGCGTCATCAGGGCGAGATCGTCGGCATGGCCAGCCATGCGGGCACGACGCCGATGGACCGGCGCCGCGATGCGGCGGCCGCCGTCGCCGAGCTGGTGCTGTTCCTCGAACGCCGCGCCGCCGAGCATCCGGAGCTGGTCGGCACCGTCGGCATGCTGGAGGTGCCGAACGGCTCGGTCAACGTGGTGCCGGGCCGCTGCCGCTTCAGCCTCGACATCCGCGCGACCACCGATCCGGTGCGCGACCGGTGCACCGGGGACGTGCTGGCCGAGCTCGAGGCGATCTGTGCGCGCCGCCGGCTGGGCTTCCGGATCGACGAGGTGATGCGCGTGCCGGCCGCGCCGTGCGCGGACGACTGGCGGCAGCGCTGGGAACAGGCGGTCGGCGCGCTCGGCCTGCCGGTGTTCCGGATGCCGAGCGGCGCCGGTCATGACGCGATGAAGCTGCACGAGGTGATGCCGCAGGCGATGCTGTTCGTGCGCGGACTGAACGCCGGCATCAGCCACAATCCGCTGGAGGCGGTCACCAACGACGATGCGGATCTGTCGGTGCGCGCGTTCCTGGTGCTGCTGGACCGGCTGAGCGAAGAACTGAACGAAGAACTGAACGAAGAGTAGCGAAGCCCCGCGATGAACGACGAACGACTGGACGCCTGGATCGACGCGCACTTCGACGAGGAGGTCCGCTTCCTGCAGGAACTGGTGCGGGTGCCGACCGACACGCCGCCCGGCGACAATGCGCCGCACGCGGAGCGCACCGCGCAGCTTCTCGAGGCATTCGGTTTCGGCGTCGAACGCCATCCGGTGCCGGCGGCGCGGGTGGCCGAGCAGGGCATGCGCTCGATCACGAACCTGGTCGTGCGCCGCCGCTACGGCCCCGGCGTGACGATCGCGCTGAATGCGCACGGCGACGTGGTGCCGCCCGGCGAGGGCTGGACGCACGACCCGTACGGCGGCGAGATCGTCGACGGCCGGTTGTACGGCCGTGCGGCCGCGGTCAGCAAGAGCGACTTCGCGACCTACACGTTCGCGGCGCGCGCGCTGGAAGCCTGCGGCGCGCCTTCCGCCGGCACCGTGGAGCTGGTGTTCACCTACGACGAGGAGTTTGGCGGCGAGCTCGGCCCCGGCCTGCTGCTGGCGCAGCGGATCATCGCGCCCGACTTCGTGCTGGCTGCCGGCTTCTCGTACGAGGTGATCACCGCGCACAACGGCTGCCTGCAGATGGAGGTGACGGTGCATGGCCGGATGGCGCATGCGGCGATCCCGCACACCGGCATCGACGCGCTGCAGGGGGCGGTGGCGATCCTCGATGCGCTGTACGGCTGCAATGACCGCTATCGCGCGGTCCGTTCTTCGGTGCCGGGCATCGAGCATCCATACCTGAACGTCGGCTGGATCGAGGGCGGCACGAACACCAACGTGGTGCCGGGCAAGGTGGTGCTGCGGCTGGATCGCCGGATGATTCCCGAGGAGAACCCGGCCGACGTCGAGCGCGAGGTGCGCGGCGTGATCGCCGAGGCGGCCGCTGCCTGCCCGGGCATCCGCGTCGACGTCAGGCGACTGCTGCGGGCCGATCCGTGGCCGCCGCAGACCGCCAATGCGCCGCTGGTCGAGGCGCTGCAGCGGCATGGCGCCGCGGTGTTCGGCGAGACCATCCCGACCTCGGGCACGCCTCTCTACACCGACGTGCGGCTGTTCGCCGCGGCCGGCGTCGCGGCGGCGATCTATGGCGCCGGGCCGCGCACGGTGCTCGAATCGAACGCCAAGCGGGCCGACGAGCGCGTGGTGGTGGAAGATCTGCGGCGGGCGCGCAAGGTGGTGGCGGGCGCGCGGGCGGGGCTGCGGTGGGAGCCGCCCGCGGGCGGCCGCGCGGCACCGCCCCCGCCGGCGAGCTGAGGCCGGCGGCGCCGCGCCGGCAGGCATCGCCGCCGGCCGGCCAGGCGACGACCGCCATTTCGCACGCCCTCGGTGTGCCCTTCGTGCGCCTTCAGTGCGCGCCGCCGCCGCCGGCCGCCGCGCCCGTCTTCGGCCTGGCGATCCAGATCAGCACGACCAGCGCGAAGAACAGCATCGCCGACAGATAGAACAGGTCGGTGACGGCCAGCGTGTACGCCTGCTGATCGATCAGGCGGTTGATGTTGGCGAGCGTCTGCGCCCGGTCCAGGCCGCTGGCGGCGAGCTGGCCCATCACCCGGTTGGCGCTGTCGTTGCCGTAGTTGATCGCTTCGACGAGCTGCGCATGATGCAGCGCTGCGCGGTTCTGCCAGACGGTCGTGAACAGCGAGGTGCCGATCGCGCCGGCGGTGATCCGCACGAAGTTCGACAGCCCGGCCGCCGACGGCAGGCTCTGCGGTGGGATGCCGGAGAACACGATCGCCTGCAGCGGGATGAAGAAGAAGGCCATCGCGGCGCCCTGCAGCACCGTCGGCACGAGGATGGTCGCGAAATCGGCCTGCACGTTGAACTCCGAGCGCATCCACAGCACGCCGCCGAAGCCGACGAACGCGACGGTCGCGAGCTTGCGCGGATCGATGCGCGCGACGTTCTTGCCGACCCATGGCGACAACACGATCGCCAGGATGCCGACCGGCGCCGTCGCCAGGCCCGCCCAGGTCGCGGTATAGCCCATGTACTGCTGCAGCCACAGCGGCAGCAGCACGACGTTGCCGAAGAACAGCCCGTAGGCGACCGACAGCGCCAGCGTGCCGGCGGTGAAGTTGCGGCGCCCGAACAGGCGCAGGTCGACGACCGGATGGCGCTCGGTCAGCTCCCAGGCTAGGAAGAACAGGAAGCTCACCGAGGCGATGACGGCCAGCATCACGATCTCGTTCGAACCGAACCAGTCGAGCTCCTGGCCCTTGTCGATCATGATCTGCAGCGTGCCGATGAACAGCACCAGCAGGCCGAGGCCGACGACGTCGAGCGGCACGCGGCGCGGGCCGGGGTCGCGACGGCGGTAGATCGACCAGGTCAGCGCCGCCGCGCCGAGGCCGATCGGCACGTTGATGTAGAACACCCATGGCCACGAGATGTTGTCGGTGATCCAGCCGCCGAGCAGCGGCCCGGCGACCGGCGCGACCAGCACCGTCATCGACCACATCGCCATCGCCATGCCGGCACGCGCGCGCGGATAGCTGCCGAGCAGCAGCGTCTGCGACAGCGGGATCATCGGGCCGGCGACCAGTCCCTGCAGCACGCGGAATGCGATCAGCATCGGCATGTTCGGCGCCAGGCCGCACAGCCACGACGCGATGACGAACAGCAGCACGCTGACGGTGAACAGGCGCACCTGGCCGAAGCGCTGCGTCAGCCAGCCGGTCAGCGGCACCGAGATCGCGTTGGCGACCGCGAACGACGTGATGACCCAGGTGCCCTGCGACGGGCTCACGCCCATGTCGCCGGCGATCGCCGGGATCGACACGTTGGCGATCGACGAGTCGAGCACGTTCATGAACGTCGCCAGCGACAGCGCGAACGTGCCGAGCACGAGCTGCATGCCGGCCAGCGGCGGGAACGTCGGCGGCGCCGCAGCCTCGGGGTGCCGGCCCGGGCGGCCGGACCGGTCGGGTCGTTCGGGCAGGGCGGCGTCGATCGAGGCCATCGTTGAGAAACCTTTGCCGGCCGTGCTCAGTGGGCGGGGGCGGCCGCGAGGCCGCCGCCGACTGCGGACCCGGGCGCGCCGCGCGCCGGCTGCGGTGCCGGCGCCGCGCGGCTCGTCGATGCGCGGGTGTCGGCCGTCACGCGGCGGCCCAGGTTGGCCGCGATGATCTTGCGCACCTCCTCGTCGGCCGACGTCTTGTCCTCGTCGAACACCCGGGTCTGCGCGGCGTTCGACGGCAGCGCGCCGTCGGCCAGCATGCGGCCTTCCGTGTTGCGGATGTCGACCTTCGCTTCCATCGACAGGCCCACGCGCAGCGGATGGGCCGCGACCTGCTGCGGATCGAGCGCGATGCGCACCGGCACCCGCTGGACGACCTTGATCCAGTTGCCGCTCGCGTTCTGCGCAGGCAGCAGCGCGAACGCCGAGCCGGTGCCGGCGCCCAGCCCCTCGATCGTGCCGCGATAGGCGACCTTCCTGCCATAGACGTCGGCTTCGAGCTCGACCGGCTGGCCGATCCGCAGAGTGCGCAACTGGCTTTCCTTGAAGTTCGCCTCTACCCACACCTGCTGCAGCGGCACGACCGACAGCAGCGGCGCGCCGGCCTGCACGCGCTGGCCGAGCTGCACGCTGCGGCGCGCGACGTGGCCGTCGACCGGCGCCAGCAGCTCGGTGCGCTTCAGCGCCAGATACGCCTCGCGCACGCGGGCGGCCGCGCGCAGCACGTTCGGATGCCGGTCGACGTCGATGCCGTCGGTCAATGCCTGGTTCGACGACAACTGTTCGCGCGCCGCCCGCACCGCCGACTCGGCGGCCGCGAGGCTGCTGCGCGCCGCCGCGAGCTGGGCGTTGCTGTGATTGAATTCTTCCTGCCCGACGGCGCCGGTCGCCAGCAGCGGCGAGCGGCGCGTGACGTCGTCCTGCGCGCGGGCCAGATCGCTGCG
>OEIU01002166.1_pt1 | contig 10877 bp, 9 predicted proteins | sample 1539221 | NCBI WGS metagenome assembly OEIU01 (sample SAMN03792071, study PRJEB22550) | activated sludge metagenome | feature: wastewater treatment plant; material: activated sludge; isolation source: Wastewater treatment plant of a petroleum refinery complex | place: Argentina: Zarate | collected... | reverse complement strand
TGTTCCGCCGCGGTGCTCCGGTCCCGGCGCGGCGCCCCGGGGGGGGGGGCCCCTGGGTCCCCTCCCCCCCCCACGTTGCCCGCCTCGTTGCCCGCCGATCCGCACGACCTGCGCATCGGCGTGCCGCGCGAACTCGAGTTCGACGACGACCGGCACGCCGGCGCCGCGTTCGAGGCGGCGCTCGCGGCGCTGCGGCGCCTGGGCGCCAGGCTGGTGCCGTTCGACGCCGATCCGCTGCACGAGGTGACCGCACTGCTGTACGACGGACCCTGGGTCGCGGAACGGCACCTGGTCGTACGCGACCTGCTGCGGCGCAACCCCGATGCAATCCATCCGGTGATCCGCGACGTCGTCGCACCAGCCCGCGCGATGAGCGCCGACCTGGCGTTCGAAGGCCAGTACCGCCTGGCCGAGCTGCAGCGCCGGATCGAACCGCTCTGGGACCTGTTCGACCTGATCGTCGTGCCGACCACGCCCGGCGCGCCGACGATCGAGCAGGCGCTGGCCGATCCGGTGGCGCTGAACAGCCGGCTCGGCCGCTACACCAACTTCGTCAACCTGCTCGACTGGTGCGCGCTGGCGCTGCCGGCCGCGTGCCGTGCCGATGGTCTGCCGGCCGGCATCACGATGCTGGCGCCCGCATGGCACGACGATGCGCTGGTGACCTTCGGTCGCCTGTGGCAGTCGCGCGAGCCCTGGCCGATCGGCAACTCGCGACGCCTGCCGGCTGCGGACGACGAACCGGCACAGTCGCCACGGACCGCGGTCAGGTCCCCGGCCATCGTCACAGCGACGTCACCAGCCGGAGCTGCATCACCGGCTGCGACATCCGCTCCCACCGCCCCCGGGACGATCCGGCTCGCGGTGGTCGGCGCCCACCTGACCGGCATGCCGCTGAACGATCAGCTCACGTCGCGCGGCGCGCTGCTGGTCGGCGAAACGCGCACCGCGCCCACCTACCGGCTGTTCGCGCTGAAGGGTTCGGTCCCGCCGAAGCCCGGTCTGCTGCGGGTGCCCGAGGGTTCGCCGATCGTCGTCGAACTGTGGGACGTCCCTGCTGCAGCCTTCGGCAGCTTCGTCGCCGCCATCCCGCCGCCGCTGGGCATCGGCACGCTGGAGCTGATCGATGGCGGCCGGGTGCTCGGCTTCATCTGCGAATCGATCGCGCTCGTCGACGCCACCGACATCACCGCATACGGCGGCTGGCGAGCCTATCTGTCATCCATCTCGCGGACCAGCGGGTCCGATCGTCCGACCCAGGGGAGTGCAACATGAAGAAGACTCTGCTCGACCACGCGCGGCGCGATTCTCTCGGCAAGCTGACGACGCTGGCCGGCAGCGGCGCCGCCACCGCCGGCGGCCTGTGGACGCCGACGGCGCTCGCCCAGGACCGGCGCAAGGAACTGCTGGTCATCGCCAACGAGTTCGGACCGAACTCGCTGGACATCCACGGCGTCGGCGCGAACCGTCCCAGCTACGGCGTCGCCTGGGTCGTCTACGATCGGCTGATGACCTATGGCCGGCGCAAGTCCGCCGAAGGCATCTGGATGTACGACTACTCGAAGCTGGAGCCGGAACTGGCCGAGCGCTGGGAGATCGCCCGGGACGGCGGCAGCGTCACCTTCTTCCTGCGCAAGGACGCGAAGTTCCACGACGGCTCGCCGGTCACCGCGCAGGACGTCAAGTGGTCGTTCGACCGCGCGCTGGGGATGGGAGGGTTCCCGCAGTTCCAGATGAAGGCCGGCTCGCTGGAGGATCCGGCACAGTTCGAGGCGCTCGACGAAAAAGTGTTCCGGGTCAGGTTCGCGCGCAAGGACAAGCTGTCGATGCCGGACATGGCGGTGCCGGTGGCGTCGATCTACAACGCCGCGCTCGCGAAGAAGCATGCGACCGCCGACGACCAGTGGGCGGCCAACTGGCTGAAATCCAATACCGCCGGCGGCGGCGCCTACAAGGTCGAGAGCTGGAAGCCCGGCCAGGAGATCATCTACGTCCGCAACGACGAATGGAAGAGCGGCCCGCTGCCGAAGATGCGCCGGGTGATCCAGCGCGACGTGCCGTCGGCCGGCAACCGGCGGGCGCTGCTGCTCAAGGGCGACATCGACATGACCTACGATCTGCCGCCCAAGGACTTCGCCGAGCTGTCGGAGGACAAGGCGATCAAGATCCAGGCGATGCCGATCGAGAACGCGATGATCTACCTCGGCATGAACGTTACCCGGCCGCCGTTCAACAACGTCAAGGTCCGCCAGGCGGTGGCCTGGGCGCTGCCCTACGACAAGATGTACGACGTCGCGATGTACGGCCGCGGCGTGAAGCTGTACGGCGGCGCCGGCAATGCGATGAAGACCACCGCCTGGCCCGCTCCCACCGGCTACCGCACCGACATCGCGAAGGCGAAGGCGCTGATGGCCGAGGCGGGTGCCGCCTCGGGCTTCGAATCCACGCTGTCATACGACCTGGGCAGCGCGACGATCTCCGAACCGATGGCGATCCTGATCCAGGAATCGCTCGGCCAGCTCGGCATCAGGACCAGCATCAACAAGGTGCCCGGCGCGAACTGGCGGGCCGCGCTGCTGAAGAAGGACATGCCGATGATCGTCAACCGCTTCGGCGGCTGGCTCAACTATCCGGAGTACTTCTTCTTCTGGTGCTATCACGGCCAGAACGCGGTGTTCAACACGATGTCCTACCAGAACGGCGACCTGGACCGGATGATCACCAATGCCCGGTTCTCCGAGAGCAGGCCGCTGTACGAAGGGTTCGTCAAGGACATGATCCGGCTGGCGTACGACGAAGTGCCGCGGGTGCCGCTGTTCCAGCCGATGGCCGACGTCGCGATGCAGAAGAACATCGAGGGCTATACCTACTGGTTCCATCTTCAGCCGGACTTCCGGCAGATCTCCAAGGTCTGAAGGAGCCGCCGCGATGCTGGACGATGACGAGATCTCGCAGTACCTGGACGTGGCCGCCGCGATCGTCGGCGTGCCGGTGCCGCCCGCGCATCGCGACGGCGTGCTCGGCTTCTTCAGGCTGTCGGCCACGCTGGCCGCCGACCTGGCGGCGTTCGAGCTGCCGGCGCTGCAGGAACCGGCGCCGCAGTTCCGGCCGGCGGAACCGCGATGACGACGGCGCTCGGGATCGCGGCCGCCGTGCGCGACGGCGAGCTGCGCGCGACCGACGTGCTGGCGCGTACGCTGGAACGCATCGACCGGCTCGACCCGGTCGTCAACAGCTTCACCGCGGTGACCCGCGAACGGGCGCTGCGCGAAGCCGAAGCGGTCGATGCGCAGCGGGCGGCCGGTGGCCCGCTCGGGCCGCTGGCCGGCGTGCCGTTCGCGGTCAAGAACCTGTTCGACGTGCGGGGCCTGACGACGCTCGCCGGATCGAAGATCCTGGCCGACCAGCCGCCGGCGGTACGCGACGCGACGCTGGTCGAGCGGATGGGAGCTGCCGGATCGGTCATCGTCGGCGCGCTCAACATGGACGAATTCGCCTACGGCTTCACCACCGAGAACAGCCATGCCGGGCCGACCCGCAATCCGCACGACACCGGACGTTCGGCCGGCGGCTCGTCCGGCGGCAGCGCCGCGGCGGTCGCCGCAGGGCTGGTGCCGCTGTCGCTGGGCTCCGATACAAACGGTTCGATCCGCGTGCCCGCGTCGCTGTGCGGCATCTTCGGGCTGAAGCCCACCTACGGACGGCTGTCGCGCGCCCGCAGCTACCCGTTCGTGCACAGTCTCGATCACCTCGGTCCGTTCGCCCGCTGCCCGGCCGACCTGGCGGCCGCCTACGATGCGATGATCGGCGCCGACCCGGACGATCCGGCCCAGGTGCCGCGCGAAGCGATGCCGGTCTCGCCGACGCTCGATTCCGGCATCGGCGGCCTGCGGATCGCGCTGGCCGGCGGCTATTTCGCCGACAACGCCTCGGCCCGGGTCACCGGCACGCTGGCCGAGGTGGCGGCGGCGCTCGAGATCCGGCGCAAGGTCGATCTGCCCGAGGCCGCGCGCGGCCGGGCCGCAGCCTTCCTCATCACCAATGCCGAAGGCGCGCAGTTGCACCTCGACCACCTGCGCACGCGCTTCGCCGACATGGAGCCGCTGTCGCGCGAGCGCTTCCTGGCCGGCGCGCTGCTGCCGGCGGCCTGGTACGTCGGCGCTCAGCGCTTCCGCCGCTGGTACCACGACCGGGTCCTCGAACTGTTCGCCGACGTCGACGTGATCCTCGCGCCGGCCACGCCGCGCAGCGCGCTGCCGCTGGGCCAGGAGACCTTCGAGCTGAACGGCCGGACGGTGCCGACGCGGCCGTCGATGGGACTGCTGACCCAGCCGATCTCCTGCATCGGATTGCCGGTGGCGGTCGCGCCGATTCAGGGCGGCGGCGACGAGGGGCTGCCGGTCGGCATCCAGATCATCGCCGCGCCCTGGCGCGAGGATCTGTGCCTGCGCGTGGCGCGCACGCTGCAGCGGCTCGGCGTCGCACGTGCGCCGGTGGCGCCGGCGTTCGCCTGACGAACAGGAGAACGACGATGGCCGATGCCGACGACGCGCCGACGGTGCCTGTCAACCTGCCCGACGTATACGACGAGGTGTCGCAGGCGTTCGCCCGCTACGAACGCGCGCTGATCGACAACGACGTCGCCACGCTGGACGAACTGTTCTGCCGCGGCCCGCACACGATCCGCTTCGGCGTCGCCGAGAACCTGTACGGCTACGATGCGATCGCGGCGTTTCGCGCCGCCCGCTCGCCGGCCGGCCTGCAGCGCACGCTGCGCAACACGGTGATCACGACCTACGGCCGCGACTTCGCGACCGCGATGACCGAGTTCGTCCGCGAGAGCTTCGTGCGCGACGGGCGGCTCGCGCGCATCGGCCGGCAGAGCCAGACCTGGCTGCGCACCGCCGACGGCTGGCGCGTGGTGGCCGCGCACGTGAGCCTGATGGAGGTCGAACCATGACCCGCACCGTTCTGCTGCGGCTGCTGTCGGCGGTGCCGAACCTGATCGGCGTCGTCGTGGTCACGTTCCTGCTGACCCGGGCGCTGCCCGGCGACCCGGCGGCCTTCTTCGCAGGGGCGGCGGCCACGCCCGAGGCGGTCGAGCAGGTGCGCGCCAAGCTCGGTCTGAACAGGCCGCTGGTGGAGCAGTTCCTCGTCTACGTCGGCGAGCTGGCGCGCGGCGAGCTCGGCGATTCGCTGAGCACCGGCCAGCCGGTGGCGACCGAGCTGCGCCAGCGGCTGCCCGCGTCGCTCGAACTGACCTTCTGTGCACTGGCGTTCGCGTTGGCGGTATCAGTGCCGCTGGGCGTCGCCGCGGCGGTGCGGCCGGGATCGTGGATCGATCATCTGTGCCGGCTGATCACGACCGCCGGCGTATCGCTGCCGACCTTCTTCACCGGGCTGCTGCTCAGCTACCTCTTCTACTTCGTGCTCGGCTGGGCGCCGTCGCCGCTCGGCCGGCTCGACCCGTCGTTCCCGCCGCCGCCGGGGGTCACCCACATGTACCTGATCGACAGCCTGCTGACCGGCGACCTGGAGCTTACCCGCGCCGCCGCCGCGCAACTTCTGCTGCCGGCGGTGACGATGGGCCTGTTCGTGCTGGCGCCGCTGGCGCGGATGACGCGCGCCTCGATGATCGCGGTGCTGTCGTCGGACTTCATCCGTACCGCGCGGGCCAGCGGCCTCGGCCCGTTCACGGTGCTGATCCGCTACGGGCTGCGCAACGCGATGCTGCCGATCATCACGACGATGGGCATGGTGTTCTCGTTCCTGCTCGGCTCCAACGTGCTGGTCGAGAAGGTGTTCGCCTGGCCCGGCATCGGCTCCTATGCGATCGAGTCGCTGACGGCGTCGGACTACGCGCCGATCCAGGGCTTCGTGCTGATGATGGGCGCGATGTACGTGGTGCTGAACCTGCTGATCGACCTGGCGTACGCGGTCATCGATCCGCGGGTACGGGTCGAAGGGTGAACGGGTGCCGGACGGATGCGAGACGGACGCGAACCGGGCACACACCGGACCCGAAGCGGATACGAAGCACGCACGAAACGGACGCGAAACGGACTGTGAGGCGATCGATGAGCACGTCGGCCACCTGGAACCACGTCAGGTACGTCCTGTCGGACAACCCGCTGACCTTGCTGGCCGCGGTGCTGTTCGCGGTCTTCGTGCTGTTCGGGCTGTTCGGGCCCTGGATCGCGCCGTACGATCCGCTGGTGAGCGACGTCTCGCAGGCGATGCGGCCGCCGTCCCCGGCGCACTGGTTCGGCACCGACGCGCTGGGCCGCGACATCCTGTCGCGGGTGATCGTCGCGACCCGGCTCGACCTGGGCATCGCCGTGTCGGCTGTGCTGCTGTCGTTCGTGATCGGCGTGCCGCTGGGGCTGGTCGCCGGCTTCAACGGCGGCTGGGCGGACCGGCTGATCAGCCGCACCGCCGACACGATCATGGCGTTCCCGCTGTTCGTGCTGGCGATGGGCATCGTCGCGGCGCTGGGCAACACGGTGGCCAACATCACGCTGGCCACCGCGATCATCAACCTGCCGTTCTACGTCCGGGTGGCACGCGCCGAAGCCGCGGTGCGCCGCGAAGCGGGCTTCATCGAGGCGGCCCGGCTGGCCGGCAACTCCGGCGGCTCGCTGCTGATGTTCCACGTGTTCCCGAACATCCTGCCGCCGGCGATCGTGCAGGTGTCGCTGAACATGGGCTGGGCGATCCTCAATGCCGCCGGGCTGTCGTTCATCGGCCTGGGCGTGCGGCCGCCGACGCCCGAATGGGGCATCCTGGTCGCCGAAGGCGCGCAGTACATCGTCTCCGGCGAATGGTGGGTGGCCCTCTTTCCCGGTGCGGTGCTGATGCTCGCGGTGTTCTGCTTCAACCTGCTGGGCGACGGCCTGCGCGACATCTTCGATCCCAGGAGACGGACGTGAGTGCACCGGCCATCGGCAGCCCGCCGCTGCTGCGCATCGAGAACCTGTCGCTGGAGTTCCGCACGCGCGGCGGCATCGTCCGCGCGATCGACGACGTCAGCCTGTCGCTGCACAAGGGCGAGGTCGTCGCGCTGGTCGGCGAGTCGGGTTCAGGCAAGTCGGTGCTGTCGTATGCGATGCTCGGCATCTCCGACCGCGCCGCGCGCGTGACCGGCGGCCGCGTGCTGTTCGACGGCCATGACCTGCTGACGCTCGGCGAGCGCGAGCTGTCGGCCATCCGCGGCCGCGAGATCTCGATGATCTTCCAGAACCCGCGGGTCGCATTGAACCCTATCCGCCGGATCGGCGCACAGATCGAGGACGTGCTGCGGCGGCACGCTGCGGTGCGCCGCGTCGACCTCGAGACGCGGGCGATCGAATGCCTGCGGCAGGTGGCCATCGCCGATCCGCAGCGGCGCTACCACGCCTATCCGTTCGAACTGTCGGGCGGCATGTGCCAGCGGGTGATGATCGCGCTCGCGCTGGCCTGCAGGCCGGCGCTGCTGATCGCCGACGAACCCACCACCGGGCTCGACGTGACCACGCAGGCGGCGATCCTCGATCTGGTGCAGGCGCTGGCCCGCGAGCGCAACATGGCCACGCTGCTGATCACGCACGACCTGAAGCTGGCGACCGAATACGCCGATCGCGTGCTGGTCATGCATGCCGGACATCTGGTGGAGTCGGCGCCGACCGCGGAACTGTGGCGCCGGCCGCGCCACCCGTACACCGCGCAGCTTCTGGGCGCCACGCCGGCCGATCACCACTCGATCGACCAACTGGTCGCCATCCCCGGCTCGCTGCCCGACCTCAGACGCGGCGACCTGCCCGCCTGCCGGTTCGCCGACCGCTGCGCGCGGGTCACCGACGGCTGCCGCCGGAAACTGGAGCACATCCCGGCCGCGGCCGTTCGCGGAGTCGCCTGCAACCATCCGCTGGAAGCGTCGGTGATCCCGCTGGAGAAAGTCGCGTGAACGCATTGCTGGAATCCGTGCGCCTGTGCCGGCGCTTCCCGGTGTCCGGTTCGCGCACCGCCCAGGTGTTCGCGGTCGACGACGTGTCGTTCACGATCGGCCGCGGCGAGGCGGTCGGACTGGTCGGCGAATCGGGCTGCGGCAAGTCGACGCTGGTCCGGATGCTGGCCCGCCTGATCGACACCAGCGCAGGCACGCTGCTGTTCGACGGACAGGACATCGCGGCGCTGCCGGCGGCCGGGTTTCCGCGTCATCCGCTGCGCTCGAAGATCCAGATGGTGTTCCAGGATCCGACCGACAGCCTGAATCCGCGGATGACCGCGCTGGAAACGATCGCCGAACCGCTGAAGCGGCTGCGCGGCATCGGCACGGAGACGCAGCGCCGGCCGCTGGCAGAGGAACTGGCGAACGCGGTGGGTCTGCCGGTGGAGCTGCTGTCGCGATTCCCGCACCAGCTTTCGGGCGGCCAGAAGGCTCGCGTCGGCATCGCGCGGGCGCTGGCCAGCGATCCGCGGCTGCTGATCCTCGATGAACCGACGTCGGCGCTGGATGTCTCGGTGCAGGCGATCATCCTGAAGCTGCTGGCCAGACTGCGGCGCGAACGCGGGCTGTCGTACCTGTTCGTGTCGCACGACCTGAACGTCGTCCGGCTGCTGTGCGACCGCCTCGTCGTGATGTACCTCGGGCGGATCGTCGAGACCGGCCCCACCGCCGACGTCTTCGCGTCGCCGAAGCATCCGTACACCCGGGCGCTGATCTCGGCGATCCCCGGCCACGGCGAACGGATCCGGCTCGCCGGCGAGGTGCGCAGCCCGATCGATCCGCCGCCGACGGTATGCCGCTTCTACGGACGCTGCCCGCGCGGCGAGCTGCGCTGCGCCGAGGCGATGCCGCAGCTCGCGACGATCGGCGAACGGCAGGTGGCCTGTCACTTCGCGTAAACTGGAACGCACCTCCGAGCCCGCCGTCCATCATGAAAATCGACCTTTCGCAAGCGGCGGATCGTGCGCGGCCGTCCAAACGCGTGTCGTCGGAGAACCTGGCCGCGCGCGTATTCGCGCAGATCAAGCAGGACATCTTCGACTTCCGGCTGCTGCCCGGCGACCGCTTCACCGAAGGCGAGATCGCCGAACGGATGCAGGTGAGCCGCACGCCGGTGCGCGAGGCGCTGTACCAGCTCGAACGCGAAGCGCACGTCGAAGTGCTGTTCCGCTCCGGCTGGCGCGTGCGCCCATTCGACTTCCAGCGCTTCGAGAACCTCTACGACGTGCGCATCGTGCTGGAGCTGGCGGCCGTCCGGCGCATCTGCGAGCTGCCGGTGCGCCCGCCCGAACTGGAGGCGCTGCGGACGACCTGGCTGGTGACCGCCGCCGAGCGGGTGCGCGACGGCCGCGCCGCGGCGGCGCTGGACGAGTCGTTCCATGCCGACCTGCTGCGCGCCAGCGGCAACGACGAGATGGCGCGCATCCATGCAGACATCACCGACCGGATACGGATCATCCGGCGGCTCGATTTCACCAAGGATGCGCGGGTCGATGCGACCTACGTGGAGCACGCCAAGATCCTGCGCGCGCTGCTGCAGCGGCGCAGCGACCCGGCGCAACTGATGCTGCGGGCCCACATCGAGGAAAGCAAGGCCGAGGTTCGCAAGATCACGATCCACATGCTGCACGAGGCCCGCAGCGAGGGCAGGCGCCGGCATCGCGACGCCGGCTGACGCGGCGGCTGCTCGACAACCGGCGGGACACCCGCGGGAGGGACGGAAAACAACGAGCCCACCCCGCCGCGCCCGCCCCACCGCTGCAATCCGCCGTATCCGCCCGGCCGCGGGTCGCCATCCGGTTGCCGATGCAGCGGCCTCTGTCAGTGGCACGCCTCTTGCACCGATTCTTGTATGCAAGCTTGTGCGCACCCGCATGGGGCAAACCGGCGTGCAACTCACCCGTAACGCACATTTTCCGGATAAGCACGGAGGCCCGAATGTCCTTTGATCGTCGTTCTGCACTGAAAACGCTCGGCGCTGCCGGCCTGGTGTCTACGTACGGCACGCCGCTGCGGGCCGCCGACAAGATCACCGTCGGCGTGCTCTACGTCGGGCCGCGCGACGACTTCGGCTACAACCAGGCGCAGGCGCAGGCCGCCGCGATGCTGAAGAAGACGCCGAACGTCAAAGTCGTCGAGGAGGAGAAGGTTCCAGAGACGGTGGCGGTGCAGAAGTCGATGGAGGCGATGATCAGGCAGGACAAGGCGTCGCTGATCTTCGCGACCTCGTTCGGCTATTTCGATCCGCACATGCTGAAGCTGGCGCAGGACTTCCCGAACGTGCGCTTCGCCCATTGCGGCGGCATGTGGACCGAAGGCAAGCATCCGAAGAACGCCGGCTCGTATTTCGGCTACATCGACGGCGCGCAGTACCTATCGGGCGTCGTCGCCGGCCACATGAGCAAGTCGAAGAAGATCGGCTTCGTCGCCGCCAAGCCGATCCCGCAGGTGCTGCGCAACTGCAACGCGTTCCTGATGGGCGCGCGCAGCGTCGATCCGAAGATCACCTGCCAGGTGATCTTCACCGGCGACTGGTCGCTGCCGGTCAAGGAGGCGGAGGCGACCAACAGCCTGGTCGACCAGGGCGTGGACGTGGTGACCTGCCACGTCGACGGCCCGAAGGTCGTCGTCGAGACCGCCGAGAAGCGCGGCATCATGACCTGCGGCTATCACGCGAGCCAGGCCAGGCTCGCGCCCAAGGGCTACCTGACCGGCGCCGAATGGGACTGGTCGACGCCGTACAAGATCCTGGTGGGCGCGGCGATGGAAGGCAAGCCGATGCCCAACTTCCTGCGCGGCGGATTGAAGGAAGGCTTCGTCAAGATGTCGCCGTACGGGCCGGCGGTGACGCCGGCCGCCAAAACCGCCGGCGGCGCCCCGGAGGCGGCGGTCG
>OEIU01002165.1_pt1 | contig 10878 bp, 13 predicted proteins | sample 1539221 | NCBI WGS metagenome assembly OEIU01 (sample SAMN03792071, study PRJEB22550) | activated sludge metagenome | feature: wastewater treatment plant; material: activated sludge; isolation source: Wastewater treatment plant of a petroleum refinery complex | place: Argentina: Zarate | collected... | reverse complement strand
CGCTCCAGCTCAACGGATTATTCTGGGCCGGCGGCGGTGGCGCGGCGGCCTCCTGCGCGGCAACGGGCTGCGCATTGGCGGCCGACGGCGGCAGATCGAGCCCGCCCTTGCGGCCGCAGCCGGCAAGCGCCAGTGCGGCGAGACCGAGCAGCGCCAGCGTAACGGGAGCAGAACGAAACCGATTCACGAAACTTCCCCAAAAGACGCCGCACCATACAGAGATCGCTCAAAAATGGCGAGCCTATTCCCCTTCGTGCGATCCTGCCGGACGCTTACGATCAAACCCCGTCCTTTTTCAGGCGATCAAGCCAACCCTGCGCCTGGGTGCGGACATTCGCCGGCGCGGTTCCGCCGTAGGAGACGCGGCTCGCGACCGAGCTGTGGACCGACAGCATCCTGATCGCCTCGTCCGTGATGCGCGGCTCAATCTCCTGCATCGCCGCAAGCGGCAACCGGTCCAGCGCGACGCCGGCCGCTTCCGCCTTGCCGACGATCCGGCCCGTCACATGATGCGCCTCGCGGAACGGCATCTTCAGCGTGCGCACCAGCCAGTCGGCGAGATCGGTCGCGGTGGCATAGCCGTCGCCCGCCGCGCGCTCCATCCGCGCGGTATCGGCGGTGAGGTCGCGCGCCATGCCAGTCATCGCATGAACCGCCAGCGACAGCGCGGCGAGCGCGTCCATCGCCCCTTCCTTGTCCTCCTGCATGTCCTTCTGATAGGCGAGCGGCAGGCCCTTCATCACGATCAGCAGCGCGTTGAGCGAGCCGATGATCCGCCCGGTCTTTGCGCGCACCAGTTCGGCCGCGTCCGGGTTTCGCTTCTGCGGCATGATCGAAGAGCCGGTCGTGAACTTGTCGGACAGCTTGATCATGCCGACCAGCGGCGAGGTCCAGATCACGATCTCCTCGGCGAAGCGCGACAGGTGCACCGACGCGATCGCCGCCGCCGCCAGCGTCTCCAGCACGAAGTCGCGATCCGAAACCGCGTCGAGCGAATTCGCCATCGGCGCATCGAAGCCGAGCGTCTTCGCGGTGGCATGACGGTCGATCGGAAACGACGTGCCGGCCAGCGCCGCCGCGCCGAGCGGGCTTTCGTTCAGCCGCTTGCGCGCATCGGCAAAGCGGCCGCGGTCGCGCGCCGCCATCTCGACATAAGCGAGCAGATGATGTCCGAACGTCACCGGCTGCGCCGTCTGCAAATGCGTAAAGCCGGGCATGACAGTATCGGCATGTTCCAGCGCACGCTCGGCGAGCGCGAGCTGATAAGCCTTCAGAGCGCGGTCGAGTCCATCGATGGCGTCGCGCACCCACAGGCGGAAATCGGTCGCGACCTGATCGTTGCGCGAGCGCGCGGTGTGCAGGCGGCCGGCCGGCGCGCCGATGATGTCGGTGAGGCGGCTTTCGACATTCATGTGAATGTCTTCGAGTGATCGCTTGAAAGTGAACGTTCCGCCTTCGATCTCTGACAAAATCGTGTCTAGACCCCCAGCGATGTTTTTTGCATCGTCCGCGCCGATGATCCCCTTTGCGGCCAGCATGGCGGCGTGGGCCTTCGATGCGGCGATGTCCTGCGCATACATGCGGCGATCGACATCGATCGAGACGTTGATGTCTTCCATGATCGCATCGGGACCGGCGCTGTAGCGGCCGCCCCACATTTCGTTGCTCATGTCGTCTCGCTCGCTTCCCGTCGTGACTTTCAGTGCCGCCCGCCGCGCCTGCATGGCCTTGCCGATGCCGCGCGATCGCGACTAAACAGCGTGCCATGACCGCTTCGACACCATCCGAACCGCAGCCGCCACATCCCGCCGCATAGAAGCGGCGCATGACGATGATTGCGCTAGGCATCGGCGTCGGCGCCGCCATCGGGCTCGGCGCGGTATACGGGATCGGCGGCGTGATGCGCAATGCGGGCGATCCGGTCTGCCGCCCGGCCGTGGCGCTCGCGAAGAAGCTGTCGCCGCTGCTCAAAGGCGAGGTCGCCGCCGTCACCGCCGCGCAGAGCGGATTGCGCCTGCCGGACATTGAATTCCGCGACGGTTCCGACACGCCGAAGAAGCTGTCGGACTGGCGTGGACGCACCGTCCTCCTCAATCTGTGGGCAACGTGGTGCGTGCCGTGCCGCAAGGAAATGCCGGCGCTCGACGAGTTGCAGGCGAAACTCGGCAGCGAGCGGTTCGAGGTCGTCGCCGTCAACATCGACACCCGCGATCCGGCCAAGCCGAAAGCCTGGCTGACAGAAGCCGGCATCGCGCGCCTCGGCTACTATCACGACAGCAAAGCCAAGGTGTTTCAGGATCTTAAGGCTGCCGGGCGAGCGCTGGGAATGCCGACCTCGGTGCTGGTCGACGGCAGCGGCTGCGAGATCGGCACACTGTCCGGCCCCGCCGAATGGGCCAGCGACGACGCTCTCAAGTTGATCCGCGCCGCGATCGAGGGGTGAAGCCTTTCCCTTCCCCTTGACGTCTCCCTTCCCGCACCTATACTTAACCAAATGGTTGAGTATTCATCCGATCCGCTCGATCGCACCTTTTCGGCTCTTGCCGATCCGACACGCCGCGCACTGCTCGCCCGCCTGATGGCGGCCGAAAGCCTGTCGGTCAGCGATCTGGCGAAGCCGCTCGCGATGTCGCTGCCGGCGGTGATGAAGCATCTCGACGTGCTCGGCGACGCCGGTCTCGTCACGCGCAGCAAGAGCGGCCGCACCGTGTCCTGCCGCCTCAACGCCGCGCCGATGGAGGCCGCGATGCACTGGCTCGCCCGTTACGAACGTTTCTGGACCGTGCAACTCGACCGCCTCGCCGCCTTCCTGGAGAACGACTCATGTCCGACGCCGCAACCGTCATCGCCAAGCCAAGCCTCACGCTCCAGCGCCGCTTCGCCGCAACGCCCGCGCAGGTCTACGCCGCCTGGACCGACCCCAAAAAAATAGTGCAGTGGTTCGGTCCGGCCGAGACGAAGACGGACAGCGTCGAGGTCATCGAGATGGATGTGCGCGAGGGCGGCCGCTTCAACATCTCGTTCAGCACGCAGGACGGCGAATTCCATCGCGTCAGCGGCGTCTACAAGGAGGTCGTGCCGGACGCGAAGCTCGTCTTCAGCTGGGCCTGGTACACGATGCCGGAGCGCGAGTCGCAGGTGACACGGACGCTGAAACCCGAAGGCGCGAACACGCTGCTGACGCTTACCCACGAGCAGTTCTTCAACGAAGCGGCACGCGACGGTCACCGGCACGGCTGGACCGGCACGCTCGACAAGCTCGCGGCGTGGCTCGCCCCGTAACGCTGCATTCACACAACGCCACATCAAACTGAGGAGACGCATCATGGCGCTCGCCAAAACCAGACTCGTCACCTGCCTGTGGTACGATGGACGGGCCGAAGAAGCCGCGAAACTCTACGCCGGCATCTTCAAGGATTCGAAGATCGGCAGCATCTCGCGCTACACCGACGAAGGCACCGATATTCACGGCCAGCCCGCGGGCAAGGTAATGACCGTGGAGTTCGAGTTGGAAGGCATGAGGTTCGTCGCGCTGAACGGCGGACCGCTTTTCAAATTCAGCGAAGCGATCTCGATTCAGATTCTCTGCGAGAACCAGGACGAGATCGATTATTACTGGTCGCGGCTCACCGAGGGCGGCAGCGAAAGCCAGTGCGGCTGGCTGAAGGACAAGTTCGGCCTGTCGTGGCAGGTCGTTCCGGCCATGCTCCCGGCGTTGCTGACCGGCGGTGGCGACAAGGCGAAGCGCGTGACCGCGACTTTCATGAAGATGAAGAAGTTCGACATCGCCACGCTTCAGCGCGCAGCCGATGGCGCCTGAGCGGACGCGACATCACGCCGCGATGCGCGAAACCTCACCCGGCCGCATTTTCGTATGAAACATGCGCAGGTTGAAACAGATCGCCGATATTTCCGAAGGAGAAACATCCAATGACCTATGTCGACGGCTTTGTCGTTCCGGTGCCGAAAGCGAAGGTGAAGGACTATCAGAAGATCGCCAGGCTCGCCGGCAAGGTCTGGCGCGAACACGGCGCGCTCGAATATTTCGAGTTCATCGGCGACGACGTGCCGGTCGGCAAGCTGACGTCGTTCACCCGCGCGGTGAAGCTGAAGCCGAACGAAACCGTGGTGTTCTCCTACATCGTCTACAAATCGCGGGCCCAGCGCGACAAGGTCAACAAGAAGGTGATGAGCGATCCGCGCCTCGCCAAGATGATGAATCCCAAGGCCATGCCGTTCGACACCAGGCGCATGATCTTCGGCGGCTTCAAGCAGCTGGTGAAGGCGTAGAGATTGTTTGAAAAGCACCCATCCTGTGTTCCCCGGGCGCGATGTAGCGTGCAACGCTGCTTCGCAGAACCGGGGGCACGATCCAAGAGTCCGCTTATAAAACGACCCCGGATCAGCAGCGCACCACATCGCTTTGCGATGCGTTGCGCAGCATCCGGGGAACGAGCGAGAGATCTCAAATGTCTCCTGGTCTCGTCGCAGCCGTTCGTGTTCGGTAGCTCGATCCGAATATTGGAACGGGCAATTCGGAAATGCCCGCTCCTGTGAGTATCCGACTTGTTAGTTGCCCCCGCGCGCATACGACCCGTCGCGCGGCGCAATTGCGGCGCGCGGAAAAATCGGCTTCATTGGTTGCAATCAATCTCAACGGCAACCTTCGAGGACGAAACGCGCATGAACCTGAAATCGGGGCTCATCAAGGCCAGAACCGACAACGCCATCGGCTGGCTGATCTTCGACAATCCGACCAAGCTTAACGCGCTGTCGCCCGGCATGTCCGAGGACGCGCTCAGCGTGATCGAAGCCTACGACGCGGACCCGAGCATCAAGGTCGTCATCATGCGCGGCGAAGGCGAGCGCGCCTTCATTTCCGGCGGCGACATTTCCAGCTTCGAGAAGACGCGCGCCAATGCCGAGGACGCGCAGAAGGCGGCGAAGATTCCGGGCCGGCTTGCCCAGCGCATGACCGACCTGTCGAAGCCGTTCATCGCGATGATCCGCGGTTATTGCCTCGGCGGCGGCATGGGCATGGCGCTGAACGCCGACATGCGCTTCGCGTCGTCGGATTCGCAATTCGGCATTCCCGCCGCGCTGCGCGGCGTCGCTTACGCGCCCGAAGGTTTGAAGAAGCTGGTCGATCTGGTCGGACCCAGCGTGGCCAAGGACATCATGTTCTCGGCGCGCCGCATCAAGGCGGACGAGGCGCTGCGGCTCGGCTTGATCAACCGCGTGTTCGCGCCGGAGGATGTCGAGCGCGAAACCATCGCCTATGCGCAGACGCTGTGCGAGAACGCGCCGCTGTCGATCCGCGCATCGAAGTTCTTCATCAACCAGCTTGGCCTCGAACGCGCGCAGCGCGATGAAGAAACAATTCGCGACATGCAGCGCGTCGCCGCCAACAGCGAGGACTTCAAGGAAGCGACGCGCTCCTTCATGGAAAAGCGCAAGCCGGTGTTTCAGGGGCGCTAGTCAAATCGCGAACACTTCGCCCGGTTTCAGCACGCGGAATTTCTCCGACGGCACATTCGCCGCCGCCAGTGCCGCCGCAAGCGCCTTCGGCGGATCGTCGATCGCCTCGTCGGTGAGCTGAAAGGTGCCGTGATGATGCGCCAGCGCCTGCTCCGCGCCGCAATCGGCCAGCGCCTTCACGGCATCTTCCGGGTTCATGTGCTGCTCGCGCATGAACCAGCGCGGTTCGTAGGCGCCGATCGGCAGGATCGCGATGCGCGGCGCGCCATGACGCTCGCGCACGCGGCGTAAATGCCGGCCATCGCCATAGCCTGAATCGCAGACGACATAGACCTTGCCTGCCGGCGTTTCGATCACGAAGCTCGCCCACAGCGACTTGTTGCGGTCGAGCAGACCGCGCGCCGACCAGTGCCGCGTCGGCTCGAGTGTCACGGCGACGCCGTTGCCGATCTCGACACGGTCGCGCCAGTCGTAAGCTTCCGCACGGATCGCATTGTCGCTCGCCTTCATCGTCACGTCGTTGCCGAGCGGCGTGATGACGCGCGGCGCGAAGGCGGCATGAAGGCGCGACAGCGTCGCGACATCGAGATGATCGTAATGTCCGTGCGACACCAGCACGGCGTCGATCTCGGGCAGCGCCGCGAACGCGATGCCCGGATCGTTGACGCGCTTCGGTCCCGCGAAAGACACCGGCGATGCGCGCTCCGACCACACCGGATCGACCAGAATGTTGAGACCCGCCGTCTGGATCAGCCAGCTGGCGTGACCCACGAACGAAAAGCGGATGCCTTGCGTCACACGCGACGGCGGCGTGTCGCGAAAAGGACTCGGCGCGCGCTCCGGCCATGTCCGGCGGCCGCCCTGCATCTGCCAGCGCAGCAGATCGCCGAAGCCTTTCGGCGGCGAACCGTCGGGGTCGAAGAAACGCACGCCGTCGAAATGATCGGATGTCGGGCCGGTGTAGTTGCGCATGAAGGCAGACCATAAGGCTGGCGCGCCGGCCGTCGCCGCGAGCGCGGCGGTCAGCGTCAGAAAACGGCGGCGGGTGAAAGGCATCGCGACGGATGAATCAGATGTCAGCGCGACGCGATGCGAAGGATAGTTGGCGCGGCCTTGCGCGCGTGTAGACTAACGGCTCGGGCATCAAGGGGGCTCATGAACATCTACAACGCCTTCTTCGATCTCAAGCCCGGTGTCGCCGATCTCGATTTCTGCAAGCGCCTCACCGACTATATGGAGGCGCTGAAAGCCGGCGGCCAGATGCAGGGCTGGCGGCTGATGCGGCGCAAGCTCGGCCTCGGCGGCGCGTCCGAGTTTCACCTGATGATGGAGTTCGAGAGTCTGGCGCAGCTCGACGCGGCGTTCTCGCGCGTCGGCGAACGGCGCGAGCCGATCGAGAGCGTGCATTTCGGCGTCAATTCGCTGGTACAGAACGTGACGTTCTCGCTCTATCGCGATTTCCCCGATGCCAACCGCCATCGCGGCGAGGAACGGTTTTGAGGGCGCGTCAAGCAATGAGCGCGATGCCTGACGCGACGGCCGCACGCGCGAGTGCTTTGTCGAGGGTCGCCAGCGGGATCGTCTTGCGCATCGCGAGTTCGAGATACGAGGCGTCGTAAAAACTCAGATTATGGCGAATGCTGATGTTGAAAATGCCGGCGTGGGCTGGCAGTTCGTCAAAAGTAACCGATCCGCGCTCGATCAATGCGAGCGACCGATCAACTTGATGTAGCGTCAATCGCTTTCTACGCAGACCGACGAGAAGCGCGTTGCGCAACTCGAACCAGAATAGCAGGGTCGTGCCAGCCAAAGCTCCGCTTTCAACCCGGTCGAACGCGATCTTTGCGATTTCACTATCTTCGTCTTCAAAACACCATGCTGACGCGACCGAGGCGTCCAGAATAAAATCCATTCAGAAACGACGCCCCTCGTCACGCCATGCCAGAATTTCCTCGACGCTGACCTTGCCTGTGCCTTTTCTGAGTTCACGCAACTCTTGCATCGCTTGTCTGGCCTGCTCTTTCCTCGCTTCCTCGGAGGGTGTGAGATGCGCGATCGCCTTGCCATGCCGCGTGATGACGATCGTGTCACCCCGCTCGACCTGGTCCAGCAGTTCCGCGAATTTTGCTTTGGCTTCAGAGGCTTGAATGTGCTTCATCGTTTTGACCGGTTAAATTGACCGGTCAAATATAGCTTGCCACCGCCTTGCTTTCAAGCACACTGCGCCAAGCGACGGCCGCGAACTTCGATTGACTTGCGCCGCCAATGGCCTATGTCTCTGCCGATCTCGGAAAGGTTTCTTTTCGATCCGCCGCCCGGCCCGTGAGGCCGGAGGTTAACGCCCGACAGCGCTGTGCGCCCTCGGGCGCAAACTTGTTTGGAGCATTGCGTTCCCCTCACGGCAGGATCGTCGGGCGACGCGAAGGAAACGAACGGCATGTTCGACAATCTGTCGGAAAAGCTTGGCGGAATTCTCGACCGGCTCACGCGGCGCGGCGCGCTGACCGAGGCCGATGTCGATGCGGCGATGCGCGAGGTGCGCCGCGCGCTGCTGGAGGCCGACGTCGCGCTCGATGTCGTGCGCGCCTTCGTCGACAAGGTTCGCGAGCAGGCGATCGGCGCCACCGTCATCAAGTCGGTCACGCCAGGCCAGATGGTCGTCAAGATCGTCCACGACCAGCTTGTCGAAACGCTTGGCTCCGACAGCCAGACAATCGATCTCAATGCGCCCGCGCCCATCGCCATCATGATGGTCGGCCTGCAGGGCTCCGGCAAAACCACCACTACCGCGAAACTGTCGCGTCGTCTCACCGACCGCGACCGCCGCAAGGTGCTGATGGCCTCGCTCGACGTGTACCGCCCGGCGGCGCAGGAACAGCTCGCTGTGCTCGGCCGCGACATCGGCGTCGACACGTTGCCCGTGGTCGCCGGTCAGTCCCCGGTCCAGATCGCGCAGCGCGCGCTGCAGGCGGCGAAGCTCGGCGGCTATGACATCGTGCTGCTCGACACCGCCGGCCGCACCACACTCGACGAAGCCATGATGAGCGAAGCGGCCGAGGTGAAGGCCGCCGCGCAGCCGCACGAAGTGCTGCTCGTCGCCGACTCGCTGACGGGTCAGGACGCCGTCAATCTCGCCCGCGCCTTCAACGAGCGCGTCGGCCTCACCGGCATCGTGCTCACCCGCGTCGACGGCGACGGCCGCGGCGGCGCGGCGCTGTCGATGCGCAGCGTCACCGGCAAGCCGATCAAGCTGATCGGCACCGGCGAAAAGACCGACGCGCTGGAAGACTTTCATCCCGCGCGCATCGCGGGCCGCATTCTCGGCATGGGCGACGTGGTGTCGCTGGTTGAGAAGGCCGCCGCCACCATCGACGCCGAGAAGGCGGCGAAGGTCGCGGAGAAGATGCGCAAGGGCAAGTTCGACCTTGCCGACATGCGCGAACAGCTCACGCAGATGCAGAACATGGGCGGCCTCGGCGGCCTGATGGGCATGATGCCCGGCATCGCCAAGATGAAAAACCAGATCGCCAATGCCGGGCTCGACGACAGCATCCTCAAGCGTCAGATCGCGGTGATCGATTCCATGACGCACGAGGAGCGGCGCAATCCCGACCTCCTCAAAAACAGCCGCAAGAAACGCATCTCCGCCGGCAGCGGCGTCAAGGTCGAAGAGATCAACAAACTGCTCAAGATGCACCGGAACATGGCCGACATGATGAAGGCGATGGGTTCGGGCAAACGCGGCCCCCTCGCCTCGCTCGGCAACATGATGGGGTTTGGCGGCGGCGGAATGCCGTCGCCTGAGCAGATGAAGGCGCTCGCGGAGAAAATGCCGGGCGGTCTGCCCGGCGCGGGCGGTCTGCCTCAGGGCCTGCCGAAAAATTTTCCCGGCCTGCCTTCGGGCGCGCCTGGCCTTCCGGGATTGGGCGGCAAGCCGACGCTGCCCGGCCTCGGCGGCTTTCCCGGACTGGGAAAGAAGAAGTGAGTTCAATCGTTGCGGGATGCGCAAGCGCGTACGCCGCAGCGGCAACACAGAATTAGTAACAACCGACAACACATCAGGAGAAACACATGTCTGTCGTCATCCGTCTCGCCCGCGCCGGCACCAAGAAGCGTCCGGTCTATCACATCGTCGTCGCCGACTCGCGCTATCCGCGCGACGGCCGCTTCATCGAGCGCCTCGGCCACTTCAATCCGCTGCTGCCGAAGGACAACGAAGCACGCCTGAAGTTCGACCTCGAAAAGGCGAAGTCGTGGATGGCCAAGGGCGCGCAGCCGTCCGACCGCGTGATGCGTTTCCTCGACGCCGCCGGCGTCGCCAAGCGCACGCCGCGCAACAATCCCGAGAAGGCCGTGCCGCGCAAGGAGCGCAAGGCTGCAGCCAGCGCATGATCCGCGCGCACATGCGCGAAGCGAACGCCGCGCGCAAGCGGCGGCTGTTCGTTTTTCATGACATGTCGGGACAGGCGGCGTGAGCGCCGCCTCCCGCAAACAGGTTTGCGTCGCGCGGATCGGCGCGCCGCACGGCGTGCGCGGCGACGTCAAGCTGTGGCCGTTCACGCAAGACCCCTACGCGGTCGCCGATTACGGCCCGCTCGCGACGGCGGACGGGCGCAACTTAGAGATCGCGGCGCTACGCGCAGCGAAGGATCATCTCGTCGCGCATCTTGAAGGCGTCGATACGCGCGAGGCGGCCGAACGCCTCAACGGCGTCGAGCTTTACGTTGCGCGTGACGCCCTGCCGCCGGCCGACGACGGCGAATACTACCACACCGACCTGATCGGCCTTGCCGCCGTCACCACGCAGGACGAAGCTGTCGGGCGGATCGTCGCCGTGCATAATTTCGGCGCGGGCGACATCATCGAAATCGCGCCAGAGGGCGGCGGGCCGACGCTGCTGCTGCCGTTCTCCGACGCCGTAGTGCCGTCAGTTGATCTTGCAGCGGGCCGCGCGGTTGTCGTGCTTCCCGATGAGATTGACGGCGACGCATCGGACGCAGCGGCGGGACCGCAGCGATGACCTGGACCGCGACCGTCCTGACCTTGTTCCCCGAAATGTTCCCCGGCCCGTTCGGCATCAGTCTGGCGGGGCGAGCGCTCGGTAACGGCCTGTGGGCGCTGGAGACGCGCGACATCCGCGACGCCGCCACCGACCGCCACCGCAGCGTCGACGATACGCCGGCCGGCGGGGGCCCCGGCATGGTGCTGCGGGCCGACGTGCTGGCCCGCGCCATCGACGCGGCGGGAATCGCGGACGGCCGCCCCCGCCTCGCGATGAGCCCGCGCGGCGCGCCGCTGACGCAACAACGCGTGGCGGAGCTGTCAGACGGTCCCGGCCCGCTGATCGTCTGCGGCCGCTTCGAAGGCATCGACCAGCGCGTGATCGAGGCGCGCGGCCTC
>OEIU01002164.1_pt1 | contig 10879 bp, 22 predicted proteins | sample 1539221 | NCBI WGS metagenome assembly OEIU01 (sample SAMN03792071, study PRJEB22550) | activated sludge metagenome | feature: wastewater treatment plant; material: activated sludge; isolation source: Wastewater treatment plant of a petroleum refinery complex | place: Argentina: Zarate | collected... | reverse complement strand
TGATCGCGCCGATCGCCATGGAAGAGGGCCTGCGCTTCGCCATCCGCGAGGGCGGCCGCACCGTCGGCGCCGGCGTCGTGGCCAAGATCATCGAATAAGGCGGGCCGTCATGCAAAAGCAGAAGATCCGCATTCGCCTCAAAGCCTTCGACTACAAACTGATCGACCAGTCGGCGCTGGAGATCGTCGAGACCGCCAAGCGTACCGGCGCCATCGTCAAGGGCCCGGTGCCGCTGCCCACGCGCATGCAGCGTTTCGACATCCTGCGCTCGCCGCACGTCAACAAGAGCAGCCGCGACCAGTTCGAGATCCGCACGCACCAGCGCCTGATGGACATCGTCGACCCGACCGACAAGACGGTGGACGCGCTGATGAAGCTCGATCTGCCGGCCGGCGTGGACGTGGAGATCAAGCTGCAGTAGTGCAGCCGCAGCAGCTGCTATACTTGCAGGCTTTTCTCGCGGCGGCATGCCGCCGCGGGGAAGCCAATCAGCCCGGCCAATCGATGTCGGGTTCGTCAACAAAGGCTCCGCACGCCCGGCGTGCATGGGGCTGGAGAAACACCATGAGTCTGAGCCATCGTCTCGGATTGCTGGGCCGCAAGGTGGGCATGATGCGCATCTTCACGGACGACGGCGACGCCGTTCCCGTGACGGTGCTGGACGTGTCCGACAACCGCGTCACCCAGGTCAAGACCGAAGCCGTTGACGGCTACAGCGCCATCCAGGTGACCTTCGGTTCGCGCAAGGCGTCCCGCGTCACCAAGCCCGAGGCCGGCCACCTGGCCAAGGCGGGCGTGATGGCCGGCGAGGTGCTGCGCGAGTTCCGCGTCACGCCCGAAGTCGCTGCCGAATACCAGCCGGGCGCGACGCTGCCGGTGGGCTTGTTCGCCGTCGGCCAGGCGGTGGACGTGCAGGGCACCTCGATCGGCAAGGGCTTCACCGGCACGATCAAGCGCCACAACTTCGGCTCGCAGCGCGCGTCGCACGGCAACAGCCGTTCGCACAACGTGCCGGGTTCGATCTCGATGGCGCAGGACCCGGGCCGCGTATTCCCGGGCAAGAAGATGTCGGGCCACAAGGGCGATGTGACCGTCACCACGCAGAACCTCGATGTCGTGCGCATCGACGAAGCGCGCTCGCTGCTGTTGGTGCGCGGCGCGGTGCCGGGCGCGAAGAACGGCCATGTGGTCGTGCGTCCGGCGGTGAAGGCCCGCGCCGCCCAAGGCGGCGCTTCGCAGGGCACGAAGGGAGCCAACTGATGCAACTCGAGCTCCTCAATGACCAAGGGCAATCCACCGCCAAGGTGGACGCGCCCGACACGGTGTTCGCGCGCGACTACAACGAGGCGCTGGTGCACCAGATCGTCGTCGCCTACCAGGCGAATGCGCGCCAGGGCACGCGGGCGCAATTGACCCGCACCGAGGTCAAGCACTCGACGAAGAAGCCGTTCCGCCAGAAGGGCACGGGCCGCGCTCGCGCGGGCTCGACCTCGTCGCCGATCTGGCGCGGGGGCGGCCGCACCTTCCCGAACAAGCCGGACGAGAACTTCACCCACAAGGTCAACAAGAAGATGTACCGGGCCGGCATGGCGTCGATCCTGTCGCAGTTGGCGCGTGACGGCCGCTTGGCAGTGGTCGACGGCATCGGTGTCGACGCGCCGAAGACCAAGCTGCTGGCGCAGAAGTTCAAGGCCATGGGGCTGGATTCGGTGATGGTCATCGCCGACCAGGTGGACGAGAACCTGGCGCTGGCCTCGCGCAACCTGGCCAACGTGCTGGTCGTCGAGCCGCGCTACGCCGACCCGCTGTCGCTCGTGTTCTACAAGAAGGTGCTGGTCACCAAGGGCGCGATCGACCAGCTGAAGGAGATGTTCGCATGAGCACGGCCAAGAACGCGAAGAAGCCGGACGAAGGCCGTCTGGCGCAGGTGCTGGTCGCGCCGATCATCTCCGAGAAGGCCACGCGCGTCGCGGAAAAGCACAACCAGGTGCTGTTCAAGGTGCTGCGCAACGCCTCCAAGCCGGAGATCAAGGCGGCCGTCGAACTGATGTTCAAGGTCGAGGTGGCGTCGGTGCAGACCGTCAACCAGCTGGGCAAGACCAAGCGCTTCGGCCGCTCCATCGGCCGCCGCGACCACGTCAAGAAGGCCTACGTGTGCCTGAAGCCGGGCCAGGAGCTCAACTTCTCCGGGGAGGCCGCGTAATGGCCGTCGTCAAGATCAAACCCACGTCGCCGGGCCGCCGCGCGGTGGTCAAGGTGGTGCACAAGCACCTGTACAAGGGCAAGCCGCAGGCCTCGCTGCTCGAGCCGCAGTTCCAGCATTCGGGCCGCAACAACAACGGCCACATCACCGTGCGCCACAAGGGCGGCGGCCACAAGCACCACTACCGCGTGATCGACTTCGTGCGCAACAAGGACGGCGTCCCCGCCAAGATCGAGCGCATCGAATACGACCCGAACCGCAGTGCGCACATCGCGCTGGTGTGCTATGCCGACGGCGAGCGCCGCTACATCATCGCGCCGCGCGGCATCGAGGTCGGCGCGACGATCCTCAGCGGCGCCGAGGCGCCGATCAAGGCCGGCAACACGCTGCCGATCCGCAACATCCCGGTGGGCTCGACGATCCACTGCATCGAGATGCTGCCGGGCAAGGGTGCGCAGATCGCGCGTTCGGCCGGCGCCTCGGTGACGCTGATGGCGCGCGAGGGCATCTACGCGCAGCTGCGGCTGCGCTCGGGCGAAGTGCGCAAGATCCACATCGACTGCCGCGCCACGATCGGCGAGGTGTCGAACGAAGAGCACAACCTGCGCCAGTACGGCAAGGCCGGCGCGCGCCGCTGGCAGGGCATCCGCCCGACCGTGCGCGGGGTGGTGATGAACCCGGTCGATCACCCCATGGGCGGCGGCGAAGGCCGCAGCAAGAGCGGCAAGCATCCGGTGGACCCCTGGGGCAACCTGACCAAGGGCTACCGCACGCGCAACAACAAGCGCACGCAGACGATGATCGTCTCGCGCCGCAAGAAGTAGGGGCTCAGCACCATGGCACGTTCATTGAAGAAGGGTCCGTTCGTGGACCACCACCTGATGGCCAAGGTCGACAAGGCCGCCGCCACCAAGGACAAGAAGCCGGTCAAGACCTGGTCGCGCCGCTCGACGATCCTGCCCGAATTCATCGGTCTGACGATTGCCGTGCACAACGGCAAGCAGCACGTGCCGCTGTACGTGACCGACCAGATGGTCGGCCACAAGCTCGGCGAGTTCGCGCAGACGCGCACCTTCAAGGGTCACCCGGCCGACAAGAAGGCCAAGAGGTAGGGCATGACGATGGAAACCAAAGCAAGCGTTCGCGGCGTGCGCCTGTCGGTCGACAAGGGCCGGCTGGTGGCGGACATGGTGCGCGGCAAGAAGGTGGACCAGGCGCTGAACATCCTGAGCTTCACGCCGAAGAAGGCGGCCGGCATCATCCGCAAGGCGCTGGCCTCGGCCATCGCCAATGCCGAACACAACGACGGCGCCGACATCGACGAACTGAAGGTCAAGGCCATCTACGTCGAGCAGGGTGCCGCGTTGTCGCGTTCGTCCGCGCGCGCCAAGGGCCGCGGCAACCGCATCAGCAAGCCCACCTGTCACATCTACGTGACCGTCGGCAACTAAGGCAGGGGCACAGACAAACATGGGACAGAAGATCCATCCGACCGGCTTCCGGCTGCCCGTCACGCGTGCCTGGGGCTCGCGCTGGTTCGCCACCAAGCGCAACTTCGGCCACATGCTGGCCGAGGACCTGCACGTGCGCGACTTCCTGAAGGCGCGGCTGAAGAGTGCCGCGGTGTCGCGCATCCTGATCGAGCGCCCGGCGAAGAACGCGCGCATCACCATCTATTCGGCGCGCCCGGGCGTGGTCATCGGCAAGCGGGGCGAGGACATCGAGAACCTGAAGGCCGAACTGGCGCGCCGCCTGGGCGTGCCGGTGGCGGTGAACATCGAGGAGGTGCGCAAGCCCGAGATCGATGCGCAGCTGATCGCCGACTCGATCACGCAGCAGCTCGAGAAGCGCATCATGTTCCGCCGCGCCATGAAGCGCGCCATGCAGAACGCGATGCGCCTGGGCGCGCAGGGCATCAAGATCATGTCGTCGGGGCGTCTGAACGGCATCGAGATCGCGCGCTGCGAGTGGTACCGAGAAGGCCGCGTGCCGCTGCACACGCTGAAGGCCGACATCGACTACGGCTTCTCGGAAGCCAAGACCACCTACGGCGTGATCGGCGTCAAGGTCTGGGTCTACCGCGGCGACCGCTTGGCGCACGGCGAGGCGCCGGGCGCCAAGCCGGAGACCGGCGAAGACGATCGGCGCTCGCGCCGCGGACCGCGTCCGGGTGCACCGGGTGCCCCGGGCGGGCGCGGGCGTCCCGGCGAGCGGCCGCCGCGCGCGGCCACAGGCGCCGGTGCTGCGGACAAGCCGGCCGAGGCCGGCGAGGCGCCGAAGACGGCGACCGCCAAGCGCGTGCGCAAGGCTGCCGCGCCGGGGGCCGGTGCCGAAGGCAAAGGGGAATAACACATGCTGCAACCATCACGCCGCAAGTTCCGCAAGGAACAGAAGGGCCGCAACACCGGCATGGCGACGCGCGGCGCCAAGGTGTCGTTCGGCGAATTCGGCCTGAAGGCCACCGAGCGCGGCCGCTTGACCGCGCGCCAGATCGAAGCCGCGCGCCGCGCCATCAGCCGCCACATCAAGCGCGGCGGGCGCATCTTCATCCGCATCTTCCCGGACAAACCGATTTCGCAGAAGCCGGCCGAGGTGCGCATGGGCAGCGGCAAGGGCAACCCCGAATACTGGGTGGCCGAAATCCAGCCGGGCAAGGTGCTGTACGAAATCAACGGCGTGCCCGAGGCGCTGGCGCGCGAGGCCTTCCTGCTGGCCTCGGCCAAGCTGCCGCTGCGTTGCACCTTCGTCGCGCGCCAGATCGGCGCGTAGAGACGATATCGGAGACCCGAATGAAGACCAGTGAACTGCGCGCCAAGGACGTGGCGGCACTCGAGAAGGAGGTCGCCGACCTGCTGCGCGCCCACTTCGGCCTGCGCATGCAGAAGGCCACCCAGTCGCTGAGCAACCACTCGACGCTGCGCAAGACGCGCCGCGACGTGGCCCGCGCCAAGACCATCCTCGCCGAGAAGAAGAAGGAGGCGACCAAGTGAACCAGCCTGCCGCCGTCACCAAGAACACGCGTACGCTCGTCGGCCAGGTGGTCAGCGACAAGCGCGCTAAGACCGTCACGGTGCGCGTCGAGCGCCGTGCCATGCACGAGCTGTACGGCAAGATCGTCGCGCGCTCGAGCAAGTACCACGCGCACGACGAGAACGGCGAATACAAGCTCGGCGACGTGGTCGAAATCGCCGAGAGCCGGCCCATGTCCAAGACCAAGAGCTGGGTCGTCACGCGCCTGGTGAAGAAGGCCGGGCTGGCCTAAGCCGGGCCTGGGCGCGGGGCCATCGAGCCCGGCGTGCCACGCACGGGCCGCGGCGCTGGGATACTGGCGCGCGGCCCTTCGTCATCTTCGGGGCCGGCTCGCACCGTGCCCATCGGGGCCCACCCATCACAGGAGAACATGATGCTCAAAGTCGGAGACAAGCTGCCCGCCGGCAGCCTGCAGGAGTTCATCGAGGTCGAAGGCAACGGCTGCTCCATCGGCCCGAACAGCTTCGATATCGCCCAGGCCGCGGCCGGCAAGACGATCGCCGTCTTCGGCCTGCCCGGGGCCTACACGCCGACCTGCTCTGCCCAGCACGTGCCGAGCTATGTCGAAAAGGCCGGCGAACTGAAGTCCGCCGGCGTCGACGAGATCTGGTGCGTTTCGGTCAACGACGCCTTCGTCATGGGCGCCTGGGGCCGCGACCAGAAGACCGCCGGCAAGGTGCGCATGATGGCCGACGGCAGCGCCGACTTTGCGCGCGCCACCGGCCTGACGCTGGACCTGACGGCGCGCGGCATGGGCCTGCGCTCCAACCGCTACTCGATGCTCGTCGTCGACGGCGTGGTCAAGACGCTGAACATCGAAGGCCCCGGCAAGTTCGAGGTCAGCGACGCCGGCACCCTGCTGGCACAGGCCAAGGCGCAGAAGGCCTGAGGCCGGGCGACGCAGGCGGGCGGCTCGCCCGCGTTGTTGCACCCCGGCCTCGCGCATGCACTTTGACAGCGGGGCCGTTTTCGGTCCATAATCGCGGGCTCAGCCGGTGTCGAATGTTTCTTTCGAGGCCGGCTTCGCCCAGACACCCAGGCACCCAGACACGGGCCCAAGACTGACCGCTCGCTTTTCCCGGCAAATCGCGCCGGAGGGGCAAGCGGGAAAAGTTGGGGACACAGCAATGATCCAAATGCAATCGCGGCTCGATGTCGCGGACAACACCGGCGCGAAGTCCGTCATGTGCATCAAGGTGCTCGGCGGCTCGAAGCGGCGCTACGCCGGCATCGGCGACGTCATCAAGGTCAGCATCAAGGAAGCCGCGCCGCGCGGGCGCGTGAAGAAGGGCGAGATCTACAGTGCCGTCGTCGTGCGCACCGCCAAGGGCGTGCGCCGCCAGGACGGCTCGCTGATCAAATTCGACGGCAACGCCGCGGTGCTGCTGAACGCCAAGCTCGAGCCGATCGGCACGCGCATCTTCGGACCGGTGACGCGCGAGCTGCGCACCGAGCGCTTCATGAAGATCGTGTCGCTGGCGCCGGAAGTGCTCTGAGGACATCAAGCATGAACAAGATTCGCAAGGGCGACCAGGTCATCGTGCTGACCGGCCGCGACAAGGGCAAGCGCGGCACGGTGTCGCGCCGCGTCGACGGCGACCATCTGCTGGTCGAAGGCGTCAACGTCGTGAAGAAGCACGTCAAGCCGAACCCGATGAAGGGCACCACCGGCGGCGTGGTCGACAAGACGATGCCGATCCACCAGTCGAACGTGGCCATCTGGAACGCAGCCGCCTCGAAGGCCGACCGCGTGGGCATCAAGCTGCTGGACAACGGCGACAAGGTGCGCGTCTACAAGTCCAGCGGCGAACAGATCAAGGCCTGAGGAAAGCATCATGGCGCAACAACAGACGGCACGCCTGCAGACCCACTACCGCGAGAAGATCGTCCCGGAGCTGATGGCCAAGTTCGGCTACAAGTCGGTGATGCAGGTGCCGCGCCTGCAGAAGATCACGCTGAACATGGGCGTCAGCGAGGCCGTGGCCGACAAGAAGGTCATGGACCACGCCGTCGGCGACCTGAGCAAGATCGGCGGCCAGAAGCCGGTGGTCACCAAGTCGCGCAAGCCGATCGCCGGCTTCAAGATCCGCGAGAACGTGCCCATCGGCTGCATGGTCACGCTGCGCGGTGTGCGCATGTACGAGTTCCTCGACCGCTTCGTGACCATCGCGCTGCCGCGGGTGCGCGACTTTCGCGGCATCTCCGGCCGCGCCTTCGACGGCCGCGGCAACTACAACGTCGGAGTCAAGGAGCAGATCATCTTCCCCGAGATCGACTACGACAAGATCGATGCGCTGCGCGGGCTGAACATCAGCATCACCACCAGCGCGCAGACCGACGACGAGTGCAAGGCGCTGCTCACGGCCTTCCGCTTCCCGTTCAAGAACTGAGGTGCCCCTTGGCCAAACAGTCCCAGATCCAGCGTCAGCAAAAGCGCGAGAAGCTCGTCGCCCAGTACGCGAAGAAGTACGCCGAACTGAAGGCGGTGGCCGATGACGCCAAGCGCTCCGACGAGGAGCGCTACGTCGCCCGGCTCGAGCTGCAGAAGCTGCCGCGCAACGCCAACCCGACGCGCCTGCGCAACCGCTGCGAGCTGACCGGCCGGCCGCGCGGCAACTTCCGCATGTTCGGACTGGGCCGCAGCAAGATCCGCGACCTCGCCTTCAAGGGCGACATTCCGGGCGTGGTCAAGGCCAGCTGGTGACATCGGCCCAGTGCGGCACGAGCAGGAGAGTTTGTTATGAGCATGAGTGATCCGATCGCCGATATGCTGACGCGCATCCGCAACGCCCAGGGCGTGGACAAGGCGGTGGTGGCGATGCCGTCGTCGAAGCTCAAGGTGGCGATCGCGCAGGTCCTGAAGGACGAGGGTTACATCGACGGCTTCTCGGTGCGCGACGAAGCCGGCAAGAGCCAGCTCGAGATCGCGCTGAAGTACTACGCCGGCCGCCCGGTGATCGAGCGCATCGAGCGTGTCAGCCGTCCGGGCCTGCGCGTGTACCGCGGCCGCGAGGCCATCCCGTCGGTGATGAACGGGCTGGGCGTGGCCATCGTCACCACGCCCAAGGGCGTGATGACCGACCGCAAGGCGCGCCAGAACGGCGTCGGCGGCGAGGTGCTGTGCTACGTCGCCTGACCGGCGGCGCCTAACCGAAGGATTCGAGCCATGTCTCGCGTAGGAAAGATGCCGGTGACCGTTCCGCAGGGCGTGGACGTGTCGATCACGGCAGAGCAGATTTCAGTCAAGGGCGGCAACGGCACGCTGGTGCGTGCGGTGAACTCGCTGGTCACGGTGAAGAAGGACGGCGCCGCGCTGCTGTTCGAGCCTGCCAACGACAGCGCCGAGGCGAATGCGATGAGCGGCACGATGCGTGCGCTGGTCAACAACATGGTCAACGGCGTCACCAAGGGCTTCGAGCGCAAGCTGACGCTGGTCGGCGTCGGTTTCCGCGCGCAGGCGCAGGGCCAGAAGCTGAACCTGCAGGTCGGCTTCTCGCACCCGGTGGTCAAGGACATGCCGGCCGGCGTCAAAGTGGAAACGCCTACGCCGACCGAGATCCTCATCAAGGGCGCCGACCGCCAGTCGGTCGGGCAGGTGGCGGCCGAAGTGCGCGCGATCCGTCCGCCCGAGCCCTACAAGGGCAAGGGCATCCGTTACGCGGACGAGCGCGTGACGCTGAAAGAGACGAAGAAGAAATAAGGAGCGACCGAGATGTTGAACAAGAAAGCACAGCGCCTGCGCCGCTCCCGCCAGACCCGCGCGCGCATCGCGCAGCAGGTCGTGGCGCGTCTGACGGTTTACCGCTCGAACCTGCACGTCTACGCCAGCGTCATCTCCGACGACGGCAGCCGCGTGCTGGCCAGCGCGTCGACGGCCGAAAAGGCCGTGCGCGAACAGCTCGGCGGCGCCGGCAAGGGCGGCAACGCGGCGGCGGCGGCGATCGTCGGCAAGCGCATCGCCGAGAAGGCCAAAGCGGCGGGCGTCGAGAAAGTGGCGTTCGATCGCGCGGGCTTCGCCTTCCATGGCCGCGTCAAGGCCCTGGCCGAGGCGGCGCGCGAAGCCGGCCTGCAGTTCTAAGCGCCCAGCGCAGCAGCGAAGGATCCAATAGATGGCAAAGTTTCAACCCCGCGCGCAGCCCGAAGGCAACGACGACGGCCTGAAGGAAAAGATGATCGCGGTGAACCGCGTGACCAAGGTGGTCAAGGGCGGGCGCACGCTGAGCTTCGCGGCGCTGACCGTGGTCGGCGACGGCGACGGGCGCATCGGCATGGGCAAGGGCAAGGCCAAGGAAGTGCCGGTGGCGGTGCAGAAGGCGATGGAAGACGCGCGCCGCAACATGGTGAAGGTGTCGTTGAAGAGCGGATCGATCCACCACAACGTGCGCGGCGTGCATGGCGCGGCCAAGGTGCTGATGGCGCCGGCGCCGGCCGGTACCGGCATCATCGCCGGCGGCCCGATGCGCGCGGTGTTCGAGGTCATGGGGGTCACGGACATCGCGGCCAAGAGCCTGGGTTCGTCCAATCCCTACAACATGGTGCGTGCCACGCTGGACGCGCTGAAGCGCTCGACCACGCCGGCCGAAGTGGCGGCCAAGCGCGGCAAGTCGGTCGAAGAGATCTTCGGCTGAAGCGCCGCGCAGGAGAGAAGACGATGTCGGACAAGAAGTCGGTGACGGTCAAGCTGGTCAGGAGCCCGATCGGCACCAAACAGTCGCACCGGGACACGGTGCGCGGCCTGGGCCTGCGCAAGCTGAACAGCGAATCGGTGCTCGAGGACACGCCCGCGGTGCGCGGCATGATCAACAAGGTCGCGTACCTCGTGAAGGTGCTTTGAGCACGAGACGCCAAACGGTGACGAACATGGAACTGAACACCCTGCAACCGGCGCCCGGCGCCAAGCGTGCGCGCCGCCGCGTCGGCCGCGGCATCGGCTCGGGCCTGGGCAAGACGGCGGGCCGCGGCCACAAGGGCCAGAAGTCGCGTGCCGGCGGCTTCCACAAGGTGGGTTTCGAAGGCGGCCAGATGCCGCTGCAGCGCCGCCTGCCCAAGCGCGGCTTCAAGTCGTTGACGGCCGCCTTCAACGCCGAGATCACGCTCGCCGAGCTGCAGCGCCTGGGCGCCGACGAGGTCGATCTGTTGGCGCTGAAGCAGGCCGGGCTGGTGGACGAGCGCGCCAAGGTGGTGAAGGTCATCAAGTCGGGTGAGCTGAGCCGCAAGGTCGTGCTCGAGGGCATCGGCGCGACGGCCGGCGCCAAGGCGGCGATCGAAGCCGCCGGCGGTTCGGTCGGCTGAAGCCGCGCCTGCAACCCAGACTCGAGACTTCGAGACTTCCAGACGTGGCTACTTCGGCAAACCAGCTGGCCAAGAGCGGCAAGTTCGGCGACCTGCGTCGCCGGCTGGTCTTCCTGCTGCTTGCGCTGGTCGTCTTCCGCCTCGGGGCGCACATTCCGGTCCCCGGCATCGATCCGGCGCAGCTGGAGCAGCTGTTCAGGAGCCAGTCCGGCGGCATCCTGAACCTGTTCAACATGTTCAGCGGCGGCGCGCTGTCGCGCTTCACCGTGTTCGCGCTGGGCATCATGCCCTACATCTCGGCGTCGATCATCATGCAGCTGATGACCTACGTCGTGCCTACGCTCGAGGCGATCA
>OEIU01002163.1_pt1 | contig 10885 bp, 14 predicted proteins | sample 1539221 | NCBI WGS metagenome assembly OEIU01 (sample SAMN03792071, study PRJEB22550) | activated sludge metagenome | feature: wastewater treatment plant; material: activated sludge; isolation source: Wastewater treatment plant of a petroleum refinery complex | place: Argentina: Zarate | collected... | reverse complement strand
GATTTGAACTGATAAAAGCAATTCGTTCAAACGAAGATTACCAGGAAATTCCGATAATCATTCTCTCATCACTTTCAGCAAATGCAGATATTGAAAGGGGTATGCAATGCGGTGCAAATGCTTATTTGCTTAAACCGTTTGATTCAAAAAGAGTTTTATACGAAGTCTCTAAATTTTTAAACTAGAAAGAAAACTATGAGCTTAAAATTTTTAATTGTAGATGATTCTCAAACTATGCGGCGTATCGTTACCAACTCATTAAAAAATCTTGGTTATGAAGAGTTTGTTGAAGCAGCAGACGGCAAAGATGCACTTATTAAATTAGCCGCCGATGACACAATTAATTTTGTTATCACTGATTGGAACATGCCTGTACTTAGCGGACTTGAATTAATAAAAGCAATTCGCTCTGATGAGAAAATGGGAAAGATTCCGGTATTAATGGTAACAACACGAGGTGTTAAGGATGACATTATCGAAGCATTAAAAGCAAAGGTAAATAATTATGTGGTTAAGCCATTTACACCTGCAATACTGCGTGATAAAATCGATCAAATAATTTCTAATAATGTAGGAGCAAACTGATGCTAACAGCAGAAAATATGGCTAAGCTTTTTTCTAAGCTTAACGATTTGAAAAAAGTCTTTAGTTACGGCGAAAAACTTATACCTATCATTCAAAGCCTTGGCGAGTTTATGTCGGAAACAGTTCCGCTGTTGGAAAACATAAACAGATCAATTGCGGAAAGCACATCAAAAATTCCGAAAGCAACAAATCAAATACAGAATGTTACCAGTGCAACCGAAATGGCAACAACAGAAATCTTAGATCTTGTTGATTCGCTTAATAGCAATTTGATCGGCATCGAAAAAACAATGGTTGATATTTTAGCCAAAGAAACTGATAAAGAAGATTTTCTACTAAGTATCATTCCGATGCTGAATAGAAGTGATGCAGAAGTATTTGTAAAAGATTTTCTAAAGAAAAACTGCAGTTCCGAAAAACTTGGTGAGTTACTGCTTCAAGTTGGTAAGATGAAAAATGATTCAAACAGTATTGCAATTTCACTTCAGGTGCAGGATATAACAGCGCAGCAATTAGCCGCTGTAAATCATCTTATTGAATCCGTGCAGGATAAACTTTCAGCTTTAATTGAGGATTTTGATAATACAAGACTTGGCGATTATGATTCTTTGATCTTTCCTGAAGGCGCATCTTATGATCCGAATGCACGTTACTCAAAATCAAAAGCTCCGCAGCAGGAAGTTGACCTGATCTTTAATAAAGAAATTAAAACAGCATCACAAGAAGAAATAGATAAATTATTTAGCTGATACAAATGGCAAAATCAAATCAAAATCCGATTCTCATCGATCCTGATATGAAGGAAATTGTTGAGAGTTTTATTATCGAAACAAAAGAAATTCTTGAAAAGTTAGATGCTGATCTTGTTGAGATGGAAAAGCGACCGGATGATAATGAATTGCTTAACAGTGTGTTCAGACATTTTCATACTATAAAAGGAACATCAAGCTTTTTGGGGCTTGATAAGCTTACAGGTGTTACACATAAAGGTGAAGACATCCTTAACAAGCTTCGTAAGCTTGAAGTAAGTTTGAGTGCAAGCATAATGGATGCATTGCTTTTGGCTTATGATAAAATGAAATCATTGCTTTACAGTATTGAAGAATTTCAGAATGAAGATATTGATGTTGATGATACTATTAAAGAATTAACTGATTTAATCAGCACCCTTGAAAATGGCGGTGTAGTTGTTGAAAAGAAAAAACCTGTTAAAAAATCAAAAAAGAAATCCGCAAAAAGCGAATTGAACATTGATACAAATAATACGACTGAAACTGTTGTAATGTCCGGATCTACTGAAGATAAAATTTTAGAAGAAACAGAAGATGCTGATGGAGAACACGAATTACCGCAGGTTGAAAATAAAATTGTAGCTGTTGATAAATCAAAACAGGACACAACAAAAAAAGTAGAAAATTCTATTCGTGTTGATGTTGAAAGATTAGACGAGCTTTTAAATATTGTTTCTGAATTAGTGCTTGGCAGAAATAGATTAGCGCAAGTAAACTCAGAGTTTGCGCTTGAAAATGAAGGGACAAAATTTTCACGCGATCTTTTTGATGTAACAAAACAGATTGATTTAATGACAAACGAGCTGCAGCTTGTTGTGATGAAAACACGTATGATTAAGATTGGAAAAGTGTTTAACAAATTTCCACGTCTCGTTCGTGATCTTTCCCGTGATGCCAAAAAGCAAATTAATATTGTTATCAAAGGTGAAGAAACAGAATTAGATAAAACTTTAATTGAAGAAATTAATGATCCGCTTGTACATCTTGTTAGAAACAGTGTTGATCACGGAATTGAAAATCCTGAAACAAGAAAAGCAAACGGAAAAAATCCGGCAGGTACATTAACACTTTCCGCCGCCCACGAAGGCAACAATATTATAATTACAATTGAGGATGATGGAAAAGGAATTGATCCGGAAGTTATAAAAGCTAAAGTTTTACAAAAGGGATTGATATCTGCAGAGCGGGCAAAAGAATTAACGCGACAGGAAATATTAAATTTAATTTTTCTTCCGGGATTTTCTACAGCGGAAGTTGTTACAAATATTTCCGGGCGCGGTGTTGGAATGGATGTTGTTAAAACCAATGTTACAAAGCTGCGCGGCATTATAAATATTGAATCAAATGTTGGTGTTGGAACAAAAATTATAATCAAACTTCCACTAACACTTGCAATAATTTCCGGAATGATTGTGAAAGTAAAAGACGAACAAATTGTAATTCCTTTAAATACAGTGTTAGAAGTTTTACGAGTGCACAGGGAAAATATTTATTCGGTAAATCAAAGACCTGTTATTAAAATGCGCGATAGTGTGCTTCCACTTGTTTCGGTTGAAGAAGTTCTTTTTGGAGCTGAAGAAAAAGATGAAAATAGAATATGGCAGTATGTTGTAGTTGTTGGCATTGCTGAAAAAAGATATGGAATAAAAGTAGATAGTTTAGTGGGACAAAAAGAAGTAGTAATAAAATCACTCGGAAATTATTTTGGCAAAGTACAGGGCATAGCAGGTTCAACAATTATGGGCGATGGATCGGTTGTGATGATAGTTGACGTAAACGAATTACTTCACAAAGCAGAAAAACTAACATGACAAGAAAAATAACAGCCGTTGTAGTTGATGATTCTGCTTTTATGAGAAAATCACTTTCCATAATGCTGGAAAGCTCAGGCGAAATTGAAGTTGTAGCAACTGCAAGAGATGGAGTTGAAGGCGTTGAAATGGTAAAATTAAAATTGCCTGATATCGTTACAATGGATATTGAAATGCCGAGAATGGATGGGCTTACTGCACTTCAAAAAATAATGAAGGAACACCCAACGCCGGTTTTAATGGTAAGCTCGCTTACAACAGAAGGTGCTAAAGATACCTTGAAAGCTTTAGAATATGGCGCAGTAGATTTTATCCCAAAAGAACTTTCTTTTGTAAACGTTAACATCATAAAAATAAAAGAAGATCTTGTTGCCAAAGTTAAAGCGATTGTAAGTCAGCGTTCTTTAAGTTTAAGATTACAAAGAATTCAAAATCTTAGTTTTAATAAAAAATTTTCTGAAACATCTGCAGCAAAGCAGGATTACTTAAACAAATCAATTCCGCAAATTGGTTATCGTGCAATTGCCCTTGGTGTTTCTACCGGCGGACCAATGTCGCTTCAAAAAGTTATTCCTAATATTTCTAAAAGTTTATCTATACCAATGTTTATTGTGCAGCACATGCCGCCAAAGTTTACAAAATCACTTGCGGAAAGATTAAACGGACTTAGTGAAGTTGAAGTTAAAGAAGCTGCTGATAAAGAAATTGTTAGAGGCGGTGTTGTTTATATTGCTCCGGGCGGATTTCACATGACGGTTGAAAAAACAGGCAATAACCATCCGGTGATTTCAATTTCGGATACACCGCCGGATACGCTTCATCGTCCCTCTGTTGATGTGATGATGAACTCCGTTGTTAAAGTTTATAAAAAATATGCGCTCGGTGTTATTATGACAGGAATGGGAAGAGACGGCGCAGATTCAATAAAAGAATTAAAAATGATAGGCGGTTATTCAATCGCACAGGATGAAGATTCTTGTGTGGTTTACGGTATGCCTAAAGCAATTATAGATGCTGGTTATGCCGATTTAGTTTTACCGCTTGATCATATTTCAAATGCAATAAATAAGGCTTGTACGATATGAACGATTTAATGGAAGAAGCAATCTTTAATTCAGTTACTTGTAAAAACGGTGCAAGAAAATCCGGTTTGATAAAAGCCGAAGATGTTCAGATTACCGGTAGTTCAAAAATTTGTTTTGAAGAAGATCATGCAGAAGGAATAAAAATAGTTTTAACTAAAGATGCTGAAAACAACATCAAAGAAATAAAGTTTATTTGTTCTTGCGGTCAAACAAAATCTTTAACATTAGATTACTCTGAGTAATAACTGACAACTGTTTACTTTTAGCCAATCATCTTTCAATTTCCTGCAAATAACAGCAATTTTAATAGATTTTTCGCTGGTACTATTCTTGTCTTTTCATACCTAAAAAGATAAAGAATATGCAGTCATCGGGAATTAAATCGTTAGAAAAATTTATTGATTATTGTTCTACAAAGAATAAAGTAATCAGTAAAAATATTGCAAACATCGGAACGGAAAATTACAAACGAGAAGATGTTGATTTTAAATCTATCCTTTCTGATAATATGGGACAGATGAAATCCACCAATTCCAAACACTTAAAGATTAATCAAAACAACAAACCTGAATTTGAAATATCAAAAGATAATTCCCTTGATAATGTATCCGGTGTTAATAATGTAGATATCGATCGCGAAATGTCTGAACTTGCTGCTAATTCAATTCAGTTCAGATTTGCATCCAGGAAAATTGGCGATTACTACAGGGGATTACAAAACGTAATTAAAGGCGGAGGTAAATTTTGAAAATTGGTGATAACTTTTTAGGATTTGGAATAAGCGCTAAAGGCTTAAGCATCCAGCGAAAAAAGATGAATCTGATTGCAGAAAATCTGGCAAACGGAAATACTGTTAGAACTGAAGACGGCAAACCGGTTAACAGAAAAATTTTAACTGTTAAACAAAAAGATATGCCGTTCAATGATACTTTTAACGATATGAAAAGTACGATAAAACTTGCTTCAACAAACTCAAATCATATTACATCGCCATCTACATTTGAAATTAACACACCACAAAAAAATGGATTAGAGTTTAATGTTAAAGATGATACAACACAGGGTGATATTGTTTATATGCCGGAGCATCCGGATGCAAATAAAGATGGATATGTTCAACTTTCAAACATTAACACAATAAATGAAATGATTGATATGATTGCAGCAACAAGAAGCTACGAAGCAAATCTTACTGCGTTCAACTCGTCCAAACAAATGGCTAAAGACTCGCTGGAGATATAGGAGATAAACTATGGCAGTAAGCTTAAATTCAATTGGTAACTATTCGGCGTACGGATTAAACAATGCAAAAAGCAGCAAAGCAAATATTAAAAGTGCTGCCATGGAATTAAACGACAATATCAATCCGGATGAAAAAAAGTTTTTTGCAAAGATGTATCCGGCAAAACAAAATGAAATTATGGAATACTACTACTACGAACGCTCTGGTAAAATGAATGGAATTTCTGTAGGAACAAACATCGATAGGAAGGGATAAAATGGCAATAGAATCAATTAGCGGAAATCTGCCCTCGTTATTAATTAAGCAGGAAGCTAAAAAGGCTCCGGGTGAAGAGTTTGGAAACTTACTTACCGATTTTATTGGTGACGTAAATAAATCACAAATCGATTCAATGAAATCAACACAAAGTTTTATTAACGGCGATGCAATAGAAATACACGATGTAATGATTGCCGGAGAAAAAGCTAAAACAAGTTTAGAACTGTTGATGGAAATAAGAAATAAAACAGTTGATATGTATCGTGAACTAACCAGAATGTCTGTATAAAATCTATGAACAAAAAACCAACAGATGCAGTAATGTCAATGCTGAATCAACTTTCACTTCAACAGAAAGTTTTAATTGGCGGATCAGCAGTTTTAACTACAATACTTTTAATTGTACTTTTAACTTTTCTTAACCAGCCAACTTACTCGCCTTTGTACTCAGATCTTACTTCTGATGATGCATCAAAAGTAATTGAATTTTTGAACGCACAAAAAATTCCTTATAAAATTGAAGACAATGGAAAAACAATTCAAGTTCCAAAAGATAAACTGTACGAAACAAGATTAAGCCTTGCGGGAAAAGGAATTCCGGCATCGGGAACAATTGGTTATGAGTTGTTTGATAAAAGCACAATGGGCATGTCTGAGTTTATGCAAAAGTTAAACTACAAGCGCTCGCTTGAAGGTGAACTTGCGAGAACAATACTTGGTATTAATGGAATTGACGGCGTAAGAGTTCACATTGTATTTCCGGAAAGAACAATTTTTCGTGATGAACAAAAGCAGCCGACAGCTTCCGTCGTGTTAAAGTTAAAAGATAATTTTGCATTACAGCGTTCAAGTTCAATGTCGATTGTAAACCTTGTTGCAAGCGCTGTTGAAGGTTTATCAACAAACTCCATTACACTGATTGATACTAAAGGCAAACTGCTTTGGAAAGAGGATAACGAAAGTTCGATTTCGTACTCCAGCAATAAACAATATGAAATTAAAAACTCTGTTGAAAGTTATTTAGTTCAAAAAGCACAAACACTTTTGGATAATATTCTTGGTTACGGAAATTCTATGGTGCAGGTTAATGCTGATTTGAATTTTGATCAGGTTGAAAAAACAATGGAAACTTATGACCCTGACCAGCAGGTAGTTGTAAGTGAACAGACAATGGTTTCTAATAATGCAGGAAAAAGTATTAGTGATACCAGTGCACAAAACAGTCAGAGCAATACTACAAATTATGAAATTGGTAAAACGATTGAACGAGTTGTACAGGGAAGCGGAAACATTACGCGTTTAAGTATTGCCGCAGTTATAAATGATATTCCAAAAGAGGTTAAAAAAGGTGATGTAACTGAAACAGTTTTTCAGCCTCGTTCACCCGAGCAGATTAATAAATTAGAAGAGCTGATTAAAAATGCAGTCGGACTTGATGAAGATAGAAACGATCAGATATCTATAGTTAATCTTCCATTTCAAACAACTCCCGAAACAGAATTTGTTGAACAAAGTCCAACCTGGTTTGAAGATGCTGATGGAATTTCAAACCTACTGCTTGTAATTATTGCAATTGCAGGCGCGAAATTCTTGCTTCGTGTTTGATGTCTAAACTTAAAAACGGACAAATCTTTGTTGGAAATGTAAATCAGGAATATGCGCTGCAGCCTGCAATGTCCTCATCAGGCATGAAAAGCGGTACTAAGATTCCACAAGTGTTAAGTGATATGCGAAAGAAGAAAGAGCTTTTACCAATTGGGGATATTGAGGATGAAATTTCTGATGAAGCTATCAATAAGAAAAACAGGCAGGAAAAAATTAGCAACTACGTTACAAAAAATCCTACTGAAGCCGCAAAACTTATAAATGCATGGTTACACGAAGATGAATAATTCAGTTAAACAAGAAATGGTTCAGCATTCAGAAATAGCCGGTGTTCAAAAAGCTGCTTTGCTTTTAATCGCACTAAACATCGAAACAGCTTCAACAGTTTTTAAATATCTTGATCCTGAACAGGTGGAAAAAATATCTGCAGAAATATCACGAGTAAAAAATATTCCTTCCACAACTGTAGATAAGGTGATGCAGGATTTTTATGACATGGTTACTGCACGCGAATATGTGCTTGAAGGCGGATTGGAATATGCACAAGCTGTTCTTGAAAAATCTTTTGGACCACAAAAAGCTGTTGAAATTATTGAGCGTGTCAGAACTCTTACTACTTTAAAAGGATTTGATGTTCTTAAAAAAGCTGAATCAACACAGCTTGTAAATTTTTTAAGTAAAGAACATCCGCAGACTATTGCATTAATACTTTGCCATTTAAGTCCGGATCAAACTGCAGAAGCATTAAAGGAATTACCGGAACCATTTAGATCCGATGTTGCATATAGAATTGCAACACTCGGAAAAGTTTCTCCACAAACATTAAAACAAATTGAACGTGTTGTTGATGAAATGGCTGGCTCAACTATAAGTCAATCAGTAAGTAAAGTTGGTGGAACAAAAACACTTGCTACAATTCTTAATCGTTTAAACGTTTCTATGAGTAAGGATATTTTAGATAAAATGGATACGCGCGACAGCGATGTTGCTCTTGAAATAAAAAGATTAATGTTCTTGTTTGAAGATATTATAAACATCCAGGATAAAGACATACAAAAAATTCTTAAAGAAGTTGATCGTAAAGATCTTGCATTATCACTAAAAGTAACTGATGAAAAACTTAAGAATAAAATTTTTGCAAATATGTCTGAACGTGCTGCTGATCTGTTAAAAGAAGAATTGCAGTTTATGGGAATGGTAAAATTAAAAGAAGTTGAAATTGCCCAGGCAAAGATTATTGATATAGTAAAAAGTCTTGAAGAAACAGGAGAAATATCATTGAACATACAAGGCGGCAAAGAGGAAGTTTATGTCTGATGTAATTAAGATCAATAGACGTCCGATAAATATTTCTTCCTATTCAGAAGCTGCAACTGTTTTTCAAACAAGTGAGGAACAGGAGAAAGAAAACATTCAAGTTGCACTGCACAACCAGTTCACAAAAGGTTTTTCAGAAGGACAGGAAGCGTTAAAAGAAAAACTTGAACGTGAGTTTAATGAAAGACTTTTAAAAAAATACGCTGAACTAAATAATTTAATTTCTGATTTAAATGATAAATCGGTTCAATTGAATTTACAATTTGAGCAATTAGTAATGGAAGTTGGATTTGTTATAGCAGGTGCGATTCTTAAAAGAGAAATTGAACGCGAATCAATATTTAAAGATGTGCTTGATGAATCACTTAAAAAAGTTTTAGGCGCAAACGAAATTATTGTGCGATTGCATCCTAAAGATTATGAATCAATTGTGGTTGAAGGAAAATCATTTCAGATGAAAGATTCATTCTCTAAAATAAAATTTGAAAAGGATGATAGAATAGAATTAGGAGGATGTTTTATCGAAAGTGAAATAGGAAATGCTGATGGAAGAATTTCAGCGCAATTAACTGAATTAAAAAGAAAGCTGGATGCTGGTTTTAATAATCAGTAAATGATTAAATGGATTTAAAGCACCAATACATAGATAAATATTTAAGCAGTATTAACAACATTGATTTAATAAAGCTTAACGGCAAAGTAACGGACGTAATCGGTTTGGTTATTGTTTCTGTTGGTCCAAACGTATCTCTTGGAGAAGTTTGTACAATCATAAATAAAGCCGGACAAGAAGTCTGCAAGTGTGAAGTTGTTGGATTTCGTGACGGCAAAGTTTTATCAATCGCTCTTGGTGAAGTGCACGAAATTTCACCGAAGTGTGAAATAATAGCCGGCGGAAAAATGTTTACAATCGGTGTTGGTAAAGAATTACTTGGAAGAGTGATTGACGGACTTGGAAATCCGATTGATGGTAAAGGTGAAATTAAAGTTTCGTCATTTCGTTCATTACATAGAGAGCCGCCAAATCCATTAGAGAGAAAAAGAATTAATTCTGTTCTGCAAACCGGGGTAAGAGCAATTGATGGTTTGCTGACAGTCGGGCGTGGACAGCGTGTTGGAATTTTTGCCGGAAGCGGCGTTGGTAAAAGCGTAACACTCGGAATGATTGCAAGAAATACAGACGCTGATGTAAACGTAATTACACTTATCGGAGAGCGCGGCAGAGAAGTACGAGAATTTATCGAAAAAGATTTGGGTGAAGATGGATTAAAAAAATCAGTAGTGGTTGTAGCAACAAGTGATAAGTCAGCCTTAGTTAGAATAAAAGGTGCATACATCGGAACAACGATTGCAGAATATTTTCGTGATCTTGGGATGGATGTTTTATTGATGATGGATTCTGTTACACGATTTGCAATGGCACAGAGAGAAATTGGGTTAACAATCGGTGAGCCGCCAACAACAAAAGGATATACGCCATCCGTTTTTGCAGCACTTCCAAAACTTTTAGAGCGCGCAGGTACAACCGATTCCGGTTCGATTACAGGCTTGTATAACGTACTTGTTGATGGAGACGATATGACGGAGCCAATTGCTGATGCGGTAAGATCAATACTTGATGGACATATTGTGTTATCAAGAAAGCTTGCAAACAGCGGTCAGTTTCCCGCAGTTGATCCGCTGCAAAGTGTTAGCCGTGTAATGCCTGATATAGTTACAAAGCAGCATCGTGATAGAACAATTATTTTTAACGAAATTTTATCTACTTATCGAGAAGCAGAAGATCTTATAAACATTGGCGCTTATGTAAAAGGAAGCAATCCGCAGATTGATCATGCATTAAATAAAATCAGTCATCTCAGATCATTTCTTAAACAGGATATTTTTGAATCATCAGAATATAACTCAACATTAGACAGATTGAATGAAATCATAGAATTGTAAATGTAAACAGGAGCAATGTAAACAATGTCAAAATTCAGATTCAAATTTGAGTCGGTAAAAAAGGTTAAAGAGACTTTTGAAAAAAAAGCACAAAAAGAATTAGCACAGATTGATTTGATTATTGAAAAACATAATATCTTAAGACAAAAATTGGAAGATGAAATAAATGATCTGCGAAACTCGGCTTATAAAAAGAGAATGAATATTTCCGAACTTCAATTTTTAGGCGGATACGATACAGTGCTT
>OEIU01002162.1_pt1 | contig 10885 bp, 10 predicted proteins | sample 1539221 | NCBI WGS metagenome assembly OEIU01 (sample SAMN03792071, study PRJEB22550) | activated sludge metagenome | feature: wastewater treatment plant; material: activated sludge; isolation source: Wastewater treatment plant of a petroleum refinery complex | place: Argentina: Zarate | collected... | reverse complement strand
CCTCGAGCAGCGCGGAGGTCACGCGGCCTCCGAAGGCCGGCGGCCCTGCCGGGCAGCGGTGATGCCGCCTGCCGCCGTGCGACGACTCCAGCGCCCGCGCAAGGTGCCGTACAGGCCGATCAGGCCGTGCGGGAACAGGATCACGATGACCACCAGCGTGATGCCCAGAACCGGGCGCCAGTACTGGGTCGCACTCATCACCAGGCCCTGCAGCGGGATGTAGAGGCCGGCGCCCAGCAGCGGCCCGAAGAAGTTGCCGAAGCCGCCCAGCACCAGCATGAACACCATCGTGCCGGAGTGGGCCCAGTAGGCGAGCTCGGGGTCGGCCAGCCCGGTCGTGACGCCGAGGATCGCGCCGCCGATCGCCGCATAGCCGGCGGAGATCACGAATGCGATCAGCCGGAACCGCCGGACCGTGACGCCGAGATACTCGGCCTTGCGCGGGTTGTCGCGGATCGCCTTCAGGTGCAGCCCGAACGGCGAATGGACGATCCGCCACATCAGCCAGGCCAGCAGCACCAGCAGCGCCAGGCAATACCAGTAGAACGGCCCGATCAGATACGAGGTCTTGTCCAGGTTCTCGTGAGTGAAGCCGAACAGCGCCGGCCGCGCGACCCGCATGCCGCTGTCGCCGCCGGTCAGGTCGTAGAACTTGAACAGGAACGAATGGAACAGCATCGCGAACGCCAGGGTCAGCATGCCGAAGAAGATCTTCGTGTAGCGCACGCACAGAAGCCCCAGCGGCACCGCGATCGCCATCGCGACCAGCACCGCCACCGCCAGCACGCCCTCGAACGCCAGCCACTGCAGCTTGCCGGTCAGCACCGCGGCGGTGTACGCGCCGATCGCGACGTACAGCGCATGACCGAACGACAGCAGGCCGGTGTAGCCGAACAGCAGGTTCAGGCCGAGCAGCGCGATGCCGTAGGCGATCGCCGGGATCAGCTTGATCATCAGGTACTGCGAGGCCACCAGCGGAAGACAGGCGAGCGCCGCCAGGACCAGGATCAGCAGGCCCGGCGCAAGCATCGCGCCCTGCCCTCGCGCTGTCGCGGCGCGCCCGGAGCCGGCCGAATCATGCGGACCATTCGTCACGTCGCAGGCTTCCCGAACAGGCCCCAGGGGCGCAGGATCAGCACCAGGATCACGACCGCGTAGATCGCGATGACCTCCAGCTCCGGCATGATCGCGATCGCCGCCGCCCGCATCAGGCCGACGATCATCGCGCCGACGATCGCGCCGCGCATGCTGCCCAGGCCGCCGATCACCACCACCGCGAACGCCTCGACCACCACCTCGGCGGCCATGTCGAGCGATGCCGCCGCGGTCGGCACCACCAGCGCGCCGCCCAAGGTGCCGAGCACGGTGCCCAACGTGAACACCATCGCGTTGACGCGGCTGGTGTCCACGCCGATCGCCTCGCTCATGCCGCGGTTCTCGGCGGTCGCGCGGACGATGCGGCCGAAGCGGGTGCGCTGCAGCACCGCGCCCAGCGCGATCGCCGATGCGATGCTGATGACGATGACGATGACGTTGTAGGTCGGCACCCGGACCTCGCCGCTGCCGAGCGAACCGTACTGCATGACGACGTTGCCGAGCTGCTGCGGGTTGGCGCCCCAGATGAAGCGCAGCGCATCCTCGAACACCAGCAGCAGCGCGAACGTCAGCAGCAACTGGAACGCTTCGTCGCGGCCGTAGATCGTCCGCAGCAGCCGCTCCAGCGGCGGACCGATGACCGCCAGCGCCAGGCCGCTGGCCACCAGCACCGGCAGGAACCACAGCGGCGGCAGCCCGTGCGCGATCGCCCAGGCGGCGACGGCGACGCCGACGTAGGCGCCGGTGGCGTAGAACGCGCCGCAGGCCAGATTGATGATCTTCTGCACGCCGAACACGATCTGCAGACCGGCGGCGACCAGGAACAGCACGGCGGCGTGGAACACGCCGCCGAGCAGCACGTTGACGAACGAGCTCACGAGTTCACGAACCGGCGGCGGATTCGCGGCGGCGCGAAAGCGGGCGGCCGGCTCTCACAGCTTGACCTCAGCGGTTTACAGCCAGTTCCAGAAGTCGGTGCCCGGCGGCTTCTGCAACTGGTCGGCGTACATCACGTCGGCCTTCGCCAGGGTCGGGAAGTCGTAGCCGTTCTTGTGGGTCGACAGCCCCTGATAGAAGGTCTGCTCGGCGACATGATCCTCGCGCATCCGCGCCGGGCCGCCCAGCGACTCCAGCTTCAGGCCGGGGAGCGCCGCGGCGACGTCCTCCTGCGACGGCGATCCGCCCTTGGCCTTGGCAGCCTTCTCGTAGCCGGCCTTGTAGAGCTCCATCGCGAAGTACGCGCGGTCGGCCTCCCAGTGCGGATAGTCCTTGTACTTCGCCACGTAGTCGCTGACGAACGCCTTCTGCGCGGCGCTGGCGTTGGGCAGATCGAAGTACAGCGTGTTGTGGCCGAAGATCATCCCCTCCGGCGTGAACTCCTTCTTCAGCAGCGTGTGCTGGAAGCCGGCCGCCGGAAACACCAGCTTGGTGCCGCTGAGCAGCCCCGCCGCATGCGCGGTGCGCATGAACACGGGCAGGTCGGCGAACAGCAGCGACGAGAAGATCAGGTCGGGCTTGACCGCCTTCAGCGCCGCCACGTGCGAATTCAGGTCCATGGTGCCGACCTTCGGCCACTGCTCGGCGACCACCTTGTGCTCGATGCCGAAGCGCTTGAGCAGCGCCTGGAACGCCGCCCAGTTGTTGCGGCCGTACGAATAGTCCGGATTGATGCCGGCGATCGTCGCGAACTGGCCTTTCCAGTACTTGACCGCCAGCAGCGAGGCCATCACCGCCTCGCATTCGTTGTCGGTGCTGCGGAACAGGAACTTCGGCTTGGCGATCGTCTCCTTGACGCCGTCCTGCGTGGTGCCGTCCCAGTAGATCGTCAGCGCGCGCATGTCCTCGACCGCCGGCCCCATCGCCAGGCTGACCCCGGAAGAAACGATGCCCTGCACGCAGTCGACCTTGTCCTGCAGCACCAGCTTGCGCAGCCGGTCGATCGAGTCCTTCGGGTTGGTCTCCTCCTCGAGCACCAGCTCGACCTTGCGGCCGGCAATGCCGCCGGCGGCATTGATCCGGTCGACCGCGAACTGCGTGCCGCGCAGCCCGCACTCGCCGATCGTGCCGGCGATGCCGGCTTTCGGCGAGATGACGCCGACCCTCAGGGGCCGGTTCTGCGCGATCGCGGGGAAGGACAACGGTGCCAGTGCGGTGCCGGCGGCGGCCGCCGCGGAGCCGGCCAGCAGCCGACGGCGCGAAAAGCTGCGCGATTGTTCGCTCATCGTCTGTCTCCTCGTGGCGGCCGGTCGCGCCGGCCATGCGTCTAATGTGTCACTGACATATTACATGTCGATCTTCGCCGCTGTCCATCGCGCGGCCGGCCGTGCCGCCGCCGACATCGCCGCGTGCTCGACGCAGACACCGCCGGCGCCGAGCCACCCGCGCCAAGCCACCCGCGCCAAGCCACCTGTGCCAAGCCACCTGTGCCGCGGCCACCTGCGCAGACGCCGCCACGCACCGCCGCCGAGACCGCTCAGCGGAACGCGCCCTGCGCCTGCCGCTCGCCGTACGAACCGATGCCGGTGCCGCGATACAGGATCTTCGCATTGCGGTCGGCGATCGCCTTGTGCAGCGCGACCATCGACGGCTCCATGTCGGCGCGCGGCCGCGGCTCGTGCTCGAAGGTGTTGAAGCGGTCGACGCCGCGTACCAGCGTCGCCGAGTCGTCGCCGTGGATCTGCCGCACCGACGTCGGGATGTAGCGGATCGCGAAGCCGACACGCCGGTCGTTCGACGGATTGGGCGGCGAGCCGTGCACGATCCGCACGTGATGCAGCGACATCTCGCCCGGCTCGAGGTCGAGCCGCACCGCCCGCCCCTCGTCGACGTCGACCATCACCTCCTGCCCGCGGGTCAGCAGGTTGTTGTCGCTGAAGGTATCGCGGTGCGGGATCTGGTCGAGCCTGTGGCTGCCCGGAAGCACCGACATCGCTCCGTTGGACGCGTTGCTGGGCGACAGCGCCACCCAGGCCGTCACCACGTCCGGCGACGACAGGCCCCAGTAGGTGGAGTCCTGATGCCACGACACGAAGGCCGGCGTGTTGGCTTCCTTGATGAAGAAGTTGGTGGTCCAGCACAGCAGGTCCGGCCCGTACAGATCCTCGATCGCGTCGACGATCACCGGGTCGTGGACCAGCTCCGACAGGAACGTGAACAGCAGATGCGACTTGTGGCGCAGCTCGCCGCGCAGCGCGCCGCCGTTGGCACGCTCGAACGCCTCCAGCCGCTCGCGCAGCTCGGTCGCCCGCTGCTCGCTCATCACCCGCACGCGCGGCACGAAACCGTCGTCGCGGAACTGCGCGACCTGTGCGTCGGTCAGACATTTGCCCATTGCGTGTCTCCTTCTGCGGCGGGATTCCTACAGTGATATATGACAACTATACTACTCGCGACGCAGCGCGGGGCGACCCCGTTCCCACGGCGTTCTCCCTGCGTCGTCTCCACCTCCCTGACCCGTTCCCTCACCCGTTCCTTCTCACATCCACGATCGGAGATCCCGTTGGACTCACTGAGATTCTCGGCCGCCGTCAGTCGTGCGCCCGATGCGCCGGTCGGCGTCGAAACGCTGCAGGCACGCTTCGGCGGGCCGGGCGACGTGCTGGTCAGAGTCCGCGCCACCAGCGTCTGCCACACCGACTTCGAGGCGGCCACCGGCCGCATGGGGCCGCTGCATCCGTTCGTGCCCGGCCATGAGGCCGCCGGCATCGTCGAGGCGGTCGGCAGCGGGGTCACGCGCGTGAAGCCCGGCGAGCAGGTGGTGATCTCGTGGAATCCGAGCTGCGGGCATTGCTTCTATTGCGCGCGCCGCACGCCGATCCTCTGCGAACCGTATGTGCGCGGCTTCGCGCGCGGCACGCTGCTCGACGGCGGCACCCGGCTGCGCGACGACGCCGGCGACGTCAATCACCTGATGTTCGCCGCGAGCTTCGCCGAGTACGCGGTCATCTCGGAGGACAGCGCGATCCCGGTGTCCGATGCGATGCCGGCCGACCGGGCGTGCCTGCTCGGATGCGCGGTGTCGACCGGCTTCTTCGCCGCCCAGCGGATCGCGCAGGTGAATGCCGACGACACGGTGCTGGTGATCGGCTGCGGCGCCGTCGGCCTGTCGGCAATCCAGGGCGCACGGCTGGCCGGCGCCGCGAAGATCCTGGCCAGCGACTTCGACGCGCGCAAGCGCGAGCTGGCCGGCCGGCTCGGCGCCGACGTGACGGTGGACGTCGGCCGCGAGGATCTGCTGGCGGCCGTGCAGTCGCACACCGGCGGGGGCCGCGCCGGAGGCGGTTTCCGCCCCCCCTGACCCCGCGGCCACATCGCTGCAGTCGTCGATGGAGGCGGTGCGGCCCGGCGGCCGGGTGGTCTGGCTCGGCAAGCTGCCGGCATCGGCCACCGCGCGCTTCCGCTGGGGCTCGATGATGGGCGAGAAGCGGATCATCCGCTCGAGCTACGGCGGCACCCGCGGGCGCGAGGACTTCCCGGCGCTGGCGGCGCTCTATCTGGACGGCCGGCTGCAGCTCGATCCGCTGGTCGAGGGCAGCGGCGGCCTGCACGATGCGGCGCGCTTCCTCGACGCGGTGGGCAGCGGCGCCGCGCTGCGCAACGTGATCCGCCCCGGCAGTTGAGCGCCCTTGACGGGCTAGGACCGCGCGACCCGCCCCGCTTCCCCGGCGGCCATCCACCCGGCCGGCCGCTTTGACAGCGCACCTTGTACGCATCTAATATATCAGTACCACACGAGTCGACGGAGGCCGATCATGATGACCGAGCGGCAGAAGAAATTCCGCGCGCAGTACATGGCCAAGGTCAGCCGGTACTACAACGGCGTGGTGCACGTGGCGGTGATGTATGCCGCCGGCATCGCGGCGATCTGGTACTGCGCCTCGCAGCTTCAGGATCCGGGCTGGGCATGGCTGATCGCGATCCCGGTGTTCCTGCTCGGCAACCTCGGCGAGTGGGCGATGCACACCTACGTGATGCACCGGCGCATCGACGTGTTCGCGCTGCGCGCGATCTACGAGCGGCATACCCGCGAGCACCACCAGTACTTCACGGACAACGACCCGACGATCCACTCGGTCCGCGAGTTCCGCATCGTGTTCTTCCCGTGGCGGGTGCTGGCGGTGCTGCTGGTCGGCGGCGTGGTGTTCGGCGGCCTGGCGGGCGCGCTGATCGATCCGAACGCCGGCTACATCGTCGTCATCACGATGGTCGCGATGTACCTGAACTACGAGACCTTCCACCTGTGCTGCCACGTGCCGGACAACTGGTTCGTGCGCAACATGCCGTTCGTCAACACGATCCGCCGGCACCACTGCGCGCATCACAACCTGGGGATCATGATGAAGTACAACATGAACCTCACGTACCCGATCGCCGACTGGTACATGGGCACCAGCGATCTGCGGCGCGGCCTGCTCGGCCACCTGTTCAACGGCTGCGACGAGACGCACGTGAAGGAAGAGCTGAAGCCGATCATCGCGCGCTTTCGCAATGGCGATGTGCAGAACAGCCGGGTTACACTCGATGGTCCGCTGCTCGACAGCGAAGAGAAACGCGTGATGGCGATGTGACGGGCCGGCAGCCGCCGCGGGCGGGTCCCCGGTCCGGCGTGTCGGTCACGTCCGTACGACGCGTCCATCGATGGATCCGAAGAAACAGGCGCCGCCGGGCCGGCGCCGGCAGCGCAGGAACGTGACCCTCCGGCCGGGGTCCAGGCCGGCCCTGAACGGCGACGAACCGCTGATCGGCCCGCGGGCGACCCTGACCGACCGCGCTTACGAGATCATCGAAGAGGCGATCGTCACGCTGCGGCTGCCGCCCGGCACGGCGATCTCCGAGAATGCGCTGAGCGAGATGACCGGCATCGGCCGCACGCCGATCCGCGAGGCGATCCAGCGGCTGGCGCGCGAGAACCTGATCCTGGTGCTGCCGCAGCGCGGGCTGCTGGTGTCGGAGATGGACGTCGCCAAGCAGTTGCGGCTGCTCGAGACCCGCCGCGAGATCGAGCGGCTGATCGCCCGCAGCGCCGCGCGCCGCGCCACCGACGACGAACGGCGCGCATTCGCGCGGCTGGCCGACGAGTTCACCGAGTCGGCGGCCCGCAACGACGACATGACCTTCATCCGCGCCGACCGCGAATTCAACGAGCTGTGCCTGGCGGCCGCCCGCAACGAGTTCGCCGACGGCGCGATGCGGCTGCTGCACGGCCTGTCGCGCCGCTTCTGGTACCTGCACTACAAGCAGGCCGCCGACATGCCGGAGATGGGGCGGCTGCATGCGGCGGTGGCGCTGGCGATCTCGCGCGCCGACGTCGACGGCGCGGGCGAGGCGCTCGATCGGCTGATCGACAACCTCGAGAGCTTCACGCGCGCCACCGTGCTGCCCGGTCGCTGACGAGGGCCGCCTAGCCGCCGGCGGCGCGATCGCCCTTTCCCGGCTCAGCGCGGCAGCACGTCGAAGCCGCCGTCGGCGGTGAAGCGCACCCGTCGCTCGCGAACCGCCTCGACCCAGGCCAGCGTGTGGCGCAGCGCGCCGAACGTGAAGAAGTGGACGGTCGGCAGCGGCCCGGGCGGCGGCGTCCGGCGCAGCGCGGCCAGCGCCGCGAGCTGCCGGTCGGGCGCCGCCTCGGAGAACAGCCGCGACGTCGTGTCGCGGTGGGTGGTCAGCGCCCGCAGCGTGCCGGCCACGCCGCAGCGGCTGGCATAGCGCAGCAGGTTCGCCAGCCGCATCGGCCCGGCCATGCCCACCGCCACCGGCGTCGCGCCGAACTCATGCCGGTGGCGGGCCAGCCAGTCGACCGCGCTGCGCGCTTCGAACGAGAACTGGGTGAACACCTGCATCGTCAGGCCCTGCGCGGCGCCGAGCGCCAGCTTGTCGACCAGTGCATGAATCAACGTGGCATTCGACAGCAGCCGGTGCCCGTCCGGATAGGCGGCGATGCCGACCTCGCGCAGGTCGTACTTGACCAGCAGGCCGGTGGCCAGCACGTCCAGCGCGCTGGCGAACGGGCCGGCCGGCCGATCGGCGTCGCCGCCCACCAGCAGCACCTTCTCGACGCCGGCCTGCGCGGCCGCCGAATCGAGGAACGACTCCAGCGCCGCCCGGCTGACGAAGCCGCGCGCGACCACGTGCGGCACCGGGTTCATGCCGGCGGATTTCAACAGCCGGCAGGCATCGAGCACCGGCGCGAGCGGCTGGCCGGTCAGCGATGCGATGTGGACGTCGGTGCCGGGCGCGAGCATGTCCTCGAGCTCGGCCACCTCGCCGGCATCGCGCGCATGCACCTCCAGCGAAAAGCCGTCCAGCGTGGCCGCCAGCCGGTCGGCCGGATCGGCGGTCGCCAGCGGCGCCGACGGGTCGCGCAGCATCGTCGCCAGCCAGTCCGGCGTCATGACCGCCTCCGCGACACTACGAACGATTCGTCACGACTCATGACCGTCCCCGCGAAACGACGAACGATTCATCGTAGAACCACAGCCCGCCGTGCCGCTGCAGCGTGGCGCGGGTGGCATCGAGATAGCGGCCGTCGGCCAGCGCCTCGTTCAACCGGTAGTCCTCGATCTGCGCGACATACACCGCGGCGTTCCAGGCGGCGAACAGGGTCGAGGTGCCGATCGAGTTGCCGATCTCGGTGGGCAGCGTATGCATGTCGTAGCGGAACACCGACCGCGAATCGGCATAGGCGTTGAAGGTCAGGTGCCGGGCGGCGCTGCCCAGCTCGGCCTTGAGCGCCTTCAGCAACTGGTGGCGGTCGGTGGTGAACGGGTTCTCGCCGGGCCACACCCGCTGGATCAGGTCCAGTCCCGGATCACCCCCGCGCGAATGGATGCCGATCAGCCGGCCCCCCGGGCCCAGCGCCCGCGCCAGCGGCGCCAGCACCTTCTGCGCCTTGAAGGCGGTGGGCACGCGCAGCCGGTAGGGCTGCGAAGCCATCACCAGGTCGTAGTCGGCGCGCACCGCGCCGGGCCGCGGCACCACCGCGTCGAGCAGGAAGCGGTAGTCCTCGCGGTAGATCACCAGCACCACCGGCCGTTCGTAGACCGGGTTGCCGGTGGCGGCGCTGGGGCGCGCCGTCCAGTTGGCGGCGAGGAACGGATTGAGGTCGTTGATCTGCTGCTCGAACTCGTGCGCGGTATTGCCGGCCAGCACCAGCTCATGCCAGACCATCGAGCTGGCCGCGCTGACCGACTTGGGCGTCAGCCACGGCGCCTCCGAATAGAACATGTTGGTCAGCACCAGCACGGGCGACGGATGCCCGAAGAAGCGATCGGGCATCTTCTCCAGGGTCAGCCGGATGTCCTCGAGGCTGATCTCCTTGCCGACCAGGTAGAACGGCAGGGTCGGCAGCCGCCGGTGCATCTCGCGCATGACCCGCGTCAGCACCGTGCCGTCGCCGACCCCGGCGTCGAACACCCGCACTGCCGGCGGACGCGGCTGCAGATGCGCGAGTTCGAGCCCCACGCGCTGCGCGATCACCGACTTCTCGCTGCAGGTGTTGACGAACATCAGGTACTTCTGGCGGTTGTCGTAGAAGCGGAAGTTGGTGTCGGCGCCGCCCGGGTCCGGCCGGCCGGCGGGGACGGCGGCTGGCGTGAGGGCCGCGGCGGAAGCTGCGACCGGCGTCACGGCCGCGACGGGATCGGCAGACGGGCCGGCCGCGACTGGGGCAGCGGCCGGCCCGATCGGTGCGGCGCCGCCGGCCCGCGAATGCTCGCCCACGGCGCCCGGGCCGCTCTTGGCGCGCTGCGCGGTCGAAGCCCGCGGCCGCGCCGCTGGCGACCGACGCTCGATGACGAACGGCCGATGCTCGCCGGGCGGCGGGCCCGCCATGAACGACTGCACCCGGTCCAACGTCTGCGAGTGCACCCGCCCGCCGTCGCGCAGCCTGGCCACCAGCTTGCCGTCATTGACGGCCAGCCGGCCGAACGTCGACTCCGCCAGATTGTGCTGCCGGCAGAACTCCGAGATCTGCGTCAGCAGGATGTGTGCCTCGGCCAGCGGCGGTCTCCGTTTGTCGTGCGAACACCAGCCAGTCTGGCGAGCGGCGCCGGCCACTGTCAACCACAAAAACACCCACCGACCGGGTGGGCTTGAAAGTGGGAAATACCGTGGGAAAAGAGTGGGAGAAGGCGCCGACGGCGCGCTATCGGCGCGGCCCGGCGGTCGCATCGTCGACCGCGTCGTCCAGGTGCGCGATGTCGCCCCACTCGATCAGCCGGTAGGCGCCGGCGTCGAGCGCGATCGTGTTCAGGCTGGCGTTGTGCAGGTCGTGCCGCCGCACCGCTTCCATCGCCAGGCCGCTGGCGATCCGGTAGGCGCTGTCGAGCACGCCGCCGTGGGTCACCGCCAGCACGGTGGCGCCGGAATGACGGTCCGCCAGCCGGTCCAACGTCTGCTGCACCCGCAGATGGAAACGGCGCAGCGATTCGCCGCCGCCGGGCAGCTCGAAGTCCGGTTCGCGCTCGCGCCAGCGGCGCCAGGCATCGGCCAGATCGTGCTCGATCTCGTCGAAGGTCCGGCCCTCGAAGGCGCCGTAGCCGCGTTCGCGCAGGCCGGCGTCGATCGCCAGCGGCAGGCCCAGCGCCTCTGCGACCGGCCGGGCGGTGTCGGGCGCCCGCTGCAGGTCGCTGGTGTAGACCGCGGCGATCGTCCGCGGCGCGGCCGCCAGCCGGGCGGCCAGCCGCCGCGCCTGCTGCCGGCCGTCTTCGGACAGCGGCGTATCGAGCTGGCCCTGGAAACGCCGCTCGCGGTTCCAGGCGGTCACGCCGTGACGGACCAGGATCAGCGTCGTGCG
>OEIU01002161.1_pt1 | contig 10886 bp, 9 predicted proteins | sample 1539221 | NCBI WGS metagenome assembly OEIU01 (sample SAMN03792071, study PRJEB22550) | activated sludge metagenome | feature: wastewater treatment plant; material: activated sludge; isolation source: Wastewater treatment plant of a petroleum refinery complex | place: Argentina: Zarate | collected... | reverse complement strand
TGGACGTCGACGGTGCGCTCGTCGATATAGATGTCGCGGCCCCAGACGCTGTCGAGCAGCTGCTCGCGGCTGAAGACGCGGCCGGGATGTTCCAGGAAGAATTCGAGCAGGCGATACTCGGTCGGGCCGAGATCGATCTGGCGGCCGGAGCGCGCGACGCGGCGCTTCTCGCGGTCGAGTTCGATGTCGCCATAGGTCAAGACGGTCGCGAGGCGCTCGGGGCTCGCGCGCCGCAGCAGGCCCTTCACGCGCGCCAGAAGTTCCGGCACCGAGAACGGCTTGACGATGTAGTCGTCGGCGCCGGTCGCCAGCCCCCGCACGCGCTCGCTCTCCTCACCGCGCGCGGTCAGCATGATGATCGGCAGTTGCTTGGTCTCGGGGCGGGCGCGGAGCCGGCGGCACAGTTCGATGCCTGAGAGCCCCGGCAGCATCCAGTCGAGCACCACCAGATCGGGCACCCGCTCCTTCAGCCGCGTATCGGCATCGTCGCCGCGGGCGACGGTTTCGACGTCATAGCCTTCGGCGTCGAGGTTGTAGCGCAACAGCGTGGTCAGCGCTTCCTCGTCCTCGACCACCATGATGCGTGCGCTCATTCGTTATTTCCTCAGGTATTCGGTATCGTGGAGGCAAACGCCGTCATGTCGCCCTTGGGGCGCTTGTCGAGCATCTGCTGTCCCTCGATCATGTAGAACACGGTTTCCGCGATGTTGGTGGCGTGGTCGCCGATCCGCTCGATGTTCTTGGCACAGAACATCAGATGGATGCAGAACGAGATGTTGCGCGGATCTTCCATCATGTAGGTCAGGAGCTCGCGGAACAGCGAGGTGCAGATGGCGTCGACTTCCTCGTCGCCCTTCCACACCGCCATCGCCGCCGGCAGGTCGTGCGCGGCATAGGCATCGAGCACCGACTTGACCTGCGACTGCACCAGGTCGGTCATGTGTTCGAGGCCGCGCATCAGCTTCAACGGCTGGAAATCGTTCTCCAGCGCCGCGACGCGCTTGCCCATGTTCTTGGCGAGGTCGCCGATCCGCTCCAGATCGGTGGCGACGCGCATGGCGCCGACGATCTCGCGCAGATCGATCGCCATCGGCTGGCGGCGGGCGATGGTCAGCACCGCGCGCTCCTCGATCAGGTGCTGCAGGCGGTCGATCTCGACGTCGGCGGCAACCACGCGCTTGCCGAGCGCGATGTCACGGCGGACCAGCGCGTCGACGGATTCGGTGATCATGCGTTCGGCAAGGCCGCCCATCTCGGCAACGAGACGGGTCAGCTCCTGAAGATCGCTGTCGAAAGCCTTTGCGGTATGCTCGGAAGCCATTCTCGTCGTCTCCTCAACCGAACCGGCCGGTGATGTAGTCCTGGGTGCGTCGATCGCCGGGCGAGGTGAAAATCTTGTTGGTGTCGTCGAATTCGACCAGCTCGCCGAGATACATGAAGGCGGTCTTGTCGGAGACGCGCGCCGCCTGCTGCATGTTATGGGTGACGATGGCGATGGTATAGTCCTCCGACAGCTCCTGGATCAGCTCCTCGATCTTGGCGGTCGAGATCGGGTCGAGCGCCGAGCAGGGTTCGTCGAACAGGATGACCTCGGGCCTGACCGCGACGGTGCGCGCGATGCACAGCCGCTGCTGCTGGCCGCCCGAGAGGGAGAGGCCGCTGGCATTGAGCTTGTCCTTGACCTCGTTCCACAGCGCGCCGCCGCGCAGCGCCTTCTCGACCCGGCCGTCCATCTCGGATTTCGATATCTTCTCGTAGAGGCGGATGCCGAAGGCGATGTTCTCGTAGATCGTCATCGGGAACGGCGTCGGCTTCTGGAACACCATGCCGACGCGGGCGCGCAGCAGGTTGAGATCGAGCTTGGGGTCGAGGATGTTGGTGTTGTCCAGCATCAACTGGCCGGTGGCGCGCTGGCCCGGATAGAGGTCGTACATCCGGTTGAAGATGCGCAGCAGCGTGGACTTGCCGCAGCCGGACGGGCCGATGAAGGCGGTGACGCGGTTGGTGCCGAGCGTCAGGTTGATGTTCTTCAGCGCGTGGTGCTCGCCATAGTAGAAGTTGAGCCCGCGCACCGTCACCTTCGGCGCGGCTTCCGGCAGCGGCACCTGCATGGTGCTGCCTGGGGTACTCACGGATACGGAGAGTTCGTTCATTTGGATGTCCTCTCGGCGCCGAGGATGCGCGCGCCAACATTCAGGGCCAATACGGCAAGCGTGATCAGCAGGGCACCGGCCCAGGCCAGTTGCTTCCAGTAGGCATAGGGGCTCTGCACGAAGTTGTTGATGGTGACCGGCAGGTTCGCCATCGTCTTGGTGAGGTCGAGGCTGAAGAACTGGTTCGACAGCGCGGTGAACAGCAGCGGCGCGGTTTCGCCGGCGACGCGGGCGGTGGCGAGCAGCACGCCGGTGATCAGGCCGGCGCGCGCGGCGCGGTAGGCGATGCGCCGGATCACCAGCGAGCGCGGCATGCCGAGCGCAGACGCCGCCTCACGCAAGGGATTGGGCACCAAACCCAGCATGTCCTCGGTGGTGCGCACCACCACGGGGATCACGATCACGGCGAGTGCCAGGCAGCCGGCAATGGCGGAGAAGCCGCGCATCGGCACCACGATCGCGCCATAGATGAACAGGCCGATGATGATCGAGGGCGCGGAGAGCAGGATGTCGTTGATGAAGCGGATGACGGGCGCGAGCTTGTCGTGCTTGCCGTATTCGGCCAGGTAGGTGCCGGCAAACAGGCCGAGCGGCCCGCCGACGCCGACCCCGATCACGGTCATCATGATCGAGCCGATGATGGCGTTGCGCAGCCCGCCTTCGGTCGATCCGGGCGGCGGCGTGTCCTGGGTGAAGACGGCGAGATTGATCCCGGAAAGGCCGTTGTAGAACAGCGTGAACAGGATCAGCGCCAGCCAGGTGACGCCGAACGCGGCGGCGCCCAGGCACAGGAACTTGACGACGATGTTCTTGCGGCGGCGGGAAGCGTAGATCGCGTTCATGTCAGTTGCCCGCCTTCTTTTCCAGATGCATCAGCATCAGCCGCGCGGCAGCCAGAACGAAGAACGTCAGAATGAACAGCAGCAGGCCGAGCAGGATCAGGCCGGATTGGTGCAGGCCGTCGCTCTCGGCGAATTCGGAGGCGATCGCCGCCGAGATCGTGGTGCCCGGCGCGAAGATCGAGGACTGGATCTTGAACGAGTTGCCGATGATGAAGGTCACCGCCATGGTCTCGCCGAGCGCGCGGCCGAGCGCCAGCATGACGCCGCCGATCACGCCGACGCGGGTATAGGGGATGACGACGTTGCGAACGACTTCCCAGGTGGTGCAGCCGACGCCGTAGGCCGCCTCCTTCAGGACCGGCGGCACCGTCTTGAACACGTCGACCGAGATCGAGGTGATGAAGGGCAGCACCATGATGGCGAGGATCAGCGAGGCGTTGAACAGGCTGAGATAGGACGGGGGCCCGCCGAAGATCGCGCCCAGCACCGGCACGCCGTCGAACAGGTTGATCATGAAGGGCTGGAAGGTGTTGGCCAGGAACGGGCCGAGCACAAAGAAGCCCCACATGCCGTAGATGATCGAGGGAATCCCGGCGAGCAGCTCGATCGCAAGGCCGATCGGGCGGCGCAGCCAAAGCGGACAGATTTCAGTGAGGAACACCGCAATGCCGAGGCCGACCGGGATCGCAATCATCATCGCGATGACTGAGGTGACCAGCGTGCCGTAGATCGGCCCGAGCGCGCCCAGCACCGGCGGATCGGCCGACGGCGCCCAGCGCTGCGTCGTGAGAAATGCAAGGCCGTATTCGCGCAACGCCGGCCAGGCGCCGACGATCAGCGAGAGGATGATGCCGCCGAGGATGAGCAGGACCGAGATCGCGCAGAGGCGCGTGATCCAGTAGAAGGCGACGTCGCCGAACTTGAACGCGCTGAGGGCCCGCGCGCGATCGTAAGGTCCGGCAGCGTCCATTACGTCGCTTTCAACCGCCATTTCTGCCACGCCCAATCCCCTTTACTATAGCCCAATGACCCGGACTTCGGTGCACGGCTTTTTCGGCTCGCGCATTGTTCTTGCCCTCTCGTCCCGAGAGGGGTGCTCAACCCGGGATGACCCGGGTTGAGCAATCGCATTTGCAAGCAGCAGCCGATCAGCTCTTGATCTCGGCCGTCCAGGTCTTCTCGATCAGCTTGACGACCGCATCGGGCATCGGGATGTAGTCGAGCTCTTCGGCCATCTTGTCGCCCTTCTCGAACGACCACTTGAAGAACTTGATGGCTTCCTGCGAGGCTTTCTTGTCGGTCGCATCCTTGTGCATCAGGATGAAGGTCGCCGCGGTGATCGGCCACGACGCGTCGCCGGGCTGGTCGGTGAGGATCACGTAGTAGCCGGGCGCCTTGGCCCAGTCGGCGTTGGAGGCGGCCGCCTGGAACGCCTCAATGGTCGGCTGCACGGTCTTGCCGGCCTTGTTGGTCATCGCCGCAAAGGTCAGCTTGTTCTGCTTGGCGTAGGCATATTCGACGTAACCGATCGCGTTCTTGGTCTGGCCGACATTGCCGGCAACGCCTTCATTGCCCTTGGCGCCGACGCCGGTCGGCCATTCGACCGCGGTGCCGGAGCCGACCTTGGCTTTCCATTCAGCGTTCGACTTCGAGAGGTAGTCGGTGAAGTTGAAGGTGGTGCCGGAGCCGTCGGAGCGGCGGACCACGGTGATCGCGTCAGCGGGCAGCTTCAGCTTCGGATTGAGCTTGGCGATCGCGGCATCGTCCCACTTCTTGATCTTGCCGAGATAGATGTCGCCGAGCACCTCGCCCGACAGCACCAGTTCACCCGGCTTGATGCCCTCGAGGTTCACTACCGGCACGATCGCGCCCATCACCATCGGCCACTGCACCAGGCCGTCCTTTTCGAGCTGCTCGTGCTTGAGCGGGGCGTCGGTGGCGCCGAAGGTCACGGTCTTGGCCTGGATCTGCTTGATGCCGGCGCCGGAGCCGATCGACTGGTAGTTCAGGCCGTTGCCGGTCTCCTTCTTGTAGGCGTCAGCCCACTTCGAATAGATCGGGAACGGGAAGGTCGCGCCTGCGCCGGTGATGTCGGCCGCAAAGGCTGACGTCGACGCGACGACCAGGCCGGCGGCGACGATTGTCCTGATGAAATTCATTGATTGTCTCCATCTTGGTGAACGAAGCGCCCGGTGCGCCCGATCGCGCTCACCCCGCCCGTGTAGGGACGGTCGATAGAGCTTTTACGAAGGTTGAATGACAGTTGGATGACACCAACAAGCAACTGAAATTGCTTGCATTTACGCCGAAATCGGCGATTTCGCCTGGGGAAAACAGGCGGTAAAGGTCGCCCCGTTGCGCGGCACGCTTTCGATCAAAAGCCGGCCGCGATGGCGGTTAAGAATATGTTTCACAAGGGATAAACCGAGCCCGGTTCCGCCCTGCTGGCGGCTGTCGCCGACGTCGACCCGGTAGAAGCGTTCGGTCAGCCGCGGCAGGTGCTCCGGTGCGATGCCGGGGCCGAAATCGCGGACCATGACGCGGATTTCCGGCGCGCCGTCGGCGCTTGCGGCCTCCTTCAGGGAAACGATCACCCGCCCGCCGGACGCGCCATATTTGAGCGCATTCTCGATCAGGTTTTCGAACAGCCGCAACAACTCCTCGCGATCGCCCGGGATGGTCACCGGTGCGGTCGGCAGGTCGATCTCGATCTCGACCTGGCGCTCCCTGGCCAGCGGCTCCAGCCCGTCGGCGACCTGGCGGATGATCGGCACGATATCGACCGAGGATTCGGGTCGGACATGCGCCGACAATTCGACCCGCGACAGCGACAGCAGATCGTCGATCAGCCGCGCCATCCGCGTCGCCTGCGCATGCATGATCGAGAGAAATCGCTCGCGCGCCTTGGCGTCCTCCTTGGCCGGCCCTTGCAGGGTATCGATGAAGCCGGACAAGGCGGCGAGCGGCGTGCGCAATTCATGGCTGGCATTGGCGACGAAATCGGCGCGCATCTCCTCGACCCGCCGCAGCGGCGTCTGGTCGTGGAAGGTCAGCAGCATGCATTTCTCGGTGCCGCCGAACAGCGTCGGCATCGGCACCGGCGTGACCACCAGTTCCATCCAGCGGTCGACCAGCCCCTGGTCGAGATAGCTCGCCCGGCGCGATTCGGAGGTCGCGATGGCCTCGCGCAGCGCGGTGACGATCTCGGGCGAGCGCAGCGCGAACTGCGCGAGTTCGTTCTTGCGCAGCGCGGGCGCGAGCTGGGCGGCGGCCGCATTGAGGTGAATGACGCGCCCGGCGCGGTCGAGCAGCACCGCGGGATCCGGTATGCCGGCGACGACGGCGCTGACGGCGGCGGCCTCGACGGGACGGACCGAACCGACTTCCTCGCGGGAACTGACGGCGTCGTGCAGCCGCCACGGCACCAGCGCGGCCGCCGCGATGCAGATGAAAGCGGCGACCCCGCGCGCCGGCGACAGGTCGGCCAGCAGCACCAGCGCGCACAGCGCAAAAGCGGCCGCCAGCAGGATGATGGCCGAATGCCTGAGCCGGTCCGGCCACGGGCCGAAGAAGGAAGACGAATGGGAATCTTCAATCGCCATGGCGCAGGCTTTCATCCGCTACTGGTGAGGCGCCCGCCGCATCGTCAGGTGCCCGTTTCCTTGCGCTCGCGTACATAGACGGCGGCCTCGTGCCTCGGCCCGGGGTCGGCGGCGGCCGCCAGATGGCGCAAGCGCTTCGATCGGGCGCCGATGATAATCTCCCGAAGCGTCAGCAAGATTACAGAAATGACAAACGGCCCGATATAATAGAGGACCCGGAACAGCAGCATGCCGGCGAGCAGTTCCTCGCGGTCCATCTGCCAGAGGCCGACCAGCATGGCGGCATCGAACACGCCGAGCCCGCCCGGCGAATGGCTGGCGAACCCCAGAAGCGTCGCCGAAACGAAGATCACGGCGACCACGACGAAGCCGATCTGCGGCTCGTCCGGCACCAGCATGTACATCGCCAGCGCGCAGAAGCCGAGATCGACGATGCCGATGGCGATCTGCAGCAGCGTCAGCGGCCCGCCCGGCAGCGTCACCGTCCATGGCCCACGGCCGACGCGGCGCGGCTGGGCCGAGACCCAGAACACATATCCGATCAGTCCGATGATGATGCCGAACGCCGCGATACGGTTGAGCCAGGGCGGGAGCTGGTCGATCGAGGCGGCGGCCTCCGGATGGTAGGCGATCCCGAGACCAAGCACCGCGGCATTGCCGAGCCAGAAGGTCAGGCCGGCGAGAAAGCAGATCTTGGCGACATCGATCGCATTCAGCCCCCAGGCCGAATAGATCCGGTAGCGAACCGCGCCGCCGGTGAAGACGCTGGCGCCGACATTGTGCCCGATCGAATAGGAGGTGAAGGCGGCCAGCGCGTTGATGCGATAGGGCACATGGCGCTGGCCGATGGCGCGGACCGCGAACCAGTCATAGAAGGTGAGCGTGAAATACCCCGCAGCGACGAACAGGGCGGCCAGCACGACCTGTCTCGGCTCGGTGCTCTTGATGGCGTCGATCACCTCGTTGGTGTCGATGCCGCGAAGCATGTGATAGAGCACGTAGCACGCAACGGCGATCACCGTGATGCTGATCAAGACCCCGAGCTTGTGCAGGACCTGCTTCTGGCGCAGAAACGAGATCGCCCTGCGTATTGCTTCCAGCATCTAGACCTCGAATTGCGTTTCTGCGACGACGGCCACGGCATGAACCCCGCCGCTGACGATACGCTCCCTTGCCTCTCCAGTAGCGCGTTTTGAGCCGCAGTGGAATTCGCCTGACGACGATAAAACGCGCTGCTTCAAGATATTAGAGGCAACTGATACTGGCGGCAGTACTGTTTTTTTGCATTCCCGGCGTCCTCCGCCGGTTCCGGACCATAGAAGCGGGCGGTCAACAACCCGTGACAATGACGACGGTACGGCTACCCGGCGCATGATCCCGCTCAGGCCGGCGGCGCGCTGCGTGAGACCACCCAGCCGCGCAACAACGCCCCGACCGCGCAGCCGCAAAGATAGAGTGCGAACATGAGCAACCCGAGATCGAGCCAGTAGCCGAAACGGCCGGGCACGACGCGCGCCAGGGCTGCGGCAATCAATCCCGCGACCAGGGCCGAAAGCCACCAGCGCAGCTTCCACGAGACCCCGTCGCCGCGCTGAACCACCGATATCCAGCCCATGCCGAAGCCCAGCAATACCGACGCCAGCAGCCAGCCCCAGTAGAATGCGGTCAGATGCGCCATGCTCACTTCACCACGAAATCGATGCGACGGTTCTGCGCCTTGCCCTGGTCGGTATCATTGCCTGCAATCGGCTGCGTCGCACCATAGCCGGCCGCGCTGAAGCGGCTCTCCGGCAAGCCGGCCTTGACCAGATAGTCGGCGACCGCCTGCGCGCGCTTCTCCGACAATGCCTGGTTGGCCGCCTCATCGCCGTCGCTGTCGGTATGCCCTGAAATCTCGATATTGGCGGTCGGACAGCGCAGCGCAGTCTCGATCAGTCGATCGAGCAGGCCGGCGGAATCAGCGACGATGTCGGACTTGCCGGATTCGAAACGAATCCGGGCCTTGCCGAGCAGTTCGGTGAACAATTGCTGGCAGACCGTCGCGTCCACCGGCGCCGCGGCCGGCTTGACCGAAATTTCCGGCTTGAACTGCCAGCCCTGCGGAAAGTCCTTGCCGAGGCCGGCGCGGATCTGCCCCGCCGCGGCATCATAGAGCGCGTCGCCGGACAGCTTGACCTCCCGGTCGGTAACCACGAGCGTGCCGGTCGACAGCCGGGACAGCGCGCCGAGCGCGGGCACCACCACGGCAGCGAAGCGCTGTGGCGCACCGATGCTCTCCTTCAGATTGTCGACGACCTTCTCATTGAAGAACTTGCGTCCGGCAGCCGCCACCAGCGCCTCATGGACCTCCTTGTCCGGCACGTTGCCGGTCAGTGTCAGCGTCACCGCGACCGGGTCCTTATAGGCCTGGAAAATGTAGGGCGGCGCCTTGACGTCGTTGGCCGCGACCGTAAATCCCTCGGGCAGGTTTTTCAGCGCGGCAGCGATGGCCTCGCGGCCGCCCAGTTCGCGCGCCATGCCGGACAGGCTGACGCCGGTATCCGACAGCGTGATCTTGCCTTCCTTCAGCTTGCCTATCTGATCGAGCAGCAGCAGCGCGGCATGATCGAAACGCGGTGGCGCCCCGCGCGCCAGATTCATCCGGTCGACCACCTCGACGCCGCCGAGATTGGCCTTGGCCGCTTCCATCAACCGGCCCTTGATCGCCGGCAAGGGCGAACTGCCCGACAGGGTCACCCGGACGACGTCGCGTTCCGCCGACCAGACGAACGGCTTGGCCTCGGGAACGAGCCGGGTTTCATCGTCAACCAGGCGTACGCCCGGAACGGCCTCGACCGAGGTCACCGCACTCTGCCGGCCGCCTTCCGAGAACGCATCCGCCGCCAGCGTCACGTCGCGGCCGGCGACCGAAATCCGCCTTTTGTCGAGGACGCTGTCCTTGAGGGCCGCCGCCGAGCGCTGCGCCAGGTCGGCTTCCAGCGGCTCAGTGCTCGTCCAGGCCGCGAAAGCCCAAAAGATGACCAATGGAATGACGCCCGGCCACCATTTGCTACTCCACCTGAAAAGTCCGTGCATCCGAGTTCCCGCAGGGTCCGAAACGGAGAGAAAACAAACCCTTGCGGGACTGTCAAACACGAAATGTCGCAGCGGCCGGAGCGCTCCGGAACGGGTCAGGCTAACTGTTTGTTCAGCGGTGTTTCGTTAATTTCGACCCCGTAAATAACCGGGCAGCCCCGACATCCCGATGAAACTGCTTCGCAACACCGTCATTCGCGCCGGACTGGAAGCGCTGTACTTCTCTGGCGCGCATTACCTGCTGCGACCAATCTTCGCAGGTGTCGGCGTCATCTTCATGCTGCACCACGTCCGTCCGCGCCGCGACGGCGAGTTTCAGCCGAACCACCATCTCGAGGTCGAGCCGGAGTTCCTGCGGGCCATGCTGGCGCACCTGCGCGCGCTCGACATCGACATCATCACCATGGACGAGGCGCATCAGCGGCTGCAGGCGCGCGATTTCACGCGGCGCTTCGCCTGCTTCACCCTCGACGACGGCTATCGCGACAACCGCGATTTCGCGCTCCCCGTGATGCGCGAGTTTGACGCGCCGCTTGCCGTCTACGTGACGAGTGATTTCGCCGAAGGCACCGGACGGTTGTGGTGGGTCGCGCTGGAGCGGGCGATCGCCGGGGCCAACTCGATCGAAGTCCCGATCGGCGGCACCAGGGTTCGGCTCGACACCTCGACCCCGGAAGCCAAGCAGGCCACCTTCGACCGCTTGCATGACTGGTTGCGCCAGATGCCGACCGAGCACGACCTGCAGCGCGAAATCTCCGCGCTGTGCACGCGGCACGAGGTGGACGAAGCTTCGATCGCCCGCGAGTTCTGCCTGTCCTGGGACGAATTGAAGGCATTCGCCGGCGACCCGCTGGTGACGATCGGCGCGCACACGATCACGCATTGCAACCTGGCGCGCCAGAGCGAAGCGGCCGCCTTGCGCGAACTGACCGAGAGCCGGACGCGGATCGAAGCCGCGCTGCAGCGTCCGGTGCTGCACCTCGCCTATCCCTATGGCGACCGGATCGCGGCGGGGCGGCGCGAATTCGCGCTGGCGAAGGTGGCGGGGTTCAAGACGGCGGTGACGACGCGGCCCGGCATGATCTTCCCGGAAAGCGCCGACCACCTGACCGCGCTGCAACGCGTTTCCCTCAACGGCAACTACCAGGATGCCCGCATCATCCCGGTCCTGACTTCCGGCGCCGCCACCGCGATGTGGAACGGCTTCCGCCGCA
>OEIU01002160.1_pt1 | contig 10887 bp, 8 predicted proteins | sample 1539221 | NCBI WGS metagenome assembly OEIU01 (sample SAMN03792071, study PRJEB22550) | activated sludge metagenome | feature: wastewater treatment plant; material: activated sludge; isolation source: Wastewater treatment plant of a petroleum refinery complex | place: Argentina: Zarate | collected... | reverse complement strand
CGGCGAGCCGTGCCTGTTCGATTGCATCGAGTTCAACGACCGGATCGCGACGGTCGACGTGCTCTATGACCTCGCCTTCCTGCTCATGGATCTGTGGCATCGCGGCTTCCCGGGATTCGCCAATCTGGTCATGAACCGTTACCTCGATGAAGCGGACGACGAGGACGGGTTCGTGCTGCTGCCCTTCTTCATGGCCATCCGCGCGGCCGTGCGCGCGCATGTCATGGCCACTCAGGTCGAGGAGGCAGCCAACGGAACCGACAGCCTCGCCGCAGAGGCCCGATCCTATTTCGAGCTGGCGGCGGATCTGCTGCGCGACCGCCCTGCCCGGCTCATTGCCATCGGCGGCCTGAGCGGCTCTGGCAAGACCACCGTCGCGGAGGCGCTGGCCGCACATGTCGGCGCGCCGCCCGGCGCCCGCATCGTGGAGAGCGACCGTGTTCGCAAGGCACTGCATGGCGTGCCGCCGGAAACCCGCCTGCCGGACAAGGCATACCGGCCTGAGGTCTCCGCGATGGTCTACCGCGAGATGGCCTGGCGCGCCGGGCTGATCCTGTCGGAAGGCGGATCGGTCGTCGCGGATGCGGTCTTCGACCGGCCTGCGGACCGCGAGCGGATCGGCAGGGAGGCCGGCGACCGCGGTCTGCCCTTCCTCGGCATCTGGCTGGAAGCCGATCCGGACGTGCTCTGGCAGCGGGTCAGCCAACGCAAGGGCGGACCGTCGGACGCGACGGTCGACATTCTCTCCCGGCAGCTCCAGAGGCAGGCGGACGGGATCGCCTGGCGCCGCGTGGACGCCGCGCGTCAGCCGGCGGAGATCGTCGCCGACATACTTCGCCTGCCCGCCGCCTGACGCGTTCCGCGCGCGACCAACCGCAGCGCCAAGACGTGGCTTGATCCGGACGGCGGCTCGTGGTCCTGTTTCACGACGGCACGAAGATCGCGCTTTTCGGGGCGGTCTCCGTCGGGCAGATCGTGCGTGGCGATGCGACCGGCTGCTTCCGCTTGCTGTCTCAACAGGGTCGTCGCTATGGATTCCCTTGTCGCGCGTTTCGGTCTGGCCCTCGCCATCGGCCTGCTGGTCGGGCTTGAACGCGGCTGGCGCGAGCGCGACGCGCCGGACAAAAGCCGCACCGCTGGAATCCGCACCTACGGAATCTCCGGCCTTTTGGGCGGCGTCATCGCATCGCTGGCCGAAGCCACCGGCGCGACGCTTCTGCTCGCCGCGGGCTTCCTTGGATTTGCGGTGGTGTTCGCGTGGTACAAGGCGCGCGAGGCGAGCCACGATGGGGATTTCAGTGTCACGGGCGTCATCGCCGGTCTCGGCGTGTTCGCGTTGGGAGCGCTCGCGGTGGCGGGCGACACCCGCGCGGCGGCTGCCGGCGGCGCGTTGCTGGCCGCGGTTCTGGCGAGCCGGGAAATCCTGCACGGGCTGCTGCGGCGGCTGACCTGGATCGAGCTGCGCTCGGCGTTGACGCTGGCCGTCATGACGGCAGTGATCCTGCCCGTGCTGCCGGACCGGACGGTCGACCCATGGGGCGGGCTCAACCCGCGCGAAATCTGGTTTTTCACCGTTCTCACTGCCGCCCTTTCGTTTCTCGGCTACGCCGCCACCCGCATTCTGGGCCAGACGCGCGGCCTGCTCCTCAGCGCGCTGGCGGGCGCCGCAGTCTCCTCCACTGCCGTGACGGTCGCGCTCGCCAGAACCGCCAGGGGCGGCGGCAGCCCGTTGCCGCTCGCCGGCGCGGCCGCATTGGCGGCGATGGTCTCGATCCTGCGCACCTGCATCATCGTGCTGCTCATCGGCCCGGCAGCCTTTGCTCCGGTGGCCCCGGTAGCGCTGGCTGCGGCCGCCTGCTTCGCGGCCTTCGGCGTACTGTTCCTGTTGCGCGCCGACCCACAGGCTGCGACCGACGCGCCGGCGCGCAATCCCTTCGAACTGGTGCCGCTGCTCCTTTTCGCCTTTCTCTTCGGCGCCGTTTCGACCGTAAGCGCGGCACTGGCCGGGACCGTGGGCAGCGACGGATTGCTGGCGACATCGACGCTTTCGGGCGCGTTTGACGTGGATGTCGCGACATTGAGCGCGCTTCGTCTGATCGGGTCGGTGATCACGTCGGACATGGCCGGAAAGGCGGTGCTCGCCGCGCTCGCCGCCAACACCGTGGGGCGGCTATCGATAGCCGTCCTGGCAGGCCCGGTCCGCTTCTGGGCGCCGCTGGCCGCAGCGAATATTGTAGCCGTCGCCGTGGGTTGCGCGGCATTTTTCCTGTTGCCGGCGCCATGACCCGGCAAAATCGCCAAACGGTTTGACCCCGGTCAAAGCCGCTGCCGCGATGCTGGTCGATGGATGGCACAGAAAGGATGTCCAATGACCACGCTGAATGACCTCACTCCCAGCTTCCGCAGCATCCGGCTGCTTCTGGCTCGCGAAAGGGGCCATCCGGCCGGCGAACGCGACATGGGCTATGACATACTGGCCCCGCTCGACCCGGATGGGCGGCTCCTGGCGACGGAATGGAAATCGCATCAGACGGCGTGCCGCGTCCGCCAGTTCGGCGCGGGAGGCACCGATCGCATCGGTCGTCTCAGGCGCAAGCCCGGCGGCCAGTGGTATTTCGACTATGCAGAGGGCGAGCGCGACGACGAGGTGGGCTTCCGGTTCGGCGAGGAACGCTTCGTGGTCGGCGAATACGTGTCGGTAAGGTCCGGCGGGACCGAGCACACCTATCAGGTGGCCCGCGTCGAAAAGCCATAGCCGCCGAAACGGCGGCAAGCGCACGCCGCAGGCTCAGCGTCGGCGCGCGACAAGCTTGGTCAGTTCCCGCAGCCACAGCACCGAACTCGCCGTCGCCGCGCAGACCAGCCAGTCCGTGACGCTCAGGCTGACGGTGCCGAATGCCTGCTGCAGGAAAGGCAGGTGGACCACCGCAACGTGCAGGGCGAGCGACAGGCCGACCGCTCCCCAAAGCCATGGATTGGCGAACAGTCCCGAAAAGGCGCTCCGTTCGTCGGACCGGGCGTTGAAGACGTTGTAGAGCTGGAACAGCGTCAGCGTCGTGAACCCCATCGTTCGGGCATATTCTATCGTCCCGGACCCCTCGATCAGGCCACCCGGCAGGGAGGCGTCGATGACGGCGAGCGTTCCGGTGGCCATCACCAAGCCGACGAAGACGATGCCCGCCCACATGCGACGCGTGATCACGCCCTCACCACGCGGACGGGGAGGCTTTTCCATGGTGCGGCTGTCCGCCGGGTCGACGCCCAGCGCCAGCGCGGGCGCTCCGTCGGTGACGAGGTTTATCCAGAGGATCTGGGTCGCGAGCAGCGGCAGGACGAGGCTCTCCCCCTCCCCGGCCACGAGGCCGATCAGGTCGGCCAGCAGCACGCCGAAGAACATGGTCATGACCTCGCCGATGTTCGACGACAGCAGGTAGCGCAGGAACTTGCGAATGTTGGAGAAGATCGCGCGGCCTTCCCCCACCGCCGCGACGATGGTGGCGAAATTGTCGTCCGCCAGCACGATGTCCGCCGCCTCCTTGGAGACGTCGGTTCCCGTGATGCCCATCGCGATGCCGATGTCGGCGGCCTTCAGCGCCGGCGCGTCGTTGACCCCGTCGCCGGTCATGGCGACCGTCTCGCCCTGGTGGCGCAGCGCCTCAACGATCCTGAGCTTGTGGGCGGGATCGACGCGCGCATAGACCGACACCTCCCGGGCCATGCGGTCGAGATCGTTCTGCGGCATCGCTGCCAGCTCGGCGCCGGTGAGCACGCGGCCGTCTTCGCTGATGCCGAGCTCTCCGGCGATCACGGCGGCCGTCCGCGGATGGTCGCCGGTGATCATGATGGCGCGGATGCCCGCCTGCCTTGCCCTGGCGACCGCCTGAAGAGCTTCCTCGCGCGGCGGATCGATCATGCCGATCAAGCCGAGGAAGACGAGGCCATGTTCGATCTCCTCGCCGAAGGCGCCGTGGTCCGCCGCATCTTCCGGCAGCGAGCGGAAGGCGACGGCCAGCGTACGCATCGCCTGTCCGGCGAGAGCGTCGTTCGTCCACAGTATCTCGCTGCGCCGTTCCGCTGTCAGAGGCCTCGTTTCCTCGCCGACGAGTTCGTGCGAGCAATGCCCGAGCAGGACGTCCGGCGCTCCTTTCGTGAAGGCGCGCAGCCCTTCGTCCCGGTCGGCGTCGGTATGCACCGTGCTCATCAGCTTCCGTTCCGACGAGAACGGGATCTCCGCCACGCGCGCGAATCTGGCGTCGAGGGCCGCCGCCTCCAGACCGGCCCTGCGAGCCGCCACGATCAGCGCGCCTTCGGTCGGATCGCCATGGACCGACCAGCGGCCCTCGCGATTCTGGAGAACGGCGTTGTTGGCGCGATCCGCTGCCGCGAGCGCACGCACGATCTCCGCTCGCAGCGCGGCATGGGCAGCATCGTTCAGATCCGGCTCGACGCCGCCTTCCGGAGAGTATCCCGCGCCCTCGAAACGCGCCGAACCGCTGGCCGTCACCATCCGGCGCACCGTCATCTCGTTCCTGGTGAGCGTACCGGTCTTGTCGGAGGCGATGACGGTCGCCGACCCAAGCGTCTCGACGGCCGCGAGGCGGCGGACGATCGCGTGCCGCGCCGCCATGCGCTGGACACCGATGGAGAGCACCGCCGTCACGACGGCCGGCAAGCCCTCGGGCACCGCCGCGACCGCCAGAGCCACGCCGAGGATCAGCACGTCGAACGCCCCGGCAAGGCCGGTAATGTCCGTGACAAGGAAGATCACGCCGATCATCGCCACCGCTATGGCGATGACGATCCCGCCGAGCAGGCGTCCGACCCGGTCGAGCTCCTGCTGGAGCGGCGTGCTGTCGTCGGGCGTCTGCGCAAGCATCCCGGCGATGCGGCCCATCTCGGTGCCCATGCCGGTCGCGGTCACCACGGCGGCACCGCGACCGCGTGCAATCGCGGTGCCGCTGAACAGCATGTTGGTGCGGTCGCCGAGTCCCGCTCCCGCGTCCACCGGACCAGCGTCCTTCGATACGGGAATGCTCTCGCCTGTCAGCGGAGCTTCGGCGGCCTGCAGCGCGGAGGTCTCGATCACGCGGGCGTCGGCGGGAACCGTATCGCCCTCCTCCACCACGATGACGTCGCCCGGAACGAGGAGTTCCGACAGGATCTTGCGCCTTTCGCCGTCGCGCACGACCGTCGCTTTCGGCGCCGCCATGCTGCGCAGGGCCTCGGCCGCAGCTTCCGCGCGCGACTGCTGAACATGGCCCATGATCGCGTTGAGGAACACGATGCAGAGGATCGCGATCGCCTCGTAGGGCAGTTCGGAGTCGCGTTCGTGCAGCCACAACCCGGCGGAGATCACTGCGGCGGCGATCAGCAGCAGCACGAGCGTGTCGGTAAACTGTCCGAGGAACTTCAGCCAGGCCGGCCGCTGCGGCTTCTCGTCCAGCCGGTTATGTCCATATTCCCCGAGCCGTGCCGCCGCCTCGGCTTGCGACAGGCCGGTCGCCACATTCGATCCGAGCGCGGCGATCACGCGGTCGGCGGTGTCGCGGTGCGGCTCCGGAGAGAAGGTTCGAGAATCGTCTCTAATCAAGTTTCACGGCCTCCGCGATGGTGTCGGGGCTGCCACGCCTGGCATTCATCCGCGCGCGACCAGGAGATAGGTCATATAGATCATATAGGCGGCGACGAATGCCGCGCCTTCCATCCGGCTGACGCGACGACCGCTGAGGAAGATGGGCACGCAGACCAGAGCCGCCATGCCCATGACGGGAATGTCGATGCGGATCAGTTCCGGCTCCACGCCAATGCCCGACGACGGCACCAGCGCCGTCACGCCCAGGATGATGAGGATGTTATAGACGCTGCTGCCGAGCAGGTTCCCGACCGCGATGTCGCGTTCCTGACGCAGCGTCGAAACCACCGTGGTGACCAGTTCCGGCGCGGAGGTGCCTATGGCTACGATGGTGAGGCCGATGAACGCATCCGATACGCCCAGCATCCGGGCGAGATCGACAGCGCCGTCGACGAGCCAGTCGGCCCCTGCCACGATCACCGCAATACCCGCTACGAGGGCGGCAGAGCTCGCCACGATGTCACGTCCGGGATGACGTTCCGGAACAACACCGTACTCCTTGGCGAACTCGGCCTTGACCGCTCTCCCCTCCCGCCGTGCCGCGAGGATGATGCCGGCGGTATAGACAAGACCGGTCGTGACGAGAATCGCCCCCTCCGTCCGCGTCAGGACGCCGTCCCATGCCATCACGACGAGGGCGAGCGCGGCCAGCGTCATCATCGGCAGGTCGAAGCGCAGCGTCCGCATCTCCAGCGCCAGAGGCATCAGCAATGCGCTTAGACCGAGGATGAACAGGATGTTGAACGTATTGGTGCCGGCGATGTTGCCGATGGCCAGCGAGCCGCTGCCTTGCAACGCCGCCTCTATACCAACCGCCATCTCCGGCATGCTGGTGCCGACCGCGACGATGGTGAGGCCGATCAGAATAGGCGGAACGCCGACGAGCGCGGCGAGCCGCGTCCCGCCCCGGACCAGCAGTTCCGCGCCGACGACCAGCGTGACAAGGCCGAGCAGGCACCAGCCGAGCGCGCTCATGGGGCGCGCCGCGTCGCAGGAGTGCAGTCACGCACTCTCAATTGCAGTCTCGATCGAGCCTGTCGGGAAACAGATGCAGCATCTCCCTGCCCACGGCCGCCGTATGATTTGCAAGATCATCCGCTTCCCTTCGCCTTCCCGACCAAATGCCAATATGACGCGCCGAACCGGATTGAACCGCAGGCCGACACCGGCGTCGACCCCTACTTGTTCCCCGGCCCACCGACCAATCCTTGATCCGCGTCAAAACCGAACGGTGCGAACGGTCGCCGCTTGATGCCAAGGACCTTTGGCGAGGCGCCCTCACCTGTCGGCCGATCACCACAGGCCATCATCGCCGATAGCAGGCGACCGCCCTCCCGACAATTGCGGGACGCATATGAGTTTTGCGCAAAAGATGGACGATCAACCGATACCGCCCGTAGTTCGACATAGACGCCCGGTCTACCTCACGCTCGGATGAACTTTCACCGGCTGCGTCCCTGACAGCCTTTTGAGCCGGAATTTCAAATCCTCGCAAAGAATCCGGTTGCGTACCCCGATTGTATGTAATTATTGTATCCAATCATGGGATGCGACTAGGAGGATGGTTTTGGCAAAGGCATCTGCAACCCAGATTGCAGTTGAACAGCTCCGCGCCTCTATTCTCACGGGCGAAGTCCTGCCGGGCGCGAGGCTGATCCAGGAACAAATCGCCGAATCCTATGGGCTGTCGCGCATTCCGGTGCGCGAAGCGCTGCGCCTGCTCGAAGCGGACGGGCTCGTTACCTATGAACGCAACAGCGGCTATACCGTCGCCCGCGTCGACGTCACGCAGCTCCACAGCATCCAGCGGCTGCGCCAGCTGCTTGAAGCGGAATCAGTACGCCAGACCTCGATGGCCGGCGAACTGGGACCTGATCTCGCGGCGGAGATGCGAAAGGTCCATGTTGGCCTGAAGGCGATGTCTCCGGAAAGCTCGACCGACGTCGCCCGGTGTACGCGCAGCTTTCATTTCACCTTGTTCGAAGCGTGCCGGGAGCCGGTGCTGCTGCGCATATTGCGCAATTTGTGGGATTCGACCGACAGCTGGCGGACGATCTACTACCGCCTTGTCTTCGCTTCGGAAGCCGATCACCGCAAACAGGTGTTCGAGGAGCATGAAAGGCTGATGCGCGCCGTCGGGGCGGGCGATGCGCAGCTCACCATCGAGATACTGGACCATTTGCGCGACCGCGGCATCGCCGCTGTCGAGAAGGCGGTCGTCCAAAGCCGCTCGCAGGAAAACAGGCTGCAGGCGCACCTCTTGCTGAGGACGCTGCAAGCCTGAAGCATAACGAAAACAACGTGGTACCTAATGGGAAAGGTAAGGAAAATGGGAGTTCTGAATATCACACGACGCCTCGCGATGACCTTCGTCGCAGGAAGCACGCTGTCGCTTCTCGCAAACGGCGCAAGCTTTGCGCAAGACAAGGTGCTGCTGCGCCTGGCGCATGGCTACACGACAACCTCCATCGAGCAGGAAGTCCTGACGGCGACGGCCGATCGCATCCGCGAACGCACCAGCGGCGCGCTGGACATCCAGATTTTTCCGGCGAATGAGCTCGGAACCAACGCCGACATGGTCGAGCAGGCGGTCTCGGGCGGCAACGTCATCGTCTTCGTCGATGCTTCCGGCGCGGCCGAAAAAGGCTTTCCGACCCTCGGCATCCTGTCTGGCCCTTTCCTCTTCGACAGCGGGGAGCAGGCGCAGAAATTCGCCAAGTCGGACATGTTCAAGAGCTGGACCGAGGAACTGGCCGCAAAAGGCAATCTTCGCATCCTCGCGCTGAACTGGTTCGACGAGCCCCGCGACATCATCGGCGACCGGTCTTTCGCGGACCCCGCCGCCCTGAAGGGAATGAAAGTTAGGCTGCCCCCTCTCGGCGCGTGGCTCGCCACTTTCGAGCCGCTCGGCGCCATTCCGACAAGCCTTACCTATGGCGAGACCTATGGCGCTCTGGAACAGGGCGTGGTCAACGCCACGGAATCCTCGCCCAACGCCATCTTCGCGGCGAAGTGGCATGAGGTCAGCAAGCACCTCACCCGCACCGGCCATATCCGCCCGTGGCTGGGATATGCGATGGGCGAAGACACGTTCAAGGGCCTCAGCGAGGAACAACGGGCGATTCTCGTGGAGGAATTCACGGCGTCTGGCGAGACAGCGGCCAAGACGCACACCGAGCGCACCAACGGCCATATCGAGCAGATGAAGGCAGCCGGAGTCGAGGTGCACGAGGCCGACATAGCGGCCTATCGCGCCGCGACGAAGGACTTCTATGCCAATTCGAAGGACTGGTCCGCCGATCTCGTGGATCAGATCCGCGCTCTCGCCCAATAAACGGGACGCGGCTGTCCGGCTTGTGCCGGGCAGCCGCCAACCTACCGGACAGATTCGATGAAACGGATAGTCCTTTTCGTGGAAGACGACCTGCCGGCTATCCTGCTGGCTGTCATGGTCGCGGTCCTCAGCGCCGAAGTCTTCGCCAGATACCTGCTTTCGCATTCGATCCTCGGAGCGACCGAGATCGCCGAACTATGCTTCGTGTGGCTTGTCTATCTGGCAGCCATCGGCGTCATGCGCCGCAGACGCCATATCAGCGTCGACGCGCTTCGTCTGCGCCTGCAACCGCGCGGCCGGGCGCTGCTCGACTCGCTTACGAACGCGATCATGGCGGGCACGTTGATCCTGCTGGTTCTGCGTGCGTGGACATTCGTCAGCCGCACCAACTTCTCTCCGCTGCCGGCGACGGGCCTGTCCCGCCAGGTGCTGGCCATCGCCGTGCTGGTGGGAATGGCGGGGATGCTGGCGCATGTGCTGCTGCATCTGGTCGCGGCTTTGCGCGGAGCGTTCTCGGAAGGCTACGACGCCGAGCCGGAGAGCCTGGGGGAACTGGACGACATCGAACAGGGGAAGGGCTCGGCATTATGACGATCATCCTCCTGCTTTTGCTGATGATCACGCTGATCGCCATCGGCCTGCCGATCGCCTTCTCGCTGCTGATAACGTCCATCGTCTATTTCACCGTGACACCGAGCCTCGACATCATCGTGGTGCAGCGCATGGTGACGTCGCTCGCTTCCTTCCCCCTTCTGGCGGTGCCGTTCTTTGTGCTCGCGGGTACAATCATGGTTCGCGGCGGCATCGCCGAGCGGCTCATCGGGTTCGCCGACGTGCTGGTCGGGCATCTGCGCGGCGGGCTCGCGCAGGTCAACGTGATGAACAGCGTCCTGATCGGCGGCATGTCGGGGTCCGCCAGCGCCGACGCGGCCATCGACAGCAAGGTTCTGGTGCCGATCATGCGGCGCAAGGGGTATTCGAACGGGTTCGCAAGCGCGTTGACCGCGACCTCGTCCGTGTTCTCGCCGCTCCTGCCTCCTTCCATCAGCCTGGTGATCTACGGCGTGATGGCGGACGTCTCGATCGGCGATCTCTTCATGGCAGGCATCGGTGTGTCGGCCGTCATGCTGGTCGTGATGATGCTCACCGTGCATATCCTGTCGATCCGCAACGGCTACGCTCCGTCGCGCGGCCGCGCCACGCTCGGGGAAGTCTGGGCGGCCTTTCGGGCTTCGATCTTCGCTCTCCTGATGCCGGTCCTGCTGCTCGTCGGCCTGCGCGCCGGCGTCTTCACGCCCACCGAGCTGGCCGCCGTGGCGGTGGTCTATTCGCTCGTCGTCGCGATGTTCGTCTATCGCGAAATCCGCTGGCGCGATCTGCCGCTGATCTTCCGCGAGGCGGCGCTCACCACGGCCATGATCATGCTCATCATCGCCGCGGCCGGCGCTTTCGGCCTTGTCGTTTCCTATGAGCAGATCCCGCGCCAGTTGAAGGCATTGCTGGACGCGGCCTCGATTTCCCCGACGATGTTCATGGTCATCCTCTCGATTGCGCTGCTGATCGCCGGAACCGTGCTGGAATCGCTGTCGCTTATGATCATCCTGATACCCGTGCTTGCCCCGATGGGCGCGGGCCTCGGCATTCCGCCCGAACAGCTCGGCCTGCTGCTGGTTCTGATCTTCACACTGGGCGGCATCACGCCGCCGGTCGGCACGATCACCTTCACAGTCTGCGCCATCACCGGCTGCCGTCTTGGCGAGTTCACCCGCGCTTTCCTGCCGTTCTTCGCCGGAATGCTGCTGGTCGTGATTGCCGTCATCCTGTTCCCGCCCCTCACCACCTGGCTGCCAGCCGTACTACGCCACTAGCCACCCGGGATCTTATCATGTCGCAGGACCCGCTTTTCCAGCCATTCCGGCTG